>Ga0066256_1003652_pt1 | contig 14588 bp, 15 predicted proteins | sample ThiBio_1000_biof_FD_87107 | JGI IMG/M metagenome (GOLD analysis project Ga0066256, IMG submission 87107) | Wastewater bioreactor microbial communities from Cape Town, South Africa - Thiocy_expt_1000_biof (version 2) | ecosystem: Engineered > Bioreactor > Thiocyanate-remediating >...
CGTGATGCGCGAGGCGATCGAGCCGCTCGACCTGCCGCTGGTCCTGTTCGACCGTGAGCGGATCGTCGCCGCCAACGCCGCGGCCCGCGCCGCGCTGGGCGCCCATATCGTCAACCAGGACGCGCGCATCGCCCTGCGCCATCCCGAGGCGGTGCGCCTGCTCGACCTGCCCGACGGCGGCTCGGTGACGATCCGCGGCCTCACCGGCGGGCGCAGCCTGTGGCAGCTCACCCGCCAGCGGATCGACGAGCGCCACTGGGTGATCGAGCTGATCGACCGCACCACCGAGGCGGACATCAGCCGCGCCCATACCGACTTCGTCGCCAACGCCAGCCATGAGCTCCGGACGCCGCTCTCCGCGATCATCGGCTATGTCGAGACCATGGCCGACGCGCCGGACAAGGTCGATCCCGAGACCGCCCGGCGCTTCCACGAGATCGTCCTGCGCGAGGCGCGGCGGATGCAGAGCCTGGTCTCCGACCTCATGTCGCTGTCCCAGCTCGAGGCGGACAAGCACGACGCGCCGACCGACGAGGTCGAGCTCGGCCGGCTCGCCGCCCGGGTGGTCGGCGAACTGGCGACGACCGTCGGCGCGGACCGCTTCGAACTCCACCGGCCCCAGGGCAAGGTCGTCGTCACCGGCGATTCGAAGCAGTTGGAGCAATTGTTGCGCAACCTCGCCGAGAACGCGCTGAAATACGGCGACGAGGCCGCGCCGGTCCGCATCGACATCGCGCCGGGGGCCACGCCGGGGACCGCCTCGGCCGGCGGCATGGCCCGGCTGACCGTCGCCGACCGGGGCGCGGGGATCGCGCCCGAGCACCTGCCCCACCTGACCCGCCGCTTCTACCGCACCGATCCCAGCCGCAGCCGCGCCGGCGGCGGCACCGGGCTCGGCCTCGCCATCGTCAAGCACATCGTCGAGCGCCATCGCGGCAGGCTCGACATCGCCTCCACCCTCGGCGAAGGGACGACCGTGACGGTTCTGCTGCCGCAGGTCGCGACGACGGACCCGGCCATTGACCGGGCCCTGTCATAAACCTGGGTCATAAACCTGTCATGGAACTTCCCCAGAGGCCGTTGCAGCAACCCCACGGCCAACTCCAACGGAAGGCTCGCGCAATGAACCGAACGGCCCTGCTCCTCACCGCCGCTGCCGCGGCCACCGCCCTCCTCGCCGGCTGCGGCGGCTCGCGCAACACCGCGCGCGACCAGATCCGTGCGGTCGGCTCCTCGACCGTCCTGCCTTTCGCCAAGCTCGTCGCCGAGCAGTTCGCCAAGGACGGCAAGTTCAAGGCCCCGATCATCGAGGGCAACGGCACCGGCGGCGGGATGAAGCTGTTCTGCGCCGGCATCGGCGCCCAGCACCCCGACATCGAGGACGCCTCGCGCCGGATGAAGAAGTCCGAGTGGGACGACTGCGTGAAGAACGGCGTCACCGAGGTCGCCGAGATCCAGGTCGGCATCGACGGCATCGCCTTCGCCAACGCCAAGGGCGGCCCGGTCATGGCGCTGACCCCGGTCGACGTCTACAAGGCGATCGCCGCCAATCCCTTCGGCAAGCCGAACACCGCCAAGACCTGGCAGGACGTCAACCCCGCCCTGCCCGCGATCCCGATCATGGTCTATGGCCCGGCGACGATCTCCGGCACCCGCGACGCGCTCAAGGAGCTGATCCTGGCCAAGGGCTGCGACAGCGACGCGGCGACCAAGGCGCTCAAGGACACCGACAAGGCCAGGCACGAGGCGATCTGCGGCGACATCCGCACCGACGGCGCCTATGCCGACACCTCGGACAACTACAACCTGATCGTCCAGAAGCTGGAGGCCAACGCCCAGGCGGTCGGCATCTTCGGCTACTCCTACCTCGAAGGCAACGCCGACAAGCTGAAGCCGCTGACGATGAACGGCGTCGTGCCGACCTACGAGACGATCGCCAACTTCACCTATCCGGGCGCCCGCCCGCTCTACATCTACGTCAAGAAGGGCCACGTCCAGGCGATCCCCGGCCTCAAGGAATATGTCGCCGAGTGGACCCGGCTGTGGGGCAAGGACGGCCCGCTGGCCAAGGCCGGCATGATCGTCATGCCCGACGACGTCCTGGCGAAGAACGCCGCCGTGGCCACCGAGCTGACCCAGCTCGACGCCTCCCAGCTTAAATAAGCCAGCTCAAGCAAGCGAAGGACCGCACCGCCCCGTGTCGCCCGCCATTCCCTTCCTGCTCGCCATCGGCCTCGGGCTGATCGGCTGGCTGGCGGCACGGTCGCGCGCCTGGGCCCTGCGCGGCACGGGCGGCGGGCGGCTGCATTCGCTGCCCGGCTATCACGGCTGGTACGTCGCGATCTGGGCCGCCGTCCCGGCGATCCTCTTCGCGATCCTGTGGGACGCGCTGAGCCCGGCCCTGATCCTCGACCGGGTGTTGGCGAGCCCGGCGGCGGCGAGCCTGCCCGCCTTCGGCTTCGAGCGCGACGCGATCCTGGCCGAGGCGCGGTCGGTCGCCGCGGGCCAGGCCTCGGCCGCGTTCCACGCCGGATCGAGCGCGTTGGTCGAGCCGTTCCGCGCAGCCCTGACCTATTACGGCACGATCGGGATCGTCGTGACCCTGCTGCTCGGCTTCATCGGTGGCGGCCTCGCCTTCACCCGGCTGCGCAGCCAGTTCCCGGCCCGCACCCGGGTCGAGCGCGCGGTGATGGCGATCCTCCTGCTCGCCTCGCTGGCGGCCATCGTCACGACCTTCGGCATCCTGATCTCGCTGATGTTCGAGACGGTCCGCTTCTTCCGGATCATCAGCCCGGCCGACTTCCTGTTCGGCACCCACTGGTCGCCCGATCCGATGGCCGCGCCGGACGCAGTCAACCCCAAGGACTACGGCGCCGTCCCGCTGTTCTGGGGCACGACCTACATCGGCGCGATCATCGCCATGGCCGTGGCGATCCCGCTCGGCCTGATGAGCGCGGTCTATCTCACCCAATACGCCTCGCCCGCGATCCGCAAGGTGATGAAGCCGCTGCTGGAGATCCTCGCGGGCGTGCCGACCGTGGTCTACGGCTACTTCGCCGCGCTGACCGTGGCCCCGGCGATCCGCGACTTCGGCCACATCATCGGCGTGAGCAGCGCCTCCTCGGAAAGCGCCCTCGCCGCGGGCGTGGTCATGGGGATCATGATCATCCCCTTCGTCTCCTCGATGGCCGACGATTCGATCTCGGCCGTGCCCCAGGCGATGCGCGACGGTTCCCTGGCGATGGGCGCCACGACCAGCGAGACGATCCGCAAGGTGCTGATCCCCGCCGCCCTGCCCGGCATCGTGGCGGGCGTCATGCTCGCCGTCAGCCGCGCGATCGGCGAGACGATGATCGTCGTCATGGCGGCCGGCGCCACGGCGCGGCTCAGCGCCAATCCGTTCGAATCGATGACCACCGTGACCTTCCAGATCGTCGCCATGCTCACCGGCGAGGGCAGCTTCGACCATCCCGCGACGCTCTCCGCCTTCGCGCTCGGCATGATCCTGTTCCTCATCACCCTGACGCTCAACTTCATCGCCCTGCGCGTCGTGAAGCGGTTCCGCGAAGCCTATGAATAGCGCCCCCTCCCGCACCGCCGAACGCACGGCGAAGCGCCTCGCGCGCCGCTACCGCACGGAGCGGCTGTTCCGCGCCGCCGGCATGGGGGCGGTGCTGTTCTCCGCGCTGGTCCTCGCCTTCCTCCTCTTCACCATGACCGCGAACGGCATCGGCGGCTTCAAGCGCGCCGAGCTGACCGTGCCGATCGACTTCGCCACCGGCGTCCTCAACGTCGATCCGCAGCAGCTTTCCGGCGCCGACGCGATGCACGCGCTGGAGAGCGGCGGCCTGCCCGACGTGGTCAGGCTCGCCGCCTCGCGCTCGGCGGGCGACGAGGCAGCGGCCCAGCTCGACGACAGCGCCTGGCGCGAGGGCGGCCGGCGACTGATCCCCGATCCCCCCCTGCTCCCGCGCCCGCTCGACGCCGACCCCCCCGTCAGCGACGAGCCTGCCGCCGCCCTGCCCCGGGGCGGCCAGGCCCAGCTCCAACCCCCGGCCGCCAGGCTCCGCGGCGCACGCCAACTCCCCCCCCACTGGGACCTCGGCTTCCTGACCCGCAGCGACGCCACCGGGCCGCAGGCGGTCGGCATCTGGGGGGCGCTCAAGGGCTCGATCCTGACCATGCTGGTGACGCTGGCCCTGGCCTTCCCGATCGGCGTGCTCTCGGCCGTCTATCTCGAAGAATATGCGCCGAAGAACCGCTGGACCGACATCATCGAGGTCTCGATCAACAACCTCGCCGCCGTGCCCTCGATCATCTTCGGCCTGCTCGGCCTCGCGGTGTTCCTGTGGATCTTCCCGAACTACCGCTCGGCCCCGCTGATCGGCGGCATGACCCTGGCGCTGATGACCATGCCGGTCATCGTCATCTCCGGCCGCAATGCGATCAAGGCGGTGCCGCCCTCGATCCGCGACGCCGCCCTGGCGATCGGCGCGAGCCGGGTGCAGACCGTGTTCCACCACGTCCTGCCGCTCGCCCTGCCCGGCATCCTCACCGGCACGATCATCGGCATGGCCCGCGCCCTGGGCGAGACCGCGCCGCTGCTGATGATCGGGATGCGCGCCTTCGTCGCCACCCCGGCCGAGGGCTTCACCTCGCCGTCCAGCGTGCTGCCGGTGCAGATCTTCCTGTGGTCGGACGAGATCGACCGCGGCTTCGTCGAGCGCACCTCGGCCGCGATCATCGTCCTGCTGCTGTTCCTGCTGGTGATGAACGGCGTCGCCATCTACCTTCGCAACCGATTTGAGAAACGCTGGTGAAAGCTGACCTTACCAACGCGGAACCCAAGATCCGCACGCGCGACGTCTCCGTCTTCTATGGCGAGAAGCGGGCGATCGACAACGTCTCGATCGATATCCAGACCGAGTTCGTCACCGCCTTCATCGGCCCCTCGGGCTGCGGGAAGTCGACCTTCCTGCGCACGCTCAACCGGATGAACGACACCATCGCCTCGGCCCGGGTCGAGGGCGAGATCCTGCTCGACGGGGAGGACATCTACCGCTCGAACATGGACGTGGTGCAGCTCCGCGCCCGGGTCGGCATGGTCTTCCAGAAGCCCAACCCCTTCCCCAAGTCGATCTACGAGAACGTCGCCTACGGCCCGCGCATCCACGGCCTGGCCGAGAGCAAGGCCGACCTCGACGGCATGGTCGAGCGCTCGCTGCGCCGCGCCGGGCTGTGGGACGAGGTCAAGGACCGCCTCGGCGACAGCGGCACGGCGCTCTCGGGCGGCCAGCAGCAACGCCTGTGCATCGCCCGCGCCATCGCCGTCGATCCCGAGGTGATCCTGATGGACGAGCCGTGCTCGGCGCTCGACCCCATCGCCACGGCGCGGATCGAGGAGCTGATCGACGAGCTGCGCGGCCGCTACGCCATCGTCATCGTCACGCACTCGATGCAGCAGGCGGCCCGCGTCTCGCAGCGCACGGCCTTCTTCCACCTCGGCAACATGGTCGAATACGGCGAGACGAGCCAGATTTTCACCAATCCGCGCGAGGAGCGGACCAAGGACTACATCACCGGACGGTACGGGTAAGGACTGACGATGGCACTGGAACATACCGTCAAGGCGTTCGACGAGGACATCACCCGCCTGCGCGGCCTGATCGCCGAGATGGGCGGCCTGGCCGAGGTCGCGATCGGCGAGGCGATGGACGCGCTGGTCAAGGGCTCGACAGAGCTCGCCGCCGGCGTGGTTGGCCGCGACAAGCGGATCGACGCCCTGGAATCGGAGGTCGACAAGCTCGCCGTCCGGGTGATCGCCCTGCGCGCGCCGATGGCCGACGACCTGCGCGAGGTGATCGCGGCGCTCAAGATCGCGGGGGTGATCGAACGGATCGGCGACTATGCCAAGAACATCGCCAAGCGCACCGGCCAGATCGAGGGCCGCAAGAAGTTCGAGCCGCTGACCCTGATCCCGGCCATGGCCGAGGTCGCCGCCGAGATGGTCCACGACGTGCTGACCGCCTACGCCGCGCGCGATCCCCAGCTCGCCCGCGAGGTGATCGAGCGCGACGCCAAGGTCGACGCCTTCTACAACTCGATCTTCCGCAACCTCGTCAGCCACATGATGGAGAACCCGGCGACGATCAGCAGCGCCGCCCAGCTCCTGTTCGTGGCCCGCAACCTCGAACGGATCGGCGACCACGCGACCAACGTCGCCGAGATGGTCTATTACGCCGCGACCGGCGACTACCTCGCCGACCGGGAAGACCGGACCGACGTCTGATGAGCGCGCCCAGACTTCTCCTGGTCGAGGACGATCCGGCCCTCGCCGAGCTCCTCGAATTCCGCTTCAAGTCGGAAGGCTATGCCGTGACCGTGACCGGGGACGGCGACGAGGCCCTGCTGCTCGCGGCTGAAGAAGCGCCCGACCTCGTCGTGCTCGACTGGATGATCGAGGGCACCAGCGGGATCGAGGTCTGCCGCCGCCTGCGCCGCGACAAGGCGACCGCCCATGTCCCCATCGTCATGCTCACCGCGCGCGGCGCCGAGGACGACCTGATTCGCGGCCTGGAAACCGGCGCCGACGACTACCTGACCAAGCCCTTCTCCCCGCGCGAGCTGCTGGCCCGCGTGGCGACGATCATGCGCCGCATCCGCCCGGCGCTGGCCGGCGAGACCCTGACCGTGGGCGACCTCTCGCTCGACGCGACGGCCCACCGCGTGACCCGCCGCGGCACCGCGGTGGCGCTCGGCCCGACCGAGTACCGCCTGCTCAAGTTCTTCATGGAGCACCCGGGGCGCGTCTTCTCGCGCGGCCAGCTCCTCGACGCGGTGTGGGGCACCGACAGCGACATCGAGCTGCGCACGGTCGACGTCCACATCCGCCGCCTGCGCAAGGGCATCGAGGTTCCCGACGCGCCCGATCCGGTCCGCACGGTGCGCTCGGCCGGCTACGCGCTGGAAGCGGTCTAACCCAACTCCGCCAGCCGGCCCGCCACCTTGCACAGGTCGGCGGCGAACCTCTCCTCCTCCAGCGCCCGGCCCTCGTCCCGCAGGCGCAGGAGATAAGACGGGTGCGTGCTGACCCATAGCTCCGCACCGTCCTCCAGCGCCAACGGCGCGCCCCGCGCCTTCTGCACGCCGACGGCCTTGCCCAGCATCCCCCGCGCCGCGCTCGCGCCCAGGGCGAGGACCAGCCGGGGCCGCACGATCCGCCGCTCGCTCTCGACCCACCAGCGGCAGGCGTCGATCTCGCCCGCGGTCGGCGACTGGTGGAGGCGGCGCTTGCCGCGCGGCACGAACTTGAAGTGCTTGACCGCATTGGTGACATAGGCGCGGCCCTCGTCGATCCCGACATCCTCCAGATGGGAGCGGAGCAGGCGACCGGCAGGTCCGACGAAAGGCCGACCGAGCCGTTCCTCGACATCGCCGGGCTGCTCGCCGACGATCATCAGGCGCGCCCGCTCCGGCCCCTCTCCGGCCACGGCGCGCGTCCCGTTGCAGCCGATCGGGCAGCGGCGGCAGGACTGGATCTGCGCGGCGATCTCCTCGAGCGAGCCGGGCCGCTCCGCCTCGACCACCGCCTTGTCCCTGTCCGCCATCGTCGTCCGCCATCGTCGCCTCGCGCCTGTCCTGCCTTGCCAACGCGCGGGAGGACGGATCGGCGCCGGGCGGCGGGAGCCTACTTGCGCACGGAGGCCGCCAGAGCCGCCGGATACCGCTCGCCGACCACCTCGATGTCCGCCAGCGCCGCCTCGATCCCGGCGAGGTCGGCCGCGCTCAGCGCCACCTTGGCCGCGCCGAGGTTCTCGTCGAGCCGCGCCACCTTGGTCGTCCCCGGGATCGGCGCGATCCACGGGCGCTGCGCGAGGAGCCAGGCCAGCGCGATCTGCGCCGGGGTCACGCCTTTCTCCGCCGCGATCGCCTTGATCCGCTCGACCAGGGCGAGGTTGGCCTTGAGCGATTCCTCCTGGAAGCGCGGCAGGCCCTTGCGGAAGTCGTTGTCCGACAGGGCGCCGGCATCGGTGATCGCGCCGGTCAGGAAGCCGCGCCCCAGGGGGCTGTAGGGCACGAAGCCGATGCCGAGTTCCTCCAGCACGGGCAGGATCTCCGCCTCCGGCTCACGCCACCACAGCGAATATTCGCTCTGCAAGGCCGCGACGGGCTGGACCGCGTGGGCGCGGCGGATCACCTCGGCGCTCGCCTCGGACAGGCCGAAATGCTTGACCTTCCCTTCCCGGATCAGGTCGCGGACCGTGCCGGCGACGTCCTCGATCGGCACGGCGGGGTCGACGCGATGCTGGTAGAGCAGGTCGATGACATCGGTGCCGAGGCGCTTCAGCGAAGCCTCGGTCACGGCGCGGATATGCTCGGGGCGGCTGTCGAAGCCGGCCTGCTGTCGCTTGGTCTCGGGATCGATCTGGAAACCGAACTTGGTGGCGATGACCACCCGGTCGCGCATCGGCGCCAGCGCCTCGCCGACCAACTCCTCGTTGACGAAGGGGCCATAGACCTCGGCCGTGTCGAAGAAGGTCACGCCGCGCTCATAGGCGGCGCGGATCACCGCGATGCCGTCCGCCTTGGCCAGCGCCTGGCCATAGGCGAAGCTCAAGCCCATGCAGCCGAGGCCGAGCGCCGAGACTTCGAGGCCGTCGCCGAGCTTGCGCTGTTCCACCGTGAATCTCCTTGGGTTCTTTTTTCCGAATTCAGGCCACCGGCCGCCGCGCCCGCAGCGCCTGGGCCAGGGTGCCCTCGTCGAGGTAGTCGAGCTCCCCGCCGACCGGCAGGCCGTGGGCGAGCTGGGTGATCCGCACCGGATAGCTCTCCAGCCGCTCGGCGATGTAGTGGGCGGTGGTCTGGCCTTCAAGCGTGGCGTTCATCGCCAGGACGACCTCGTCGATCCCGCCCGCGGCGACCCGCTCGATCAGCTTGCCAATGGTCAGGTCCTCCGGCCGCACCCCGTCGAGCGCCGAGAGCCGCCCGCCGAGCACGTGGTAGCGCCCGGTGAACAGCCGCGCCCGGTCGAGCGCCCAGAGGTCGGCAACGTCCTCCACCACGCAGAGCGCGCGCGCGTCGCGGCGCGGATCGGCGCAGATCGCGCAAGGGTCGGGGGTGTCGACATTGCCGCAGGTCCGGCACTCGACCAGGCGGCCCTGCACCGCGGTCAGCGCCTCGAGGAGTTGGACCAGCGCGGTCTCGCGCCGCTTGATCAGCCACAGCACCGCGCGCCGCGCGGAACGGGGCCCGAGCCCCGGCAGGCGGGACAACGCGCCGGTCAGCGCCTCGATCTCTTGCGATGCCATGGTGCGGCAGATAGGGCCTCTCCAGCCTGAGAGGAAGTCCATGCGCATCATCTTCATGGGAACGCCGGAATTCGCCGTGCCCGCCCTGATCGCCCTGGCCGATGCCGGGCACGAGGTGATCGCCGCCTATACCCAGCCCCCGCGCCCCGGCGGCCGGCGCGGCAAGGAGCTGACGCCCTCCCCCGTCCACCGCGAGGCCGAGGCGCGCGGGATTCCCGTGCGCCATCCCGCCTCGCTCAAGGGCACGGAGGAGCAGGCGGGCTTCGCCGCGCTCGGCGCGGATATCGCCGTGGTCGCGGCCTATGGCCTGATCCTGCCGCAGGCGGTGCTCGACGCGCCGCGCCACGGCTGCCTCAACCTCCACGGCTCGCTGCTGCCGCGCTGGCGCGGCGCGGCGCCGATCCAGCGCGCGATCCTGGCCGGCGATGCCGATCCCGGCGTCGGGATCATGCGGATGGAGCGCGGGCTCGACACCGGGCCGGTCCTGCTCGAAGGGCGCACGCCGGTCGACCACAAGACCGCCGGAGAGCTGACCGCCGAGCTGGCCGACCTCGGCGCGCGGCTGATCGTCGAGGTCCTGGCCGACCTCGCCGCCTATCCCGAAGTGCCGCAGAGCGAGGACGGCGTGACCTACGCCCACAAGATCGACAAGGCCGAGGCGCGGCTGGACTTCACCCGCAGCGCCGAAGCGGTCGAGCGCCAGGTCCGCGCCTTTGCGCCGACGCCGGGGGCCTTCTTCGAGCTGGACGGGGAACGCTACAAGGTGCTGGCCGGCGAGGTGGCCGCGGGGAGCGGGCCGCCGGGCGTGACGCTCGACGACCGGCTGACCGTGGCCTGCGGCTCCGGCGCGATCCGTCCGACGCGCGTCCAGCGCGCGGGCAAGCCGGCGATGGAAACCGAGGCCCTGCTGCGCGGCCGGGCGGTGCCCATGGGGACGGCGCTGGGCTGATGGCAGCGCAAGCACTCCCGATCTTCGCCGCAGGGGCTGCGGAAAGCGCAAGCCCGGCATGACCCGCTTCGCCCTCACCCTCGAATTCGACGGCGGCCCCTTCATGGGCCTGCAACGCCAGGCGCACGGCCCCTCGGTCCAGCAGGCGGTCGAGGAAGCCGTCCGGGCCGTCACCGGCGAGACGGTCACGCTCCATGCCGCCGGGCGCACCGATGCGGGGGTCCACGCCCTCGCCATGCGGGTCCATGTCGGCATCACCAAGGACATCGCCCCGTTCCGGCTGATGGAGGCGGTCAACGCCCTCCTCCGCCCCGCGCCGATCGCCGTGCTGGCCTGCGAGGCGAAGCCGGACGACTGGCACGCGCGCTTCTCCTGCCTGGGGCGGTCCTACCGCTATCGCATCGTCAACCGCCGCGCGCCGCTGACGCTGGAGCGGGGCAAGGCCTGGCAGGTCGCCCAGCCGCTCGATGCCGAGGCGATGCACCGCGCCGCCCAGGCGCTGGTCGGGCATCACGACTTCACCACCTTCCGCTCGGTCCACTGCCAGGCGCGCAGCCCGATCAAGACGCTCGACCGGCTGGACGTGCGGCGCGAGGGCGAGCTGGTGCTGATCGAGACCGCGGCGCGCTCCTTTCTGCACCATCAGGTCCGCTCAATGGTTGGCTGTCTCGCGCTGGTCGGCATGGGTCGCTGGGAGGAAGGCCGGGTGGCCGAGGCGCTCGCCGCGCGGGATCGCGGCGCGCTGGGGCTTAACGCGCCGCCCGAGGGGCTCTACTTCACCGGCGCCTATTACGAGGGGGAATGAGATGTCGTTCGAAAGCCTGATCGGATTTTCCGACAAGATCCACGTGCTCGACATCGGCGCAGCGGCCATCGCCGAGGTGCCGCCCTATCGGCGCCTGCTCGACCGCGGCCTCGCCCGCCTCTCGGCGGTCGACGGGGACGAGCGGCACGCCGCGGGCCTGATCGAGGCCTATGGGCCCGAGACCCGCGTCGTCACCGACGTCATCGCCGACGGCCGCCGCCGCACGCTGCACCTCGCCCCGGCGGAAAGCGGCATGACCTCGCTGCTCGTGCCCTCGCCGCAGGGCCTCGCCTTCTTCAACGGCTTCACCGACTTCGGCCGGATCGAGGCGACCGAGGAGGTCGAGACCAGGCGCCTCGCCGACCTGCCCGAGCTTCATGGCGTCGATTTCCTCAAGATGGACATCCAGGGCGCCGAGCTGATGGTGCTGGAGAACGCCGGCCCGGCGCTCGACCGCTGCGTGGCGATCCAGCTCGAAGCCTCGTTCATCGCGCTCTACCAGGACCAGCCGAGCTTCGGCGACATCGACCGCTGGATGCGCGGCCACGGCTTCCTCCCGCACTGCTTCCCCCACGTGAAACGCTGGTCGATCTCGCCCACGGTGCGCGACAACGATTTCCGCGTGCCGTTCAACCAGTTGCTCGAATGCGACGTGGTCTATGTCCGCGGGCTGGTCGATCTCTCGGGGCTGGACGAGGATCAGCTCCGCAAGCTGATCCTGATCGCGATCTACTGCTACGGCAGCCTCGACCTCGCCGTCCATGCCGAGCGCGAGCTGGAGCAGCGCGGCGCGCTGCCCGACGGCACGCTGGCCGGGATGTTCGAGCTGTTCGCGCCCGACCGGCTGGAGCCGCTGATGAAGGGCGAGGACCTCTGACGAGGAGACCCCGCCCGGCTCAGGACTTGGCCACCACGCTTTCGGGCAGGTCCGTGCCGAACACGCGCTGGTAGTATTCGGCCACCAGCATCCGCTCGGTCTCGTCGCACTTGTTGAGGAACGAGAGGCGGAAGGCGAAGCCCGGGTCCTTGAAGATCGCGGTGTTCTGCGCCCAGGTGATGACCGTGCGCGGGCTCATCACCGTCGAGATGTCGCCGTTGATGAAGCCCTGGCGGGTCAGCTCGGCGACCTTGACCATCTGGCCGACCAGCTTCTCGTCCATGCCGGTCGCCTTCTTGAGGACGATCTCGCTCTCGACCTGGGCGGGCAGGTAGTTGAGGCCGACGACGATGTTCCAGCGGTCCATCTGGCCCTGGTTGATCGCCTGGGTGCCGTGATAGAGCCCGCTGGTGTCGCCCAGGACGACCGTGTTGGCCGTGGCGAACAGGCGGAAGTTCTTGTTCGGGCGGATCCCCCGGTTCTGGTCGAGCAGGGTCAGCTTGCCCTCGGTCTCCAGCACGCGCTGGATCACGAACATCACGTCCGGGCGGCCGGCGTCGTACTCGTCGAAGACCAGGGCGACCGGGTGCTGGAGCGCCCAGGGCAGCAGGCCTTCGCGGAATTCCGTGACCTGGAGCCCGTCGCGCAGCACGATCGCATCGCGCCCGATCAGGTCGATGCGGCTGATGTGCGCGTCGAGGTTGATGCGGATGCACGGCCACTTGAGGCGCGCGGCGACCTGCTCGATGTGGGTCGACTTGCCGGTGCCGTGATAGCCCTGGACCATGACCCGGCGATTGAAGGCGAAGCCCGCCAGGATCGCCAGGGTCGTGTCCGGATCGAAGACGTAGCTGTCGTCGAGGTCGGGCACCCGCTCGTCCGCCTCGCTGAAGGCGGGAACCTTCATGTCGATGTCGATGCCGAAGGTCTCGCGCACGTCGATCTCGCGATCGGGCGCGGGCAGGATCGTGTTGTTGCTGGTATCGAGCTGGGTGTTGGGAATGTCGGTCATGGCGCACAGCGCCTAAAGCCGCGCGCGCCGCGCTGCAACCACTCTTGCGCCCGCTCAGGCGACTTTCTTGGGCAGGTGGAAGCAATCGACGTAGCCGGCGAGCTTCGCCCGGTCGCCCGTGACCGCCAGCCCCGGCAGGGCCTCGGGCGGGGCCTTGCCATAGACCAGCCCGGCGATCGGCATGGCGGCCGGCGCCTCCAGGGTGAAGTCGGGCTCCTCGATCTCGCCGCGCTCGGCGGTGAGCCGGCCCTTGGCGACCTTCACGAAGAAGCGGTCGGCCCCCACCCGGATCGCGCCGCCGGCATCGAGCCCCCCGGCCCGGCGGCCATCGAACATCGTGCGGAAGCTCAGCATCAGCGAGGCGGGCGACAGCGGCAGGGTGGGATCGTGGTCGGGCGAGCTGGCGGCCCAGCGGCCCAGCTCCTTGATCGCGGTTTCCGCGCCGTAGCCCCACTCGGTCAGCTCGTAAACCTGCGCGGCGGTCGGCGGCGGGAGCTGGCGGCGGCGGACGATTCCCGCCCGTTCGAGGCTTTCCAGCCGCTCGGTCAGCACCTTGGCGCTGATCCCGGGCAGTCCGCCGCGCAAGTCGGAAAACCGTCTTCCCCCGAACATAAGCTCGCGCACGATCAGCAGCGACCAGCGCTCGCCGATCAGCTCCAGCGCGAAGGCGGTGCCGCAGGCATCGTCGTACCATTTGCCGTGGCGGCCGGAAGAGACAACGGGCGACCGCTTAATAGTTTCTTTTTGTAACTTCATGGTTGCTTTTTGTAACTCGCCTGTCAGGTTCGGGCAAGAGGCGATTCGCCGACGACCGCCAAAGGAGAGACCACCGTGACCAAGATGATCTTCGTGAACCTGCCCGTGCGCAACCTGGGCAAGTCGATGGCCTTCTACGAGGCGCTCGGCTTCGTGAACGAGCCGCGCTTCACCGACGAGACCGCGGCGGCCATGCAGTGGTCGGAGACGATCGTCGTCATGATCCTGACCCATGAGAAGTGGCGGACCTTCACCGATCGTCCGATCCCCGACGCCGGTTCGAGCGAGATGATGCTCTGCCTCAACCTCGACAGCCGCGACGCGGTGGACGCGATCACCCGGACGGCGGGCGCCAATGGCGGCGCGGCCGACGTCAATCCGGCGCAGGACCACGGCTTCATGATGAGCCGTTCCTTCGCCGATCCCGACGGCCACGTCTGGGAAGCCATGTGGATGGACCCGGCCGTCGCCGATGGCGAGGCCGAGGTGCCGCACGTCGCGGCCTAGGCCCGCCGCCTCGCCCCGTTTCTCTACCAGCCGAAGGACCCAGGCCATGCCGCTCGCCCCCTCCGCCACGACCGTCCTTGCCGCTCTCCGCAACGTGCCCGCCTTCGCCCATGGCCTCGTCCGCGACCTTCGGGTGCGCTGGGCGCTCGAGGAGATCGGCCGTTCCTATCGCGTCGAACTCCACGACGCGATGGCGCCGCGCGGCCCGGACTATCGAAGCTGGCAACCGTTCGGGCAGATCCCCGCGCTCGACGACGGGCGGGTCCGCCTGTTCGAGAGCGGCGCGATCCTGCTTCACCTGGGCGAGCAGGACGAACGGCTGCTGCCCCGCGAGCCGCAGGCCCGGGCCGATACCTATGCCTGGCTGATCGCCG
>Ga0066256_1003653_pt1 | contig 14587 bp, 14 predicted proteins | sample ThiBio_1000_biof_FD_87107 | JGI IMG/M metagenome (GOLD analysis project Ga0066256, IMG submission 87107) | Wastewater bioreactor microbial communities from Cape Town, South Africa - Thiocy_expt_1000_biof (version 2) | ecosystem: Engineered > Bioreactor > Thiocyanate-remediating >...
GTGCTGCCAGACGGCACACTGACCAGTGGGTCGGCAGACGGCACGGTGCGGCTGTGGGATGTCAGTACGCAGGCGTGTGTGGCGAAGCTAAGCGGGCACACTGACGGGGTAGGGCCACTGGCGGTGCCTTTGGGCGGGGGGGTGGCGGGGGGGGGGGTCCACCGCCAGGGTGGGGGTGTGGGATGCCGTGGGCGTCGCGGCCGCCTTCACAGGCCAGTCGCGCAACGGCCGGTACGGCGCAGCCAATCTCACGCGGGCGAGCGGCTTCAGCGGCATCGACGGGCGCTTCCGGCTCTCGGCCAGCGGCCTCGTGGAACGGGATCTCGCGGTGCTGGAGGTCCGCCGGGAAGGCAGTACCGTGATCGAGGGCGCTCCAGCGGGCGAGCCGGGGCGCTTATATACCAGCGCGCTGGCCCGGAGCTGAGCGACGCTCCGCCTGCGGATCTCAAGGCCTATTCCACAGATCGCCCGTTCGGGCATGGCAGTGCGCCGATTGTAGCGTTGACATGCCCGGCCAACTCGATGAAAAGTCCGCGCCGCGACAGAGCTCCGCAGCGCGAAGGCTTGCCAGATGGTCGAACTCACCCTGCCGAAGAACTCCCGCGTGCGCACCGGGAAGACATGGAACCGACCCGAGGGTAAGGGCGACTGGAAGGAATTCCGCATCTATCGCTGGAATCCGGACGACACCGAGAACCCGCGTCTCGACACTTATTTCGTCGATCAGGCGCACTGCGGGCCCATGGTTCTCGACGCGCTGATCAAGATCAAGAACGAGATCGATCCGACGCTGACCTTCCGCCGCTCGTGCCGCGAGGGCATCTGCGGCTCGTGCTCGATGAACATCGACGGCACGAACACGCTCGCCTGCCTGAAGGCGACGTCCGATATCTCAGGCGCGGTGAAGATCTATCCGCTGCCGCACCTCGAGGTGATCAAGGACCTCGTGCCGGACCTCACGAATTTCTACGCGCAGCACAAGTCCATCGAGCCGTGGCTGCAGACCACGACGCCGACGCCGCCAGGCGAATGGCGCCAGGGCCGCGAGGACCGCGAGAAGCTCGACGGCCTCTACGAGTGCATTCTGTGCGCCTGCTGCTCGACGTCCTGCCCGAGCTACTGGTGGAACTCGGACCGCTATCTCGGTCCGGCCATCCTGCTGCAGGCCTATCGCTGGGTCATCGACTCGCGTGACGAGGCGACGGGCGAGCGCCTCGACAATCTCGAGGATCCCTTCCGGCTGTACCGCTGTCACACGATCCTGAACTGCGCCAAGGCCTGCCCGAAGGGTCTCAATCCGGCCAAGGCTATCGCCGAGCTCAAGAAGCTCATGGTCGAGCGGCGGGTCTAGGCGCCGCATCTCCCGCACCCAACCACAGGTGACGACCAGACGCCGCCTCACTGGCGGCGTTGGTGCTTGTTGATTGGCGGCGCGGGCGCGCAAGCAAGCCACACGGCGTGGATCAATCAACAGCCCGTGCATGGGCCGGTTGCGAGTCCGCCGCCCCCCGAATATGGTTTCCAGCATTGTCGAATAAATTGCACGGAGCGCCGGGGGGCGATTCATGCGGCTTTATTTTGTTGTCCTGATTGCACTCCAAGCGGCGCTTGCATCTTCCGCTGCTGCGCAGCAGGAGAATTTCATCTTCCGCGGCAAGCCCAGCGAATACGAGGACTACGGCTACGCAGTGCGGGGCGCCGCCTGGCGATTTCCCGGTGATGCGGAGCGCGTCCTGGTTGTGTGCTGGGAGAATCCCACACCCGCGAACGAGCAGGCGCGGCGTTGGGTCCAGGATCAGATCACCAAGACATGGCAGCGGCATACGGCGCTGGAATTCCGAGGCTGGCAGGCGTGCGCCGCCCGAAACAAAGGCATCCGCATCCGCTTCAACGACGAAGGACCGCACGTGCGGAAGTTCGGCCGGCTTCTGGACGGCGTGTCGAACGGAATGATCCTCAATCACACCTTCAGAAACTGGGGCGCCTCCTGCCAGAGCAATTTGGAAGCGTGCGTCCGTTCGATCGCCGCACACGAGTTTGGGCACGCGTTGGGCTTTGCGCACGAGCAGAACCGCCCTGACACGCCAGGCGAATGCAGCAGGAAGCACGGCCAGGGCCAGACGCGGGAAACGATGCTCACGCCGTACGATCCGCAGTCGATCATGAATTACTGCAATCCGGACTACAACAATCACGGCGAGCTCAGCGCGCTCGATATCAAGGCTGCACAGAAACTGTACGGCGCGCCCTGATCGGGCGTCGCAGACCATGAGGGACTAGCCTATGCGTTGGCTTCGTGTCGTTGCAGCACTCTCTTTACTCGCAGGCCTCCATGCAGCGCCCGCGTCAAGAGGGGGGCTCGGCGCTCAGGCCCTGGCTCAATCCGTGACGATGAACCCGCACGCGCTCGTGTTCATACAGCTCGAATGCGTAGATGCACTCGGCATACCGTCGGAGCCGACAGGATCGGGCTTCATCATCGAGAAGTCCGGCTACATCGCGACGGCGCACCACGTCGTGCGCTGCTGGGACGAGAAAACTCGACGTTCCTATGCGCCGAAGAAGATCGTTGCGCGACGAGGTGGCCCGTCGGAGCCGGAACGCCCAGCAGACATTATCAAGGCCAACGAGGATGACGACGTTGCCATCCTCAAGCTTCGCGGGGCGCCGCGTACCTATCCAACGCTGCAGGTGTGCTCGCTCCGTAACCCGAAATTGGGGACCGAATTCCAAGGCGCGGGTTTTCCGGAAGGCAGCGAGCTGCAGGCCGTCTCCGTAACGTTCGGGAATGTGACCGGCAGGTTCTGGTCTGTCGCGGCTCCCTTCGCGGCCGGCATGAGCGGCGGCCCTGTCGCAAACCAGAATGGTGTCATCGGGCTCGTCAAGGGCGGACGTCAGAATGTCCAGGCCATCCGACAAATGATCCCGATCCATGTTGCGGGAAACATGATCAAAGATGCGGCCGGCATCGAGCTCCGCGACTGCGAGGCAAAGCCGGTCGACAGAGGCGGCGGGACGACTGTTGTGGCCGGCCCCTGCAAGAAGGGACAGCAGGAAATTCTATTCACCGACTACTCCGTTATTCCGCCGCGGACGGAGAAGCGCTGTATTTGAGCCTTATTGGAAAAGGGAAATTGAACATGAGGCGCTGCATTACGATCCTGCTCGCGCTCCTGCTGCTATCGCCGATCCCAGCCATGGCCAACGAGCAGGACGATGCGATAAATGCCGCACGAACCATCATGCGGCTCTTTGGAGAGCAACGCTATCGTGAGGTCTGGGACCGCCATGCAAGCGAGTTCATTCGCCAGCGCGGCACCCGCGACAGTTTTCTGGCACACCTGACAATGGGGCGGGCCCAGCTCGGCGCGGTGTCCGGCACGCGCGTCATCGACGTCAAGTTTTCATCACATGATCCATCCTCCGGCTTCAAAGGAAGGATCTATTCCGTCACATTCGACAGCACGTATGCGGTCGGCCAAATCTACGATCAAATCGTCGTCGTGAAAGATCCGGATGGACGTTTCCGTCTCTCCGGATTCTGGGCAACGCCGGGATCGCGCTAGTGTGATGGTCGTTCCCGAAGTTCGCGCGAAGCCCCGGAGTTGAGGCGTGGCGAACTTCGGAATCGGAACACGAGCGCCTATCGCACCTGCTGCCATGCAGCCCGGACCTCGTGGCCGGGCGGGGGTCCGCCCGCGAGGTCGACTTCGGTTGCAGCCATGGCATAGGCCAGCACCCCGACAAGCAGTAAGCCGCTGATGACGGCGCAGGCACTTTGCAACAGAGGGGCAACGCCCCTCTCATCCCAACGCTGACGTGTCATGACGATCTCCGATGGCTGCAGGCGTGTCGCGCCCGCGGTTACGGAGGAGACCCTGCGCGCGCGGCGTCAGGAGAGCGTCACTGAGCCGTCAATCGGGCGTTGAACGTCAGCCTGTCCGCGTGAATCCGTCACGGCTCCAGTCCTCGGTGCCGACGCCGTTGTGGACGAAGAACAGACCGTCGGGATCGTACTTCCGCTTGATGGCGAACAGGCGGGGGTAGTTCGAGCCCCAGTAGGACTCCTGCCAGGCAGCGTCGAAATAGTTGCTCTCGGCGACGTAGGCGCCGGCCTCGCGCTTCGACACGACACGGTAGATTTCGGCCATGGCCCGCTCGACGGCCTGCACGCGCGACCTTGCGACGGCGAGATCGGGCTCGCGGCCGGGTATGCCTGGATAGACCGGCTCGCCATTGCTCGCGATGATCACGAGGGCGAAGGCGTCGAGCGCCGCGGGGTTCATCGCCGTATCGCGCGCGCGTGCGACGGCCGCCACTGGCGCGCCGGCGAGTCCCTTGTTGAAATGCAGGCCGAGGCCCCAATGCCTCGCTGCCGCATGAAGGGCGTCGGCGAGGCGCGTCTGCTGGTCTTTTTCGAGGAGAGACGCCGGAAGCCACGCCGACTGATAGGCGTGGAGGTATTGTGCAGCCTCGCGCTGGTTGCTGGCCCAGAACACATTGTCGGGCGATGCACCGGGGCGGTCGTCCGAGAGAACGAGGCCGGGAACTTTCCTGAGTGCGTCGGGATCCCAGAAACTGCGCGCCGGGATGGCCGGGATATTCGGCGGCGCATCCAGGGAAAGCCCCGGCGTGCGCGCGACCCAGTCGAAAAAGGGCTGCCAGACCGCGCGGGCGCGTTCGGGCGCGAGGCCCTGAAAGACCATGGCGATTTCGACCGTGCGGTTCGGGCGCAGGGCAATCTGCTCGCCCCAGTGGGGATTGGCGAGGCTCTCGGCGTAGAAGCTGACCAAGCGGCCGATGATCCCTCGGAAGGCTGTATCGGAGGCTGCGCGTATGGTCGCGAAACAGGCGCCGAAGAACTCGGGGAGGTCGTGCGTCTCGAGCGTGAGCCTCGTCACGACGCCGAGGCTGCCGCCGCCACCGCCTTTGAGGCTCCAGAAGAGATCTGCATTCGTGCAGGCATTGGCAATGCGCACCTGGCCGTCGGCTGTGACGACCTCGGCTTCGAGCAGACTGCCGGCCGCGGTGCCGTAATTCTTGGAGAAGCTGCCGAAGCCGCCGCTCTGCACGAGGCCGGCGACGCCGACCGTCATGCAGCCGCCGCCCTGCACATAGCGGCCGGCCTTGGTCACGACGGCGTTGTAGACGTGGCCCCAGAGACAACCCGCGCCGACGCTGACGGCGGCACGCGGCGCGACACGGCCCGCGCAGCCTTCGCCGACAAAGGCATCATGGAGCGCGATGGCATTCATGCGCCGCGTCCAGACGAGGAGCGAGTCCGGCGCGTTCGAATTGCCGAAGTAGCTGTGCCCGCCGCCCTTAATGACGAGGCGCAGCCTGTTCTCGCGGGCGAAGTTCACGGCGGCGGCGACGTCCGCCGTGTTCTCGGCGGCGACGGCATAGGCGCTCGGTTTCGTCGTCCAGGCATCCGTCCAGCCGAGCGTCTGCGTCAGCGCGGCGTGATCGCCGATGAAGTAGGGATTCCTGAGATCCTTGAAGAGCTGCGCGCAGGCTGGATCGGCCGTCTTGCCGACGCAGGCATCGAGCGGTGATCGGACCGTGATGAGCTCGCCCTTGAGGCGCTTGCGCAGGCCATCCCACGCACTGGCGGACGGCCACCCCGGATCGGACGGGCGCACGCGCCTGAAGCCTGCTGCGCTGTTGCCGGATCCGGATTGTGCATGACCTGGGTTCATGCGGCCCGTGAGTGGAAGGAGCGGCACAGCGCCCGCGCCCTTCAGGAAATCGCGTCTGCGCATGGCTAGACCTCATCTGCTGCGCCGCGCAGCCTAGCCTACTTCAGCAGAGATCACTCCTAGCTTTGCCGTGATCAATCCCCGCGCACGATCGGCAGGCCCTCGCGATTGCCCCACTCCTGCCAGGAGCCGACGTAGTTGCGCACGTGCGGATAACCGAGCAGGCGCAGCGCCAGATAGGCGTGGGCCGAGCGGAAACCCGTGTTGCAGTAGACGCTGATTTTCTTGTCCGGCGTCACGCCGCGCGCCTCGAAAATGGCGTGGAGCTCGGCGGGCGATTTCATGCGGCCCGTGGCGTGGTCGTAGAGCTCTTCCCAATCGCAGTGCCGGGCGTTCGGCACGGCACCGCCGTACTTGGCGCGCCGATCCGCGCCCGTGAACTCGGCGCGGCTGCGGTTGTCGAGGATGAGGCTTTGCGGATCGTCGATCGCTTTGAGGAGGCTCGCGTACGTCGCGACGCGCTCAGGGACGGCTTGGAAAGGGAACTTGGCCGACGATGGCGGCGCCCCCTCGCGCTCGATGGGTAAACCGGCATCGCGCCAGGCTTTGATGCCGCCGTCGAGCACGTGAACGCTCTCGACGCCGAGATACTCCGCGAACCAGAAGCAGCGCGCGGCGCACATGTCGGTGAAGGCGCCGTAGAAGACGATCCTGTCCGTGGGCTTCACACCGCGCCAGCCGAGCATGTTCGCCCACATGCGCGTGAAGGACGCGAGCGGCGCCGGATCCGTGTCATCGCAGTTGACGAAGTAGGGATCGAAGTGGCGCGCGCCGGGAATGCGGCCGGCGGCGAAGTGCTCGGCCTGCCGCGTGTCCACGATCGAGAGGCCGGGCGTGCCGAGAGCGGCCTTGAGCCTCTCGGCCGACCAGAGCAGATCGGGATTGGCGGCAGGGTGAGCATCACTCATAGGCGGGCTCCTCAGCCAAGCAGGGCCTTGATCTCGGCCTTGAGTGCCGGTCCGATGTCCGGTCGCGCGAGCGCGTAGGCGACGTTCGCCGTAAGGAAGCCGATCTTCGAGCCGGTGTCGTAGATCTTACCGTCGAAGCGATCGGCGAAGAAAGTCTGCCCCGACGTCGCGGCGAGACGGATCATGGCATCCGTAAGCTGGATCTCGTTGCCGGCGCCGCGCTCCTGCTTGGCGAGGAGGTCGAAAATCTGAGGCTGCAGGATGTAGCGGCCGGTGACGTGGAGGTTCGAGGGTGCCGTGCCCTTCGGCGGCTTCTCGACCATGCTCGTAATCTTCGAGACTTTGGCGGCGCGATCCTCGACGCCGACAATGCCGTACATGTGCGTCTGGTCATCGGGCACAGGCGCGACCGCAATGTGATTGCCGCCGTGCGCGTTGTAGGCCTCGATCATTTCCGCGAGGCAGGGCTTGTCGGCATAGTGGAGCATGTCGGGAAGCAGAACCGCGAAAGGCTCGTCGCCGACGATGTCGCGTGCGCACCAGACAGCATGGCCAAGACCGAGCGGCGCCTGCTGGCGCGTGAAGCTCGCCTGCCCGGCGGCCGGAAGCTCGGCCATGAGCTGCTCGAGCTCGGCCTTTTTGCCGCGGTCGGCGAGCGTGCGCTCGAGCTCGTACTGGCTGTCGAAGTGGTCCTCGATGACGCCCTTGTTGCGCCCCGTGACGAAGACGAAGTGCTCGATGCCCGCGGCCCGCGCCTCGTCAACCACGTGTTGTATGACCGGCCGGTCGACGACAGTCAGCATTTCCTTGGGCACGGCCTTGGTGGCCGGCAGAAAGCGCGTGCCGAGCCCGGCGACGGGGAAAACGGCCTTGCGGATGGGCTTCAGCGGGGTGGTCATAGGCGAGAGCTCCGGGGGGGCGGGATGGCCCGCTCTAACGAGTAAGGATGGCGGCCTTTTAGCATCGACAGCATGAACGGCGGCAACTAAGTGTCATGCCATACTGGTGCGACAGATATTTGCAGTCCACCCAAGGTTCCATCGACTGAAAGGCCTTAAGGCCCATGAGCATCCTCGTGACGGGCGGCGCCGGCTATATCGGCAGCCACATGGTCCTGGCGCTGGCCGATGCCGGCGAGCGGGTCGTTGTGCTCGACAATCTCTCGACGGGCTTTGCCTGGGCCGTCGATCCACGCGCCACCCTCGTCGAAGGCGATACCGGCGATGATACGCTGGTCGCATGGCTGCTCAGGGAGCACGCTGTTCAGGCCATCATCCACTTCGCCGGCTCGATCGTCGTGCCGGAGTCGGTGGCAGATCCTCTTGGCTATTATTTGAACAACACCGTCAAATCGCGGGCGCTGATCGCGGCGGCCGTCGAGGCGGGCGTGCCGCACTTCATTTTCTCGTCCACGGCCGCGGTGTATGGCAATCCGGCCGTCACGCCGGTGCCGGAGGACGCCGATCTCAGCCCCATGTCGCCCTACGGCTCCTCCAAGCTGATGACGGAGATCATGCTGGCGGATACGGCGCGGGCGCATCCGCTGCGGTACGTGGCACTGCGCTATTTCAACGTCGCGGGCGCGGACCCTGCTGGGCGGTCGGGACAGTCGACGCCGCGCGCGACGCACCTCATCAAGGTCGCCTGCGAAGCGGCCCTCGGCAAGCGGCCGTACATGGAGGTGTTTGGCACGGACTATCCGACTTCCGATGGCACCTGCATCCGCGACTACATCCATGTCAGCGACCTCGCAGAAGCGCACATGGCAGCCCTCGAACACCTTACGCGCGGCGGCGCCAGCACGGTCCTGAACTGCGGATACTCGCAGGGCTACTCGGTCCTGCAGGTCATCGAGGCCGTGAAGCGCGTCTCCGGCGTCGATTTCGAAGTACGGCTGTCGGCGCGCCGGCCGGGCGATCCCGCTTCGATCGTTGCCGCCTCGGACCGCATCCGCGCCGACCTCGGCTGGGTGCCGCACCACGCCGACCTCGACCGGATCGTCGCCCATGCCCTCGAGTGGGAGCGCAAGCTCGAGAGCCTCAAGGGCAGGAACTGAGCCCGGCCGACAGCCCCAAAATGGCCCGGTTCGGCTGGCCTCTCTCGGCTATGATGGCGCTCGTTGAGTCGAGCGTGGGGAGAGGAAAAGGCATTTGAGCACTGGCCGGATACCAGGATGGCATCTGGCTGCGGCGATCGCTATCGCCGTGGCGCTTGCGTTCGTGCATCTGGCGAGCAGCCACGCCGAGGCCCAGTCGCGGCCGCCCTTCCGCACGTGGCTCGAAAGCTTCTGGCCCGAGGCGCAGCGCGCGGGCATCACGCGCGCGACCTTCGACCGCGCTTTCGACGGCATCACGCCCGATCTCTCGCTTCCTGACCTCGTGCTGCCGGAAAAGCCCGAGGCGCGCCCGCCGGCACAGGCCGAGTTCAGCCGCACACCCGAGCAGTACATCAATCGCGAGCAGATCCAGCGGCTCGCGCGGCAGGGCCGCGAGCTTGCCGAACGCCACAAGGCCATCCTCGACAAGGTCGAGAGCGAGGTCGGTGTCGATCGCGCCATCGTGCTCGCGATCTGGGGCCGCGAGACCGCCTTCGGCAGTCATCGCCCGCGCCACGACGTCATCCGCGTGCTTGCGACGCAAGCCTATGTCGGCCGCCGGCAGGATCTCTTCAAGGCCGAGCTGATCCACGCGTTGCGGCTCTTGCAGGACGGCATCGTCCCACGCGATGCCATGCGCGGCTCCTGGGCCGGCGCCATGGGCCTCACGCAGTTCATGCCCTCGGAATTCTACGGCTCGGGCGTTGATCTCGACCACGACGGCAAGCTCGATCTGTTCGGCTCGACGGCTGATGCCCTCGGCTCGGCCGGCAAGCAGCTCAAGCAGAAGGGATGGATCAAGGGTCTGCCCTGGGGCATCGAGGTCAATCTCGGCGGCAACGTCGATTGCGCGCAGGAAGGACCGGCGAACAGCCGGCCGATTAAGGAATGGGCGAAGCTCGGCATAAAGCGCGCCGACGGCAAGCCGTTTGCCCGCGCGCATCTCGACGCCGAGGCCTATCTCATGTCGCCGGCCGGCGCTTTCGGTCCCTCCTTCCTCGCGACGGAGAACTTCAAGGCCATCCGGGCCTACAACATGTCCGATCTCTATGCCGTGTTCGTCGGCCATCTCTCGGACCGCATTGCCGGCGGCGGCGACTTCACAACGCCCTGGCATCAGATCCGCCAGCTCCCGGACCGCGAGATCGCCGAGATCCAGGAGCAGCTCAAGCGGCGCGGGGCGGCGATCGACAAGATCGACGGCAAGATCGGCTCCAAAACGCGCCGGCAGATCGGGCACAGACATGAGCCGCGGGATGCGGTGGCGCGCGCTCGGTGCGGCGCTCGCCCTGCTGGCTGTGCTGCCCGCCGGCGCGTGGCACGGCCCTGCCCGCGCGCAGGGCCCGGCGCTGAGCACGAGCTACGTCACGCCCTTTCCCGAGAACGACACCTACCGCCTCGAAGTCTGGGGCGATGTGCTGGCGGAAGGGCTCCTCGCCGGCCTGGCCGAGCAGCTCGCCGACGAGCCCCGCATCTCCGTGCAGCGGCGCCACCGGTCCATGCAGAGCCTGATGCGCGCGAACTTCGACGAGGATATCGGCGAGATCGTGAGCGAGGTCACGCGCAGCAACGCCCATATCGTCGTCGTGCTCACGGGGTTCAACGACCGCGTGCCGCTGCGGCTTCCCAATGGACGCCGCGCGCCGGTCGGCTCCGAGCTCTGGCAGCAGGAATACGGCCAGCGCGTCGACCGTCTCATGCGCGCCTTCAAGGCCCAGCGCATTGCCGTGTACTGGGTCGGCCTGCCGATCATGCGCCGGCCCGACGTCAACGAGGATGTGCAGGCCATCAACGGCGTGCTGCGCGAGCGTGCCTACGCTGCCGGGCAGAAGATGATCGACGTCTATGCGGCGACCGGCAATCAGGACGGCCGCTATGATGCCTATGGCCCGGACATCAGCGGTGCGAACCGCCTGCTGCGCCAGGGCGACGGCATCACGTTCACGCCGGCCGGCAACCGCAAGCTCGCGCATTTCGTCGAGCGCGAGCTCAAGCGCGATATCATGCAGGCCCGCGCCCAGCGCTCGATCCCGCTCGCGGGCAGCGAGGCCGAGCAGCGCCTCGTCCGGCCATTGCGTCAGGCGCCGGCCACGACACCGGCGGCGCGCACGGCCTCGACGCCGGCCGCTGCCGGCACCAAGCCGGGGGCAACGCCGCAGAGGCCGGCCGCGGCACCCTCTGAAGGCGACCTCAAGGCCGACAACAGCCGCATCACGCTCCCCGATGCCAGCGCGTCGGGTCGCCAGGACAACGTGACGATCGATCTGCCGCGTCCGGCCATTCCGGGAAGCCTCATGGCCCTCCTCACCCGGCGCGCCGAAAGCGATCGCACCACCCAGCCGGGCGAGGTGCTCGTGCGAGAGATCCCGGGCGGCCTCACGCTCTCGCGCACGATCTCGATGGCGGCCACGCCGGGAACCTTGCAGAGGCGTGCGCTCCCGAGTCAGACGCCGTTTTTCCGCGTGCTCGTGAAGGGCGAGCGGCTCGAGCCCAAGGCCGGGCGCGCCGACGATATCGGCTGGCCGCCCATCTCGCGGCCGGAGGCTGCGAGCCCGCCCGCGATGCCAGCCGCATCCGAGCCCGATCCAGCGCCTACTCAGGCCGCGCCGCGCCCCGTGCCGAGACCCGCGCCGCGTTGAGAGGCACCTTCGCGTCTTCGACGCGAGCGAGGCTGCGGCCTCGCGCTCCGCTCGGGGGACACCCCCGAACCCCCGTTTTTTATTTGTGTGCCGCGGGCTGCTGGGAAGGGGTGCTGCCGCCTCCAGCCGTGGTGCGTCGCGCCAAAGGCGCGCCAGAGCAAAGCTCCGCGGCGGCCATGCGGATGGCGATCGTGTGCGGCTCCCACTTCCCCCTCTCCCCATTGTCTTCAATGGGGAGAGGGTCGGGGTGAGGGGCGGCGGCATACGCTGACGTTGGGAAGTGCTGCCGCCCCTCATCCTAACCTTCTCCCCGTAAGGACGGGGAGAAGGGACATGGCGGCGCCAGCGGCGCGCGACTCAACAAAGCCCCGTCGCGCCGCAGGCGCGATCAGTCCCCGCAAGCGAGAGCGTGCTCGCGGGCGACGTGGAGCATGGCGCGTTCGGCGAGCGCGGTGATGGTCAGCAGCGGGTTCACGCCGAGCGAGCGCGGAATGATCGCGCCGTCGATGACGTGAAGCCCCGCGTGCACGGCGCTCGTATCTTTGCCGGGCGCCGCGTCGAAGACGCGACCGGCATGATCGACCACGCCCGAGGTGCGATCCGCGCTCATGGCGCAGCCGCCGAGCGGATGCGCGGTCGCGGGCTGGTTGCCCATGACGCTGCCGGCGAGCGGATTCTTGACGTAGCTGCCGCCAACCCTGCCGACGAGCGCGGCGAGGGCCGCATCGAGGCGCTGATAGACGGCCTCGTCCTTGGCATTGGGCCAGGAGAGCGCGAGGCGGTCACCATCGAGGCGGAAGCGGCCGGCTGCGCTGTCATGGGAGACGGCGAAGAAGGTCTGCAGGCTCGCGAAGGGGCCCTTGTAGACGCCGCTGACGAGGCTCTGCAGCGCACCGAGCAGGCGGCCGTTCGGCACGAACATGACCGGCAGGACGGGTGCGAGCGCGGAGGGCATCGCGCCTTCCTGGATGGTCACCGAGTTCGCGAGGTTGTCGGGATCGACGATCTCGAGCTGGCCGGAGACGGACGCGCCGACGCTCAATCCATCGACCTTCGCGGGATGGCCGACGCCGATCGCGTTGACAGGCACCTTGGCGCCATAGCCGAAGGCGATGATGTCGCCGTTGGCGGAGAAGCGCTCGCCGAGGCGGTCGGAGAGCGCGAGGCCTCTGGCGCGTGAGCGCAGCAGGATCTCCGTCGAGCCGAGCGTCCCGGCGGCGAGGATCACCATGTCGGCGGCCAGCGATAGATGCTGGCTGTTACCGGCCGCCGGCGTATCGACGCGCTCGATATACACGCGCCAGCCGCCGCCGGACGCCGGCACGACATGCGTCACGCGACCATGGGTGAAGAGCTCGGCGCCGTGGCGCACGGCCTCGGGGAGGTAGGTCAGCGCGACCGTGTTCTTGGCGCCGACATTGCAACCGGCGCAGCAGTCGCCGCAGCGCGTGCAGGCGAACTGTGCGATGCCGGCCGGATTGACCGTATCGGCAAAGCCGACGACGACCTCGGGGGCGATGGGCGATACGCCGAGGGCGGTGCCTGCGGCCTCCAGCGCCTTGTACTTGGTGAGCGTCGTAGCTTGCGGATCGCGGGCAGGGCGCAACCAGCGGCGGGCGCGCGCGTAGCCCTCGTCGATGAGGCCATCCTGGCGGGGCGGGCCGGGCCAGCCTGGATCAGCGAAGCCGCGCGGATCGGGCCTGGGTGCCACGCCGGCATTGACGAGCGGGCCACCGCCGAGACCACGCCCGACGAGCACGTGCATGTCCTCGCCAATGCGCACATCGAAGAGCCCGGTCTCGGACCCCATGGCCATGCGCGCGCCGGTCACGCGCATCTCGTGGCGCATGTCGGGAAAGCGGCTCGGGAACTCGCCTGTGACGACCTCGCGGCCACGCTCGATGACGGCAACGCGCTTGCCTGCCCGCGCGAGCCGCATGGCGGAGACGCCACCGCCATAGCCGGAGCCGACCACGATCACGTCGTAGCGCTGGTGGGCATGGTCCAGAGAGCGGGCGAGGCGCGTCATGGGCGCACGGCCCGGCAGAACGACGCGGCACTGCGTCGTGGAGAGGTCATCACTGCGCGATCCCCCTGGCGCACGTGATCCTTACGCGCGGAGAGTTCAGTCCTTGCGCGTTCCGAGGCCCATTTTCTTGGCGAGCTGCGAGCGCGCGGCAGCATAGTTCGGCGCCACCATAGGATAGTCGTTCGGCAACTTCCACTTGGCGCGGTATTCCTCGGGCGAAAGCTTGTAATGGGTCCGCAAGTGCCGCTTGAGCGACTTGAAGCGCTTCCCGTCCTCGAGGCAGATGATGTAGTCCGGCGTCACCGAGCGCTTGACGGGAATGGCGGGCTTCAGCTCCTCGCTGTCGGCCACGGGCTCGTGGTTGGATGCCCGGTTCAGCGCATCATGCACATCGCGGATCAGCCCCGGCAGATCTGAAGCAACGACCGTGTTGTTGCTGACATACGCGGAGACGATCTTGGCGGTCAGGTCCACCAATTGAATTCCGCCATTGTTTTCCATCGGAGTCGTCTCCTGTCGTCGCGACATCAGCCGGGGCATCGAGGCCCTTCAGAGTTGCCATGACATCGCGTGAATTACGCCGGCCTGCGGGAAGTCCATGGCCAGAGATCGCCAATACTCCACTTCGGAGAAGATGGCAATTGCAGCGCACAATATAGTAAAAGCGGCATTCTCGACAATATCCTGGGTCGGAATTGCAGAATTTTCCACCAGCTTTCAAGCTTTTGGGTATCGCTCTTGCTTGCGGTCATCCGTAAACGCCCTCTCGGGGCGGATGAGTGGCCGCGGCTCAACGCGCAATGTTGATCAGCAGGGGTGGCGCGGCCCCTTGAATTGGTCCAGATTGTTAACATTTCAACGACTGGCGGGACTGTACGCGGCACTCCAAGCAGGGTGCCGACCGGTCAGCCGCAACCAGCGTCAACGGCAGCCAAATTCAGCGAAGGAGCGGATCATGTCCGATACGAGCGCGCGCCCGGACAAGGTGGAGAAATCGGACGCGGAGTGGCGGGCCGCAGCTACGCCCACGGCGAACTTCATAACCCTCCCACACCCCGCGGCGCGCACCCACCCCCCCCCCCACAATACACTCCCGCGGCGCCGGATCTACAAGTGTATCGAGTGCAGCGTCGGGCACCCTCCCCCCCCGACGCATC
>Ga0066256_1003654_pt1 | contig 14582 bp, 6 predicted proteins | sample ThiBio_1000_biof_FD_87107 | JGI IMG/M metagenome (GOLD analysis project Ga0066256, IMG submission 87107) | Wastewater bioreactor microbial communities from Cape Town, South Africa - Thiocy_expt_1000_biof (version 2) | ecosystem: Engineered > Bioreactor > Thiocyanate-remediating >...
CTATCCGGCGTTGATCATCACAACCGTCATCTATGGGGCGCGCTGCCTGTTTCAGCGCACGCCCTGGCAGACCACTTATATCGGAGTGTATTCGTCGTTCTTCATGATGGCGCTGCAAAGCTTCATCATCGATACCGATCACTGGCGGCACTATTACATGCTGTTCGGCGTGACCTGGGGCATTGCCGTCGCAAGCGCGAAGCTGGCGCGCGAAACACCGGCCCGATAGATCAAGGCTTCACGAACAAGAGCACTTTGCAGGTATCAGCAGTTCAAGCCGGACGCGAGCGCGCCACGTTGAACTTGATCGCGTAGAAAATGCCGCGCGGGATGAAGAATGTGACGAAAGTCTGCGCCAGACCTGCCCATGCCCGCCACTGCATCACGTCGAAATACTTCAACTGGATCATGAAGCGATCGTAGATCTGGCGCTGGCGCCGGCTCTGCGATTGCCCCGACGGCGAAATGCGATAGTGCAGAAGAAATTCGGGAAGACTGGCCAGTTCGTAGTGCTGGCCGATCCGGCGAAACAGTTCGTAATCTTCTGCGACCGGATAGCCGTCTGAATAAAGCCCGACACGCTGAAGCGCTTCAGCGCGGATCATCGCACTGGCGTGTGAGATCGCCATGTTGAAGTACATCGCATTGCGGACCTCCTCCGGCGAGGTCGGACGCTCCTCCACCGGTTCGGGCTCGTTGATGTCGTTGTGAAACTCGCGGCACCATGTCCCGCAGGCGCCGATCTCCGGATGGGCCTCCATGAACTCGAACTGCCGCTGCACCCGCGTCGGTCGTGAGACATCATCCGCATCCTGGATCAGGATGTACTTGAACCCGTCGGCAAGAATTCTTTCGATGGCGATGTTGCGCGCAGCGGCTGGTCCCGCGTTCTTTTCCAGGCGGATCACCACAATACGATCAAGCAAATGCTGAAGGACGTCCGCCACCGGCTTACGGCTGCAATCGTCCACGACATAGACGCGGCACGCCATCGTACCCGCAAGAAGACTCTCCACCGCCGCCACGACGGTGCCCTCGGCATTGTAGGCCGCGACGACAGCTGCAACTTTCGAATTTTCAGCCATGTCTGGGATCACAGAATCTGGGTCACGTTTGAGAAAGATGAAGATCGGACTTCATAGAAAAGAACGAACACTGCGCGGCCGCCGTATGGCGCTGGACCGAGAGATCAGCTTCCACCGCAAGTATTGCCGCCCTTCTCTAAGAATGCCTTTCCTGGAATGCCAGCACCAAAGCTCTGCATTTCATATCTAAATCAAAGTTAAGGCGTCTTTATTCCAATGTTTGAAATATCGATTTCTGCGCATGATTGTATGGTTAATGAAAAGTCTCGCCCCTCTCGGAGAGCAGATTTATTCTCCGGCAGCAGCTGACATGACGCCTCGCAAAAAATTTGTCTTCTCTGGGTGAACGGGATGAGCGCGACATTGTCAGCGGCGCGACAAAAGACAAGACAGAGACAGCAGTTACGACCTGATTTCTGAAATCCCGCCGGCCAGAGTCACCGGCCGTTTACCGTCTTTGATTCAAGTTTTATCTGACCGAGCGGCAGCCTGATACGGTGTGACAAAGAGGCGCACATGCGGCAGGCCGACGTAATTATCATTGGTGGCGGACTGGCTGGATCGACCGCCGCGGCCATGCTGGGCCGCGCGGGGATCGCGGTTGCGCCGATCGATCCCCATAAGATTTATCCTCCCGATTTCCGGTGCGAAAAGCTCGGCGGCAAGCAGATCGAAACGATCCGCAAAACTGGCCTTTACGACGCCGTGCGCCGCGCGTCGACGCTCGACGGTCATGTCTGGACCGCGCGCCTCGGCCGCCTGCTCGACAATAAGCCGAGCGATCAGCATGGCATTCTCTACGACGATCTGGTGAACGCGATCCGTCGCGAGATTCCATCCAATGTGAAATTCATCGAGACCAAGGTGACCGCGGTTGCGACCAGCAGCGATCTGCAGACCGTGACGCTGGCGGACGGCGAGACCATCTCCGCGCGGCTGATCGTGCTGGCCAACGGCCTGAACATCGGCCTGCGCCATACGCTCGGCATCGAACGCACCGTGGTCAGCGCGTGTCACTCGATCACTGTCGGCTTCAATGTCGAGCCTGTAGGCCGTGCCCGGCTTCCATTCCCGGCCCTCACCTATTTCGCCGAGAACTCGGCCTCGCGCATGGCCTATCTGACGCTGTTTCCGGTGCAGGAGACGATGCGTGCCAACCTGATGGTCTATCGCGACATGAACGACCCGTGGCTGCAGCGCATGCGCCACACGCCCGAGGCGGCGCTCCGCGAGATCATGCCGAACCTGCACAAGCTCACCGGCGACATCGAGATCGAGGGTATGATCAAGATTCGCCCAGCCGATCTTTATGTGACCAGCGGCCACCGCCAGGCCGGCATCGTGCTGGTCGGCGATGCATTCTGCACCTCCTGCCCTGCTGCCGGAACGGGCACGTCGAAGGTGTTCACCGACGTCGAGCGGCTTTGCAACGTCTACATCCCGAACTGGCTCACAAGCCCTGGGATGGATGTCGACAAGATTTCAAAATTTTATGACGATCCGGAGAAATGCGAGTCGGATGAATTCTCCGCCCGCGAGGCCTACGCACTGCGCGCCATGTCGATCGACAACGGCTTGTCCTGGCATGCGCGGCGCCTGGCCCGCTTCGGCGCCCGGCTGGCGATCGGAAAGATGCGAGCGCTGACAGAGACCATGGCCGCGAAAAGCGCCTGACGGCGACGATTACTCGTCGTCGTCGTCATCCTCATCGTCGTCATCATCGTCCTCGGCGGACTGATACGACTTGTGAAGCTGGTCGTCCCACAGCTTGCGATACACGCCGTTCGCCGCCAGCAGTTCGGCATGAGAACCGCGCTCGATCGCCTGACCATGGCTGATGACGATGATCTCGTCCATGTCCACCACCGATGTCAGCCGGTGGGTCGAGAAGATCATGGTGCGGCCCTTGGCGACCTTGAGCAGCGTGCGGTTGATCGCCGCTTCCGTGGTCTGATCGAGCGCCGATGTCGCTTCGTCCAGCAACAGCACCGACGGATTGCGCACAATGGCGCGCGCGATCGCGATGCGCTGGCGCTGGCCGCCGGATAGGGTGTCGCCGCGCTCGCCCACCAGCGTGTCGTATTTCTGCGGCAGGGTCATGATGTGGCGATGGATTTCGGCCTTCTTCGCCGCCTCCTCGACCTCCGCGTCCGTCGCGCCTTCCTTGCCGAGGCGGATGTTCTCGCGGATCGACATGTTGAACAGCATGTTCTCCTGGAACACCACCGCCATGCTCTTGCGCAGGGAGTCGCGCGTCACCTTGCGAACATCGACGCCGTCGATGGTCACCCGTCCTTCGTTCGGTACATACAGGCGCAGGATCAGGTTGAGCAGCGTGCTCTTGCCTGAACCGCTCGGCCCGACGATGGCGATGTTCTTGCCGACGCCGAGCTTGAGCGTCAGCCCGTCGAGCACCGCCGTGTCGCTTCCCTCGTATTTGAAGACGACACGGTCGAACGTGATGTTGTCAGTGATGCGCGGCAGGTCGGGCGCGCCGGGGCGGTCTGCACCGCGGGTCGGCTCGTCCAGCAGTTCCTCCATGTGGCGCACGGCGGCCGACGCCGTGATCGCCACAGGAATGAAGTGCATCAGATGCGCGATGTTATAGGAGATCTCCCAGAACGCGCTCTCGAAGGTCACGAAGGTGCCGATGGAAATCTTGCCGATGGTCGCAAGATACGCGCCGATCGCCAGCACGATCAGGTGCAGCAGCAGCACCGAAATGGTGACGGTCCGTTCCACCATCGTGGAAAGGAACGTGGCGTCCGCCATCGAGCGGCGCGCCGCGTTGTTGCGGAAGGTGAACCAGCCGAACGCCTTGCGCTGCAGGCCGAACGCCTTCACCACCATCTGCGCGGCGATGTTTTCCTGCACTACGCCGAGAATCGCGGCCTCGTTGACCTTCTGCTCGTAATTCGCCTGCACTGCTTTCGGCGTCAGGATGCGCGGGCCGATCAGCGTGATCGGGAAGATCAGCAGCGCAACGGCAGCGAGTTGCCAGTTCAGCCAGATCATCAGGCCGATGCCCGCGATCAGTTCGAGGAACGGCAAAGCGGCACTGTTGGCGACATGCTTGACCGAGGATTCGTAGCCGGCCATATCCACGGAAAAGCGCGACAGGATTTCGCCGCGCTTGGTGCGGCCGAAAAACGCCGCCGGCAGATTCTGGACGTGGTCGAACAGGCGCGACCGCACATCGGAGATGATGGAAGCCGACAGGCGCGCGTCCCAGCGTTCGTACCAGACCGCGACCAGCGACGTGATGATGCCCGCCACAGCCAGCACACCGAGGATGGTATAGAGCGCCTGAAAATCTTCTTCGCCGAGCGCATCGTCGATCAGATACTTCAGGCTGAGCGGCATGATGACGTTGAACAACGTCTCGATGAAAAGGCCGATCGCGACGAAGGTGGCCGCGCCCTTGTAGTTTTTCAGATGCTGGGCGGTGAACCGCCAGATGGTCGCGAACGCGCCCGCTGCCTCACTGGCGGTGTAGGCGACGAGGTCCTCGTCGTCATCGTCGTCGTCGATGTCATCAGGGTCCGGCGGCGCGGGCATATCGGCCAGCCCTGCGGCAAGACGCGCAGCCTCGTCGTCAGCCGGAACGCCCGACGTCGTCTTGCTGATGTCCGGATTGGCGGGCTTGCTTGCCATCGAATGTCCGACGCCTGTCGCGGCGGCCGGATTGGCCGCTCCCCTCTTTAGCGATTAGTCGTCGTCCGCAACCTTGTCAAAGAACGAGTAACGCAGGCTGTCGGCGTCGGCGTACCAGTCGCCCGGGCCCTTGTTCGCAGCCAGCGTCGCGTCCCATACCGCATCGGTGGTGTCGCGGCGATGCATGGACAGGTCGAAGCCGTTGCTGAAAAACAGTTCCGACCACTCCCACCAGGTGCCCAGTTTCTTCACACCGCGCAGCAGATCGTAGCGGTCGATCAGCGCCGGGGCCATGTCGCTGGTGATCGAACCGAAGACAAAGCCGGTCTTCACCACGCGATTCAATTCCCGGATCGCGCGTGTCACCTGCTTGTCAGAGATGTGACACAGGCTCGTCTCATAGACGAAGTCGAATTCGTCCGCCTTGAACGGCAGCTTGGCCAGCGAACCGAACTTGTTGTACTTGCGCAGCGCCTTCGGCGTCTTGCCGTGGATATAGCGGTTGTTCTCGACGCCCCAGGCATCGATGCCGCGCTCGCGTAGCGCGCCGACCAGTTCGCCGCTCGCCGAGCCCGCCACCAGCAGCTTGTAACCTTTGGCGCGGCCCCAGACGATCTTGATGAGCTTCATCAGGTAGTCAGGGTCGGTAAACTGGTTCCAGACCTCGCCATAAGGACCGGCGTTACGGTAGTTGTCGAAATAGGCACGATCGATCTTGTCGGACGGCGCGTTGCCGCCCTCGCCGCGCTCATAACGCAGCTTGATCATCTGCGTAAGAATGATGTCGGTGGCGGCATCCGACGAATCCAGCAGGCCGTTCAAGGTCGAGTCGAACAGATAATCGCCGACCACGACAAGACCCGGATGTTCATGCGGTTCGGGATGATGATTGGTCATCACGTCACGCACCGGCAGGCCGCCCGGAATGGCATTCACCGACGACAGCCAGCGATGGATCTTGCCTTCCACGAAATGCGCACGCGCATCGCCGAACGACTTCGGCAGCGACTTGATCGCGGCATCGATCAGTTCCTTGTCGCTGAGGTTGGCGAAAGCCAGCGCATCGGAGCCTGGAATTAGCCAGTTCAACACACCATGGTTGCCGACATCGTGCCGCGCGCCCTCGACATAGACGCAGCAGCCGCCGAATGCCTCGGACATCCACCACGCACCCGGCACCTGATTGCCCCAGAACGGCGTGTCGAACAGGATCGAGACACGCAGATAGTGCGCCGGCCGGTCGAAGTACGCGACGTGCTTCACCATCGAATGGCGTAGCAGTTCGCCATCCCAGCGCATGGTGGCGAGCCACGAATGCGGCAGGCACATCACAACCAGATCGTGCTCGCGCGTGACCGGGCCCTTGCCGTTCATCATGTTGATCGCATAGCGGCCGGAATCCGCCTTCCCGACCTTGAGCACGCGATGGTTCAGGTGAATGTCGGCGTCGATCTCGCTCCGCAGGCTGTGGATGAGCTGCTCATTGCCGTTCTGGATCGAATAGAGGCCGATATAGCCCTCCACATCCATCACATAGTTCTTGAGCGCGTTGAGGCCGTTGGTGTTGTGGCTTTCGGTCGCGATGTCGGAGCGGGCCATCACCTTGATGAAACGCTTGGCGGTCGGATCGGCGATAATGTCGTCAAGAACGTCTTCCGCATTACGGAGCGCCCACGGATGTTCGTTATCATGCGCGCCGACGCCTTCATAATATTCGATCGGCGACACCATTCGGGCGCACAGCTTGCGGAAATCCTCGATGGCCTTGGCCGTCTCCGCGCCGTACTTGCGGCGCATGCCGGGGACGTCGTCGAGCAGTTCGCCGTCGAGCTGGACCTGCTCGGCATCCATCGGAATGGTCTGCAGCCCGAAATGCTGGATCAGTTCCCGCAGCGGGTCCGGGCCGGTCATGGAGTAATCATAAATCTCGGCGACGCCCGCCTCGTACATGGCCGGAGCCTTGTCGAAGGTCTTCGTCAGTATCTTACCGCCAAGACGGTCCGAGGCCTCGTAGATGGTGACGCGACAGAGCGCCCCAAGCTTCTTCTTGAGGTACCACGCACTCATCAGCCCGCCTGGGCCACCGCCGACAATCGCCAGATCGAGCATGATGTCCTTTGCCCTCGCCGGCGATCCCCTCGGGATCAGAGCCGGTCTAACTCACCCTAAACAAATGCTTTTTTCATCTGAAGGGAAGATGAACAAAGCACGATCCGGCCCGGAAAAAAAGCGCTGGGCACCCAGGACGGGCTTTCCGTGGGAAATCCGGCCGCTCTCAGACCGGAGAAGACCCGTTGTTCAACGGTAACATATTCCCGGCGAGCAGATTGATGAGTTCCTGCTGGCGGGATAGGCCGGTTTTCGACAGGACCGCCTTGAGCTGGCTTCGGATCGTTTCCACCGACACGCCCGCCGCCAGCGCGAGGGACTCGATGGTTTGCGCCTCGCTGATTCCCCTCGCCACCCGCGCCTCGGCCGGAGTCAGATCGAACAACCCCTGCAGCACCTTCGCGCTCGGCACCACGGCGCGATCCACCGGAGTGACAACCAGCAGCGATGTCGCTCCGGAAAAGATGTCGTGCGCCGCGCCATGCACCGGCAACAGATGCAAGATCATCGGCGGCTGCTCTTCCGTCGCCGCCACCGGAATCGAACTGACCACAGCAACGGCGCGCGCATCCGTCACGCGGGCCAGTGCTTCGTCGAACAAACCGTCAGCGGTCGCATCGCAAAGATGCAGCCGATCGGGACGTTCCTGCAGCAGCGCGGGCATCAGACGCTCGAATGCACCGTTGGCCGCCAGAATCCGCCCTGCCCCGCGCAGCACCGCACCCGGCAATCCCAGAGACTGAAGCACGTCAGCCATCGCCTTTGCGCGTTCGAAACCAAGCCGCGAGGACAGCAACGCGCTCCGCGCCAGATGCGGACGCAGCCTATCGAACTGCCGGACGATCTCGACCGGGACCGGCCCCTTGTCATGAGCGCGCTCGAAGGAAAAGATGATCGAGTCCCCGGACGGCGGTTCTACGATCGTCCCGGTCGCCCAGCCCAATCCGCGCTTGCGCAAGAAGTCCCGGTAGACCGGCTCGTTGTCCAGCTCCTCCAGGGTAAAGGCATCGAGATCCTGCACGAATCCGACGGAGCCGAGAGCACCCAGGCGGACCGGCCGCGGATTGATCGCCGCCCAACCGTCGCGCACGAATTCCTCAAACACATCCTTGATGTCGGCGGAGGTGGCCCACTTGATCCGCGCGAGATTGGTCGTGAACAGGATGCCGCCTGCCCCACCGACAGCACGGGACATTTCGGCAAGCACATCCGGCCAAAGCTCGGGGACCACCGCAGCTTCGTAGATGCGGTCGGTCAGCGTTTCGTTGAACAAAGAACTCAAGCAGGTGCCTCAGAGCTCGCCGATAGCGGTACTTTGCCAGCACGTAAAAATTGCAGCACTGACCTGAATCAACTCCTGCCACGCTACTCCATTCCTGCGACCGCAAAACAAAAAAGACCAGCTTGCGCTGGTCTTGGAGGTATTCGCCCTTATCCAAAGTCACGGACACCAAAATCATCACCGCAAGGCGATCATGTCCTATGGCTTCCAACAATCCCTGTTCGTTCTTTGAATGCCTGCCCCGGAATCGGCTTTTGTTGTCTTTGATGGTCACAGAATACCAAGAACTTAGGGGAGCTTCCGGCTCCGATACATCCCCCAAATGGGGTATATCTTTCAGATAACGTTATTTTCCGGCACGGCGGAGTGCCTTGCGATACAGGCTGCTTGAGCGCTTTGACGGTGGCTACTGTCCCGCAACAGAAAAGGCCGCCCAACGGCGGCCTTTTCAAATCGTGGATGGCTTTTGCGCCGCGGATCACTCTGCCGGCGGCAGAGCCAGCGGCTCGGCTTCCGGAGCAGCCGGCGTGATCGAGGCCTGCTTCTCGCGCTCGTCGAGGATCAGCCGGTCGCGCTTGGCGGCCACTTCGCGGATCTTCGCCATCGAGGCGCCGGTGCCGGCCGGGATCAGGCGGCCGACAATAACGTTTTCCTTGAGACCTTCGAGCGGGTCCACCTTGCCGTTGACGGCAGCCTCGGTGAGCACGCGCGTGGTCTCCTGGAACGACGCCGCCGAGAAGAACGAGCGGGTCTGCAGCGAGGCCTTGGTGATGCCGAGCAGCACCGGGGTTCCGGTCGCGGGCTTCTTGCCCTCGTCCTTCGCCTTGGCGTTGAGCGCATCGAATTCGATCTTGTCGACCTGCTCGCCCGAGATCATGTCGGTCTCGCCCTGGTCGGTGATCTCCACCTTCTGCAGCATCTGACGGACAATCACTTCGATGTGCTTGTCGTTGATGAGCACGCCCTGCAACCGGTAAACTTCCTGGATTTCGTTGACCAGATAGGCAGCGAGTTCCTCGATGCCCTTGATCGCCAGGATGTCGTGCGGCGCGGGGTTGCCTTCAACGATGAAGTCACCCTTTTCGACGATGTCGCCGTCCTGCAGATGGATGTGCTTGCCCTTTGGAATGAGGTACTCGCGGGTCTCCTCGTTCTTGTCGACAGGCTCGATCGAAATGCGGCGCTTGTTCTTGTAGTCGCGTCCGAAGCGGATCGTACCGGCGATTTCCGCGATGATCGCGGCATCCTTCGGCTTGCGGGCTTCGAACAGTTCGGCGACGCGCGGCAGACCGCCGGTGATGTCGCGGGTCTTGGCGCTTTCAGTCGAAACACGCGCGAGAATGTCGCCCGCCTTCACCGTCGCACCGACGTCCACCGAGAGAATGGCGTCGACCGAGAGCATGTAACGGGCGTCACCGCCGCGTGCCAGCTTCAGCACCTTGCCATCCTTGCCTTTGATGACAATCGCCGGACGCAGATCGGCGCCACGGCCGGTCGTGCGCCAGTCGATAACCACGCGCTTGGCGATACCGGTCGATTCGTCGAGCGTTTCCGAGATCGACTGGCCTTCGACCAGATCCTCGAAACCGATCGTGCCTTCGACTTCGGTGAGAATGGGGCGTGAATACGGATCCCATTCCGCGATACGCTGGCCGCGCTTGATCTGATCGCCCTCGTCGACACGCACGCGCGCGCCGTACTGAATGCGATGAGTCGCACGTTCGGTCCCATCGGGATCGACAACCGCGACCACCATGTTGCGGACCATCGCAACATTGGCGCCTTCGCTGTTGGTCGCGATCGCACGGTTCTTGATCACGATCTTGCCGTCGAAGTTCGACTCGATGAACGACTGCTCGTTGATCTGCGCCGCACCGCCGATGTGGAACGTGCGCATGGTGAGCTGCGTGCCCGGCTCGCCGATCGACTGCGCGGCGATAACGCCGACAGCCTCGCCGTGGTTGACGGGCGTACCGCGGGCGAGATCGCGCCCGTAGCACTTGCCGCAGATGCCGTTGACCAGTTCGCAGGTCAGCGCCGAGCGGATCTTCACTTCCTGAACGCCCGCCTGCTGGATGGCGTCGACATGCGTCTCTTCCATCAGGGTGCCGCGCTTGACGATCACCTTGTTGCTGGACGTATCGCGAATGTCTTCACCCGCGGTGCGGCCGAGGATGCGCGAACCCAGCGACGCCACCACGGTGCCGGCGTCGATGATCGCGCGCATCTTGATGCCGAGGTTGGTGCCGCAGTCATCCGCATTGATGATGCAGTCCTGCGCCACGTCCACCAGACGGCGGGTGAGATAGCCCGAGTTCGCAGTCTTCAACGCCGTATCCGCGAGGCCCTTACGGGCGCCGTGGGGGGAGTTGAAGTACTCCATAACCGTGAGGCCTTCCTTGAAGTTCGACACGATCGGCGTTTCGATGATCGAGCCGTCCGGCTTGGCCATCAGGCCGCGCATGCCGGCGAGCTGACGCATCTGGGCCGGCGAACCACGCGCACCCGAGTGAGCCATCATGTAGATCGAGTTGATCTGGGAATCTTCGCCCTTCGCGTTCTTCTTGACGGACGAAATTTCCTTCATCATCTGCTCGGCGATCTTCTCCGAGGCCTTCGCCCAGGCATCGACCACCTTGTTGTACTTCTCGCCCTGCGTGATGAGGCCGTCGTTGTACTGCTGCTCGAAATCCTTCGCCATCGTCTTGGTGTCGTCGACGATCTTCCACTTGCCGTTCGGCACGACCATGTCGTCCTTGCCGAAGGAAATGCCCGCCTTGAAGGCATTGAAGAAGCCGAGCGCCATGATGCGGTCGCAGAAGATCACAGTCTCCTTCTGGCCGCAGTGACGGTACACCTGATCGATCACGCCCGAGATTTCGCGCTTGGTCATCAGCTTGTTGATGGTGTCGAACGGCACCTTGCCGTGCTTCGGCAGCACCTGACCCAGCATGACGCGGCCGGCGGTGGTGTCGTAGATCTTCGAGATGGTCTTGCCGTCCTCGTCGATTCCCGTCCACCGGTACTTGATCTTGGTGTGCAGGTGGATGACCTTCGAGAACAGCGCATGCTCGATCTCCGCCATGTCGCGGTAGACCTTGCCCTGGCCCTGCAGGCCTTCGCGCATGATCGACAGGTAATAGAGACCGAGCACGATATCCTGTGACGGCACGATGATCGGCTGGCCGTTCGCGGGATGCAGGATGTTGTTGGTCGACATCATCAGGACGCGCGCTTCCAGCTGCGCTTCGAGCGACAGCGGAACGTGCACGGCCATCTGGTCGCCGTCGAAGTCGGCGTTGAACGCGGCGCAGACCAGCGGGTGAAGCTGGATCGCCTTGCCCTCGATCAGCACCGGCTCGAACGCCTGAATGCCGAGGCGATGCAGCGTCGGGGCGCGGTTGAGCAGCACCGGATGCTCGCGAATGACTTCGTCGAGGATATCCCAGACCTCGGGACGCTCCTTCTCGACCAGCTTCTTCGCCTGCTTCACGGTGGTGGACAGGCCCTTGGCGTCAAGCCGCGAGTAGATGAACGGCTTGAACAGTTCGAGCGCCATCTTCTTCGGCAGGCCGCACTGATGCAGGCGGAGTTCCGGACCCACCACGATGACCCAACGGCCCGAGTAGTCGACGCGCTTGCCGAGCAGATTCTGACGGAAGCGGCCCTGCTTGCCCTTGAGCATGTCGGCGAGCGACTTCAGCGGGCGCTTGTTGGCGCCGGTGATGACGCGGCCGCGGCGGCCGTTGTCGAACAGCGCGTCCACAGCTTCCTGCAGCATGCGCTTTTCGTTGCGGATGATGATGTCCGGCGCGCGCAGCTCCATCAGCCGCTTCAGGCGGTTGTTGCGGTTGATGACGCGGCGGTACAGGTCGTTGAGGTCGGAGGTCGCGAAGCGGCCGCCGTCCAGCGGCACCAGCGGGCGCAGGTCCGGCGGAATCACCGGCACCACCGTCATGATCATCCATTCCGGCTTGTTGCCGGACACGCGGAACGCTTCGACGATCTTCAGGCGCTTGGCGAGCTTCTTGTGCTTGATGTCGGAGTCGGTCTCCTGCATCTCGGCGCGAAGCTGGCCATCGAGCTTCTCAAGCTCAAGACCCTTCAGGAGTTCGCGGATCGCTTCCGCGCCGATCATGGCGGTGAAGCTGTCCTGGCCGTACTCGTCCTGCGCGCGCAGATACTCTTCTTCCGACAGCAACTGACGGTCCTTGAGCGCGGTCAGACCCGGCTCGAGAACGACGTAGTATTCGAAGTAAAGAATGCGCTCGAGATCCTTCAGCGTCATATCGAGCAGCTGGCCGATGCGCGACGGCAGCGACTTCAGGAACCAGATGTGGGCAACCGGCGCGGCCAGTTCGATATGACCCATGCGCTCGCGACGGACGCGCGACAGCGTCACTTCGACCGAGCACTTTTCGCAGATGATGCCCTTGTACTTCATGCGCTTGTACTTGCCGCAAAGACATTCGTAGTCCTTGATCGGCCCGAAGATGCGCGCGCAGAACAGACCGTCACGCTCCGGCTTGAAGGTGCGGTAGTTGATGGTTTCCGGCTTCTTGATCTCGCCGTAGGACCACGACAGAATCTTCTCAGGAGATGCGATCGAAATTCGGATCTGGTCGAAGACCTGAGCCGGTGTCGTCGGATTGAAGAGATTCATAATTTCTTGGTTCATCGTCTTCTCCTCGCGTGCCGATCGTCACCGGCAGCAAATTCGAAACCTCTTGGTCGCATCTCGCCGACGTTCAGCAAGACGCGGATGCCCGGCATGAAGCCGGGCATGGAATTTTGATTACTCGGCCGCCTCGGAGGTCGGCGCCGGGCCCATCTTGGAATTGTGCAGGTCGACGTTGAGGCCGAGCGAGCGCATTTCCTTGACCAGCACGTTGAACGACTCCGGAATACCCGCTTCGAACGTGTCGTCGCCGCGCACGATGGCCTCGTACACCTTGGTACGGCCCGCCACGTCGTCCGACTTCACGGTCAGCATTTCCTGGAGGGTGTACGCCGCGCCGTAAGCCTCGAGCGCCCACACTTCCATTTCGCCGAAACGCTGGCCGCCGAACTGCGCCTTGCCGCCCAGCGGCTGCTGGGTGACGAGCGAGTACGGACCGATCGAACGCGCGTGGATCTTGTCGTCCACGAGATGGTGCAGCTTGAGCATGTAGATGTAGCCGACCGTCACGTTGCGATCGAACTGATCGCCCGTGCGTCCGTCGTACACCGTCGACTGGCCCGACTTGTTCTGCCCGGCCAGTTCGAGCATCTGCTCGATGTCGGCTTCCTTGGCGCCGTCGAACACCGGTGTCGCGATCGGCACACCTGCGCGCAGGTTCTTGCCAAGCTCCATCAGTTCCTGATCGTTCAGCGTCTTGATGACCTCGTCGTCGCCGTAGACTTCCTTGAGCGTCGACTTCAGCGGCTTGAGGTCGGACTTGCCGTGACCGTAGTAGGCATCGACCGCCTGCCCGATCCGCTTGCCAAGACCGGCGCATGCCCAGCCAAGGTGCGTTTCGAGAATCTGACCGACGTTCATGCGCGAAGGCACGCCGAGCGGATTCAGCACGATGTCCGCATGGGTGCCGTCCTCGAGGAACGGCATGTCTTCGATCGGAACGATCTTCGACACCACGCCCTTGTTGCCGTGACGGCCGGCCATCTTGTCGCCCGGCTGGATCTTGCGCTTCACCGCGACGAAGACCTTGACCATCTTCATCACGCCGGGCGGAAGTTCGTCGCCACGCTGCAGCTTCTCGACCTTGTCGAGGAAGCGCTGTTCAAGGCCCTTCTTCGATTCGTCGTACTGCTTATGCATGGCTTCGATTTCAGCCATCAGCTTGTCGTTCGGCGAGGCGAACTGCCACCACTGCGACTTCGGATACTCCTCGAGCACCGCACGGGTGATCTTGGTGTCCTTCTTGAAGCCCTTCGGACCGGCGATGCCCTGACGGTTTTCGAGCAGGTCTGCCAGACGGCCGTAGACGTTACGGTCGAGGATCGCCTGTTCGTCGTCACGGTCCTTGGCGAGGCGTTCGATCTCTTCCCGCTCGATAGCCAGCGCACGCTCGTCCTTGTCGACGCCGTGGCGGTTGAACACGCGGACTTCCACGATCGTGCCCTGCACGCCCGGAGGCACGCGCAGCGAGGTGTCGCGAACATCGGAGGCCTTTTCACCGAAGATGGCGCGCAGCAACTTTTCTTCCGGCGTCATCGGGCTTTCGCCCTTCGGCGTGATCTTGCCGCAGAGGATGTCGCCGGCGCGGACTTCAGCGCCGATGTACACGATGCCGGCTTCGTCGAGGTTCTTCAGCGCTTCTTCCGAAACGTTCGGAATGTCGCGGGTGATTTCCTCGGGACCGAGCTTGGTGTCGCGGGCCATGACTTCGAATTCCTCGATGTGGATCGAGGTGAAGACGTCGTCCTTCACGATCCGCTCGGAGAGCAGGATC
>Ga0066256_1003656_pt1 | contig 14577 bp, 14 predicted proteins | sample ThiBio_1000_biof_FD_87107 | JGI IMG/M metagenome (GOLD analysis project Ga0066256, IMG submission 87107) | Wastewater bioreactor microbial communities from Cape Town, South Africa - Thiocy_expt_1000_biof (version 2) | ecosystem: Engineered > Bioreactor > Thiocyanate-remediating >...
GCTCGGCCGTCACGGCAATGCCGGCTACATCTTCTTCGGGCATGTCCACCGCGACATCGCCGGCACCGTGGCCGGGATTCCGTTCTCGGCGCAGCGCGGCCTGCACGCGCGGTTCGTGCTCGACTTGGTCAATTCAAACGAGATCGTGGAACAGGCGCCGCCCACCTATTCGATCATCCTCATTGGCGATCCCGGCCATGTCGTCGTGCACGGCTGCGACTTCCTCGAGCACTGGCCGGTCTATTCCGGCGAGACCGGCGAGCGCCTGGCCTCGGAGGTGGCGCCGGGTCGTCTCCGACAGTCCGAGAGCTATTCGGGGTATTGCCCTAGAGATGAAGATCACCAGACGATTCCGGCTGGTAGATCATCTTTTCGATCAGTATGCGTCGGGTGCGATCTGTAACCATCCAATCGATGGCATCGCCTTCCTGGTAACCCAGGATCGCGGTGCCGATGTCGGAGAAGACCGATAGTTTGCGATCGCGCTCGTCGGCGTCCCGCGGATAGACGAGAGCGACTTCCTGTTTTTCGCCGTCGATATGCAGCACAACCCGCGAGTTCATCGTCACGACGTCGCGCGCTACGCGCTGAGGCTCAACGACGATAGCTCTCTCGATCTCGTGTTCAAGGTTGGCCATCGGCACCTCTTCCTCGAACACCATCAGGCTTTGGAGCCGCGCCTTGTCGATCTCCGTGACATAGATCTCGGTCGAATCTGCCATCGCGCCTTCGCGCAGAAGCTGGAGATATCGATCCGCTGTCATGGACAGGGAATTGAGCGTTGGCGTTTTGCCCTGGAGATGAAAGCCGCAGCGCTCGAAACCCTTCATCGAACGCATGTTGTTGGTGTGAATCCTGGCAATGACTTTTTCGGCGCGCATATCGAGGAAGGCGAGTTTCAGACCTTCCCGGATGGTGCTGCCGCCAAGTCCTTGCCCCCAGTTTTCATGGTCGCCGACAACAAGAACGATTTCACATTCAGCGCCGGTCTTGACCAGCCGGACGAAGCCGACCGGGGTGTCGTTTCTGTCATAAGCCATGAAGAAACGGCCACCCTGATTGAACAGATGCGTCAGGATCGGCATCTGCGCGCGATCGACGGCCTGTGCGATGAACCGGGACACGCTGCCTGAATCGCTCAAGTAGCGCGTGACGCGTTCGTCTTCCATCCAGTTCATCAGGATAAAGGCGTGCGACCGCGTGATTTCCGGACGCAACGAAACAAAAGGCTTCTTCATCTTCGTCACCTTGGTCACAAGAATGAAAGCCTGTCACGATCGCTACGCGCTGGTTCTTTCGGATTAGTGTTTGATTGAAACGCGCTCCTTAGCAAAGAACCCTGTGTAAAGGCCAGAGGCGGCGTGCACCATGCATTCGTGGCACCTTCAAGTCCTGGCTCGAGCGCGGTGGACGAAGGCTAAGTCCTGACGACCAAGGGGCCGCTATCAGAAAGTCCGCTTTCGAGATAGCCGACTAGGCCAGAACGTGCGCCGTGCCGGAGACGGTGAGGCGCACGATCTCTCCGACGGCGGGGGCATCCATGCCCGGCTTGCGCAGGATGAGCGGCGTGTTGCCGATTGCCGCCGCATCCGGTGGGTCGGCGCTGTTCAGCAACCGCACCGCGATGGTGCAGACCGATCCGGCGAATTCGGATTCCGTGACCTCGCCGAACAGCATGTCAGGCGTGCCGGACATGCCCTCGCGCGAGGTCCGCTTCAGCAGCACCTGCTCGGGCCGCAGCATGATGCGGGCGACGTCGCGGCGCTCTGTCGTGTCGACGGCAAGGCGCCCGAGCGGCGAGCTGGCAAAACCGTCTGATATCTTTGCCGGAAGGATGATGGCGTCGCCGAGGAACTCGGCGATCATCCTGTCCCTGGGCCTGAGATAGAGTTCGCGCGGCGTGCCGACCTGCGAGAACTTTCCGTCACGCATGACCGCGACCTGGCTGGCGAAGGACAGTGCCTCGGCCTGGTCGTGGGTGACCAGGATGGTGGTGATGCCGGCCGCCTCCAGCAGTTCGGCCACCGCCTTGCGCATCGATGCGCGCAGGCCGGTATCGAGCGCCGAAAACGGCTCGTCCAGCAGCATCAGGCGAGGCTTCATGGCCATGGCGCGCGCCAGCGCGACGCGTTGCTGCTGGCCGCCGGAGAGCTGGCGCGGACGCCGCTTCAGGATCGCCTTGTCCAGCCCTACCGTATAGGCGAGCTCGGCGATGCGCTCGTCGCTCCGCGTCTCGCTCCGCGCCATGCCGAAACCGACGTTGTCGGCGATGCTCAGATGCGGAAACAGGGCGCCGTCCTGGGCCACCAGCCCGATGCCGCGCCGATGGGCCGGCACGGCGCCGTCGCCATTGGCCAGTACCTCGCCAGCCAGCGCGATGGTGCCCTGGTCGGGCGTCTCGAAGCCGGCGATCAGCCGCAGCAGGGTGGTCTTGCCGCAACCGGACGGGCCGACGATGGCGGTCCGGCTGCCGCTGGCGACGGTGAGGTCGACACCGGCAAGAGCCTGGACCGGGCCATAGCGCTTGTGCACGTCACGAAGTTCAAGAAAGCTCATCGTCCGGCCATCCGTTTCGACTGGACATAGAGCAGCCAGGTCAGCGGCAGCGACAGCGCCACCATGATCAGCGCGTAAGGCGCGGCCGATGCATAGTCGATCTCGCCGCTGTAGGACCAGAACGCCATCGCCAGGGTGCGGGTGCCGTTGGGCGCCAGCATCTGCGTCGCCGTCAGTTCGTTGGTGATGCCGAGCGCGACCAGCGCCATGCCGGCGGCCGCGCCCGGCGCCGACAGGCGGATGGTCGTCGACCAAAGCGCCTTCAGGGGACCACGGCCGAGGCTGGCCGCGGCGCGCTCGAGCTCGATCGGCGCCTGGGCGATCGAAGCGCGCAGGCTGACGAGCGCGCGCGGCAGGAACATCAGCGCATAGGCAAACAGGATCGTGAACAGTGTCTGGTAAAGAGGGTGAAGCGCGCGCACGGTGATGGTCACCAGTGCCAGCGCCACGACGACGCCGGGCAGCGAACCGACGATGTAGTTGCAGCCTTCCAGCAGGCGCTGCAGTGGCCCCGGCGCACGGATCGAGATCCAGGCCATCGGCATGGCCGCGACCGTGGCCAGCAAGGCGCCGGCCACCGCCAGGAACAGGGTCTGCCCGAGTGCGAGGCTGATTTCGTCGAGACGCCACACTTCGGCTCCGCCGGCCACCAGCCAGCGACCGATGGTGAGCGAGGGCACGCCGAGCGTCAGCAACGCGACCACGAGCGGCAGCAGCAGGCAGGGCAGCGCGGCGCGCCCGAGCCGCATGCGCTGCTGATGTCGCGCGGCTCCGGAGCCGACCCGGGCGTAGCGCTCCTCACCGCGCACCAGGATTTCCAGCGCCAGCAGCACCAGGCAGCAGGAGACGAGGACGCCGGCCAGCATGTTGGCCGCCGGCCCGTTGAAAGTCGACTGGAACTGGTCGACGATCGCGGTGGTGAACGTGTCGAAGCGGATGAAGACGTAGAGACCGTATTCGGCCAGCAGGTGCAGCCCGATCAGCAGCGAGCCGCCGCATATCGCCAGCCTGAGTTGCGGCAGCACCACGCGCCAGAACACCCGCCATGGGCCGAGGCCGAGTGCCGCCGCCGCGTCCTCCAGCGCCGGATCGAGGCGCCGCAGCGCCGCGGCCACGGGAAGGTAGAGAAACGGGAAATAGGCGATGACGGAAACGAGCACGCCCGCCCACAGGCCATGCATGGAGGGCAGGAGGGTGATCCAGGCATAGCTGTGGACGAAGGCGGGTATGGCGAGCGGCGCCACGGACAGCCAGGCCCAGAAGCGCGCGCCGGGCAGGTCACTGCGCTCCGTCAGCCAGGCCAGCGCCACCGACAGGGCGATGGAGATCGGCACCGTCAGGACGACCAGAAGCATGGTGTTGACCAGCAGCTCGCCGACGCGTGGTCGGAACACCAGCGCCTGCACGGTTTCCCAGCCCGTCTGGACCGCGACCCAGACGATGAAGGCGAGCGGCAGCAGGGTGAGCAGCGAGACGAGAGCGGCGGCCATCGTGATCCAGGGCACGACGCGCCGGCGAGCCCGCAGGCCGGTCGCCGCCTGCCATGGCGCGCCCGGCGGCGCGAGTTCGGCAGCGGGGCGCATCGGCTCAGCCGCCATGCCGCCATCCAGCGGCGGGGAGCGTGGCATGGCCGGTCGCGCGGGCGGCGCGCGGGAAGTTCGCCGAAGATCGTTGCCGATGTTCGGACACTCGCGCCTGGGACCAGCTTGCCGTCATGGACGATGCCATCTCTAAAACAGAGCGCTCCCGCGGAAAGCGAGTTCCCGCAGGAGCGCAGTCGACTGCCCTTTTAGGACGAACGTCGGCTAAAGCAAGCCGGCTGCCGTCATCAGGTCGATGACCTTCTTCGAATTGAGCGTCGCCGGGTCCACCTTCGGCGCCTGGAGATCGGCGAGCGGCACCAGCTTCGGATTGGACTGGGCATCCTTGCCGACGGCATATTCGAAGGAAGTGCCGGTCTTCAGGATTTCCTGGCCGCCCTTGCCGGTCACCCACTTCAGGAAAGCCTGGGCTTCCTTCTGGTGCTTGCTCGAAGCCAGCACGCCGCCACCGGAGATCGAGACGAAGGCGCCCGGATCCTGGTTCTTGAAATAGTGCAGCCCGACATTCTTGCTGTTCTCGCCGGTCTTGGCCTGATCGCCGAAATAGTAATAGTGGTAGATCACGCCGCCATCGATCTCACCGGCGTTGACGGCCTTCATCACCGTGCTGTTGCCCTTGTAGGGGCTGAAGTTCGCCTTCATGGCCTTCAGCCAGTCTGCCGTCGCGGCCTCGCCCTTGAGCTGCAGCAGCGCGCTGACGATCGCCTGGAAGTCGGCGCCCGACGGCGATGCCGCCCAGCGGCCCTTCCAGCTCGCGTCGGCGAGATCGAGCAGCGACTTGGGCAACTGGTCTTCCTTGAGCTTGTCCTTGTTGTAGGCAAAGACGGTGCTGCGGGCGGCGACGCCCACCCATTTGCCGGTCGACGGCTGATACTCCTGCGGCACCTGGGCCAGCGTGTCGGCGTCCACCGTGGCAAACAGTCCAGCGGCCTCGACAAGCGCCATGGCCGGCGAATTCTCGGTCAGGAACACGTCGGCCGGCGAGGCGGCGCCTTCGGCGACGATCTGGTTTGAGAAGTCGCTGTCGCCGCCGTTGCGCAGCGTGACCTTGATGCCGGTCTCCTTGGTAAAGCCGGCCGCCCATTCCTTGGCGAGGCTTTCATGCTGGGCGTTGTAGACGATGATGCCTTCGTCATCCGCCATGGCTGGAGCGGCAATCAGGCTGAAGACGAGCGCCGTGGCGCCTGCAAGCGCGCTAAAAGCATGTTTCATGGGTAATCCTCGCTCTTGGGGTCTGGGGGCAGTTGCACCTACCAATACATGACAGTGATAGTCAACATTGTGACCCTGCTTCAAACCGCCGCCGCCTCCATGCTAGCGCCGGCAAGCACACAATTATGCGTGAACGCGCCGGAGGCGTCCGGTCTTCCATGGCGATGTCCGCGCGCTTTCGTGATTTGCTCCGCACATAGGCTTGGACATTATTTCGCCGGCCACGTAACAAATCCGTGCGAGGGCGCGAAGATCGGGGGAATGGAGCCTGTGACGGGCAAGGACGAGGCCGAGCTTTCCCGGTTGCTCAGGGCCGCGCTCGCGGGAGACGAGAAGGCGTACGCGGACTTTCTTCACAGAACCGCCGCGCTGGTGCGCGGCTTTGCCCGGCGCAGGATCGTCCAGGGCGGGGTCGATCCCGAGGATGTCGTGCAGGAAACCTTGCTGGCCATACACGTCAAGCGTCACACCTGGCGGCAGGACCAGCCGGTGCTGCCCTGGCTCTATGCCATTGCACGGTTCAAGCTGATCGATGCGTTCCGCCGGCGCGGGCGTCGCATCGAGATCGATATAGGCGATATCGCCGAGACGATCGCCGAGCCGGAAGCGGAGAGCGTCAGCGAGCGCGACATCGGCCGTGCGCTCGACGGACTTACGCCGGCCTTGCGTTCGGTGGTCTCATCCGTGTCGGTCGAGGGGCGCTCCAGCGGTGAAACGGCGACGAAGCTGGGCATCAGCGAGACGGCGGTGCGCGTTTCGCTGCATCGCGGGCTCGCCGCCATTGCCAGGCGGTTCGGGAAAACGACATGAGGACGGACGATCTCATCAAGGCGCTCGACGCCGATGCCCGCAGCCGGGCGATGCCGCAGGCCGCCGCCTGGTGGGTGGCGCTGGGCGCCGCCGTGCTCATCGCGGCGACGGTTTTCATGCTGACAATCGGTCCGCGCCCCGACATGGCCTCCGCCATGCATACGATGCGCTTTCCGGCCAAGTTCACCTACACGGTCGCGCTTGCGGTCACCGCCTTCGTCTTCATCCGCGCGCTGTCCGTGCCCGGCGCGGCCACGCGGCGGCTGGCCCTCGCAATGTGGGTCGCACCGATCCTGGTCGCTGTCGCCGTGATCCTTGAGCTCCTTGCCGTTCCCTCGGCCGACTGGGGCCGTCGTCTGATCGGCACGAACATGTACATCTGCATGACGTTCATCCCGCTGATCGGTCTCGGCCCGCTGGCGGTCTTCCTCATGGCCTTGCGCCATGGGGCGCCGCCGCGCCCGGTGCTGTCCGGAGCGGTGGCCGGCCTGTTGGCCGGCGGCGTGGCGGCTACCTTCTATGCCGCGCACTGCTTCGACGATTCGCCGCTCTTCGTCGCCACCTGGTACACGATCGCCATCGCCTTCCTCACCGCGCTTGGCGCGCTTGGCGGAAGGCTGTTCGTGCGCTGGTAGGGCCGCGCGCGAACACCGATCCTTAAGCATGCCGGCAAATGACCGGCGCGGGTCGCACCGGCCACGCCGGATGCAACCTTTCCTTAAAACCGCTCCGTCACGGTTGCAGCCAAAAGCGATGACGCGCGGGGTGGCACGTATCGTGACTTGGCAAAAACCAATCAGCTTCCGATCCAACGGAGGCTGGACACAAATATTGCTGGCGGTAAGTCTGTTCACGGCGCTTTTATCGGCGCTGCTGGCCTGGCTCGAAGTTGGTACGGGCGGGACGCTGCACGTCGGTGTCGGGACGGCGACGGCGATCGCCGTCGGACTCGCGGCATTGACGTTCGGGCGAACCACGTCGCTCGACCGGCGACTCATGGAAAGCGAGCAACGCTTCCACAGGGTCATGGAGGACTCCGCGATCGGCGTAGCCGTTGTCGGCATAGACGGCCGGATAATGCGCAGCAACACCGCCTTCGCCACCATGCTGGGTCGCTCCCGCGAGGACGTTGAAGGGCTGACCTTCCGGGAGGTCACGCATCCTGACGATGTCGATGCGGGCCGTACGATAATCGAGGAGCTGAAAGCGGGCGTGAGCGACAGCTTCCGCTTCGAGAAGCGCTACCTCAGGAAAGACGGAACGGCTGTCTGTGCGCTGCTCTCTCGCTCCATCATCTGTGATGAGAGCAACGGCCAACCGCTCTATATCGTCTCCCAGATCGTGGAGATCGAAGAGCGCCGGCATTCGGCGGCGCTGCTCACCGCGCCCGAGACGCGCTGGAATTTTGCCCTTGCCAGTGCCGGCCAGGGCGTGTGGGAATTCGATCTGCGCAAGGGCGGCACTTCCTATTCCGCGACCTGGGTGCAGATGCTCGGCTACGCCGAGGGCGAGCTGGATGGCGACCCCGACCGCTGGCTGAGGATGATCCATCCTGAAGACCGCGCGGCCGTCGAGGAGATCGACCGTGCGCATCTCGAAGGCAAGACGCCGTTCTTCGAGGCCGAGTTCCGCATGCGCCACAAGGATGGGCGCTGGATCTGGATACTCGATCGCGGCAAGGCCATCGAGCGGGCGGAGGATGGCCGGCTGATCAGGGCGATCGGCAGCCTGACCGACATCACCCGGCGCAAGGAAGCCGAGGAGCGTCTTGCGATCTCCGCCGCGATGCTGGCCAGCGAAAAGGAGCGACTTCGCGTGACGTTGCAGTCGATCGGCGATGCCGTGATCTGCACGGATGCGAGCAACCGCGTCACCTTCATGAATCCGGTCGCGGAGAAACTGACGGGCACGTCCAGCGGCGCGGCGCTGGGCAAGCTGCTCGGCCACGTCTACTGGGCGGTCGATGAGGAAACCGGTCAGCGCATCGGCGTCGCGCGCTCGGTCGCCGGCGCGCGCGCCCCCGCCATGCCGAACAGCCGCGCGGTGCTGATCCGCCGTGACGACACACGATGCAGCATCCGACAGGTGGTCTCGCCGATCATCAATGACCGCGATGAATTCTGCGGCCAGGTCATCGTCTTCCAGGATTTTACCGATGCGCGCGCCCTGCAGCGCCAACTGGCCCATGCCGCAGCCCATGATGCGCTCACCGGCCTTCCCAACCGCTCGAGCTTCCTGCGCGCCATGGAGGAACTGGTCGACGAGGTGCGCAACGGCGGCACGGAACACCAGTTCATGTTCGTCGACCTCGACCATTTCAAGCCGGTCAACGACACGGGCGGCCATGCCGCCGGCGATGCGCTGCTCAAGCAGGCGGCCGAGGCGCTGCGCAACGCGGTCCGGCAGATGGACATCGTCGCCCGTCTCGGCGGGGACGAGTTCGCCGTCGTGCTGAAATCGACGTCGGAGGCCAGCGCGAGACTCCGCGCGCAGTCGATCATCGAGGCCATTCACGGCCTGGCCTTCACCTGGGAGGGGCGGTCATATTCGATCGGCGCCAGCATCGGCCTGACCGCGATCAGCGCCGGCTGCGGCGCGGTCGACGAGATCATCGCCCGCGCGGACGCCGGTTGCTACGCCGCCAAGGCGGCTGGCCGAGGCTGCGTGTCGATGGCGCCGACAGGGGAGAAGGCCGGCGAGGCCGTCACGCCAGTATCCGGGCCGCTCGCCGCCGCGTCTTGAAGGACAAGGGTCAGCGCGTCGGGACCGGATGCTCGCCGCGATAGTCGTAGAAGCCGCGGCCGGCCTTGCGGCCGAGCCAGCCGGCCTCGACATATTTCACCAGCAGCGGGCACGGGCGGTACTTCGAGTCCGACAGCCCGTCATGCAGCACCTGCATGATCGCCAGGCAGGTGTCGAGGCCGATGAAGTCGGCGAGCTGCAGCGGCCCCATCGGGTGGTTGGCGCCGAGCCGCATCGCGGTGTCGATCGCCTCGACCGTGCCGACGCCCTCGTAGAGCGTGTAGATCGCCTCGTTGATCATCGGGATCAGCACGCGGTTGACGATGAAGGCCGGGAAATCCTCCGACACCGTCACCGCCTTGTCGAGCTTGGTCACGAACGCCTTGGCCGCCTCGAAGGTCTTGTCCTCCGTGGCGATGCCGCGCACCAGCTCGACCAGCTTCATCACCGGCACCGGGTTCATGAAGTGGATGCCGATGAAGCGCTCCGGCCGGTCGGTCTGCGAGGCGAGCCGGGTGATCGAGATCGACGAGGTGTTGGTGGCGAGCAGCGCCTCCGGGTTGAGCAGCGGGCAGACCTGGTGGAAGATCTTGCGCTTGACCGTCTCGTCCTCGGTCGCCGCCTCGATGACGAGGTCGCAGGCCGCCAGCCCTTCGAGCGAGTTCGCCGGCTTGATGCGCGACAGCCCCTTCTGCCGGTCGCCGTCGGAGAGCTTTCCCGACGAGACCTGCCGGGCCATGTTGCCGCTGATCGTGGCGATGCCCTTCTCGATCCGGTCGGGCGAGACGTCGTTGAGCAGCACGTCGTAGCCGGCGAGCGCGGCGACATGCGCGATGCCGCCGCCCATCTGGCCGGCGCCGATGATGCCGAGCGTCCTGATCCTGCCTTCTGCGTCCGTGCCTGACATGAGTTTCCACCCCGTGCCGCGCCGTTTGCGGCCGCAATTGTTGCGCTGCAACCTAAACGGTCGTTTCGTTCGCGCAAGCGAAAAAGGCGGGGCGACATCGTCACCCCGCCCTCCGGCAGAATATTATGCTCTTGCCTTCCGCGTCTACAGCGCCTTCTGGAGTTCGGGGAGTGCGGTGAAGAGGTCTGCGACGAGGCCGTAGTCGGCGACCTGGAAGATGGGGGCTTCCTCGTCCTTGTTTATGGCGACGATGACCTTGGAGTCCTTCATGCCGGCCAGATGCTGGATCGCGCCGGAGATGCCGACGGCGATGTAGAGCTCGGGTGCGACCACCTTGCCGGTCTGGCCCACCTGCCAGTCGTTGGGGGCGTAGCCCGCGTCGACCGCCGCGCGGCTGGCGCCGACGGCGGCGCCCAGCTTGTCGGCGACCGGCAGGATCACCTCCCTGAACTTCTCCGCCGAGCCGAGCGCGCGGCCGCCCGAGATGATGATCTTGGCCGACGTCAGCTCCGGCCGGTCGTTCGCCGCGATGCGGTTCTCCACGAAGGAGGACAGCGCCGGGTCGGCCGCCGCATCGACGGCCTCGACCGGGGCCGAGCCGCCGGCCTCGGCCGCCTTGAACGAAGCGGTGCGCACGGTCACCACCTTCTTGGGATCGGTCGACTGCACGGTCTGGATGGCGTTGCCGGCATAGATCGGCCGCTTGAACGTGTCGGCCGAGACCACCTCGATCACCTCCGACACCTGCATCACGTCGAGCAGCGCCGCCACCCGCGGCATGACGTTCTTGCCCATGGTGGTCGCCGCAGCCACGATGCCGTCATAGGAGCCTGCCAGCGCCACGATCGTGGCCGCCAGCGGCTCGGCCAGCCGCTCGGCCAGCGCGTCGCTTTCCGCCAGCAGCACCTTGCGCACGCCCTTGAGCTTCGCGGCGGCATCGGCCGCCGCCCTGGCGCCCTTGCCGGCGACCAGCACGTCGACCTCGCCGCCCATCTTCGCCGCGGCGGCCAGCGCCTTGGCGGTCTGGTCCGAGAGCTGCGCATTGTCGTGTTCGGCTATCAGAAGAATGGCCATGTCTTTGTTCTCCCTGTCCCGAACCTTCAGATCACGCCGGCGCCCTTGAGCGCGCTCACAAGCTCATCGACCGACTTCACCTTGACGCCCGCCTTGCGGCCGCCCGGCTCCTCGGTCTTCAGCACCTTCAGCCGCGCCTTCACCTCGGCGCCGAAATCGGCCGGCGCCTTCTCGTCCAGCGGCTTCTTCTTCGCCTTCATGATGTTGGGCAGCGAGGCATAGCGCGGCTGGTTGAGCCGCAGGTCCGTCGTCACGATCGCCGGCAGCTTCACCTCCACCACCTGCAGCCCGCCGTCGACCTCGCGCGTCACCCTGGCCTTGCCGCCGTCCACCTCCACCTTCGAGGCGAACGTCGCCTGGCTCCAGCCCAGAAGTGCCGCCAGCATCTGGCCGGTCTGGTTGGCGTCGTCGTCGATCGCCTGCTTGCCGAGGATCACCAGCTCCGGCTTCTCGGCCTCCACCACGCCCTTCAGCACCTTGGCCACCGACAGCGGCTCGACCGCCCCGTCGACCTTGACCAGGATGCCGCGGTCGGCCCCCATCGCAAGTGCGGTCCTGATCGTCTCGGCCGCCTGCGCCGGCCCGATCGACACCGCCACGATCTCGTCGGCCTTGCCCGCTTCCTTCAGCCGGATCGCCTCTTCCACCGCAATCTCGTCGAACGGGTTCATCGCCATCTTCACGTTCGCAAGCTCGACCCCGCTCCCGTCCCCCTTCACACGAACCTTGACGTTCGCGTCAACAACTCGCTTCACAGGAACTAGGATCTTCATCGCAGCTCTCACCTCTCTGCTGGGGCTCGCGGCCGCCGCTTCGCGCCGCAGCCCGCCGAAGGCTTGCCGGCACCCGACACCGTCGGCAACCGGTCAAATGGGAATGCCTGCACGGAAGGCGCCCGCTCAGGCGGGCGGAACCTATTCACGGCAGCGCGGGGCGTCAATATGGTGCACCGCGTCAAACCGTTTGAATTACTGCCGCCCCCACGGTCCCGACGGCGCGGCGGCCTCGCGCGGGGGCTGCGGCTCGATGCGCCGGACCGCGCGAGGCGTCACCACCTCGCGGTCGAACAGCGGCACGTCGCGCCGCCGCAGGATCAGCACCAGCGCCGCGCCCGCCAGCGCGCCGCCGACATGGGCGGCGTAGGAAACCTCGTCCTCGCCCATCAGCGCCAGCATGACGACTTGGAAGGCGATCCACAGCGCCAGCGGGATCCAGGCGGGAATGCGCAGCGGAATGCGGCCGAAGGCGAGGATCCAGATCTTCACCTTGGGATGCAGCAGCAGGTAGGCCGCCACGATGCCGGCGATGGCGCCCGACGCGCCGATCAGCGGCGCCTCGGAGGCCGGCGCCAGCAGGCCGTGCACGAAGGCGCCGGCGATCGCGCACAGCAGGTAGAAGACGAGGTAGCGCACATGCCCCATCGCGTCCTCGACATTGTCGCCGAAGGTCCACAGGAACAGCATGTTGCCGGCGATGTGCCAGAAGTCGCCGTGCAGGAAGGCGTAGGTGACGTAGGTCGCCCAGTCGGGCACGGCGGCCAGCTCCGGCGGCCGCTCGGCGATGTCGTGCACGGTGGACGGGATGAAGCCGTATTCGACCGAGGCCATCTGCGCGACGGTCTCGCCGCCGGCCGAGGTGCCGAGCCAGATCAGCACGTTGGCCGCGATCAGGCCGATCGTCACATATTGCAGCTTGATGTGCTTGAGGTCGTTGAGGTCGTGCAGCGGTATGAACATTCATGCCGCCGGCCGCCGACCGGCCTCCTTCACCGGTTGGCCCCCGGTACCCATAGCACATCGGCCTTTCCGTTGTCATTGACGACCCGGGCGGCCACGAACAGCAGGTCGGAGACGCGGTTGATGTACTGGATCGCCTCGGCCGAGACGGTCTCGCCCTCGCGCTGCGACAGCTCCACGATCAGCCGCTCGGCCCGCCGCGCCACCGTGCGCGCCACATGCAGCGCGGCCGCCCCCGGCGTGCCGCCCGGCAGCACGAAGGAGCGCAGCGTCTCCAGCCCCTTGTTCAGGCCGTCGATCTCGCTCTCGACGCGCTTGACCTGCGCCGCCACGATCCGCAGCGGCTCGTAGGAGAGCTTCTCGCCCGTGTCGGGCGTGGCGAGGTCGGCGCCGAGGTCGAACAGGTCGTTCTGCACGCGGGCGAGGATCGCGTCGACCTCCGGGTGCCAGGCGCGAAGCTGCGTCCGCGCCAGGCCAATCGCCGCGTTCGCCTCGTCGACGGTGCCGTAGGCCGAGACGCGCAGATCGTATTTCGGCCGCCGCTCGCCGGAGCCAAGCCCCGTCGTGCCGTCGTCGCCGGTGCGCGTGTAGATCTTGTTGAGGATGACCATGGGATGCCTCCTGGAGCATGCCGCCCGAAAGTGGGACCCGGTTTCGGGGCAGCGACATGCGTAAAACAGGAACTCAAAGCACGTCGCCTGATTCCGGCTGGACGCGATTCACGGCCCGCGGCCGCTGAACCACAGCGCCAGCATGATGAAGATCAGCGCCACGAACTGCAGCGCCACGCGCGCCTGCATCAGCTTGTTGGACGTGTTGCCCGAGCCGCCGCGCATCATGTTGATGAGGCCGCGCAGCAGCACGATCACCACGGCGATCATCACCAGTATGGCAATGATGTTGAATACGGTCGACATGGGTTCTTCTTTCGTTGTGGGCGCGCCCGGTTCGGCGGCGGGCGGCCGGTGGCGACGGGCCGCAGGCGATCGCGCCTTGCCTTCGCGGCGAAAGCCTTCACATATTCCCCGCGAGGAAACAATCGAGTGGCCGGCCCTTGCGCAGAATTGTCGCCGTCAGACGCGTGCTCGCCGACGCATTGGGCCATTTCGACGCCGACGACGGCTGGTCCATGGCCAGCCATCTGGCGATCACCGCGCTGATGGCGCTGTTCCCGTTCCTGATCTTCGCCACGGCGCTGGCAAGCTTCCTCGGCGCGAAGGCCTTCGCCGACACCGCCGTGCACCTCGTCTTCGACACCTGGCCCGACCAGATCGCCCAGCCGATCGCGCGCGAGGTGGTCAACGTGCTGACCATCCCGCGCGGCGACTTCCTCACCCTTTCGGTCGTCATCGCCGCCGTCTTCGCCTCCAACGGCATCGAGGCGCTGCGCACCTCGCTCAACCGCGCTTACCGCGTCGCCGAGGACCGCTCCTTCGTCTACCGCCGGCTGCAGAGCCTCGCCTTCGTCTTCATCGCCACGCTCTCCTTCCTGGCGATCAGCGTGCTGCTGGTGCTGGCGCCCCTGGTCGGCCACATCGCGCTCCGCGCCATGCCCTGGCTGGAGCCCTACATGGGCACCATCACGCTGTGGCGCTACATCATCGCCTCGGCGGTGATCCTGTCGGCGCTGGTCATCGTCCACATGTGGCTGCCGGCGGGCCGCCGCCGCCTGATCGACATCGCCCCCGGCATCGTCTTCACCATCGCGGCCTGGGTCGCCGGCTCGTCGATGTTCGCCGCCTATCTGGAGCGCTTCTCGTCCTACACCGCCACCTATGCTGGGCTGGCCTCGATCATGATCGCCGTCGTCTTCCTCTACATCGTCTCGGCGATCTTCATCCTCGGCGGCGAGCTCAACGCCGCGATCGGGCGCTATGTCGAGGCGCGCGCCCGCGTCGCGCCGGCGGCCGACGGCTGAGCCGGCGCCTGCGTGGCGAGC
>Ga0066256_1003657_pt1 | contig 14575 bp, 6 predicted proteins | sample ThiBio_1000_biof_FD_87107 | JGI IMG/M metagenome (GOLD analysis project Ga0066256, IMG submission 87107) | Wastewater bioreactor microbial communities from Cape Town, South Africa - Thiocy_expt_1000_biof (version 2) | ecosystem: Engineered > Bioreactor > Thiocyanate-remediating >...
AAGGATAATTGTTTCGTCAACTCAACATCACTGAGATGGGAAACTAGTTTCAAAGTACGCATAGCTATAACTTTGAAAACAAAGATAACATATTTTTATATTAGCACTTTTGATGGCGGCTTATTATGAATCAAAATGTATAATTATTCAACCCCTCGCCGTCATTGCGAGCCCGCCTCAACCATTTATAAATATCAGGGTGATGTGCGGGCGAAGCAATCTTGATTTTTTATAAACCTTTCTGTTGCCTAACCATTAGATATTTCTCTTTTGAGATTTAAAAATTTTTCTAAAAACGAAATCCCTGCTCCCACCTGCATGCCTAATGTTTTCTTATCTTGCGCCCTCAACTTTTTACAATGGCTAAGCGCATTTTATTCATTGATCGTGATGGTACACTTATTAATGAAGCCCCGCCAGATTATCAACTGGATTCGTATGATAAGCTGACTTTTTATCCGCACATGTTTGAGTACATGACGAAAATTGCCACTGAGCTGGATTATGAACTGGTAATGGTTACCAACCAGGACGGGCTTGGCACAGATAAGTTTCCTGAACATACATTTTGGCCATTGCATAACCTGGTGATGAAAAGCCTGGAAGGGGAGCAAATACATTTTAGTGCCGTGCATATTGACAGAACTTATCCGCATGAAAATGCGCCAACCCGCAAGCCGGGTATTGGCATGCTTACCGGCTATCTTAATAATGGCGCTTATGATATTCCTAATTCGTATGTAATAGGCGACAGGATAACAGATATACAACTGGCAAAAAATCTTGGTAGCAAAGGCATCTGGATAAATAATGACGCGGGGCTTGGCGCCGCGGAAATTTCTGATAAGGTTTCTGAACTAAAAGATACCATAGCGCTTGAAACAACCAACTGGAAGGAAATATATGAGTTTTTAAAACTTGGTTTAAGAAAGGTAAATCATGAGCGTAACACCAACGAAACAAAGATCAGTATTGAAGTAAATATGGATGGCAGCGGTAAGGCTGATATTACAACAGGCTTAGGTTTTTTTGATCACATGCTGGAGCAGATCGCACGCCACGGAAAAATAGATTTGAAAGTACATACAAAAGGAGACCTTCATATTGATGAACATCATACTATAGAAGATACCGGTATTGCCCTGGGAGAAGCATTTGCCAAAGCGCTTGCTGATAAAACCGGTATGGAAAGATATGGTTTTGCGTTGCCGATGGATGAAGCTGATGCAAAAGTGCTGATTGATTTTGGAGGAAGGAACTGGATTGTATGGAATGTTGAATTTAAAAGAGAAAAAATAGGAGAGGTGCCTACGGAAATGTTTTTTCATTTCTTTAAATCATTTTCCGACGCAGCAAAATGTAATTTGAATATTGAATGTCATGGTGAAAATGAGCATCATAAAATTGAAGCCATTTTTAAAGCATTTGCCAAAGCTATACGTATGGCAGTGCGACGCGACCCGATGAGTAATTATTTGCCAAGCACAAAAGGAGTACTCTAAGATCACGTTGCTGAAAGTTTATCTGCTGCTCTGATCTTGATAACTTTAACAGGAGATTGCTTCGCCCGCCACAATATGCCTTCAACTCAAATCTTCGTGCCGGCGGGCTCGCAAGGACGGCGAGGGTGTTTTGATTTTACTGTCAGCACTACGGCAAGGTTTGTAATTAGTCAACCTCTCGCCGTCCTTGCGAGCCCGCCTCAACCACTTATAAATATCAGGTTGATATGCGGGCGAAGCAATCTCAATTCTTTTATCTACCTTCTTTTACTACTTAACTATATTGATGTTTGTCTTTTGAGGTTAAAGTATCTTTTAAAAGCGAAATCCCTGTTTAATAAAGGCTTTTTATTTTTTGTGATATATCACACCGGTTGATGTAACATTTCCAATGTTCCATACGTAGAATAGAAAATCTGAATTTTTAGCGAATGCATAAAAACCATTTGATTGTTGTTTTATATCGCTTACAGTCTGATTTTACCATTTACAGTTAATTGCTTTTTTATTATCCGTTTCAAAAATATGTTTGTTCAGTATTAAAGCACACAAATCGTTTTATGAAGGCATTGTTTATTGTGATGTTTTTATTTTTCAGCCAGCATATCTGTGCTCAGCATATTTCCGGTACAATACTTAATGAAGAAGGAAAGCCGCTAACCAATGCTACTGTTTCCTTATTGCTTGCAAAGGATTCCTCTGTACAAAAGTCTGCAACAACTGATGAACTTGGAAACTTTCGTTTTTCGGAAATAAAACATAACAACTACATAGTATCAGCTACCGCTGTGGGATATAATGCAGGTTATTCTGCTGGTTTTAATTTTAACGGCACTGATCAAAATTTACCAACGCTTGTATTAAGTAAAACCAGCACGGTTTTGTCTAATGTTGTTATTACATCTAAAAAGCCCCCGGTAGAAGTTAAAGCAGGTAAAACGGTTATCAATGTTGATGCATCACCAACCAATACCGGTTTGAATGTGCTGGAAGTGCTGGAAAAATCTCCCGGCGTATCTGTTGACAACGATGGTAATGTAAGTCTTAAGGGAAAGAGTGGTGTGCTGATACTAATTGATGGTAAACAAACTTATCTCAGCGGACAAAGTCTTGCTGCTTTTTTAAAAAGCATCCAGGCAAATTCGCTTGATCAGATTGAAATAATGACAAACCCGCCTGCAAAATATGATGCAGCCGGAGGTGCAGGTATAATAAATATCAAAACAAAAAAAGGAACAATAAAAGGTATAAACGGCAATATGAATTTTAATTATGCCCAGGGCTTTTATCCAAAATATAATGGCGGGGCTAATTTTAATTATCGCAATAACAAAATCAATATTTTCGGCGGATATAATGGCGGTGTGTGGGAGGGCTTAAGTATATTGACCATCAACAGGAATTTTTACAAGGAGGAAACGCTGTCTGGCTCATCTGACCAAATCACCAACCGCCATAACAAAAGCAGCTGGCATAATATGAAATTAGGCGCCGACTATTATTTTACATCAAAAGATGTGATTGGAGTTGTAATCAACGGAAATATCAATCCCTGGAAAAACTGGCAGAAAAGTACTTCGCAAATAAAAAATATTGACCAGGTTGTACATTCCTTTTTTTTATCGGATGCGTACAATGCCAACAAATCCAGCAATATAACTACCAATATTAATTACAAGCATACATTTGATTCAACAGGCAGGGAAATTTCAACTGATCTTGATTATGGTTACTATGAAAGCAACGGGAAAAACCTGCTGTCAACAGAAATATATAACCCGGACAACAGCAAACGCGGCAACACTATTTTACTTGATGGTTCATTTCCCTCTGCTATAAAAATATATACAGGTAAAATTGACTATATACATCCGTTTAATAAAAATGAAAAATTGGAAGTGGGTATAAAAAGCAGCTATGTTGACATAGATAATAATGTGCTATACCGCAGGGATACAAGCACCGGCTGGTTTCCTGATGAAACAAGAAGCAATCATTTTTTATATAAAGAAAATGTAAATGCTGCTTATGCGATATTCAGCAAGAGTATTAAGAAATGGGAATTAAGTGCAGGATTGCGCGTTGAAAATACCAATGCCAAAGGCACACAGGTTAAAAGTGATTCAGGTTTTACCAGGAACTACACCAATCTTTTTCCGAATGCGGCGGTAATGTATAATGTGAATGATAAAAACCAGGCAGGTCTCAGCTATAGCAGAAGGATCAGGCGCCCGGATTATGATGCGCTGAACCCGTTCATATTTTTTCTTGATTCACTTACATACGGGCAGGGCAACCCATACCTGCAGCCGGAATTTTCCAATAATATTGAGTTGAGCTATACCTTCAACAGGTTTTTAACCGCTACCGTCAACTATACGCAAACTGATGACATCATTACTGATATTTTAAAACAGAATACAGAAAAAGGAACAACTTTTCAGACCAAAGAAAATTTCAGTACAATGAAGCAATGGGGGCTGACTATTACAGCCAATAAGCAAATAGTAAAGTGGTGAAATATGAATGTTTATTTTAATTTTTTTGACAACAGGTATAAAGGGCTTTATAATGACGGCAATGAAAATTTTCCTATACAGGTGAAAGCAACAGGACTAATGTCGAACATGACCAGCAGTTTTACTTTTGCAGAAACATGGACGGCAGAGCTGAGCGGTTGGTATACCAACAGGATATCAGAAGGCTTGCTGATAGGAGGAAATATGGGAGCGTTGAATATAGCGCTTGCAAAGCAGGTATTTAATAAGAACGGAACCATAAAAATTGGTGTAAGGGATATTTTCCGCACACAGAATTTTAATGGCTATTCACGATATGCCGATGTGGATTTGAGTGTACATAACGACAGGAGAAAAGATAACAGGCAATTCCTGGTTTCATTCACATATAAGTTTGGTAAAAATAATATTGCTCCGGCACGCAGGAGAGGGGGTGCAAGTGAAGAGCAAAACAGGGTAAAAAGCGGTGATAATTAACCCTTAGATCATAAAATCATTTGTTCATCTATCTGAATCCTGATATTTTTGTTCTCCAAAAATTTTCGGGATGTAGCGCAGCCCGGTAGCGCGCTTCGTTCGGGACGAAGAGGCCGCTGGTTCGAATCCAGTCATCCCGACTTTTTCGATGTCAAATTATACCAATCCCTGTAAGTCTTCATTGATTTAGAGGGATTTTTTTCCCTCCGGCTTTCAACTGATAGGCTTTTTTTCGAATTGTTGTTCCTTTAAAATGCAGCTCAGGTATTTATGTAGTTCATCAGATATTGGATGGATACTGTTGCGCATTGTTAAAAGAGATTCTATATAGAGTATTTATAATACCTGTAATGTTTTAGAATAAAAAGCATGCATCCGCATGGCTTACATTACCTGTCTCTAACCACAAATACCTCCAGTTCCCTTTCGGTTTTTACCAGTTTCAACCCGTACTGTTGCAATTGCTTTTGTATGGCATCAAAGGTTTTAAAGCCATTGGTAAACATGATATCTATGTTATTGTTGATCCCCGTTTCATTTACCACGGGAAATTTTACGGCATCACAATTATTTAATCGGGCTACAATATAATGGACCGGTGCATTTTTGAGATAAGGATTGTTTTCACTGAACAGCCTTATTTCCGTTTCACCGCCTTTACTTATTAGTAGTTTTGTTTTACCTGTAGGGCGAAGTGCATAGCAGGGTAAGTTTCGCCATTCCATACGTCCTTGATACCCTGAACTATGATCAATTTCTTCCAGCATGCTGCAATATAGGTTTGCTGCATGTCTGGCAGGAAGAATTAGTTCAACAGAGTTCATATTGCTTTTTTGCCATACATTTCTTGCGCTTTCTTCTGCAGGCGCTGGCAGCAGCGTGAAGTCAATGTTTTTAGTATCCACAATAAACCTGTTTTCAGTAAAACCCGGGTGCAGTTCCCTGAGAATAGAAATATACATTTCCCGAAGGCTCATATTGGTCATGGCTCTTCCCCTAAGCGTATCACCTGCATAGTGCAGCCGGTTTCCCGATCCAAGCCCTTCAAACCGGCCTTTAATAAATATCCGGTAGGAGCGTAGTTGTGCTTGAGGAAGATCCGGATTAGTGAATAGCGGTCGGTTTTTATCCTGGTCCATTTTCATTGCAATTGGTGTGCTTATTCCTTTTAGTATGCTGTGGATATGTTCCTGTGTTACTTCATCCGCGCTAGTAAATGCCAGTATCTTACCCTCATCGTTAAGCCATACGTAATGCGGTACAATATTATGCGTAAACATTTTGTCAAGTATCGTATCCTGTTCAATGGAGGCAAGGGATAGCGGTTTACCATATCTCGCGTTCCATTTGCCGAAAAACTGTTTGATCTTTGTGGAATCATCCATTGTGGTTTTTGCATTCACGAGGAGGAATTGCACATCACTTGCAAACTCCGCCTGAAGCTTCTCAATTTTAGGAAACACTTTAATACAGGAACTGCACCAGGTTGCCCAAAAATCAAGGATGGTGATCTTATAACGTCTATCCGGCAGCTTTCCTTCGTGGTTGACAGCACCTGTTGAATAATGAAATATCGTTTCCGGTATTGTATCGCCGATTTTAAGAGAAGTAATTTGTCCCTTTAATGAGAATACGGGTCCGCACAGCAACGCTGCCAGAAAGAATTTATGAAGCATTTGAAGTAGTTTGATGAATGAATTTGGTGGCAACCTGCGGAAGGTTGCCTATATCAGTCATCTTGCGGATTTTTCCTGAAGAACTGCAAAACTGGGATTATCGGATTGGATGAAAAAACAAAAAAATGGATAAATTATTCAAGTATGGGCCTGGAAACTGGAGATTTAATAAAGATGCATCACTTTTATTCGTTCGCCGATAAATACAATCACCTGGCCGAAGTATGACCCAATATTTTTTAATGCTACAGGAGAACACTTACTTTTACTACGGTTTTTCATAGGATATTGGATTTAAAACGGGGAGCATTTCTATGCACCCTTTTTTATTTATAATCTTCAGATGAACTTTCCTTTATTATTTTTCTCTTTTCAATCGTATTTTTCCGATAAGTGTCAATATTACACTACGCTACAATTACAGGCAGTTCTATTTCTCACCATGGGAATGATTCATTTCTTTGTGTAACAAATCCAAAAATATCCTTAACGGAAAGCCAACCTTAAATCCCTTGCCCGTGATTAAGCCCTAATCCAAATTCATATCCTTGAAAAGCAATTGTCCTGAAACCGTTCAAAAAAAGACATTGCAGCAACGCCACAGCAATGTGGCGTTGTTTTTTATTATAGGCGTATGAAAATTAAACAGATCATTTTATTACTAGCTATTGGTATTTGCACAGGCTTGAATGCAAGCAGCCAGGTAGTGTATAAAACGCCATCCGGAAAGAAGTACCATTGGGAAAACTGCCGTATGGTTAAGAACGTATCAGGGGAAATTTTGATTAATGAAGCGCTCAGGCTGGGGCTTGGACCCTGCAGTATTTGTAAGCCGCCACGCAGCTATGGCAAAACAAAAAGTACATATAAAGCGCAGGGAACTGATAAAGGCGTCCAATGTAAAGGAAAAACAAAAGCCGGAACACGATGTAGGCATTTTACAAAGATTACGAATGGATATTGCTTTCAACATCAGCCAGGGTAGGAGAGAACTGCTCGATATGTTATGAAACCCTTTATTGTGCTGGTGTTTTCACTTAGGAAGTCTTAATTGTTTATTATTACAACGTATATGTTATATACAAAAGTTATCCACATTCACAATAATTTCATTGATAGTGGTCGAAATTATTTTGATCGTATTTTTTTTTCCAACTTTCGCGCAGCGATTTGGAAAATACCTGTCGTTCAACCCCCTGCATGAGATCCCTTTTAACTGCTGTATTCAGCCTGTATTTACTGTTATCGCACGCACAGGAGCGTAATGCAGACTCCGTTATAAATATCCCTGGTAAATACATCAGCAGCGTTGATGATAAAATCAATTCCCTCGATAAACAGCTCACCCGCCAGACTGAAAAATATTTAAACAGTCTCTCCAAACAGGAAATACAGCTCAAAAAACATTTGAGTAAAATTGATTCTTCCAAAGCCGCTGAATTATTCGGGGATGTTAAGAAGAGATATGAATCCCTTTCTCAAAAGCTTAATGGTGCTACCGGCAAGTTTGATAAGATAGCATCCGGTGAATTTATTGCCGGTCTTGATTCTGTTCAGGGCTCTCTTGCTTTTTTAAAAGACGCGGCAAATATTGTTTCCAAAACTAAAGATATCAGGCAAAAGCTTGGTTCATCGCTTGCCCAGGCAAACCAGTTGCAGCACAAACTACAAGAAGCAGCTGACATACAAAGTTACCTGCAAAGCAGGCAGCAACAGATCAAAGAGCTGCTGTCTCAATACACTGATCTGCCCCAAAGCATCAGCAAATGCTTTGGCAAGTACCAGCAACAGGCCTATTATTATTCGCAAACCCTTCGGGAATATAAACAGCTGCTCAATGACCCGGATAAGCTGGTACGGAAAACGCTTGATGTGCTGCAGCATATACCCGCTTTTCAAAAATTTTTCAGCCGCTACAGCATGCTGTCTTCATTATTTCCCGTACCGGATAACTACGGCACCCCGCAGGGATTAGCAGGCTTACAAACCAGGGCGGATGTACAGCAGCTGATGCAACAGCAAATTGCCATGCCTGCCACTAACGGAGCTAATGCAAACCCTGCTCAGTACCTGCAGCAGCAGATGCAGCAGGCGCAGGGTGAGTTAACGAAGTTAAAAGACAAGCTGAACCAGTTGGGTATTAACGGTGGTGGCAGCAGTGATATGGCAATGCCTGACTTTAAGCCCAACCAGCAAAAGACAAAATCATTTTTGAAGCGGATAGAGCTTGGAACAAACTTTCAAACCCAAAGAGCTACCAATTATTTTCCTGTTACAACAGATGTTGCATTAACTGCAGGCTATAAGCTGACGGATAAAAGCATTATAGGTATAGGACTAAGTGGCAAAATAGGTTGGGGTAAAAGCTGGAAGCAGGTAAAGCTTACGGCAGAAGGCCTTGGATTAAGGGTTTTTGCAGAATGGAAAACTCCCGACCTATTTAAAACCAACAGCAGGTTTTTGGGAAGCTTATGGTTTACGGCAGGTGCAGAACTCAACTATCATAGCACTATTGAAAGCCTTGCCGTATTTAAGAACTACAGCAACTGGACAAAGAGTGCGCTTGCAGGGCTTACAAAAAAATACAGCATGAACTCGCCGCTAAAAAAGGGGAAGAAGGTGCAGGGGACGATGAGCGTATTGTATGACTTTTTATATAATAAACATATACCCCCTACTCCTGCGGTGGTGTGGAGAGTGGGGTGGGGGTTGTAAAAAAATGGTATAACTAAAATGAAACAGATTCCACAAATAGTGCAGAGCATACAAAGGCAAATAATCAGTGAAATATTAAAATCCGGAGAACTCTTAATTCAGAATGAAAATAAATATGTAACCCATACTTCTTTGCGTTGAAGTAGGATATAGATTTAAACTATTCAATAATATTAACTATTTATGATTCTTATTAGACGATTATTACTTATATCCCTAAGCCTTTTTTTAATTAAAGTGAGCTATTGTCAACAAAATATCATTTCTGCAACACCAGAAGCAGCAGGCTTTAATCAGTTTATTAACTATCCGGTCAGTTTAAATACAGGTATTCCTTCTATTTCAATCCCTCTATATACTATAAATGTGAATGGGATTTCATTACCAATTGAACTTCGCTATCACGCATCAGGAATTAAAGTTAATCAACAATCATCCTGGGTTGGACTGGGTTGGGATTTAAGTATAGAACCGCAAATTACACGCAGTATTAATGGTAAACCAGATGAGGAATCTTATCTCACTAATTCCCATGTAGGTGCATGGGGTTCTTATTATCCACGAGATGCTTATTATCTTAATTTATTAGCTGATGGTGTTGTGGATGAGCAACCGGACGAATACAGCTTTAACCTTTTAACTGGGAGTGGGGGGTTTATGTATCGAAAAACATCCACAAATACATCGGAGATATCGACCATTCCCTTTAAACCCATTAAGATTACATCTTCGGGCAGCTTTACTATCATTGATGAACTTGGGAGAGAATATACTTTTAATAAAGTAGAGCAAACAAATCCAAACATATACAATGGTAGTAATTCATGGGCCACTTGTTGGAAATGCAGTAAAATAATATCTGCATCAAAGAAAGACACCATTTTCTTTGCCTATAATGATACCCGTGGAATTTCGAAATACTTTGCGAATGAACGAACAGAAATTATTGATATGGTTTCAGACCCGACCATAACTGCACATAGGGCAACTATTAATAATTATAGTTATTCTAGTGGTTACGGAGGAACTCTTGCTGGATCTAATCCGGGATATCCTTATTCAATTGGTGAAACAAATTGGGGAGGTCCCGGTACCTACATATTGGATGTAATAGAACCAACTGGAATTGGGTTTCATTATGGCTACACTTTTCAGGGAAATAATCTTGCCAACACTCATCATGATGTAATGGGAATAAGTAACACAACCAGTTTAACTCTTAATGAAGTTATATTCAGGGGGGGAAAGATATCCATATATTCCAGAACCAATAATGGAGTTGGTAGCAGAATTGATTCGATAAAAGTGTTTAACGATAAAGGGGATATAATAAAAAAAATTCAATTCGCAATGCGATATATACATCCAGATGCTGTAAATCAAACTTATCCAACTCAAAGTGACTTTCGCATGTTATTGGATTCAGTAATTATTTATGGAGCCAAATCTGAAAGAGAAAAGTATGCTTTTGAGTATATTTCCAATGGACCTAATGATAACTGGGCCCATAGTTTTGGGAAAATCTCAGACTTTTGGGGATATTACCAGGGAGGGTTGTCTTCAGATATTTACTATGGAACTTCGGTTCCGGCTTTTAAGGATGTTAACATTATTGATCCCAATGCTCCTGAAGTTTTTTTATCCAACTATACTGCGAGCTTCGGGGGGGCACCAGCTACACCATATGAGCCAAGCATGCAAATTTACACATTAAAAAAAATGATCTTTCCCACAGGAGGTAAGACTGAATTTGAATATGCCTCAAACAGGTATATTGATAATGGAGAGATAAAGATTGCTGGAGGATTAAGGATTGAGAAAATAAAAATGTACACTGATACAAATGCTGTTAATACGGCTTTGGAGAAAATATACAAATATGGAGAAGATGAAAGTGGTGCAGGAGACATTAAATTAAACCCTGATTATGCAGTCTATTCCTACAGTCAATCTACCCACGACGCTGTTGGGTCATCAAATATCACAGCCCGAAAAAGAACCTATCTAAGTAACGCTGTTGGGGATGTTTTTTATCAGAATGGATCAGCCGTTAATTACAGAATGGTCACTGAATATCAAAAAGATAATGGTATATTCTCCGGAAAAACGGTTTATAGATATGCTCCTTATGATGCGAGTAGTGGAGTAGCCTCATATTATAACGGAAGCAGGATTGAAAACACAGACATAACTACACATCGTATTGAAATCAACGGAGGGGAATTATTATCTACAACAAAATATGTGTTTAAAAATAATCAGTATATATGGATTGAAAAAGATTCTAATACTTATATTAAATACGTAGATACAGCAAAAATTTATATTGGGAAAGTATTTAGAACAAAAGTGTATGGATCTCCATCCCTTTTTAGTACTTATGGAACAATAGCAGATTTTAATTATATTTCTTATGCTCAGGAAGTGGGGACCATGCTATTAGCCAAGAATATACTTCAAAGCAGATCTACAGATTACCTTAATAATATAATCAGCAAAACAACCAATTTCTATTATGATAATGCAGCTCATTTTCAGAAAACCAGGATAGAAACAGAGAATACCGACGGAAGCATGGAGACGGTTTTGAATACTTATCCACCAGACTATTCTTCGGGTAACTCTGCTATAGATAATATGAAAACCAATAATCTGGTCTTATATCCTGTTGAACGAGTAAGGTATCTCAAACGTGGCGACAATACTACTATTTTGTCAGGAATGCTTAACTGGTACAATAGTGCTGGTAACGGATTAATAGATACAATATATACTATAGAAACAACTGGTCCTGTGAGTTTGGCATCATTTAAATTTTCTAGTAGAACGATAGGGGTGGTGCCTCCTTCGGGTACAGTTACCAGTCTTTTAAAAGATGAGAGCTATAAACTAAAAGTAATAAATAATAATTATGATAGCCGCTCTAATTTATTAAGCATTACACCGCAAAACAATATTTCAACAAGTTATTTATGGGATTATGATCAAAAATATCCAATTGCTAATGTAACCAATGCTGTACAATCTGATATTGCATATACTTCTTTCGAGGCAGATGGGAAAGGGAATTGGATGTATACATATCCGGACGAGCCTCAAGTTGTTGGAGCTGTTACCGGAATTAGATATTTAAATGTTAATTCAAGGGATGGGAATGCAACAATTTCAAAAGATAATCTGCAGTCCGGTAAGAAATATATTGTCTCTTATTGGTCGAAAGTAAATACTCCTTTTTCAATAATTGGTGGAACCGGATCTCATATATTAGGACGCAATGTATCGGGTTGGCATTTTCATAAACATATTGTTAATGCTACAGCTTCTACCATTTCAGTTATTGCAAATGATGATATAGACGAACTCCGTCTTTATCCCCTCACCGCCCAGATGACCACCTACACCTACGAGCCTTTAATCGGCATGACCAGCCAGTGCGATGCTAATAATAAAATTACTTATTACGAATACGACAGCTTCGGCAGGTTAAAAACGGTAAGAGACCAGGACAAAAATGTTATCAAAACCATGGACTACCAGTATCAACAATCCAACAATCAATAAACCCTCAATAACTGTTATATGCTACACACCATATATACACCGGTAAAACTATTGAGCTGCTTATTGATTTGTGTTTTACACATTTCTATTAAGGCGCAGCATTCGCTTCCTGCCAATTATTCTCCGGGCATACCTGTCAACTATATCCGCGTATGGGATGCAAAAGCCCCTGAGCAGAATGCCATTACATTAACGACAAGAGGACTGCGCGATGTACAGCAAACCACCCAATATTTTGACGGGCTGGGCAGACCCCTGCAAACCGTAGTAAAGCAGGGATCGCTGGTAACCAACCCTGCGGACCTGTTGTCTTCAACCAATGCGGCAGACCTCATAAGCCCTGTGATATACGATGAGTTCGGCAGGGAACAGTATAAATATCTACCCTTTGCATCAACAGCAACCGATGCCACAAAGAACGACGGGTTGTTCAAGCTCAACCCATTTGAGCAGCAGGTAGCGTTTTATAATACAGAGCTATCGGGTCAGGCAGGAGAGACCAATGTAGGAACCAACGGTGAGAACTGGGCCTACAGCAAAACCAACTATGAGCCATCGCCGCTGAACCGTGTTGACAATGCCTATGCTCCGGGTGCAGGCTGGGTAGGAAGTGAAGGCGGCAGCACAGAGGCGTTGAAGAAAAACCTGCGCATAAAGTATTATGCAAATACACTCACAGACGACGTAAAAATATGGAAAGTGACCAATGGCGCAGAAGTAGGCGACTGGGGTAGCTATGCCGTAGATAACACACTTGGGGAAAGCGGTGTGTATCCCGCAGGAACACTTTACAAGACTATAACCATTGATGAGAACGATAAGCAGGTAATAGAATTTAAAGACAAAGAAGGCAAAGTAATATTAAAGAAAGTACAGCTCAATAACGGGGTGGAAGATATGGGTTATGGAAAAGATTACTACGGCTGGCTGTGCACCTATTACATCTATGATGACCTGGGTAACCTCAGAGCTGTAGCGCCCCCTGCGGTAACCAAAGAGCTGGTATATTACAACTGGAACATGATGGGAACCGCAAACCTCGTGGACAGGGGGATGTATTGCTACGAATACGACCAGCGCCGGCGTATGATCATGAAAAAAACACCAGGCATTACAAGAGCCGAAGCGGTATACATGGTATATGATGCCAGGGACAGGCTGGTGCTCAGCCAGGATGGCAAGCAACGTAAGGGAACCTACTGGATCGCCACTTTGTATGATGAGCTTAACCGGCCTGTTATCCGTGGCTTTTATGTAAATGCGCTGAACGACAAAACCTTTAAGCAAAACCTGGCCGATGCCTATAACAGCACAGCCTATCCTTTTCCCCTTGACGCTCAGCCGCCACTGAATGTCCATTGGTCCCAGATCGCCGAATGGCATTATGACGACTATGATAATATTCCATCACTCAGCGGGCTTACCAAAGATTTTGATGCTACCTACAAAACCAGCGATTATATTTATACCACCTATAATTCTTCTCCTTACTACGCCCAGGAGCCTGTGCAATCCTTTCAGACAAAAGGAATGGTTACCTGGACAAGAGAGCTGATACTGGGGAGCCAGAATTATATTTATAGCGTAAATATTTATGATGATAAGGGAAGAGTGATACAGGTTAAAACAAAGAATTTCCGTACCGGTACTGATCTTACTACCACGCAGTATAGCTGGTCAGGTCAGCCATTGCGTATTGTGCATAAACACCAGATGCCGGCCGTAAGCGGCACTACCGGTCAGTCTACGGTTACCCTTACGGATATCAGGTATGATGATCTTGGCAGAGCTGTACAAACGCAGAAAAAAATACAAAATACACTGGTGGAAAACAATGAATTGCCCGGCACCTGGACCAGGATCAGCACAAACATATACGATGCCTCAGGTCAGCTAAATAAAAAGACCATGGGCAATAAACGGGATGCTGACGGCAGCTATACCGCCTCCATCCTGTCCAGCCAGGAGTATGTATATAATGTACGTGGCTGGCTCTTATCCATCAATAAAGATTATACCAATGCCACCACCAACAGCGACCGGTATTTTGCACTGGAACTGGGCTATGACAAGGATCCATCTATAGGCACAAATAACAGTAAACAATACAATGGTAATATAGGCA
>Ga0066256_1003658_pt1 | contig 14575 bp, 6 predicted proteins | sample ThiBio_1000_biof_FD_87107 | JGI IMG/M metagenome (GOLD analysis project Ga0066256, IMG submission 87107) | Wastewater bioreactor microbial communities from Cape Town, South Africa - Thiocy_expt_1000_biof (version 2) | ecosystem: Engineered > Bioreactor > Thiocyanate-remediating >...
CCCACACACACACACACACACCATGCAGCGCCATGCCGAGACGGTGCGCGCGCTGCGCACCGCATGTGCGGCGCGGCCAGGCAGCCACGTGGCCACCATGCTGGACACGAAGGGTGCGTGGCCGCCGCGATAGATCATTGAGTCCCACCACCACGGTGTGCCCCCCACCTCCCCCCCCCACCCGCCGCCCCCCCATACACACCCCCACACACACCCCCAGGCCCCGAGATCCGCACCGGCCTGCTGAAGGACCACAAGCCCATCGACCTGGTGTCGGGGCAGGAGCTGTTCATCTCGACGGACTACGCGGCGGAGGGCGACGCGCGGCGCATCACGTGCTCGTACGCGGCGCTGCCGCGGTCGGTGAAGGTGGGCGGCGCCATCCTGATCGCGGACGGCACGGTGGTGTGCGAGGTGAAGGCGATCGCGGACGACGGCGTGCTGGTGACGGTGATGAACAACGCCACCATCGGCGAGCGCAAGAACATGAACCTGCCGGGCGTGGTGGTGGACCTGCCCACCATCACGGACAAGGACCGCGACGACCTCGTCAACTTTGGCCTGCGGTACGGCGTGGACATGATCGCGGCGTCGTTTGTGCGCAAGGCGTCCGACATCGCGGTCATCCGCGAGACGCTGGGCCCCGCCGGCCGCGCCATCAAGGTGATCGCCAAGATCGAGAACCAGGAGGGCCTGCACAACTACGAGGACATTGTGAAGGTGGCGGACGGCATCATGGTGGCGCGCGGCGACCTGGGCATGGAGATCCCCATCGAGAAGGTGTTCATGGCGCAGAAGATGATGATCCGCAAGGCCAACCTGCTGGGCAAGCCCGTCATCACCGCCACCCAGATGCTGGAGTCCATGATCGTGAACGCGCGGCCCACGCGCGCCGAGTGCTCCGACGTCGCCAACGCGGTGCTGGACGGCTCCGACGCCGTCATGCTGAGCGGCGAGACCGCCAACGGCGCGCACCCCGTGGACGCCGTCAAGTTCATGGCGCGCATCTGCGTGGAGGCGGAGGCGGTCACCAACTACAACCAGCTCTTTGCCGCCATCCGCGAGTCGGTGCTGGAGGAGGTGGGCGACATGGACGTGCCGGAGGCCATCGCGTCGTCCGCCGTCAAGACGGTCATTGACATGGGCGCCAAGTGCATCGTGGTGTGCTCCGAGACCGGCAACTCGGCGCGCCTCATCGCCAAGTACCGCCCCGCCGTCCCCGTCATGTGCCTCACCAGCACCGAGTCGGTGGCGTGCCAGGTGCAGGGCCTGTGCCGCGGCATCCGCGCCGTCGTGCTGGGCTCCATGATCGGCACCGAGTCCATCCTGTACCGCGCCTCCGAGCTGGCGCGCGACTGGGGCTGGGCGCGCTCCGGCGACTCCATCGTGGCGGTGCACGGCACGCTGGAGGGCCGCCCCGGCAGCACCAACCTGCTGCGCGTCATCGTCATGCCGTGAGGCGCGTGCGCGTGTGTCTTGGACGTGTGACTTGGACGGCGCCGCCGCAGCGCCCGCGCGCGTTTGTTTGTGGGTGCGCACTTTCAATCAGCAATATCATATGGCGAACAATTACCATCACATCACACCAAACCACAAGCAGGCGGGACAACAATGAAACCAACGCAGCAGGGACACATGAGGGCACACGGAATGATGGCTGGGCTGCTAACGCCGGCGCAGAGCAGTTGACGACGCACCCGCCGCCGAGCTGCTGCTGCTGCTGCCGGCAGCGCCACTCGCCTCATCACCGCTGTCGGTGGCAGGCAGCTGCGGGCTGCGGCGATGCGCAGATGGGCTAAGCGCCCCGTCGCCGCCACCGCCGCCATGTTCACAATCCCCGCCTGCTGCGCCGCCAGCCCCGCTGCCGCCGCCGCTACCACCGCTACCGGCGCCACTGCCGGCGCCGCTACTGCTCGGTCCCGCTGTCAGCGCTGCCGTCATGCCGGCGCGCCACCGACGGGCAACCGACGTGACCACGCAGGTGCCCAGCGCAAACAGCGCCACGGACAGCGCCGTCACGAGCAGGCCGGAGGATGACGGGTTGGCAACGCCCGGCTTCAGGTGCAGCACGCCGGCCCCCGTGGCGCCGCCATGTGCCACGCCGTCACCACCACTGCCACTCACAACAGCGCCGCCGTCGCCACCACTGACGGCAGCACCGCTAAAGCCCTTGCTGCCGCCGCTGATGAAGCCACCGCTGCGGCGAATACCAAACATCCCCAACACCGGGTTGTTATTGTTGGTGACGGCAGGCGCGGACATGGGCGGCAGCACCGGCAGCGCGCCACCGGCGGCGGCAGTCGGCAACCCGCCCCGTTGCCAAAACGATGGCACCACGCCCTGCGCGGCAGCAGCGCGCACCGGCGCGGCGGGGTGCGACCGCGCGATGGCGGACGCCACCGCCAGCAGGCGGCGCGCCGGGATGACGGGCGCCGCCTTGAAGTCCACGCCCGCTGCCGCCTCCGCCATCAGGTGCCGCAGCGGCAGCTCCAGCGCCGTGTGCACGCCCGCGTCCTCCGTGTACCTCGCGTCAAACCCGCACGCGGCAATGTCGTCCGCGCCGTGCGGCGGCGTGCCGCTGCGCGAGTTGCACTGGATGTTCACCGTCAGCGACACGATGAAGTGGAACCAGAAAGAGGGCAGGTACAGCGCCTCGCCGGGTTCCAGCACCACCTCAAACGCGGTGGCGTTGGCCAGCGCGGCGATGGCGGCGGGGTCCGTCCAGTCCACCCACGAGTGCCGCGCGGACGGCCCCTTCCGCAACATGGCCAGGTTGTCGCACTGGTCCGGCGCCGACAGGATGTACCGCTTGCGGCCACGCGTCATGAACACAAAGTTGCGGCCGGCGTCGTAGTGCGACTCGGCAATGATGCCAGGCATGCCAAAGCGGCAGTGGATGCCGCGCTGCTGCGACGGCTCCACCATGGTGAAGGAGCGGTGCTCGGGGTCAAACACGGGGAAGGCGTCCGCAATCCACTTGTTATCAAACGCTTTGCCCGCGTTGGTGGATGCCTTCATGTACCACAGCGTGCGCGCTGGCCGCTCTGGCGGGCCCGCCACCACGGCAGCCGCGTCCTTACCGCTGCTGCTGCTGCTATCCGCGGCAGCCAGCGCCGCCGCTGCCGCCGTCAGAGGCGCCAGTGGCAGCAGCGGCGCGCGCACCAAGCCGGCGTCGTTGATGCCGGACCCCACCACCTGCGCCGCCGCCGGCGCCGCCCACCCGGCCGGCAGCTGCGCCGCTTCCTCTGCCATCACCTCCGCCGCCACCTCGCGTGCGCGCGCCACCCAGTCGTGGTACGTGACGGTGGTCTCGGTGGTGGGCGCTTCGAAGTTGGGTTCGTGGCGCGCCAGGCCCTTGTTGAAGAACATGAAGTGGTTGTCGTCGTTCACGTCCGCCACGTACTTCGTGGTGCGGCCCATGATGGCCTCCATGTGTGCGTCATCCGCCCACCGCTCCACCGTGTCGCCCATGCGCGGCAGGTTGCGCAGCACGAAGGGCACCTCCGCGGCGCGGTACTCAGCCGCCTCCGCCGCCTCTGTGGCGTAGTCAAACACGCGCATCGACTGGTAGCGGCCGTACGACGCCGGCAGCGACACCACGTCCGCATTCCAGTCCCGCAGGATGTCCACCAGCGGGTAGCCGTATGGGTACCCGCCACCGATGGGCAGCCGGCGCGCCAGCGCAGCGGGCAGGTACGGCGGCCAGCGGCCGTCAGGGGTTGCTGCTGCCGCCGCCGGCGGCGGCGGCGGCATGGGGACGGGCGCACCTTTCAGTTCGGCAGCGGCCGCCTCGGCGGCCGCCCACTGCGCCGTGTTGTCTGCCACCTCGTCGTCGTGCAGCGCGGCGGCGGCAGCCTCAGTGGCAGGCGCGGCATTGAAGCGCGCCAGGTACAGGCGCAGGGGCGCCAGGAACTTGGCGGCGGCCGCCTTCAGCGACGGCCACGCGCGCGCCTGCTTCTCCTCGCTGTCACCAGTGAAAGCGCCCTCGCCGTCCAGCGCGGGGCCACGCAGCGGGCCAGCCCGCTGCGGCACGCCCGCCGCCGCCGGCGGCAACCCCTCCCCCGTCCGCCCGCGCGCCTTGCTGTACATGACGGCGGTGTCCCGCATGGCGGCTGCCACGGCGGGCGTGATGGTGTCCACCACGGTGCGCGGCGCGGGGTGCGGCACAAGGGCGGCAACGCCGGCGGCGTTATCCAGCGGTACGGCGGCGTCAAACAGGACGGACACGGGGCGCGGGCCAAAGTGCGCCTTGACGAGACCCACCATCACCTCCGGCATGTCGGCGTACTCCACCATGGCCGCCAGGCCGGTGCGCCCCAGCGTGGCGGTGCGCGTGGAGGCGTTATACAGCAGGCCAGCGGCGGCGTCATACCCCAGCCCCGCCGCCGCCAGCTCGCGCGCCGGCACCGCCGCAACCGCCGCCGCCAGCGCTGCGCCATCCACGTAATCGTAGCCGGGCGGCAGGGCGGCGGCGAGGGCGGGTAGGGTAGGCAGGATGGGCGCCAGAGCGGCGGCACGCGCCGCGGCGCCCTGCGTCAGCGCCGCTGCCGCCATCTCCGCCAGCACGGCGGCGCAGAACGCCTCGGGCGGTATCGTCAGCAGCTCGGCAGTGGTGAGCGTGCCCAGCACGGCACGCACAAAGGGCGACGCGGCCTCGCCGCGCGTGCGCATGCATGGCGCGTCTGCCACGCCGCGGTCAGTAACAGACACAGAGGCGGTGAGGGGTGCGTCGGGGCGCGGCAGGACGCGCGCGTTGCGCAGCAGGGACGCCATGATCTCCACCGGCTCGCGGTGCATGAAGATCCAGGGCGTCTCGGGGAAGGATGTGCGCAGGAGTGCCAGCGCGTGCACGGCGGCGGACTGGAACTTGAGGTACAGGTGGCGCGGCGTCCAGCCGACCGTGCCAGCAGGCGCCACGCCGCTGAGTGCGGCAGCGGCAATAGGCCGCCCCATGGCCGCCACCACCACGCGCAGTGCGCGCACGCGGTCCTCATCTGACAGCAGGCCGTCCAGTAGCACCTCCACCGGCGGGCCAGCCTCCGAGTACACCAGCGAGGTGGGCAGCGCGTTCAGCATGTTAGCGGCCAGCGTGCTGCCCACGCGCGACTGGTGCATGACCAGCCCCGTGGGCACGCAGCCGGGCGCGCCCAGCCGGAAGTGCCCCGCCGGGCTGCACCCGCGCCGCCCAAACTCGTCCTCCAGCTCGCCAAACGTGGTCACAAACGACGACTCCGCCTTCGAGTTACAAAACGACGCCGTCACCAGGTCCTTGAACATGGGCGTCATGGACGGCTCCCGCCGGTACATGCCCCAGTCCACCGCGCACATGTGCACCGTCGCCGTCCGTATGTCTGCCTCCTGCGCCGCCGGCCACGTGATGCGCGTCGGCACGAACACCTGCTGCGCCACCTCCCACGCCACCGCCCCGGCGGGGGCTGCTGCGGCTCCTGGTGCGGCGGCTAGTGGCACGACGGCGACTGGTACGGCGGCGAGTGGTTCTACGGCGACTGGTGCGGCGGCGGCGGCGGCGGCAGCCAGCAGCATCGCCGCAGCCGCCGACCGGAGCCGCGGCGCCATGCTGTACGTGTAGCTGCTGTCGTAGCTGCTGCTGTGCTGGCAGCGTCTGACTTCCCTCCCCTTTTGCCGTCACCTCCCTCACTCCCTCCACCCCCCACGCCCTCCTCCCTCGTCTACTTACGCCTCTCCTACTCGACCTCACTCCCCCCTCACTTCCCACCTCACTCCCTCTCCTACTCTCCACCGCCGCCTCTCCACCGCCTACCGCCTCTCCACGAGGAGCTAGGTGTCAGAAGGTGCAGTGCCAGCACTACACGGAGTGGTGCTGCACCGGGGGGCGGAGAGTGCCTGCGCGTGACACTTGCAAAGAACTGGCGGCACGCCACACACAAATGCGGTAGGTAGACCGCGTGGCGCAAGTTTGCGCGGCGACGCGCGGTGGATCCGCGACTGATTTATTGACGTGAAGCACCACCTCCCGGCCCCACTCTACCGCCGGAACCCGGTTAGGCCAGACGAGCTGACTCCCTCTTCACGCCTACTCAAAGTTTGCGGACGTAGTACGGGTGCTAGCGAGCCATTTGGCGCGGAACTCGCTGGCCACCACAATCACCTGTAGCATATGTACGTGGGCTCGCAAGATAGAGGTAGGAGGGTGCCGGTAAGGGGTAGTAATTGGCGGTTAAAGTGGGCTGGAAAAAACTCGCCTCCACGAATGCACACTACCAACTACCACACTAACTCCCAACACCAGCTAGTCAGCCCCACCGCCGCCCGCAGTTATTCTACACCGGCTGGGAGCAGACATCATTGATAGACAGCTGGTTGACCAGTTATAGCCGACTGACAGCATCACCACCTCAAACACCGCCCACCAATACCAAGGATGGCGTCGCTGTCCAACGTGTTTGTGCTGTCGCTCGTGGTGGCGGTGTGGCTGGCGCTGCACGGCGGCCTGCGGCTGCGGCGCGACCCGGAGCAGACGGTGATCTGGGGCGGGCGCGGCATGAAGCTGCCGGAGCGCTTCATGCCGCTGTGGGGCGCCACCCAGGTGGCGGCGGGCGTGGCGACGGTGCTGCGTTCGTCCATCGGCCTGCCCGCTGCTGTGGCGGTGGCGGTGGTGGAGGCGGGTCTGCAGGCGCTGCGCCTGCGCACTGGCATGGTGGCGGCACTGTACCTCGCCGTTGGCGCCCTCGCCGCTGCGCTTGCGGTTGTGGACGCCGCTGCCGCACCCATGACCCTCCTCCTGGCCGCTGCCGCCGGCGCCGCCGCCTTCATCGCCGTCCACACCTCCTTCCCCGCCGCCCCCGCCAAGCGCGCTTAGGCGCGTAGGAGATTGGTCGGGGCATATAATTCCTGCTCACCCTCGTGGCTGCGTTGGTAGTGGGCTGGGTTGTCTTGATGGAATGGACGCGCTGCTGGATGTGCGCGCTCGATAATGTCGACCGACGCCGTGGCCGCCGTGCTGCGGCGGCGGGTGTGTGACTTCTTGTGCCCCCTTGCCTCGCTACGTGTCGTACGGTGGGCTGCCGCTGTTTCTCAGTGGCCGCCACCGCGCGCGCGTGCATATGTGTTTAAAGTGTGAACGTTTGAGCGGCCAGCTTGCGCCGCCCTGTTTGCGGCCCTGCCCAGCTTGCGCCGGTTTGACGACTGCAACCAGTACCGCAGCAGCAGCGCCACACCAGCGCAGGGCCTCAGCGGACTACTGGCCCCCAATCATGGGCCAACGGCAGGGGGCTGCCACGGCAGGGCGCCACGGCAGGGCGCCACGGCAGGGCGCCACGACAGGGAGCCACGGCAGGGCGGCAGGGCGCAAACAAGTAGAAGCAAGGGAGAGGGGGGGGGTTAGGCTGGCAGCAGCCTAGAGGGGGCAGAGAGAGGGGCGTATTACAAAAACGATATTGGGCAGCACACGATGGCATCAATTTTTAAAGGCGGGAAACGGCATACCAGCGCAGGTAGGTCGGAACTGTGTGGTTTATTTGTGCTGCAAAATTTCTGTTAATATTCCCATACCCCGCCCTTCCACCCCTCCCTCTCTGCTCTCCTCTCTACTGCTCTCCCTCTGTACCTTAGACCGCTGACCGCTGACCGCGAGTGGTGTGCCTCATCCCAACCAGGCTGGCATCAGCGTGTGCCCCTCTTCCCTCCAGTGCCCCTCTCTACGCCTTCCTCACTCCCCCTCCGTCCCTCACTACCTGTCTCTAGCCCTCGATCCGTCGCTACCTCGCGTTAGCCTCCTGGTTTCCCTGAACCTTCTCACCACAATCACCTCGCCTTCCACACACGCCTCGGCTCCCTCGGCACCCACGCCATGGACGCCCCGCTGCCCATGCCGGCGCCAGCGGCCGGCGCAACGCCAGGAACAGGAGAAGCACCAACAGTGCCCCTGCCACCGTTTCTTGCTGTAGCGCCCGCCACCAATGTCAGCCTGCCACAGTCGTCGGCAACGTCGGCGCGGCCACTGACGCTGCGTGAGCGCTTTGCTGTGCATGCGGCAGCGGCGTCTGCGCCCGAGTGGGTGCCGTCCGCCGCCGCCGCCGCCGCTGCTGCTGCTGCTACTGCTACCGCATCATCATCACCCGCAGCTGGCACTAGGCCAGCGGCTGCGATAGCGGCGCGCAGTGGTGGTGGCACGGTAGAATCGCTACGCGCTGCTGCTGCAGCAGCAGCAGCGGCGGCAGGCGTGCCACAGACGACGCCGAGCGACAGCGATGATGCGCCACTAGTCGGCGCGCCACACCCGCTGTTTGCAGCGGGCGCCACACCGCCGCCGCCGGGCACGTATGAGCTCCTAGTGGCAATGGTGGCGGCAATGGCGCCAGGGGGCGATGTCGCCGGAGGGCAGCGGCCAAGTGGCGGGAGTGCAGCCAAAGCAGCAGTAGCAGCAGCAGTAGCAGCAGCACGAGCGCGCGGCGGTGCGCGTGGCGGCGGGAGTGGACGTGGACGCGGCGCTGGCGGCGCTGCTGGCGTTGTCGCCGGCAAGACGAGTAGTGCATTTTTTGATACGGCGGCGGTGCAACGAGGCCGTGGCGGCGGACGAGGTAGTGAGCGTGGAGGACGAGGCCGGGGTGCCGCCGTGCCTGGTGTTGCTGGGCGCACCGCGCCACCGGCGCCGTCATTACGCAGCGGCTACCCACCTGCTGTTGGTCGCCTCCCGCCGGCACGACCTGAGGAGCCACACGCGCCGCCGCTGCCGGTGGTGGCGGGTGGAAACTCCAAGTTCCCGTGGGGCGCGCTGCCGCCAGCAGACGCCACCCGGGGGCACGTGGAGGAGCTGCGAGGGTGGTGGGAGCGTGGCAGCGAGCCGCCCGCTTGCGTGGTGCCGGAGGCACAGCTGCAGACTGCCATTGCACGGTGGCAGGAGCAGCTGGTGGCGGCGGAGATGTATGCCACTGCGCCGCCAGCAGCGGCGCGGGCGGCGGAGTGGCAGCCGCGAGCCGCGCGCATGGCGGTGCAGCAAATGCTCGTGGCGCTGCTGACGGCACGGCAGGTGGCGCTGCACCGCACGCTGGCTGGCGAGGCGGGCGGCGGTAGTGGCGTGGATGGCGCTGCCGCCGTTGCTACCTTGCATGCTCTGTGGCTGGGGAGCATGGAGGCGCCCAATCGCATGCGCGACAAGTGGTCGGCGCTGGTGGAGGGCTTGCCAGCTGCGCGCACGTCGCTGGAGGCAGCCGCCAGCGCCGGCGCGGTGACAGAGGCACACGTGGCGCCGCTCGTGGACGTGGTGACACACACAACCGCGCTGTGTGAGAAGCTGGTGGGAGTGTTTGACGTGCTGCATGCACTACTGGCGACGTACGTGGCTGCCTGCGGCCGGCAACAGCGCGCCGCTGCTGCAGCCGCTGCTGCCGACAGCGACGACGCGCCGGCCGCTGACGACGCTGCGGGGGTGCCCGCAACTGGCATTGTTGCCGTCCTACTGCACCTGCTGCGGTACCTGCAAACCGCCTTTTGCAGCGTGCTGCGCCCCCTGGATGGCCCACTTGCCGTGCTTCGCAGCGGCCCCGTGGCTGCTCTGCGCCTACCTTCCGTGGCCAAGGCGGTGGACGGCGTGGCCAGGGCGGTGACGTGCGGCGCGACGCTGCGTGCAGCCAGCGACCGCAATGAGTGGCTGCTAGCTGGCGCGGCGGCAGCGGTGTGGCCCACCGCGGCCGGCGCCTGGATGCAACTGGAGCGGTGCGTGTATGAGGGCGACGACCACAACGACACCGCGGCGCTGGCGCTGGCGGCGCTGGCGTGGCGGTGCGGCGGCAGCGAGGCGGAGCGCTCGCCGCCGCTGGCAGGCACCCCACTGGCTGCGCTGGTGTTTGGGAATAACGAGGAACTGTGGGCGGGCATCCGGCGGTACACGGAGCGTGCTGAGGTGGCATGGGTGACGCACGCCTGGCATTCATATGACGCTCCCAGTGCCGGTAACGATGCTCCGCCGGCTGCCGCTGCCGCTGCCGCTGCCGCTGGCACTGGCGGGGGGGGGGGCGGGGGGGGAGGACTTGCGGCTGGGGCGCTTTCCCCACCGCCCCCCCCCCCTGGTGCTGCACCCGCCCCGCCCGCCCTCCCCCTGCCCCCGCGCCCCCCCCGCCCGCCCCCCGGCGCTTTTCCCCCCCTGCTCGCCCGTGCCGGCCCCCCGGGCGCGGCGGCCGAACCTGGGGGCCCCGCCCCCCGCCGCTGCTGCTGGTGCCGGTACACCCGCGGCACCCGACGCGCCCGGCCTGGCCGCCGCTCCAGTTGTATCCGGCCTCCCAGCGGCTCCCGCTACGGCGCGCCCCATGCTGCTTGACGACAGCATCATGGCGTGGGTGGCACGCGCCGCTGCGACCCTGGCACCCGCCGGCGTGATTGCATGGCCGCAGCCGCTTGCGGCAGCAGCGCCGGTGCTGCTTGCTGGTGGTGACGCTGGTGGCGGTGGGGGCGGCGGCAAGATGCCAGTTACCAAGATGAACGGCGCGTTCCGTGCGCTTCGTCGCGCTGCCGCGCTGTCCCTCCTCTTCCTGCGCCTGCTGCCCCTAGTGCCAGCGGGCTCGGACGGTGGGAGTGGCGCGGGAGGCGGGGACAAGGCGGTGACGCCGGGCGTCCTGGCGACGCTGTCCGAGTCTGCCGTCGCCATGCTGCACATTGCTGGCTGCCTGCATCGCGCGCTGTATTTGCGGGCAGCGCCGGCGCCCGGCGTGGCCGCCCAGCTGCCGCCCGCCGCGTACCCCACCGCCCTCATTACTACCTGTGTGCACGACCTGCTGGCGTCCGCCGAGAGCGTGGCGGAGGTGCGCGAATACACGGCGGCGCTGGCAAGCGGGTGGCTGGCGTTTGCATGCAGTACGGCAGCGACGTTGGCGGCGGTGGATGCCTGCCGGCGCCCGGCTGCGCCGCCTGATGCCACAACCGCGGCACTGGAGCTGGTGCTGCTGCACGTGGTGGCGGCGGTGCCGCCTGACCAGCTTGCCAGCAGCGCGTCGCTGGCGGGCGTGCGGGCGGCGAGTGTGCAGCATGCTGCGTCATTGCGGGCACAACGGGCTGCGAGTGGTGGTGAACTGGACGCCGGCATGCCGGGCGCCACGCAGGTGGCACTCGGCCTGCCGCGTTTTGCGGGGAAGGGGCTGAGCATTGCGGACCGGCTGCTGCGCGTGTACGACGCCGCCATGCCGTGGCTCCCTAGCACCCGCCCGCCTATGCCTGCCGTGCCGCCGCCAGCCTGCCCCGTGTGCACCAGCGTTGTGGTGGAGGTGTCGGACGCCGCGCTGGCATGCACATTCTGTGGGTATGATGGCACGCGGCACGTGCTGCGCGACGTGGCGGCGCCACCGGACGCTGCCCCCACATGGCAACCGCGGGCGCGTCTGTCGCCGCCTGCCTCCCGAGGTGGCCGGCTGGTGGCGGGCGGCCGTGGTGGCGGCGGTATGTACCGCCTGCCACGCGGGCCGCCTGGTGCTCGGACAACTACCGGCGCCGTCGTCGCTGCCACGGCAGCCGCCGCTGCCGCGTCGTTACCTGCTGGTGCCGCCGCGCGGCGTGTGGTGGTGGTGGATGGTCCCAATGTGGCCATGCGCGCAGGCGATGGTGAGGTGTTTCTGGTGGGCGGCCTGGTCGCTGCCGCCAAGTACTACCAGTCGCGCAACTGCCGCGTCGTCACCTTCCTGCCAGCGCACCTACTGAGCGATGCCACCGCGGCGCGGCATGCCGCGCTCACCAAGGCCGGTGTACCAATCCGGGGCAGCCGCATTCCCGACAACCTGGAGCTACTGCGGCGGCTGGTGGAGAAGCGCGTCGTGTTTGTGACGCCCTCTGATGACTACGACGACGACTACGCCATTCAATACACTCTTGCACACCCGGGCGCCATCGTGCTCTCCAACGACCAGTACCGTGACTACGTGTCCGCCGTGCCGCTGGAGCTGCGGCCACTTGCCGCCGCGTGGGTTGACGCCCACCGCGTACCCTTTTCATTTGTTGGCGGCGGGAAGGGCGGCGGGCGGCTGGAATTTGTGCCGTCGCCGCGGTTTCTGCTGCCGGACGCCAGCACTGATGTGGCGACATATGGGCCGCTGCTCGCCACGCCGCGCGCCCGCGTGCTGCAGCCCCAGTTTGCGTCGCACGACGCGGCTGCTGTCGCTGGTGTTGATGGCGGTGCTCCACCAGGTGCCGCCGCCACTGCAGATGCCATTGCCGCCCCTGCCACCGCCGCTGCCGCGCCACCTGCAGCCGCGCCTTTGCCTGCCACACCTGGGTTACCGACGATATTGCGCGCGATGGAGCCGCCAGCGGGAGCGGGCGCCAACAGCACCGCGTCGAGCAGTCGCAGTCGCCGCAGCTCGTTGCCGTCGCCGTCTAGCCCGCCGCCCAGCCCACCGCCAGAATGGGACGACGTGCCTGACGATGAACTGCCTGGCGGCGGCGGCGGCGGCGGCTTGCACGGCGGCTGGTTGGGTGGCGGCAGTGATGGCGGCAGCGACGACGGCGGCAGCAATGGCAGCGATGACGATGGTGCGCCTCCTGTGGATGCGCCGCCAGCCGCTCACCATGCAGCAGACGTGGAATGGGATAACGGTACGGTTGGTGGCAGCGAAGTGCTACCTGGTGGCGCCGGCGGCGATGGTGGCTGGGATGGCGACGGCGATGACGATGGTGACGGCGCGCTGGACATTGACCGCCTGCTGGCAGAGGCGACGCACTGGTGGGAAGCTTAAGTCAGCTTTGCGTGTACGTAGCCTCTGTGCGACTTTGGTGATTCAATACGCGTTAGGGTGTTGCACCACGCCACCACACTTGAAGTAGCGGCTACTCATACGTCGTCGGTGGCGGCACATTCAGCAGGTGCACCGTCTCATCGGTGCGCCACCAGCCAGTGCACGCAAGGCGGCCGTCCGGCAGCAGCAGGAGGTTAGTATTGTCGCTCAAAACCTGTCCGGTTGCCACCACCACCATGGGCACCGTGCTTGCGGGAAGGCTGCTGGCGGCGAGGACGGCAGCGCGCGTGTCCCACAGCCGGATGCTGCCATCGTCCGACCCGGTGACCAGGCGGCCATCAGGCAGCGCAACCAGCGCCCTCACAGTGCCTGTGTGTCCGGCCAGCACGCCTGTGCAGACGTGTGTACGCGCATCCCACAGCCGCGCTGTGTTGTCACCCGCCCCGCTCGCCAGCCGGCCGTCGCCCAGCACCGCCAGCGAGACCACCTCCCCGGTATGCCCCGCCAGTGTCGCCACGCAGGTGCGCGCGTCAACATCCCATACCCGTACCGCGCGGCCGTGGGGCCCACAGGCCAGCGGGCCGTATGGCAGGAGTGCCAGCGCCGCTACGCAGCCCGCGGGCCCCTCCAGCACAGCTACCACGGTACCCGCGTCTACATCCACGACACGAACCTTGCCATCCCCGCACCCAGCAGCCAGGCGGCCGTCAGCCAGCGCCGCCAGTGCCGGCACCTCTCTGCCGCAGTCAACGCTCGCACGGCATGCCGGCGGGGTGTTGCCCACGTCCCATAATTCCACACGCCCGCTGAAAGGTGGAGCGTTGCAAGCATCCACGCCCATGGCCAAGCGGTGGCCATCAAGCAGCGCTGCCAGCGAAGTCACCGGGTTGTTGTCGTGAACGTTGAACACTGCCATTGCGTGGCCACTTGCCACATCCCACAGCCGAACCTCGCCGTTTGCATCGCCACTAGCCAGCCGGCCATCGCGCAGCACCGCCAGGGCCTTCACTTCTCCTGCGTGCCCGCGCAGGCAGCCGCCGTCGGGCACGACGCACCCACGTGCGTGGCAGGCGGCTAGCACACCGGGAGCAAGCGCCGTGTTGAGGCTGTGCAACACGCGCAGCGCCGGCGCATGAGCGAATGCTCGGCCGGCTCGCACACCGCCGTACTCTACAATGTACAGTTCTTCCAGCCCCGCTGGCAAGCTACGGACCAGGGCGTCCCCAACACTTGTGTACCCCACATTCAGTACCCGCAGCGCCGGCAGGTGAGGCAGCGCAGCGGCAGCACTAAGCTCGTGACACCCGCTAGCATGTAGGGACACCAGTGACGGCGGTAAGCTTGCCAGCGCTGCGTCACCGACAGCACATTGGGCGACGTCCAGCGTGTGCAGTGCGTGTAGGTGCGCAAACGATGCCGACGCCGAGAGGCGTTTGCACATGGCCACGTGCAGCTCCTCGAGACTCGGTGGCAGGGACGCCACCATGCCAGCATCAAGTTTGCTGCCGGCGGCGCGCAGCACGCGCAGTTGGGTCAGGTGCGTCAGCGACGCGCCCGCAAACGATCCATACAGCGTGCTGTCACTGAAGTCCAGCTCCTGCAATGAGGGCGGCAAGCGATCCCCCTGGATAGCGCCAAGCGACGCTCTGCTGACGTCCAGCGACGTTAGCGCGCGCAGGTGCGCAAAGCTGGCAAAAGCTGTTAGGCCGTGGCAGCCGTGTACACTCAAGGTGCACAGTGAGGGTGGCAGGACGAACGAGGGTGAGTTGGCGCGCCCGCGCTCTTAGAAATGTCTTATGTTCGTCAAGGGTTTTTTTGACCTCCCGACTGAAAAACAAGGCAAGAACTCATTGTATTTCATTGACTTTCCGAAGACC
>Ga0066256_1003662_pt1 | contig 14571 bp, 17 predicted proteins | sample ThiBio_1000_biof_FD_87107 | JGI IMG/M metagenome (GOLD analysis project Ga0066256, IMG submission 87107) | Wastewater bioreactor microbial communities from Cape Town, South Africa - Thiocy_expt_1000_biof (version 2) | ecosystem: Engineered > Bioreactor > Thiocyanate-remediating >...
ATCCTCGATGCGACCGACCGCTCCCCGGACCCGGACGTAACAGCCCCGAATGCCGGCGAGGCCGTAGCCTCCACTCATTCGCGGACTACCCGCTGGGGCGAAAGCCTCGCCGGATCGCACCCTCGAAACCGGAGGCCGAAAGCCAACCGGTGATTCCGCGCGTTCCCGATTTGGCCCCGGGCGGCCGCGCCGCTATCTTCCGCTCATGATTCGCAGGACACCCGCATACCATGGCCGACGCTGACACCCTTCCGCCGGCCGATGACAATATCGACCTCCGCAAGGCGCTCGAGGAGCGCTATCTCAGCTACGCGCTCTCCACCATCACGCAGCGCGCGCTGCCCGATGCGCGCGACGGGCTGAAGCCGGTCCACCGCCGTATCCTGCATGGCATGAACCTGCTGCGGCTCGCCCCCGACAGCCCCTACCAGAAATCCGCCAAGAACGTCCGCGACGTGATCGGCTCGTTCCATCCGCATGGCGACCAGTCGATCTACGACGCGCTCGTCCGCCTCGCGCAGGACTTTGCCATGCGCTACCGGCTGGTCGACGGGCAGGGCAATTTCGGCAACATCGACGGCGATCCGCCGGCGGCCATGCGCTACACCGAAAGCCGCATGACCGAGGTGGCCATGCGCATGCTCGAGGGCATCGGCGAAAACGCCGTGGCCTTCAAGCCGACCTACGATGGCGCGACCGAAGAGCCCGTCGTCCTTCCCGCCAATTTTCCCCACCTCCTCGCCAACGGCGCCCAGGGCATCGCCGTCGGCATGGCGACCTCGGTGCCGCCGCACAACGTCGCCGAGCTGTGCGAAGCGGCCCTCCACCTCATCCAGAACAATCCCAATGCCGGCGCCGCCGAGCTGATGCAGTTCATCCCCGGCCCGGATTTCCCCACCGGCGGTATCCTGGTCGAGAGCAGCAGCAGTATCGAGAATGCCTATGCCACCGGGCGCGGCTCGTTCCGCCTGCGCGCCAAATGGGAGCGCGAGGACAAGGGCCGCGGCGTCTACTGGATCATCGTCACCGAGATCCCCTACGGCGTGCAGAAGAACCGCCTCGAGGAGGCCATCGCCGAGCTGGCCCTTTCCAAGCGGGTGCCGCTGCTCAAGGACGTCCGCGACGAAAGCACCGACGACGTGCGCCTCGTCATCGAGCCGCGCTCGGGCACCGTCGATCCCGCGGTACTGATGGAGCAGCTGTTCCGCCTCTCCGATCTCGAAGTGCGCATCCCGCTCAACCTCAATGTGCTCGATCGAGGCACCCTGCCGCGAGTCATGCCGCTGGCCGAGGCGCTGAAAGCCTGGCTGGAGCACCGCAAGGATGTCCTGGTCCGCCGCACCAACCATCGGCTGGAGCAGATCGCCCGGCGGCTGGAGGTGCTCGACGGCTACATCATCGCTTACCTCAACCTCGATGAAGTGATCCGCATCATCCGCGAGGAGGATGACGCCAAGGCGTCCCTCATCGCCACCTTCAACCTCACGGACAATCAGGCCGAAGCTATCCTCAACATGCGCCTGCGCTCCCTGCGCAAGCTCGAGGAGATCGAGCTGCGCACCGAGCATACCGCGCTCACCGAGGAGCAAACCCTGCTCAATGCCCTGCTGGGCTCGGACAAGAAGCAGTGGGGCGAGATCGCCGGACAGATCAAGGCGCTCCACAAGCTCTACGGACCCGGCACCAAAATCGGCAAACGCAAGACCCCCCTGGGCGACCTGCCGGACCAGAGCCTCGCCGAGGTCTCCGAGGCAGCCATGATCGAGCGCGAGCCGATCACCGTAATCCTGTCCGAAAAGGGCTGGATCCGCGCCATGAAGGGGCACACTTCCGAGATCGACGAGAAGGGCTTCAAGGCCGGCGACCGGCTGAAGCTCGCCATCCACGCCGAAACGACCGACAAGCTTCTGCTGCTCTCGACCGGCGGCAAGGTCTATACGCTGGGCGGCGACAAGCTGCCGGGCGGGCGCGGGCAGGGCGAGCCGGTGCGGCTCATGGTCGATATCGAGGAAGGTCAGGATATCGTCGATCTGTTCGTCTATCGGGCCGGCGAGAAGCGGGTCGTCGCCTCCGATGTCGGCAACGGCTTCATCGTCCCCGAGAACGATCTCATCGCCAATACCCGCAAGGGCCGCCAGGTGCTCAACGTGTCGGGTACCGAGGAAGCCCGCTTCATCGTGCCGGTCGTGGGCAACACCGTCGCGGTGATCGGCCAGAACCGGAAGGTGGCGATCTTCCCGCTCGATCAGTTGCCGGAGATGTCCCGCGGCAAGGGCGTACGGCTGCAGAAGTACAAGGACGGTGGCGTCGCTGACCTGAAGACCTTCGACAGCGCCACGGGCCTCACCTGGGTGGATTCGTCCGGCCGCAACTTCACCAAGTCGATGGCCGATCTGGCCGATTGGCTCGGCGAGCGCGCCGCGGCCGGCCGCATCGCGCCACAGGGTTTTCCGCGCAACAACCGGTTCGGCTGATCGGTGCGATATGGATGAGCCGCTGCTGCAGCTGACCTACACCCTCACCACGGCCGACGCGCTCGCCTACGAGGTGTTGCCGCGCGAAATGGTCGGTTGGCGGAAGCTGCTCTTCTTCCTCTGGCTGGGCAGCGTCGGCGCGATCATCGCGCTGCTCCCACCCGAGTGGGTGGGGACGGAGTGGGGCTGGCAGTTCTGGCTGGTGGCCATCGGCCTCATGGGCCTCGCCTGGCTGCTGGCGGCGGCGGCCATGACCGTCAGCCGTCACCTTGCGGCAAGGCGCCGCCTGCCGTCTCCGGCCACGGTCGAGCTGAAGCAATGGCCCGATCATCTGGAGATCGTCACCGCCGGGCGGCAATCGTTCGTCGCCTACGAGACCATCGCGGCGGTCACGACGACGCCAACACACGTATTTGTCACCGCGCCGCCACAGGTCGTTATCCTGCCCGCATCGGCGTTCGCGTCCGCGGCGGAGATGGCAAGTTTTGGCGAGGAGATCGATCGGCTGTCGCGCGAGGCGGTGCCCTGAGGGCCTACTCCAGCCGTCGCCAGCCGAGCGGGCCGCGCTGCACTTCCAGCGGGCGGAAGCGGCCCTTGTAGGCCATCTTCGGCGAGTCCTTCACCCAGTAGCCCAGGTAGACGTAGCTGAGCCCCGCCATCCGGACCTGGCTGATGTGGTCGAGGATCAGCAGGTTGCCCAGCCCGCGCTGGTGCAGATTGGGCTCGAAGAAGCTGTAGACCATGCTGAGCCCGTCCGGCATGACGTCCGTCAGCGCCATCGCCACCAGCGGCCGCTCGGGCACCGAGGTCAGCCGGTACTCCACCAGCACCGTCTGCACCGGCGTGTCCTCGACCATGTACTCGTAGTCGACGAAGCTCATCTGGGTCATGCCGCCCCCGGCATGCCGCATCTCCAGGTAGCGCTTGAACAGCGCATATTGCTCGGCAGTGGCGCGCGGTGCCACCACCTCGACGGCGATGTCCTGGTTGGCGCGCAGCACCCGTTTGTAGCGCGGCGTCGTCTCGAACTCGCGCGCCACGATGCGCACGCTCTGGCAGGCCGAGCAGCCGTCGCAGGCCGGCCGATAGATGAGGTTCTGGCTGCGGCGGAAGCCGTTGTCGCTGAGCAGGTGATGCAGGTTGGCGGCCCGGCGGCCGGTCAGGTGCGTGAACAGCTTCCGCTCCTGCCGTCCCGCCAGATAGGGGCACGGCATCGCGGCCGTCAGGAAAAGCTGGGTGTTTTCGGGTGTCTGGTCAGTCATCCCGTGCGCCGCTCTGACTGGGGCCAGTCTAGCCGCGCCTGTCCGCTACCGCAATGGCACTCGCCGGCCTCAGCCGGCCGAGCGCATGTTCTGCCAGTGGCGGAGCATCGGCGACTTGCGGACCATCAGCGTGCCGGTGATCATGTCGTGCACCATTTCGCGCCGCGGTGTCAGCAGGGCGACGACGAGCGAGACCGGCCAGGCGATCCAGCAGGTGATCCAGAACACGATGGGGTGGATCAGGATCGCGAGCCCGTCGAGCGGCCGGCCGCGCGCCGGCGTCAGCACGATATCCATGGTCGCCATGCCGATTGTCGCCCGCATCGGCGAGCCGAGCGTCATCGCGTAGTAGACGAGGATCGCCACCGGGATCAGCATCAGCGCGACGAGCGAGCCCACCCCGAAGGTAAAGATGCTGGCGACCAGCCCGCCCAGCATGATGAACACGCTGATGCCGGCGATCAGTCCCACGTCGATGGCCCAGGCGATGACGCGCCGGGCCAGCACCCCCTCGAACAATTCGGGCGCGGTTGCGGGATCGGGCAGGTGCGAGGCTCGGGAAGATGCGCTGTAGCTCATGCCGAACAAAATGGCCCTTCGGGGTGCTGTTGCAAGAGGCAGCGGCGACAAAACGCCTCAGCCGTTGAGGATGCGGGCCGCCTCGAGCGCGAAATAGGTCAGCACCCCTTTGGCCCCGGCGCGCTTGAACGCCATCAGGCTCTCCATCATCGCGGCCTTCTCGTCGATCGCCCCCGCTGCGCCGGCGAGCCGGATCATCGCGTACTCGCCGCTCACCTGGTAGGCGAACACCGGCACGTTGAACTCGTCGCGCACACGCCGCACGATATCGAGATAGGGCAGGCCGGGCTTCACCATCACCATGTCGGCGCCCTCGTCGAGGTCCTGTTCGACCTCGCGCATCGCTTCGTCGGTGTTGGCGAAGTCGAGCTGGTAGGTGCGCTTGTCGCCCTTCAACCGGCTGCCCGATCCCACCGCCTCGCGGAACGGGCCATAAAAGCTCGACGCATACTTCGCCGTGTAGGACATGATCGCCGTCTGCTCGAAGCCGCCGGTATCGAGCGTGGCACGGATCGCCGCCACCCGGCCGTCCATCATGTCGGAGGGGGCGATGATGTCGGCCCCGGCCCGCGCCTGGACCAGCGCCGATTTCACCATGACCTCGACGGTTTCGTCGTTGAGGATTTCGCCATCGGCGACCAGCCCGTCCTGCCCGTTCGCCGAGTATTCGTCGAGTGCCACGTCGGCGATCAGCCCGATCTCCGGCACCGCGCTCTTGATCGCGCTCAGCGCCCGGCACATCAGGTTGTCCGGGTTGAAGGCCTCTTCGGCGTCTTCGGTCCGCAGATGGTCGGGCGTATTGGGGAACAGCGCCAGCGCCGGAATGCCTTCCGCCGCCGCCTGCCTGGCGGCTTCCACGCAGAGGTCGACGCTCAGCCGCTCGACCCCTGGCATGGTGCGGATCTGCGTGCGTTCGTTGTGTCCCTCGATCACGAACAGCGGCCAGATGAAATCGGCGGATGTCAGCGTATTCTCGCGCACGAGGTCCCGCATCCAGCCGGTGCGGCGGAGGCGTCGCTGCCGGTGCCCCCCCAGAAACTCGGCCATATCGTGTCTTGCCCAGCGCGCCGCCATGGGGGCCTCCGTGATCGTGGCCGCGTTCTAGCAGCGGCCGGCGCGGGGCGCCATGCACCGCTTGTCGCAAGGCAGGGCAGGGGATAAGGGGAAGCCATGGATTTTAAGGGTGCGATCACCGGCCGGCTCCTGCGCGTCATCGCCATGGTGACACTGCTGGTCGGCCTCGGCGACGCTGCCGTCCTGCTCGGCGTCACCTCGGGCGCTGTCAGTCCGCTGCAGCAGCTGGGGGCGGCGGGCTTCGTCTACCTCTCGGCATTCTGCCTCGCCCGGCTTTTTGCCGCCGTCGGGCTGTGGATCGGCGCCAGTTGGGGCGCGGTCCTGCTGGTCGGCGCCACAGTCGTCGAGCTGCTGATGTTCGCCTTCGGCAATCCCGACGTCCGCCTCGACGTCATCGGCTTCGTCGTCCGGGTGCTGCTGGTGGCAAGCATCGTCGCGCTCTTCGTCCTCGGCCTCCGCCAGCGCCGCGCCCACGACTGATCCGGGTCATCACAAGTTCGCGCTTCGCGCCGCCGTCCAACGCGCCCGAGGTCGAAAAGTGTAACTGTCCTAACGGGTTCCGATATCCTCTTCAGGCGTTGTTTAGGTTACAATTGTCTGACCGGGGGTAACGCCTCGTAAAGGCAAAATCGCCAACTTTTTCAGTAAGATAGTTTTAAGTGTGCGGCTTAAGCCGATCTTATTTGCGGGCTTCTAGTTTGGCCCCATGAGACGCGAAGAAATCGCGCAGGACGTTCACAGAGAGGCAAAGATGGCAGTCAAATCTAACGCCGCCGAGGCAGCAGTGGCGCCGGCCGAGCCGCAAGGCTTGAAGCCCGCTTATCTCGAAGCGGTCAGCCGGGTGGAACGGCTGCACCGGCGGCTCCTCGACCTCATCAAGGATGAGTTCGACCGTATGGGCTGGGACGATATCAATCCCGTGCAGGCCCTGCTCATGTTCAATATCGGCGATGCCGAGATGACCGCCGGCGAGCTGCGCTCCCGCGGCTACTATCTCGGCTCCAACGTCAGCTACAACCTGAAGAAGCTGGTCGAGACCGGCTACATCTTCCAGGAGCGCTCCCGCGCCGACCGTCGCTCCGTTCGCATCCGGCTGACGCCGAAGGGCGAGGAAGTGGCCGGGGTCATCGACGAGCTGTATGATCGGCACCTGAAGTCGATCGAAAAGGTGGGCGGTCTCGACGATGCCGCCTTCGAGGGGCTCAACAAGGCGCTGGGCCGCCTGGAGCGCTTCTGGGTCGACCAGATCCTCTACAAGCTCTGAAACGGATCACATTGTTGTGGCTGGGGGGCCACAACTGTGTTCGAGCGCCGGCTGTTAAGCCGGCGTTTCTTATTTGCGCCGCAAAGAATCGGTTCAGACTTCGAGTGTCGCCCTGGTTCGGTCGGGGCGTCACCCCTGTTGTCCTGCGTGCTCTAGGCTGGCAGCTTCACAGCTGCTTGACAGCAATTGAGAGGCCAGGACTCGGGTGGTATCAGGCGGGATAGGCTCCTCGGGGCCGCTTTGAATTTGGGTGACCTTCTATGCGGCTAAGTCGGCGTAAGCTTCTCTCCTCCGCGGCGGGCTTCGGCGCAGTCCTGGCCATGCCGTCCCTGGCGCGTGCGCAGGACGGTGGCCTCGACTTCTGGGAGGAGATGCGCAATTCGCGCATGGTCCGTGACACGGACCGCGCCGGCAACACCGCGACGGCCATGCAACTGGTTGACACGATCGAGCCGATCCTGTCGTTCGACACGGCCTACAACCTGCAACTCGCGATCCAGAACTACGAGCAGTTCGTCGCGGCGCGGGGGTCGTGGGATCTGCCGCAGCAATCATGGTTCGGCCTGTCACTGGGCAAGAACCGCAAGGTCGTGCGCGACATCAAGCGCCGCCTGATGATCAACGGCGACATGCCGGTGCAGGAGCGTATCGACGATACGTTCGACGATCAGCTCGACGCCGCCGTCCGCCTGTTCCAGGCCCGCCACGGCCTGATCATCAACGGGCAGATCGATGAGCCGACCTACTACGCCTTCAACGTGCCGACCGACTACCGGCTGAATCAGCTGCGCCTCAATGCCATGCGCGTGGAGCAGTGGGCTTCCGCCCTGTCCGACCGCTACGTGGTGGTGAACATCCCGGCGGCAACGATCGAGGCGATTGAAGCAAGCCAGGTCGTGCAGCGGCACACCGCGGTGGTCGGCAAGGTCGACCGGGCCACGCCGATCATGAACTCGCGCGTGCATCAGGTGAAGTTCAATCCCTACTGGACGGTGCCCAAGAGCATCATCCGCAAGGACCTCATCAAGTACATGAATGAGGATCCCGAATACCTGACCAAGTTCCGCATCCGCATCTTCGACGGCAAGGGCAACGAAGTGCAGCCGATGCAGATCAACTGGCAGTCCGAAGAGGCCGTGAACTATACGTTCCGGCAGGACCCGGGCGCCGAGAACTCCATGGGCCACTGCAAGATCGACTTTTACAACAAGTACGATTGCTATCTGCACGACACGCCGCAGAAGGCGCTGTTCGGCGAGAACGCCCGGTTCCACTCCTCGGGTTGCGTGCGCGTTGACCAGGTAGACTCGCTGGTGGCCTGGCTGCTGCGCGACAACGGCGGCTGGGATATCAGCAGCGTCCAGTCGATGTTCGCATCGAACCAGACCATGGAAGTGCCGCTCAACAACAAGATTCCGATCCACACCACCTACACCACGGCGTGGGCAAATCGGCAGGGCACCGTCAGCTTCCGCGACGACGTCTACGGCCATGACGCAGCGGGTACGATCACCTTCACTGACGCCTGATGGAGGAAGGCCGCGATCAGGTCTTCTTCGAATTCACCCAGATCGGCGGGCAGATGCGTGTAGCCGCGATTCATGCGGCTTCCTCGACTGAAGTCGTGATTATTGCGCCGCTCACCGCCACGCGGATGCAGATGCAGAACATCGCCCTCGGCAAGCTCAAGCGCAAGCTTGCCGAGGGCGAGAAGCCGGCAGAACCGAGGCGGTTCTAACTAGAGCCGGCAGCGATGGTACTGGCCATCATAGCCAAGGAACATGTCTGTCCGCGGGTTGTACGAGCGGTAGCGCGCCTCGCAGCGGGCCACATGGCTGCGCCAGCCACGCGAAGACCGGACACCGAGTTCCACCGGGCCGATATCGAGCGAAATGCCCGAACCGCGGCGCGGGTGATAGCGATAGCCCCGATCCCACCTATCCCAGCGGTCCCACCTGTCCCAGCGCGGGCCAACGCCCACACCCCAGCCGAAACTCAGGGACTGGGCGGCGACGGGCGTCGTGGCGGCGGGAAGGGCAAACGTGACTGCGCAGAGGGCTGCAGCGGCGAGGGCGAGTATCTTCTTCATCTTGTTGTCCTCCAGGAAAAATCTGAGTTGCCAGACGAAGGCACTGTCTCCGAACGATATCGAGCGCGGATGGTTGCACGCGCGGCAGAGATGGCCGCACGCAGCTTGCCTTGGGACCAAGGCGCGCTATGATCGCGACGGTTTGCGCGACTGGCGACTGAGATGGACGACCATCGGGGAACGCGAACGACTACCTGCTGCTCGCCTGGGCATCCCCTTCATCTCCCTGGGAGCCCCTATGTCCGTCGTCCAAACGTCCCATGCCGTCGGCCTAGCAATCGCTGAAGCCGGCATGCTAAACGCCGCAAAGTTTCACCATCGCCAGTTCCTGTCCGGGAGACGCATATGAGCGCCGCCGTGTCCGCGCCCCTCTTTCCCCGCTTCTTCAGCGAGTCTCTCGCGGATGCCGATCCCGAGATCGCCGAGGCCGTAGGCCTTGAGCTCGGCCGTCAGCAGCACGAGATCGAGCTGATCGCGTCCGAGAACATCGTTTCGAAGGCGGTGCTCGAGGCACAGGGCACCGTGCTCACCAACAAGTACGCCGAGGGCTATCCGGGCAAGCGCTACTATGGCGGCTGCCAGTACGTCGATATCGTCGAGAATCTGGCAATCGAGCGGGCCAAGGCCCTGTTCGGTGCCCAGTTCGCGAACGTGCAGCCGAATTCCGGCAGCCAGATGAACCAGGCCGTGTTCTTCGCGCTGCTGCAGCCGGGCGACACCTTCATGGGGCTTGACCTCAATTCGGGTGGGCATCTCACCCATGGTTCGCCCGTCAACATGAGCGGCAAGTGGTTCAAGGTCGTCTCGTACGGCGTCCGGCGCGAGGACCACCTGCTCCACATGGACGAAGTTGCTGCCAAGGCGCGCGAACACCGGCCCAAGCTCATCCTTGCCGGCGGCACGGCTTATTCCCGCGTCTGGGATTGGGCGCGGTTCCGTGAGATCGCCGACGAGATCGGTGCGTACCTGATGGTCGATATGGCCCACATCGCGGGCCTCGTGGCGGGCCGCGTGCGCCCCCCCCCGGGGCCGCGCGCCCACGGGGGGAGCGCGGCCCCGCACAAACAGCCCTCCCGGCCCCCCCGCGGCATGGTCCTTTCCCATGACCAGGCAATTGCCCAGAAGGAAAACGCCGCTGTCTTTCCCCGGCTACCAGGCGGCTCGCTCAAGCCCAGCCATGCGGCCGAGGCCAGGGCGCTCAAGGAAGCGCTGCAGCCCGAGTTCAAGTCCTACGCCGCGCAGGTCGTGGCGAATGCCCGGGCGCTGGCCGGCGTGTTGCTGGAGCGGGGGCTCGACGTGGTGTCGGGCGGCACCGACAACCACCTCATGCTCGTCGACCTGCGCAAGAAGAATGCCACCGGCAAGCGGGCCGAGGCAGCGCTGGGCCGCGCCTACATCACCTGCAACAAGAACGGTATTCCGTTCGATCCCGAAAAGCCGTTCGTCACCTCGGGTGTCCGTCTCGGCACGCCGGCGGGCACGACGCGCGGGTTCGGCGAGGCTGAGTTCCGCGAGATCGGCAGCCTGATCGTCGAGGTGCTCGACGGCCTGCGCGAGGCCAATTCCGACGAGGGCAACGCCGTGGTCGAAACTGCGGTCCGCGACAAGGTCAAGACGCTCACCGGTCGCTTCCCGATCTATCAGGAGTAGGCCCGACGATGCGCTGTCCCTATTGCGGAAACGAAGATACGCAGGTCAAGGACAGCCGACCGACCGAAGACTCGAGCGCCATCCGCCGCCGCCGCATCTGCAATGCCTGCGGCGGCCGCTTCACCACCTTCGAGCGCGTGCAGTTGCGCGAGCTGATGGTGGTGAAAAAGTCGGGGCGCCGCGTCCCATTCGACCGCGACAAGCTGGCTCGCTCCATCAGCACCGCGTTGCGCAAGCGCGACGTGGAGCCCGAACGGGTGGATCGGATGATTTCGGGCGTGGTGCGCCAGCTCGAGAGCCTGGGCGATGCCTAAGTCAGCTCCGAGCGTATCGGCGAACTGGTCATGGATGGGCTCAAGGGGCTCGATGACGTCGCCTTCGTTCGCTTCGCCTCCGTCTACAAGAACTTCTCCGCCGCCGACGATTTCCGCTCTTTCCTGTCTGAATTGCGCGACGAGATGACGGAGGCCCCGCCGGGCGAGGACGATTGAGTGCCGCCACACCCGACGATGGTCGATGGCTCGATGCCGCGGCCCGCTATGCGCAACCCTATCTCGGCACCACGGGCGGGCGTCCGCTGGCCGCGGCGCTTGTGGTCGATGCTGACGGTTTGATTCTTGGTCGAGGCGTCAGCACGCCGGCTTCGACTGCCGAACAGGCCGCCATCCAGACAGCAGGCCCGGGTGCGCGGGGCGCAACGCTGTTTGCGACGCTGGAGCCGCTTGCCGATCCGCTGGTCGACGCCGGTATCGCCCGGCTGGTGGTAGGGATACGGCATCCTGATCCGATGCGTTCGGGCCGGACCAATACGCGCCTACGGGACGCCGGCATCGACGTCACGCTGGTTGACCATGGGCCGTCCCGTTCGCTGATCGAGCCGACCGTCATGCGGACCATGCGCCGGCGGCCCTTCTTCACCATCGTGCTGCCAATCTCGAAAGACGGCATGATCGGAAGTCGCGACGGTAGCGGGGTCGCGCTGGGCGATACGGCCCGTCGCTGGCTGGACCTGCAGTTGATGCGCGCCGATGCCACCATCACGCACGTCAACGACATGCTGGAACTTAGCATGACGGCACGCGCCAACGCGACCTGGCACGTGTCCGATCGCGGCATCCGTCCGGACGTTCCGGCGGCGCTCTCGGACCTCGTTGCCCGTGACGCCAGTTCGGTTGCCGTGCTCCCCGATGCGCCGTTGGCCGAAGCCCTGGTCGGGGCCGGTCTCGCCGACCGGCTTCATCTGCTGCAGGGACACGCGGAACTCGGACGCGATGGCATTCCCGCCACGGCGCTCGGCACGATAGAGGGGCGCCTGCGGGCTGCGCGGCTGGCTCAGACGGCAAGCCTTGCCCTAGGCGTCGACACGCTGCGGACGTACGAGCCCGAACGCTAGCGCAGGGCAGGGCTGACGCAATCGCGTCGACTAGAGGTTGCGGTTGTGGGGCAGGGGCTTTAAGCCACTCCCCGCGCCGAGGGGCGGCAAGGAAGAACAATGGCTGAGGCCGAAAAACAACGAGGCGGATCCTCCCGCCCAGCCAATCAGCGCGGCGCCGCGAGGCTCGCGGCCGTGCAGGCCCTGTATCAGATGGATATTGGCCGCCAGTCGCTGGAAGATACGCTCGCCCAGTTCCAGGTGCACCACCTGGGGCGCGAGATCGAGGGCGAGCAGTACCTGCCAGCCGACGCCGACTTTTTCCGGCAGATCGTCAGTGGCGTGATCCGGAGCCAGCTCGACATCGATCCGTCCATCGACAGCGCCCTCGACAAGGGGTGGCCGATGGTGCGCATCGACGCCACCCTTCGTGCCATATTGCGGGCCGCGACGTTCGAGTTGCTGCGGCGCAAGGATATCCCGACCGGCGTCGTCATCACCGAGTATGTCGACATTGCGCGGGCGTTCTACGACGATGACGCCACCGGCATGGTCAACGGCGTGCTCGATGCTATCGCCAGGCAGTCAAACCGCGACGCTGGGGACGCGCGCCGTCCGGTCTAGGTGGCACCATGTCAGTCTCAATGCAGGGCCAGGTCGGCTCGCCGGTTCGCAACATCGCGCTTCTTTCCGCCAGCCAGGCCCTGGCGGGCGCCTCGTCGTCCATCCTCGTTTCGGTGGCGGCGCTGACGGCTGCCTCAATGGCGCCGACTCAGGGCATGGCGACCCTCCCGGTCGGGCTGATGACCGTGGGAACCGCTCTGGCGACTGGGCCTGCGGCCATGGCCATCCACGGCTGGGGTCGCCGCAATGGTTTCATGTTCGGCGCGGCGGTCGCCGTGCCGGCCGCGCTCGTCGCGGCGCTTGCCGCCTGGCTGAGCAACTTCTGGCTGTTCTGCGCAGCGCTCGCCGTCTTGGGGGCCTGCGCCGCCTTCAGCCAGCAGTATCGCTTTGCCGCCGCTGACAGCGTGCCGCCCGAGTTGAAGTCGCGGGCGATTTCCTGGGTGCTGTTTGGTGGCGTGCTGTCCGGCTTCATCGGGCCGCCGCTCGCGGCGATTTCGAAGGACTGGATTCCCGGCGCGACCTTCAGCGCAACCTATCTGGCCATGGCCGTGCTCGCGCTGATCGCTATCGGCTTCCTGTCACAGACCCGCCTTGCGCCAACGATCACCAACCCGCAGGACCGCCGGGGTGGTCGCCCTATCAGCGTCCTGCTGCGCACGCCCGCGATCATTGTGCCGATGATCGCGGCCGCGCTGAGCTACGCGCTCATGGTGCTGGTGATGGTCGCTGCGCCGCTGGCCATGGTCTACGTCTGCGGCCATTCCAGCACCGATGCCGCCTTCGCCATCCAGTGGCACGTCGTCGCCATGTTCGCCCCCAGCTTCGTTACCGGCAGCATCATCCAACGCATCGGCGCGCACCTGACGGCAGCGATCGGCTTCCTGCTGATCGGCGGCGCTGCGATCGTCAACCTCAGCGGCACCAGCGTGCTGCACTTCGATGCGTCGCTGATCCTGCTCGGGCTGGGCTGGAATTTCGGCTTCGTTGCCTCCACCACCATGCTGGCAACCGCTTACCGGTCGGAGGAAGCGGCACGTGTGCAGGGGCTGAATGAGCAGGTCGTCTTCGGCGTCAATGCCGTCGTCGCCATTGCCTCCGGCGTGCTGCTCGACGCCGTCGGCTGGGACTCGATCAACGTGTTGACGATACCGATAGCGACCCTGGCGATCCTGATCCTTGGCTGGAGCCAGTTCAGCGCGGGTCGGCGGATGGCGTCCTAGAACGACGCCATGATCGATTCGATGAAGGAGCGGTCTTCGCCGTAGGAGGCCGTCTTGCGGCTCTCGATCGGGAACACCCGGCCGTCCTTGGCCGAGTACACGGCCTTGTCGACGACGCGCTTGTTCTTGTCGAAATACACGGCGAGAACGGTACGTTCCTTGTTGGTCTCGAGGCCGAAGGCAGTCTCCTCCTTCTTGGTCTCGATGTAGTAGAAGGCCGTTTCGGTGCCGAAATTGTTCGTCGTCTGCGGCGAGCCGAGAACGATGGTGACAAGGTCCTGGCTCTGGCCGGGACGAATCTGCGCCAATTGGTCCTGCTTGAGGGAATACCCCTCGACGCGCTTGGTCGTCAGCGCCATCCCCGAACCGGAGCAGGCGGAAAGCACGGGGACGATGACGAGCGCCGCGAGGACCGGAAACAGGTGGCGGCGAACACGTGACGGCATGAAGTTTGACTTTCCCGATGGCTCTCGACTAATACGCCCGATGGCGCGGGGCGCCGGACTGTTTAGCTGCCAACTGCCGAACAAGGCAAGGCGCATCGCCCACTGAGCTCCCCCGTTTCGCGCCCGCAATCCCCCGATCACGTGAGAAGCGCAACCGCAATGATCTTCGGCCTGTTTCGCAAAAGTGCTGAAACCGAAGCGGTTTATGCCGTGTACAATTCCATTGTGGCGCAATCCCGGCAACCGCTCCTCTATGCCCAGTGGGGCGTGCCGGACACCGTGACCGGTCGCTTCGACATGATCTGCCTGCACCTCGCCTTGCTGTTTCGCCGGCTGCGACGCGAGAAGGGGACGACTGCCGAGTTCAGCCAGGCGCTGTTCGACCTGTTCTTCAAGGACATGGATCGCTCCCATCGCGAGATGGGGGTCACCGACATGGGCGTTCCCAAGAAGATCCAGAAGCTGGGCGACGCGTTCTACGGGCTTTTGGCCCATCTCAACGAAGCACTCGCTGCCG
>Ga0066256_1003664_pt1 | contig 14565 bp, 10 predicted proteins | sample ThiBio_1000_biof_FD_87107 | JGI IMG/M metagenome (GOLD analysis project Ga0066256, IMG submission 87107) | Wastewater bioreactor microbial communities from Cape Town, South Africa - Thiocy_expt_1000_biof (version 2) | ecosystem: Engineered > Bioreactor > Thiocyanate-remediating >...
GCCAATCGGACCGTCCGCTTCGCCCACCATCAGCGTCAGCATGGGGGGGGTGATCGCCATGGCATCCCGCGCCGTCCCCGCCTCTATGCCATCGGCATTCTCCGGCGCGACAAGACCGTATTCGGTCAATTCGGCCGCCGTTGTGATCGCGCGTACCGCCGTCATGCGCCGTAGTCCGCGACCGGCGCCCATAGCACCTGGTCGATACGCGCCGCCCCCATCGCCAGCATGACCAGTCGGTCGAAGCCGAGGGCTGCGCCGCTCGCCTCCGGCATGATCGCCAGCGCGGCCAGCAATTCCTCGTCCAGCGGATAGGTTTCGCCGTAGATGCGCGCCTTCTCCGCCATCTCGATCTCGAAACGGCGGCGCTGTTCGACGGGATTGGTGAGTTCGCCGAAGGCATTGGCGAGTTCGACGCCGCACGCATAGGCCTCGAAACGCTCCGCCACGCGGCCGTCGTGCGCCGAAGGCCGCGCCAGCGCCGCTTCGCTGACGGGATATTCGTCGAGGATCGTCAGTCGTTCGATGCCCAGATGCGGCTCGACCTTCTCGACGATGACACGCGAGAACAGGTCGGCCCAGCCGTCGTCTTCCGCAACCCGCATGCCCGCCTGTTTCAAGCCCGCCGCCAAACCGTCCCGGTCGCTCTCGCCATTCGCCGTGACGGTCTTCAGCAGATCGATGCCGGCGAAGCGTTCGAACGCCTCGGCGACGCCGAGCCGCCAGGGCTCGGCGAACGGATCCATCGTCTGGCCGCGAAAGGCGAATTCTTTCGCGCCGGCCGTTTCCGCCGCCAGCGCCACCAGCCCGGCACAGTCGCGCATCAGCGTCTCGTACCCCTCGCCCACCCGATACCATTCCAGCATGGTGAATTCGGGATGGTGCAGCGGGCCGCGCTCGCGGTTACGATAGACATGGGAAAAGCAGGCGATGCGTTCTTCGCCGGCGGCCAGCAGTTTCTTGCAGGCGAATTCCGGCGAAGTATGCAGGTAGAGCGGCGTCGCGCTGCCATCCGTGGCGATGCCGTTGGTGGCGAAGGCATGGAGATGCGCCTCGTTGCCGGGCGAGACCTGCAGCGCCGGCGTATCCACTTCGACGAAATCGCGCGCCGCGAAATGGGCGCCGAAAGCGGCACGGATGCGGTTGCGGCCGAGCAGAAAGCCGCGTCTGTCCCTGTGGACTTCGGGTGTCCACCAGGGCGAAGGCTTCGGGGTCGAGGCTGTCATATCAAAGGTTTCTTCTGGCCCAACAGACGGAAAGGCTGGCTATTTCCGCCAATTTGCGGTAGTTGCGCGGCAGAATTCCAAAAGCGGCGTCCCGCGGCACGGTTTTGCCAGTCCTGTACGACGCCCGGAGCACAGATACAAGGAAGTCTTATGGTCAAAATCATCGCCTCTTCCGTCCGCAAGGGCAATGTCCTCGACGTCGACGGCAAGCTTTACGTCGTTCTCACCGCCCAGAACTTCCATCCGGGCAAGGGCACGCCGGTCACGCAGGTCGACATGCGCCGCATCGTCGACGGCGTGAAGGTTTCCGAGCGCTGGCGGACGACGGAACAGGTGGAGCGCGCCTTCGTGGAAGACCGCCCCTACCAGTTCCTCTATGAGGACGGCGAAGGCTTCCACTTCATGAACCCGGAAAACTACGATCAGGTCGCCGTCGATGCCGACACGGTCGGCGATGCCAAGCCCTACCTGCAGGAAGGCATGACCGTCACGCTGTCGATCCATGAAGGCGTCGCGCTCGCCATCGAGCTGCCGCGCCATGTGATCCTCGAGATTGCCGAGACCGAACCGGTCGTCAAGGGCCAGACCGCCTCGTCTTCCTACAAGCCGGCCATCCTCTCCAACGGCGTGCGCACCGCGGTTCCGCCGCATGTCAGCGCCGGCACCCGCGTCGTCATCATGACCGAAGACAATTCCTACGTCGAACGCGCCAAGGATTGATCCTTCCTTCGACCCGACCTTCAAATGCCTGCGAGGTTACGCTTCGCAGGCATTTTATTTTTGCAGATCAGGCAACAAAAAACCCGCGACGTTTCCGCCGCGGGTTTTTCATCGATACTTGGCAGTCGATTACTCGATGCCGCCGAGGCAGAGGTATTTCAGCTCGGTGTAGTCTTCCAGACCGTATTTCGAGCCTTCGCGGCCCTGGCCGGATTGCTTGATGCCGCCGAAGGGGGCGACTTCGGTGGAGATCAGGCCGGTGTTGATGCCGACCATGCCGTATTCGAGCTGTTCGGCGACGCGGAAGATCTTGGCCACGTCCTTCGAATAGAAGTAGGAGGCGAGACCGAATTCCGTGTCGTTGGCCATTTCCACGACCTGCTCTTCGGTTTCGAAACGGAAGAGGGGGGCGACGGGGCCAAACGTTTCCTCGCGGGCGACCATCATATCGGAGGTGACGCCCGTCAAAATCGTCGGCTCGTAGAACAGGCCGCCAAGCTGATGGCGCTTGCCGCCGGCCGCCACCTTGGCGCCCTTGGACTGCGCGTCGGCAACGTGTTCCTCGACCTTCTTCAGGGCGTTTTCGTCGATCAGCGGACCGGCGGTAACGCCCTCGCCCATGCCGTCGCCGACCTTCATCTTGGCGACGCGGGCCGAGAGTTTTTCGGCAAACGCGTCATAGACGCCGGCCTGGACATAGATACGGTTGGCGCAGACGCAGGTCTGGCCATTGTTGCGATACTTCGACACCATCGCGCCTTCGACCGCCGCATCGAGATCGGCATCGTCGAAGACGATGAACGGCGCATTGCCGCCGAGTTCGAGGCCGAGCTTCAGGATCTGCTCGGCACCCTGACGCATCAGGATCTTGCCGACATTGGTGGAGCCGGTGAAGGTCAGCTTGCGGATCTTGTCGTTGGTGCACATTTCCTGGCCGACCATCGCCGATTCCGTCGAGGTGAAGACGGAGAAGACGCCTGCGGGAACGCCGGCGCGTTCGGCCAGAAGCGCCAGCGCCAGCGCCGAAAGCGGCGTCTGGGCGGCGGGCTTGGAAACCATGGTGCATCCGGCGGCAAGCGCCGGAGCCATCTTGCGGGCCAGCATGGCGTTCGGGAAGTTCCACGGCGTGATCGCGCCGACGACACCCACCGGCTGGCGGATGACGAGAATGCGCTTGTCCGCCTGGTGGCCGGGGATCGTATCGCCATAGACGCGCTTGGCTTCCTCGCCGAACCACTCGACATAGGACGCGCCATAGAGGATCTCGCCGCGGGCTTCAGCCCAGGGCTTGCCCATTTCGACGGTCAGGATCGTCGCGAGATCGTCGGCATTGGCGACCATGAGGTCATAGAGCTTCCGCAGGATGACGGCGCGCTCCTTGGCGGTCTTCTTCGCCCATGCCTTCTGCGCGGTATGGGCGGCGTCGATCGCCTTCTTCAGCTCGGCCTGGCCGAGATTGGGCAGAACGGCGATGACATCGCCGTTTGCAGGATTGGTGACGTTGAAGGTCTTGCCGCTGGCCGAGGTCGACAGCCATTCACCGGCCAGCATCGCCTTGTCGACGGCCAGCGAAGGATCCTTCAGCTTCGAGGAGAGAGTTTCGGAAATGCTCATCGTTACTTTGCCTCCGCCGCGCATTCGCGCATTGCCGCTTCCATGATCTCAAGACCTTCCTGGAAGACTTCGTCCTGGACGGTGATCGGTGCAAGGAAACGAATGACGTTGGCGTAGACGCCGCAGGTTAGCAAGATGAGACCCTTTTCCAAGGCCTTCAGACGCACAGCGTTGGCGAAATCGGCGTTGGGCTTGTCGGTGCCCGGAACGTTGAACTCGACGGCGATCATGAAGCCGGGGCCGCGAATGTCGGCGATCTGCGGGACGGCTTCGCGCAGCGATTCCAGGCGCTGCTTCAGGCGGCCGCCGAGCTGGCTGGCGCGGTCGCAAAGCTGCTCTTCCTCGATGACGTCGAGAACCGCATGGGCCGCGGCAACGCCGATCGGGCTACCGGCATAGGTGCCGCCGAGGCCGCCGGGGCCGGGCGCATCCATGATTTCGGCGCGGCCGGTGACGGCCGAAAGCGGGAAGCCGCCGGCAAGGCCCTTGGCCATGGTCGTCAGGTCGGCGACGACATCGTGATGTTCCATGGCGAACAGCTTGCCGGTACGGGCAAAGCCGGTCTGCACTTCGTCGGCGATCAGCATGATGCCATGCGTGTCGCAGATCTGGCGCAACGCCTTCATCAGCGCGCGCGGCACTTCATAGAAGCCGCCTTCGCCCTGGACCGGTTCGATGATGATCGCGGCGACGCGCTTGGGATCGACATCGGCCTTGAACAGCTTGTCGAGAACGTCGAGCGTCATCTCGACGGTGATGCCGTGAACGTCGACCGGGAAGGGAACGTGGAAGACGTCGTTCATCATCGCGCCGAAGCCGACCTTGTAGGGAACGACCTTACCGGTCAGCGTCATGCCCATGAAGGTACGGCCGTGGAAGGCGCCGGTGAAGGCGACGACGGCCGAGCGGCCAGTGGCGGCGCGGGCGATCTTGATGGCGTTTTCAACGGCTTCGGCGCCAGTGGTCGCAAAGATCGTCTTCTTGTCGAAGTTGCCGGGAACGATCTTGTTCAGGCGCTCGGCGAGGGCAACATAGTTCTCATAAGGCACGACCTGATGGCAGGTATGGGTGAAGCGGTCGATCTGGTTCTTGACGGCCTCGATCACCTTCGGATGGCGGTGGCCGGTGTTGACAACGGCGATGCCGGCGGCGAAGTCGATATAACGACGTCCCTCGACATCCCAGATTTCCGAATTCTCGGCGCGTTCGGCATAGACCTGCGTGGTCATGCCAACGCCGCGCGAAATGGCCTCGTTCTTGCGAACAGAAATATCAGCGTTCTTCATCTCGTTACCCTCGGTTGTCCTCCGGAGCCTCCGCGAATGGACGGCATCCAAGCATTTCCGGGGTTGAGGTATGAACCCAATCCCGAAGCTTGGCAACGCCCGGACGCCGTTTCCCAGAAAATTTCTTGCAGAATTACTGCAAAATTCCTCGACGCCCGGCTATCCCTCCAATGCTTTCAGCAGGGGCTGAATCGAGAAGCGTCCTTTTTCCGCCTTGGCTGTCAATTCACGCAGATAGCCGCCCGGCGAGCGGATCTCCCCGCCGCGCTGCAGGATCGCCGCAACGACGATCGAAGCGCCGGTGTCACCCATCGCGGCCACCGCCTTTCGCCAGGCATCCGGTGAGACGCCGAGGATGGACCTCACCAATTCCGCCGTCTTTTTCACGTCTTGCCAGGAGCGCAGCGGCGCAAGGGCGTAGGCGGAAAGGTCAGGGCAGAGGGCAAGCAGGCGCTCCAACGGGATTTTGACATCCAGGTCCGCCCGGATGCGGAAAGAGGTGGCGTGGCGTGGCTGCCGCTTTTCTGGTTCACTGCCGTAATTATCAATATGGGAATCTGTATTTGAATTTGATATATGCCGCTCAAATTCAGCGTCATTGGCGCTCATTTCTTGTTCAGAAAGACTTTTAAGGTACGTCCTTTCCACCTCCGCACGCAGGGCTGCGAGCCCGTCACGACGTCGGCAGAGCGATTCGACATCGGCGGCGCGGGAAATCCGGCCCGAAAGCGCGGCGAGTTGCGCCGAGAGGCCGATCCAGTCCCCTCCCCGCTCTTCCGCCAGGGCGGCATCGACGATCTTGGCGATATCGCGCAGATGCAGGGTGATTTCCATGCGCAGCGCCTGGACCGCCTTGGTGCGGGCGCGGGCCTGCTCGGCCTTCTCATAGATATCGCCGGCCAGCAGCGCCAGCGGCGCCAGGTCGAAACCGAAGGCGGCCTCGACACTGCCCTGCTCGTCACGGCGGCAGAAGCGTTTGCCGTTGGCGCTGTCGCGGCGCAGGATCAGCCCGCCCTCGACCAGCACGGCCAGATGCCGGCGCAGCGTCGGGGCCGACATGCCGCGCGTGCGCAACGACAATTCAACATTCGACGGGAAAACGATGATCGGACTGCGGCCGTCGAGAAGACGGTCGGGATGAAAGCTGGTCAGCGCCTCCAACACCGCAAGGGTCCGGTCCGACAGGCCATAGGCAACCCGCGCTTCTGTAAGGGCGCGAAGAAGCTGCCATTTGTCGGCCGTGCCGGCATCATTGCCGGATCCTTCGGTTTTGAGGGCATGCTGCCGCTTTGCGACTGCGCTTTGCAGGCTGAAAATTTCAGCACACATCCGCGCGCCGCCAAAAGGCGTCGTTGCAATGCGTTCCATGGGTTGGTCCTCTTTGCGAAGAGGCAAGAGGCTCCATACCCGCTATTTCAGGCCACAAGATATCCTTCGATGGCCATGCTTTCGCATAGCCGCCGCTTGACTTTGGGCGCTGGAAGTGATTCTCTTGAACTGCGACATAAAAGAGGGCTTCCGAAATGGCGACGTTTTGGGGCCTTTTTTCTTGCTTCTGAGCTGTCCTTTCTGCTCTATTTTGCTTTCTGTTTTTGCATGTCGTTGCCGCAAAACCGCTGCACACTTTTGCGCGACATGCTTGATTACCGAGCGGTTTTCACCGCCCCCAGGCGTCGTGAATCAGCCGCTCGATCTCGCTGTTGACCGCGGTCAGCGATTCCATCGCGCGGTCATAGGTCGAACGGGTGAATTTCTCGCGCCCGATTTCATAAAGGGTCTGCTTGGTCAGGCCCGCATCGGAAATCGCCGTCGATTTCAACATGCTGGCGGTCAGCACGCGTTCGCCGAACAGCGAGCGCATGAAACCGACGATCTGCGCCTGCGGCCCGTCATTGGGCTCGAACCGCGTCACCAGATAGCGCAGGAAATCGAAATTCAGCTTGCCGCCGGCTTCGCGCACGACGTTCAGCAGATCCGAGGTCATGAACAGGAACTGGTTCATCGATGCCACATCCAGCATCTGCGGATGCACGGTGACGATGACCGAGGTCGAGGCGCACAGCGCCGACAGCGTGAGGTAACCGAGCTGCGGCGGGCAATCGAGCACGACGACATCGTAGTCCTCGGCAACGCTTGCCAGCGCATCGCCGACGCGGGCGAAGAACAATCCGCCGTTTTCGCTGCCATCATGGCGGCGGCTCAGCGCCTGCGGCGTCGAATGCTCGAATTCCTGCAATTCGAGATTGCCCGGCACCAGATCCAGCCCATCGACATAGGTCTTGCGGACGATATCGCGAAGCGGGCGCACGTCCTGGTCGTAACGGATCGCGCCGTAGATGGTGTCGTTGCCGTCGAGATCGAGTTCCGGCTGATAGCCGAACAACGCCGACAGCGAGGCCTGCGGATCGAGATCGACGGCCAGCACCCGATGGCCGGTCAGCGCCAGATGCTGGGCGAGATGCGCCGAAGACGTCGTCTTGCCGGAGCCGCCCTTGAAATTGGTGACCGAAAGCACTTGCAGGTGCTCGCCACGCGCCGCATTGCGCCAGGGGCGATAGGCGCGCGCCTTGGCGGCATTGCCCTTGGCTGCGGCCTGGTCGGCGAGATGCCCGCGCAGCGCATTGATATCGGAAAGCGAATAGACACGGCGGCCACCGGCACCCGTTGCCGGCTGTGGCCCCTCCCCTGCCAGAGAGAGCTGACGGAGGTAACCGTCGGAGACGCCGATCAAACGTGCGGCCTCGCCCGAGGTGAAGCTGCGGAGCGTCTTTTGCGAAGCCGGCGGAAACAGTCGCTCGCGCATGGATTTCATCTGTAGCGAAAGGGCCTGGGCATCGGCGGCAATCGTCACGTCGGCGGGAGTCGCCTCCGTGTCCTGCCCGGCCCCCTCGGCCATCTTTCTCTGCGACATCGCCATGCCTGCCCAACTCTCCAAGCTACTGCGTCGAGATAACGCTTTTTTAACAGTCCCCGCTTGTCCTGCGATTCCATCCGGCTTGTAAATACGCAAACAGTCGTCGCTAACAGCCGATTGAATGACTTACGGTTTTTTCCACACCAACGGCTGATATCCGTTACAGGCTGAGCGAAAGAGCGAGTCGCGTCAACCCCTTGGCAGGGAATCCAAGGGGCGATGAAAATCAAAGGGATAGGGTATCAGCGGTGCGTGGTGCTCAATCGCGGCCTGAGCGGGCCTTGATCTTCTGCGTCCGGTCTTTCAGCGTCGGCATGGCGATGAATTCATCGGCAGCCTCGACGAAATCCTCGAAGAATTCGTCGCCCGGATTGAGGCGCGCCATGCGGTTGGCATAGTTGCGCATCTCCTGCAGCGGATAGAGATCGGCGTCCGGCCGGCGGGTGAGAATCAGGCGCACGCCATGGCGGGCCGGCCAGGCGGTGCATATCTCCTCCAGCAGGAAACGCACCTCGCTGCTCGATTTCGCCAGTATCTTCTGGGTGAATTGCAAGAGCGTCTTGGTGTCGAGGCCGAGCGCCAGCAACCGATGAAGCTCGACCGTCGAGAACCAGCGCGCCACCCGCTCGATCGGCACGGAGGACATGCGAAGATAAACGGTCGAGATCGCCTCGGCCAGTTCCGCCTCGCTGAACGCGGGCACGCCGGGGGTACGGCTCTTTGACAAGAGGCCGAGCTGTTCGGCAAACACTTCCAGCACCACGAAGATGGCGAAGGGATTGATGCCTTCCTTGAGGCTGATGCCGAGCAGCATATCGGCGGGATCATCCGACTGGTGCAGCAGCTTGGCAGCGGCGCGCAATGCGCTCTTGTGCGACAGGTCGAAGCTGGTGGCGACCACGTCGTCGCTCAGCTCGAACAGGGCGGTCAACAGCCCGATCGGCTGGCTGCCGCGCAGGAAACGATCGATGTTTTCAAGGAAGGAGAGCAGCAGCGGCTTGCCATCGGCGCGGCGGCGGGTCAGCAGGGTCTGCAGGTAATTGCGCGATTTCTGCACGTCGCCACAGATATGGCGCGCATAGCCCCATTCTTCCTGGCCGATCAGATCGGCATCCGGGAAGGATTGCAGGTAACATTCCCAGCCTTCGGCGCTGTAGAGCGGGAAACGGGTATCCTTGTCATGCATGCGGTCGCGCGGCGAAGGGGCGGCGCCCCCGAGAACCCAGGCAGCATTTTCGAAGGTATGGGCCAGCGTATCGGCAACGGAATCGCGGTTGAGGCGGGTCGCCTGCTCCAGCCCTTCCTCGATGAATTCGCGGCCGCGCTGCTCGGCATCCATGGATTGCAGGCTGATGCGCGGGTGGAAATAGATGGAATTGCGCATGATCCAGTCGAAGACGTGGCGCTCCTTGAGGCGCAGGATCTCCATGCGGATCAGGTCGGTGGTGCGGATCGAGCGGCCGGTGGCGGCATCGGCGAAGACCAGCGCATTGCGCAGCCGGCCGACATCGCGCGGCGTCGACAGCAGCACGCGGCCGCGCTTGAAGGTGTCGGAAAGGTCGTCGCGCTCGCTCTCGGCCAGAGGCTGGCCAAAAATCTCGTCGGCCTGGATCATCAGTGCATCCAGCAGCCGTTCGCCGGGAACACGCGGCAGGTCGAGATCCACCTGCACGATCTTTTCGAGGAATTTCGGCAGTCCCTGCTCGCTATCGGCCTCGCCCAGCGCCCGTTCGAGCACCGAGCGGTCATAACCGATCAGGTAGGTCACGCCCGGCAATTCGCCGAGCGCCTTCATCATCGACAAAAGCGGCCGCACCTCTTCCGGCCGCAGCCGGTCGATATCCTCGATGACGACGAGCACGGGACGGTTCAATTCGGCAAGCTTGTAAAGCTGATAGGCGAGCTGGTCGCGGGCTTCCTGCAGCGTCAGCGGAATCGGGCTAGAGGTTACCTTGCGGAACAGGCCCTTGATGAAGCCAGCGCGCTTTCCCGCCTCCTGTTTATCGAGCGCCGGGCCGCCACCGCTGGCCTCGGCATAAAGCGCCAGCAGCCGACCCATGCCAGAGGAGGCGTGGTTGGTGAGGTCCATGAAATCGGCAAGCCGGGTTGCGGCGGCGCGGATCGCCTGCTTCGTCTCACTGTCGACGACGTCACCGATGCGGTCGGCAAGGATACGGAAGAAATCCGAAACCAGCGTATCATGGCCGGAGACCAGCCACGGGTTATAACGCACGATGATCGTGCGGCCGGCCTTGCTGCCCCATTCCTGTTCGAGATCGGCGAGATGGTTTTCCTGCTCGTCCGGTTCGACGCCGTTCATCAGCGCATCCAGGGCGTCGCGCTCGTCGCGCTCGGAGGCGGCGTAGCGGTCGAGGCCGGCGCGCTCCATGGCCATCAGCCAGGCCAGCGCCATGTTGAGCACGCTGGATTTGCCGCCGCCCCAGATGCCGTTGAGGCCGATCACCATGTTTTCGCGCACCTGCGCGGCACGGATCACCCGCGCCAGCCGCTGCGAAAACGGCGACAGCGCATAGAGATCCTGCGCCGGCGAGAAAATCGGGGTATCCGGCAATTGCTGCATCGATCGGCTCCTTGTGCGCGCGGATTGAAGAGCAAGGCCGGCCGGGATGCAATCTACGCCCCGGCGATGCAGCGATCTTTCAACCAAAAAATCAGCGATTTCCGCGTCTCAGCCATTGTTCAGCAGAAAAAAGCCGCTGGAAAATGCCTATTCGAGCTGAAAACCGGCCAGCCGCTCGCTGAGTTTGCGAATCGTCGCGACATCGGCATTGGCAAAGGCGAAGCGCAGATAGTCGTCCTGCTCTGCGCCAAAATAGATGCCGGGAATGCAGACGACGCCGGTGCGGCGCGCCAGTTGCTCCGAAATCTTTGCCGAGCCGACGCCCGGGAAGGGATGGCGGATGAAGGCGAAATAGGCGCCGATGGCATCCATGCGCCAAGCCGGCAACTCCGCCATCACCTCTTTCAGCGCGGCGGCGCGGCGCGTGATTTCCGCCCGGTTCTCCCGCCGCCAGTCTTCCAGCGACAGCAGCACCTTGGCGACCGCGCCTTGCGCCGCACGGGGCGCGCAGATCTGCAGATTGTCCATGACCTTGGCGACCTGCTCGACCACGAAGGGCGCGGCGGTGATCGCGCCGAGGCGATGGCCGGGAATGCACAGCGATTTCGAGAAGCTGTAGAGCGAGATCAGATTGCCCTGCCAGCCCGGCACCGAGAACAGGTCATGCGGCCGGCCGCTGCCCTCGGGCAGGAAATCGCGATAGGTCTCGTCGAGGATCAGCCAGGTACCGGCGGCGCGGCAGAGATCAAGGATTTCACTGAGCAAGCCGGCGGGATAGACCGCGCCGGTCGGATTGTTCGGCGTCACCAGCACCAGCGCCTTCAGCCCGCGCGACAGCGCCGCACGCACCGCCTCCAAATCCGGCAGAAAGCCTTGCGCCGGGTCGCAAGGGATCGTCGCCAGTTTGATGCCGAGCATCGACATCGTCATTTCCTGGTTGAAATAGAAGGGATCGGTCAGCGCCACAGTGTCGCCTGCGCCGGCGACCGTCATCAGCACGGAAATGAAGGCCTGGTTGGCGCCAGAGGTCACATGGATATTCCCGGCCGAAACGGAAGCGCCATAGACGTCATTGACATGCTGCGCATAGACAGCGCGCAGGCTTGCTTCCCCTTCGATATCGCCATAGCCGGTATAGGCCGTGGAGCCGGCCGCGGCGGAAAGCTGCGCCAGCGTTTCCGGATGGGCCGGATAGCCGGGCACGGCCTGGCTCAGTTCGATCTTCGGCCCACGGCTTCCATCATAGGCGGCCGCCCAGGCAAGGACGGAAGGAACCGGCGGCGCCGAGAGATTGCTGACCAAAGGATTGAAGGCGGGATGCGACATGGCGGACTCAATTTGGTTTTCGCGAATAATTGGCGACTGTCATAAAAGCAGACGAGCCGCCGCGCCATCCCCTTGTGTCGCGAGCCGCCGAATTCCGGACGGGGAACGGAAATGTGATTCACCACCGCCCGATTTTGGCCCCCTCCTGCGCCTTAGACTATTGTCTAACACGGTTCACGGCCCTACCTGCTGCCGGGATGGAAGAGAGTGACGACATGGAAACTTCATGACCGCGCCCCGATTTCGTCATCAAATGGAAAAAAATTCTATCTAATACGGAAGGGCCATTGAACGGAAACGAAGTTTGGACTACATGATGCGTCGGGCCGCTAACGCTTGGATCGCCCGATGGCATAGTAGCGCAACACCAACCAGGGAGAGTGACATGATTTATACATATCGAAAATCGTCCACCCTCGTGTGGTCGGCGCTTACGGTGAAACACACCGCTCCGCTTTTCCGTTCGACCTGTCGAATGTCGTTCTGAGTCAAACTTACAAGAACTCATACGAAAATTCGCGTCACCTGCGTCACCTGATGCAGTAGGAGTATGCCCATGCAAAAGCAAGTTATTGAGTTCGCTGGCGTCCCGGTCGGAATCGTTATTCCGGACGCCGATCGGCTGAAGTTCATCGCCGTTAAATTCCACGTCCATGATCTCGACGAGCAGCATTTCGACTCGCCGGCCGAGGTCAAGCGCGCCATTCGTGACCTGCTCGCCAACCGGAAAGAAAGCCCGACCTATGCCTGATGGCGCGATAAGTTGCGCGCAAAACGTGCAGTCATCGGCAAATCGGCCCGCAATCGCATAGTCGGCGGGCCGATGAATCGTTTTATTAGAATTTCATCACATTAGAATTTTTTTGCAGCGCGAAGGATTTCTTTCGCGCTGCAATGGTATTCAAGATACGCCGTTTACCGCCATGAAATGCGACATTCTGGTCACGGCCAGTTCCGGTTGGTCGAGAACGCGGGCGCGGTCGGCCAGCCGGAAAATCTCGGCATAATGATTGACGCCACGCGCCGACTGCATGCCGGCCGGCATGGTGAAATGCGACTGATGGCCATTCAGCCAGGCGAGGAAAACGACGCCCGCCTTGTAATATTGCGTCGGCGCCTCGAAGATCTTGCGCGACAGCGGCACGGTCGGTTCGATCACAGAGCGGAAGGTTTCGACATCGCCCGCCTTCAGACAGGCCAGCGCCTTCGATGCCTGCGGCGCGACGGCATCGAAAATGCCGAGCAGCGCGTGGCTGTAATGCGTGCCGTCGCCCTCGATCAGTTCGGCATAATTGAAATCGTCGCCGGTGAAGCAGAGCGCGCCCTCCGGCAGGCGGCGGCGCAACTCGATCTCCCTTGCATTGTCGAGCAGCGAGATCTTGATGCCTTCGACCTTGGATTTATTGGCATCGATGATGCCAAGAACGGTGTCGAGCGCCGTTTCGAAATCGCTAGAACCCCAATAGCCGGCCAGTTGCGGATCGAACATGTCGCCAAGCCAATGCAGCACCACCTTGTCCTTGGCCTGCGACAGGATGCGGCCATAGACGCGGGCATAATCCTCGCCGGACTTTGCGACACGGGCCAGCGCCCGGCTGGCCATCATGATGGCGCGACCGCCATGCTGCTCCACGAAACCGACCTGCTCCTCATAGGCGCCGATCACATCGTCGAGCGAGCGGGTATCGAGCGGCGAGAGATGATCGGTCCCTGCCCCGCAGGCGAGATCAGCGCCCTCGACCGTGCGGGCTTCCGCCAGCGAACGGCGGATCAGTTCCTGCGCACCGGGCCAATCCAGCCCCATGCCGCGCTGGGCGGTATCCATCGCCTCGGCAATGCGAAAGCCGAGGCCCCATAGATGATGGCGGAAGGCCAGCGTCGCATCCCAGTCGATGGCAGGCCGTCCCCAGGGATCGGTTTCGGCGCGCGGATCCGACACGACATGGGCGGCGGCATAGGCGATGCGATTGAAAACCGGCACGGCATTCGGCCGCTCGGTGGGCGCGCCGATCAGACTGTATTGCTCGACCGATCCATCGGCCTTGGGAAGCTTCAGCGTCAACATGGGTGGATCTCCTCACCAATGGCTGGCGGTTTAATTTAGACCGTTCCAAATTTCAAGATGGATTTTGACGGTTGTCGCGAATTTTTCGGATACTTCAAGTGAGCGAAAACGACTCATTCTCGAAGACGGGCATTAGATAATGACGTTGCCGGATTTATGCATAACGCCTCTGATCGTCATCCTCGGGCTTGTCCCGAGGATCTGCCGTCATCAATTATGTATTTGATAATAATTAAAATACTGACATGGTTAGATGCTCGGGACGAGCCCGAGCATGACGGACGCAGAGTTGGTCGCAAGGCTTCATCGAAGCGGCGCCCTGGATACCAACCACCTCCCCCACACGAAAATCAGAAAACCCGCTTGACAAATTTGGATCGATCCAATTAAGTCATGACAACAGGCCGAACGGGCCGGCGGAGGAAACCATGAATAAGGGACGCGTGACGGTCGTTGATATCGCCCATGCTGCGGGCGTGTCGAAGTCGACCGTGTCCCTCGTCCTGCAGGGCAGCCCGCTGGTCAACGAGGCGACGCGCGCCAAGGTGAATGCCGTCATCCGCGATCTCGGCTATGTCTATAACCGCGCCGCTGCCAACCTGCGCCAGACCGCCTCCTCGAAGATCGTCGGCATCGTCGTCAACGACCTGACCAACAGTTTCTTTGCCGAACTGGCGGTTGGCGTCGACATGGTGGTGCAGTCGGCCGGCTATGTGCAGGTCCTGGCCCATACCGCCGAAAGCGGTACCCGCCAGGGCGGAGTCATCGCCTCGATGCGCGAACACGGGGTTTCCGGCCTGGGGGTTTCCCCCGCGCGCGGCCCCGGAGCCGCC
>Ga0066256_1003666_pt1 | contig 14556 bp, 9 predicted proteins | sample ThiBio_1000_biof_FD_87107 | JGI IMG/M metagenome (GOLD analysis project Ga0066256, IMG submission 87107) | Wastewater bioreactor microbial communities from Cape Town, South Africa - Thiocy_expt_1000_biof (version 2) | ecosystem: Engineered > Bioreactor > Thiocyanate-remediating >...
CGACCACGGCGAGCGCGAGGATGATCAGCGGGAACGCCATGAAGACGTCCATCACGCGCTGGAAGAGCAGGTCGAAGCGGCCGCCGAAGTAGGCCGACGAAACGCCGAGGATCAGCCCGAGGAAGCAGCCGGCAAAGGACGACACGAAGCCCACGAGGAGCGCCGTGCGGGCGCCGTAGATGATGCGCGAAAGGAGATCGCGGCCGAACTGATCGGTCCCGAGCCAGTGCTCCCAGTCGGGCGCCGAAAGCATTGCGCCGAAATCGTTGGCCGTCGGGTCATAGCTCGTGAGCAACGGCGCGAAGACCGCCATCACGCACATCGCGATGACGATAAAGCCGCCGAAGGCGCCCAGTGGATTGCCGCGGCAGAACGCGCCGAGCGTTCCGAGCATTGTCGGCTTGCGCGGGATGTCTTCGACGATCGTGCCGGGAGATGCGGTCTCAGTGGCCATGGTGCGCAGCCCTCAGCGAGTGTAGCGGATGCGCGGATCGAGCCACGCATAGCAGATGTCGACGACGAAGTTGGTGAAGGCGAAAATGGCGACCACCATCATCACCAGGAACTGGGTCATGGCATAGTCGTGGTTGAGAACCGACTCGACGAACAGCTTGCCCAGTCCATTGAGATTGAAGACCTGCTCGGTCACGACCAGTCCGCCCATGAGAAATGCGAACTCGATGCCGACGACGGTGACGACCGGCAGCAGTGCGTTCCGCAGCGCGTGGCGATTGATGACGAGCTTCTCATAGAGGCCCTTCGCGCGCGCCGTGCGCACGTAGTCCTCGCGCAGAACCTCGAGGAGCGCCGACCGCGTCATTCGTGTCGCGACCGCCGAATAGCGATAGCCGGTGGCCAGTGCCGGCCAGATCAGCATGGAGAGATTGTACCAGGGGTCCTGCCAGATCGGCACATAGCGTATCGGCGGCATCCAAGGCACGCCGAACCAGGCTTTGCTGGTCACGAGAATGGTCAGGATGATCAGGATGCCGAGCCAGAACGACGGCATGGCGATGCCGGCAATCGTGAACGTGCGGACGAAATAGTCGATCCAGGTATTCTGCTTCACCGCGGCAATCGTGCCGAGCGGGATCGCGATCAGGACCGCCGTCAGCGTCGCCATGATGGCAACCTGAAGCGAGAGCTGAAAGCGCAACGCGATCTCATCGATGATGGGGCGGTTCGTCCACATCGACTTGCCGAAGTCGAATGTGATGAGACCTTTGATGAACGTCCAGAACTGCATCCACATCGGCTGATCGAGGCCGAGCTCGCGGCGGCAATTGTCCAGGACATCCTGAACGACCGAGCCGCCTCCCGCCGCGAGGCGGAGGTAGCAGATGTCGCCGGGTATCGTCCGCATCAGCAGGAATATGAGCACCGCCGCGCCGAACAGCGTCGGGATCATGAGCAGAAGTCGCTTGATCACGTAACGCAGCATGGTGGTTCAAGGTCCTGTGATGTTCGTTTGGTTGAGGGCCACGGCCTCATGGCCGTGGCCCGTTTCCGTTCAGCTCATCCGAGCCGGATCACTTGTCGATCCAGACGACGTCGAGCTGATTGTTGATGTAGTGGCTCGAGCTGATCTTCCACCCCTTCATGTACGAACGGTGCGGAATGATGCGGTACCACCACAGCGAGATCGAGTTGTGCGCCTCTTCGTCGAGCACGATCTTCTCGAACTGACGCATGATCTTGCGCTGCTCGCCGACATCGGCGATCTGGTTCATCTTCGCGTGCAGGTCCTCGAGCTTCTGGCTCTTGTAGCGGCCGTACTGATCGCCGGCTGCAACGCCGAGGAACTTCGACGTATCGGACAGCGGGTTCACGACCGACTGGCAGTTGAAGTCGAGTGCGACATCGAAGTTGCCGGAGCGAAGCTGGGCATAGAACGGACCCGTTGCCTCGGCCTTCTGGGTCACCTCGACGCCGATCTGCTTCCACTGGTCGATCAGCCAGGTGCCGACAATGGTGTACGGCTGGTCGACGGCGCGGTTGGCGAGGGTGAACTTGAGGTTCTCCTGACCTGCCTCCTTCAGCAGGCGGCGGGCCTCAGCGCGCGACTTCTTGATGTCGGGCCAGTAGCCGGCCATCTGCTGCAGCTCTTCCTTGGTTGCTGCGAGCGGATGGTTCGGGAACACGATGCCGCCAACCGTCTTCACGATCGCGATCTTGGAGAGAGCCTCGGCCCCGCCCCAGCGATCGACGGCGAGCGTCAGCGCGCGGCGGACGCGGGCGTCGTCGAAGGGCTTGCGCTCGTGGTTCGGCGACGTGATCAGCAGGCAGTTCCAGTCGCTCTCCTGGACGGTGATGTCCTTGCCGAGCGCAGCGACGAGATCGTCACGGCTCTTCGGCGGGAGGCCACGGAACTCGGCGGCAGCCTGATCACCGCGGATGGCCTGGACGCGGAGCGTCTGGGTCTTCGCGAAGATCGCCTCGAAGCCGTCGAGGTACGGCTGGCCCTTATGATGGTAGCCGTCGTAGCGCTTGCCGGTGATACGAGCGCCAGCTTCACGCACGTCGAACACGAACGGGCCGGAGCCCATGATGTTCTGCTCGTACCACCGCGGATCGGCGTCCAGCTTCGCCTTCGAGTAGATGAAGTGGAACGGCGCGGCGAGCGCAGGGATGAAGGCACCCGACGGATGCTTCAGCTTGAAGACGACGGTGTCGGCGTCGGGAGCGGTCACGCTCTCGACCATCGAGAGCTGGGCCTGACGGGCGCTCGAGATGCCTTCCTTGGGGAAGATAATGCGCTGGAACGTCGCCAGCACATCCGCCGACGTCAGCGGGCTGCCGTCATGGAACTTGATGTCCTTGCGGATCTTGAACGTGAAGGTCTTGCCGCCATCGGCCGGCGAAGGCATCTCGGTGCACACGTCGCATTCGAACTTCGCGGGATTGTCGGGATCCTGCGGGTTCGGGCGGATGAGCACGCTGTAGAAAGGCGCGATCGGATGGATCAGCGCGAACGTCGTCTCGCGATGGCCATCGAAGCTCGGCGGCTCATCGGGCACGACGAACTTCAGAACTCCGCCCCTCTTGGGCGTTTGGGCGTCAGCGGGAGCGGTCAGGCCGGCTGCAGCAAAAGCCGCCGCCAGCGGTAATGCAAAAACACTCTTCTTCCACTTCATTACCAGTCCTCCTCAGTAAACTTCGAGCCGGATGCCGTTCTTTGATTCCATTATTCCGGCGACTGTGATGGGTGCCTGCGTTCTGCAGGTCATCCGTCTTTGCACGGCCTACACCTCGCTGCAGGCGACCCAATGTTTCGGGCCGAGCTCCCGCAGCGCGGGGATCTCTTTGCGGCAATTCTCGACCGCAAGCGGGCATCGTGGATTGAACACGCACCCCGGCGGCGGACGTAGCGGGCTCGGCAACTCGCCGGTGATGATCCGGCGTGGACGCGAGCGCTCGATCACCGGATCGGGGATCGGTGCTGCTGCGAGTAGGGCCTGCGTATAGGGATGCTTGGGATTGGCGAACAGCTCGTCCGCCGGCGCGTACTCGACGATCTTGCCGAGATACATCACCGCGACCTTGTGCGAGATGTGGCGGACGACGGCAAGATCATGCGCGATGAAGAGGTAGCTGAGGCCGAGCTTCTGCTGCAGCCCTTCGAGCAGGTTGATGACCTGGCCCTGGATCGACACGTCGAGCGCGGAGACGGCCTCGTCGCAGACGATGAATTTCGGATTGACGGAGAGTGCGCGCGCGATGCCGACGCGCTGGCGCTGGCCGCCCGAGAGCTGATGCGGATAGCGGTCGGCCATGTAACCATGCAGGCCGACCAGCGAGAGGAGCTCGGCTACGCGATCGTGGATCTTCTCCTTCGGCAGGATCTGATGGACGCGCATCGGCTCGGCGATGATCTCGCCGACGGTCATGCGCGGATTGAGCGAAGAGAAGGGATCCTGGAAGATCACCTGCATCTTCTTGCGCACCGCGAGCATCTGATCAGCGCCGGCATTGGCGAGATCGGCGCCCTCGAACAGGATCTTGCCGTCCGTCGGATCGTCGAGGCGGAGCACGACGCGCCCGAGCGTGGATTTGCCGCAGCCCGATTCGCCAACGAGGCCGAGCGTCTCGCCGGGCGCGATGTCGAGCGTCACGTTGTTCACCGCCCGGACGAGCTTCTTCGCCTGGAAGAGGCCGCCGCTGATCGGGAAGAACTTCGTCACATCCTTGAGCTGCAGGATGGGACCGGACCCACCATTGGCGACGGCGCCGATCGTCTCGTGGCTGGCCGCGACCGGCTTGTCGATGCTTTCGAGCTCGGCCGAGCGATGGCAGGCCGCGCGATGGCCCGGCTCGAACTCGACGAGCGGCGGATTGATCGTGCACTTGTCGATCGCGAAGCGGCAGCGCGGCCGGAAGCGGCAGCCCTCGGGGGGCTTGAGCAGGTTCGGCGGCGCGCCTTCGATGGTTTGGAGCCGCATGGCGCGGCCGCGATCGAGGCGCGGGACGGCAGACAGCAGACCGCGCGCATAAGGATGGCGCGCATTGCCGAAGACCTCTTCCGCCGTGCCGCTCTCGACGATGCGGGCGGCGTACATGACGTTCACGCGGTCGGCATAGCGAGCGACGATGCCGAGGTTGTGCGTGATGATGATGACCGCGATGCCGAGGCGCCGCGAGAGATCCTTCATCAGCTCGAGGATCTGCGCCTGGATGGTGACGTCGAGCGCCGTCGTCGGCTCGTCGGCGATGAGGAGTTTGGGATTGCAGGCAAGGCCGATCGCGATCATCACGCGCTGGCGCATGCCGCCGGAAAGCTGGTGCGGATACTGCTCGAGCCGGCTCTCGGGGTCGGTGATACCGACGAGCGTCAGGAGCTCGATGGCGCGGGCCTTGGCCTCCTCGGGCGACATCTTCAAGTGAATGAAGAGCGGCTCCATGATCTGCAGCCCGATCTTGAGGACCGGGTTCAGCGATGTCATGGGCTCCTGGAAGATCATCGACACGTGATGGCCGCGGACGCGGCGCATCTCTTCGTCCGAGAGCTTCAGGAGGTCGCGGCCATCAAAGACAACAGTACCGGACGTGATCTCGGCCGTCTGCGCGAGGAGCCGCATGATCGTGAGCGCGGAAACCGACTTTCCCGAGCCGGACTCGCCGACGATCGCGACCATCTCGCCAGGATAGACGGTATAGCCAACATTCTCGACCGCGCGCACGAGGCCATGGGATGACCGGAACTGGACGCTCAGGTTCTCGATCTCGAGAACGGGTTTGCCCGTCTTCGCAGCCGCGTGGCTGGATAGCACTTCCCCGCTCAGGGGCTTCGCCGCCCCCTCCGCCGTCGTCTGCAAACTGGACCTCCCTAGTACACCCTCGGCAGCTCGCTCGCTGTCTGCCGTTTGCCGGATGCGCTCTACACATCATCCACCTGAGCTACATTGCTGTCTTTTCGCAGGGAATGCAACCCGCTGTCCAGACATTTGGATGCTGGGATTAATGGCAAGGGAATGCCGCAGTGCACCCTTTTTTAGAGGGCGCACTGAGCAATACTTTGACCGCTCGATGCGGACGAGAGCCGGCGGATGCGGGCCTAGAACAGACCTTCGATCTGGCCAGCCTCGTTGAAGCGGATCGTCTCCGATGCGGGGACCTTGGGCAGGCCCGGCATGGTCATGATCTCACCGCAGATGGCGACCACGAAGCCGGCGCCGGCGGAGAGCCTGACCTCGCGGATCGGCACCACGTGATCGACCGGCGCGCCGCGCAGGTTGGGATCCGTCGTGAACGAGTACTGCGTCTTCGCCACGCAGATGGGAAGATTGCCGTAGCCCATATCCTCCCAGGTCTTGAGCTGATCGCGCACACTCTTGTCCGCCGCGACGCTGCCGGCGCGATAGATCTTCTTCGCGATCGTCTCGACCTTCTGGAACAGGCCCAGCTCGTCCGGATAGAGCGGCGCGAACTTCGAGGTGCCGCCGTCGGCGATCTCGACGACGCGGCGCGCCAGCGCTTCGATGCCCTTCGAGCCCTGTGCCCAATGCTTGCAGAGGAAGGCCTCCGAGCCCTGCGCCTTGGCATACTCCTGAACGGCGGCGATTTCCGCTTCGGTATCGGAAATGAAGTGGTTGATCGCGACCACCGCGGGCACGCCGAAGCCCTTAACATTCTCGATGTGGCGGCCGAGGTTGGCGAGGCCCTTCTTGACGGCCTCGACGTTCTCGGTGCCGAGGTCCTCGCGCTTGACGCCGCCGTTCATTTTGAGCGCGCGGACGGTCGCGACGATCACGGCCGCGGCCGGGTTGAGGCCGGCTTTGCGGCACTTGATGTCGAAGAACTTCTCGGCGCCGAGGTCGGCGCCGAAGCCCGCTTCCGTGACGACGTAGTCGGCAAGCTTGAGCGCGGTCTTCGTCGCGACGACGGAGTTGCAGCCGTGCGCGATATTCGCGAACGGGCCGCCGTGAATGAAGGCCGGGTTATTCTCCAACGTCTGAACGAGGTTCGGCTGCATGGCCTGCGCGAGCAGGACGGTCATGGCGCCATTGGCCTTGATGTCGCGCGCATAAACCGGGCTGCGGTCGCGGCGATACGCGATGATGATGTCGCCGAGGCGCTTCTCGAGATCCGCAATGTCCGTCGCGAGGCACAGGATGGCCATCACTTCGGAGGCGACGGTGATGTGGAAGCCGGCTTCACGCGGGAAGCCGTTGGCGACACCGCCGAGCGAGCAGACGATCTCGCGCAGCGCGCGGTCGTTCATGTCCATGACGCGACGCCAGGCAACGCGGCGCGTGTCGATGTTCTGCGCGTTACCCCAGTAGATGTGATTGTCGATCAGCGCCGAGAGCAGGTTGTGCGCGCTCGTGATCGCGTGGAAGTCGCCCGTGAAGTGGAGGTTGATGTCCTCCATGGGCACGACCTGGGCATAGCCGCCGCCGGCCGCGCCGCCCTTCATGCCGAAGCAGGGGCCGAGCGAAGGCTCGCGCAGGCAGATCGCCGCTTTCTTGCCGATCGCGTTGAGGCCGTCGCCGAGGCCGACGGTGGTGGTGGTCTTGCCTTCGCCCGCAGGCGTCGGGTTGATCGCGGTGACGAGGATCAGCTTGCCGTCCTTGCGGCTCTCGAGCGACTTGATGAATTCGGCCGAGACCTTCGCCTTGTCGTGGCCGAAGGGAAGAAGGTGCTCGCTTCCGATGCCGAGGCGGGATCCGATCTCCTGGATCGGCTTCTTTTTCGCTTCACGGGCAATTTCGATGTCGGACTTTACGGCCATGGTGGGCTCCAGCGGATGGGCGTTTGCGGCGTGCGCTCGGGCCGATCTCTGTGACCTGACGCGCGTCTCTCATGTTTCGCCTAGCCATCGGACGCGAGGCTCTGCCGCGTCCGTCGGCGCGCTGTGAAATCAGGCGGATGCTTTGGGCTGCGGGGCCGAGCAGACATCGCCGACCGCAAGGCCGACGGATTTCGCCCATTCGGCCGCCCCGATCTTCTTCGTGTCGGGGGCCTTGACGCGCTTTGCGAGGATCGCGCCACCATTGCCGGCAATGGTGATGCCGCCATCCGAGATGGCGATCACCTCACCGGGCTTGCCGCTGCCGCTCGTGCGCGCGGCATCGTAGATGTCGAGCTTGGCGCCTTTCAGCGTGGTCCAGGCGCCGGGCGCCGGGTTCGCCGCGCGAATGGTATTGTAGACATCCGCGACAGGCTTCGACCAATCGAGCTCGGCAAGATCCTTCTTGAACCAGCTCTCGTAGGAGCCGGCGGCGAGGTCCTGCTTGTGCTTGAGCATGACGCCGGCTTTGACGAGGTCGAGGCCCTCCATCATGGCGTCGACGCCCATGGGGAAGAGCTTCTTGAAGTAGACGTCGCCGAGCGTCTCGTCGGGGCCGATCTCGACGGACTTCTGGATGAGGATCGGGCCTTCGTCCAGGCCCTCGTCGGGCCAGAAGATAGTGAGGCCGGTGCGCGTCTTGCCCATGGCGATCGGCCAGTTGATCGACGAAGGGCCGCGATGTGCCGGCAGCAGCGAGGGATGGTACTGGAAGGTGCCGAGACGCGGCGCGTCGAGCACCGGCTGCGGCACGAACAGCAGGACGTAGGCCATGAGGCAGACGTCCGCGTTGAAGGACTTCATGAGCTCTAGGGCCTCGGGCGTCTTCCAGCTCTTCGGCTGGTGGACGGGTAGGCCCTTCTCGTTCGCGAAAGTCTTCAGCGGGTCTTCCGGGCGGCCGGCCTTGTCAGGCGCGCAGCACACGGCCACGACGTTCTCACCGCGCTCGAGCAGCTTCTCGAGTACGGCCTTTCCGAAGGCCTCCTGGCCATGGACGACGATACGCATCGCTTATGTTCTCTCCCTGGTCCCGCATTGCACTCACGAGCACGCGGGTTTCATTCTCGCATTGATTGCACGCGACGATGTCAGCTCTTCCTACTCCGCCGCGGCACGCTTCTGCGGCGGCTCGGTGGCGCCGGAGGCCTTGATCGATGCGACCTCATCGGCCGAGTAGCCGAGTACATCGCGCAGCACCTCCTCGGTGTGCTCACCGAGCAGCGGCGAGCGCTTCACGTCGGCAGGCGAGTCCGACAGCTTGATCGGATTGCCGACCGAGAGGTACTTGCCGCGCTTTGGATGATCGACCTCGACGACGGTGCCAGTTGCGCGCAGCGACTGGTCCTCGGCGAGCTCCTTCATGGAAAGGATCGGCCCGCACGGGATGTCGAACTCATTGAGGATGTCCATGGCCTCGAACTTGGTCTTGGTCATGTCCACTGCTCGATGCGCTCGAAGATCTGGTTGAGGCGCGGCAGGCGGGCTTTCGGCGTCGCGAAGTTGGGATCGGTCTTCCAGGTCGGCTCGCCGATCACGTCGCAGATCTTCTCCCAGACGGGCGCCTGCGTGATGAAATAGATGTAGGCATCGGGATCGCCCTCCCAGCCCTTGCACTTCAGAATGCGGCCGGGCTGGCCACCACCTGAGTCATTGCCAGCGCGCGGCGTCGCGGCGCCGAACGGTACGCCCTCGCCGAACTGGCTGTACTCGGTGAGCGGCCCATGCGCGAGGCGCTGCTGGTCACGTAGCTTCACGCGGCAGAGATTGAGCACGCCGTCCTGCATGGCGCAGGTCACGCGCTGGCCCTTGCCCGAGTGCGTGCGCTGGAAGAGCGCCGTCACGATGCCGAGGGCGAGGTGCAGACCCGTGCCGCTGTCGCCGATCTGCGCGCCCGTGACGAGCGGCAGACCATCACGGAAGCCGGTCGTCGAGGCGGCGCCGCCCGTGCCCTGCGCGACGTTCTCGTAGACCTTGCAATCCTCGTACGGCCCGGGACCGAAGCCCTTGATCGAGGCGACGATCATGCGCGGATTGAGCTTGTGGATGGTCTCCCAGGGGAAGCCCATGCGGTCGAGCACGCCGGGTCCGAAATTCTCGACGAGCACGTCGCACGTCTTGATCAGCCGCTCGAGCACTTCCTTGCCTGTCTTGTTCTTCGTATCGAGCGTGATCGAGCGTTTGTTGTGGTTCAGCATCGTGAAATAGAGGCTGTCCGCGTTCGGCACGTCCATGAGCTGGCCGCGCGTGATATCGCCCGTGCCGGGCCGCTCGACCTTGATCACGTCGGCGCCGAACCACGCGAGGAGCTGCGTGCACGTCGGCCCGGACTGGACGTGCGTGAAGTCGAGAATGCGAACGCCTTCGAGCGCTTTCATGGTGCCCTCCCTTACTTCTTCTTGAGTGCGCTTTGCGGATTGAGATTGCCGATGCGGCCGCTTTCGCTGCCGGCAGCGGGGTCGATAACAGCGTTGATGAGCGTGGGCTTGCCGGAGTCCATCGCCGCGTTTACGGCGCGGCGCAGCTCGTCGGGGGTCGTCGCATTCACGCCGACGCCGCCGAAGGCTTCCATCATCTTGTCGTAGCGCGAGCCCTTGACGAACACGGTCGTCGCGGGGTCGTCGCTCGCCTTGTTCACGTCCGTGCCGCGGTAGATGCCGTCATTGTTGAAGATGACGATGCAGACCGGCAGCTTGTAGCGGGCGATCGTCTCGACCTCCATGCCCGAGAAGCCGAAGGCGCTGTCGCCCTCGACGGCGAGCACGGGCTTGCCCGTCTCGATGGCGGCTGCAATGGCATAGCCCATGCCGATGCCCATGACGCCCCACGTGCCGACGTCGATGCGCTTTCTCGGCTGGTAGATGTCGATGATGCCGCGTGCGAGATCGAGCGTGTTCGCGCCTTCGTTCACGAGGATCGCATCGGGGCGCTCCTTGATGACCGTGCGCAGCACGCCGAGCGCGCCGTGGTAGTCCATCGGGTTGTTGTTGTTCATGAGGCGCGGCGCCATCTTGGCCACGTTCTCATCGCGCTTCTTGGCGACGGCGCCCGTCCACTCTGCAGGCGCCACCGGCCAGTTCGTATCCATGCCGTTGAGCAGCGCGGTCACGCACGAGCCGATGTCGCCGACGACCGGCGCCACGATCTCGATGTTCGAGTCCATCTCGCGCGGCTCGATGTCGATCTGGATGAACTTCTTCGGCGCGTCGCCCCAGGCCTTGCCCTTGCCGTGCGAGAGCAGCCAGTTGAGGCGCGCGCCGATCAGCATGACGACGTCGCTGTCCTTGAGCACGGTGGAGCGCGCAGCGCCCGCGCACAGCGGATGCGTGTCCGGCAGCAGGCCCTTGCCCATGCTCATGGGGAGGAAGGGAACACCGCTCTTCTCGACGAAAGTGCGGATCGCGTCATCGGCCTGCGCATAAGCCGCGCCCTTGCCGAGGATGATGAGGGGCTTCTTCGCGCCTTTCAGCACGTCGAGCGCGCGCTTGATCGAGTCGGGTGCCGGGATCGGCGCCGGCGCCGGGTCGATGACCTTCACGAGCGATTTGCGGCCCGCCTCGGCATTCATGACCTGGCCGAAGAGCTTGGCCGGCAGGTCGAGATAGACGCCGCCGGGGCGCCCCGAGACGGCGGAGCGGATCGCGCGCGCAATGCCGATGCCGATGTCCTGCGCGTGCAGGACGCGATAGGCGGCCTTGCAGAGCGGCTTCGCGATCGCGAGCTGGTCCATCTCCTCGTAGTCGCCTTGCTGGAGATCGACGATCTCGCGCTCGGACGAGCCCGAGATCAGGATCATCGGAAAGCAGTTCGTCGTTGCGTGCGCGAGCGCGGTGAGGCCATTGAGGAAGCCCGGCGCCGAGACCGTGAGACAGATGCCGGGCTTCTTCGTCAGGAAGCCGGCGATCGACGCTGCGTAGCCCGCGTTCTGCTCGTGGCGGAATGAGATGACGCGGATGCCCGCCGCCTGCGCCATGCGGCCGAAATCGGTGATCGGAATGCCCGGCACGCCGTAGATGGTGTCGAGGCCGTTGAGCTTCAGCGCATCGATGATGAGATTGAAGCCGTCGGTCAGCTCCTCCTCGCCTGCGGACACTTTGGTCTCAGCGCTTTGTGCTGTTGCAGACATTTCGCTTCCTTCCCACGCAATTTGCGTACTTTGTTGATCTGATTTTGTTTGGATCGGCCCGCCCCGGGGACCTCAGACGATGTTCACGAAGCGCTCGACGTGTTCGCGCAGCTTCAACGTGTGCTCACGCACGAGCCGCTCTGCTTTTTCCGTGTCGCGGGCTTCGAGCGCTGCAACGATCTCCTTGTGGTCGACGATCGAACGACGGGCGCGGTCGTCCTCGAAGATCGTGCGCTGGCGGATGGCGCGGACATGGAAGAACAGGCTCTCCGTCATCTCGGCAATGAGGCCGCATTTGCCGAGCTTGATGATCGCCTGGTGGAAGCGGATGTTGGCGTCCGAGTACTCGCCCATCTTCGCCGCGACCTTGTCCGTCGAGAAGCTGTCGACGAGCTCGTGCAGGCTCGCGATCTCCTCGTCCGTGGCTTCCTTGGTCGCGAGCCGCGCGGCCATGCTCTCGAGCGCCGCCCAGACCGTGATCATCTCGAGGATCTCGGCCTTCGTCCGACGCACGATGAAAATGCCTTTGCGCGGCACGATGCGCACGAGGCCTTCCGAATCGAGCTGCGCGAGCGCTTCTCTCAGCGGCGTGCGTGACACGCCGAAGCGCGCCGAGAGATCGCGCTCGTCGAGCTTGAGCTCGGCATTATCGTCGTAGATGTTCATGCGCAGGATCGCCGACTTGAGCGCGGCATAGGCCTTCGCCTTGAGGCTCAGGCTTTCGACGATCGGTGCAATTCTGATCTGAGTATCTGACAAGAGCTCACCCCTGAGCATCGAGCAAACTACGCGCGCCGAAGCCGCGCATCGGCGGCTGGTTCTTGGTATACCATACGCCGAGTTCAGCGGCCTGGACAAGCCCTCTATCCCGCACGTGCGTTCGTTCGGGGCGCGAGGAAGCAAGGCCGAAAGAGCTTTGGTGACTTGAGCGCGGGACGGAAAGTCTTTTGACGTCGATGTTTTCTTGAAGCGGCGGCTCATGCGGCACCGCGCAATCCATCTTCTTCCGCGCCGTCTTCGCGCCTGCGTTGTGGCTTCTTGTCACGGCGGCGGAGAGGGGTATATGGTATGCCAAAATATATCATCTCCGAGTGCCTGATCACGAAATTCAATCGGTGATCAGGAAAATGATCTCGAGGATGAGCCCGCAACGACGGGCAGGGCGGGGAGCGAGGCGCCGGGGTCTCTGAACCAAGGACCTTCCCCGCACCAGGGCGGAACGCTAGGTGTGCGGAGGGAATGTGGAAGAGGTCGCCTCTCTGATGCAGGGCTTCAGCATTGCGCTGACGCCCTATAATTTGGCTCTGATGTTCATCGGTATCGTCCTCGGGGTGATCATCGGTGTGCTGCCGGGCCTGGGTGGTGCGAACGGCGTCGCCATCCTCCTCCCTCTCACCTTCACGATGCCGCCGACGTCGGCCATCATCATGCTCTCCTGCATCTATTGGGGAGCCCTCTTCGGCGGAGCGATCACCTCGATCCTCTTCAATATCCCGGGTGAGCCCTGGTCGGTGGCGACGACCTTCGACGGGCACCCCATGGCCCGCAAGGGCCAGGCCGACGAGGCCTTGACCGCTGCCTTCACCTCCTCGTTCGTCGGCGCCTTCGTCGCGGTCGTCGTCATCACCTTCCTGGCGCCGATCATCGCGCGCTTCGCGCTCAAGTTCGGGCCAGCGGAGTTCTTCTCCGTTTTCTTCCTCACATTCGCGAGCTTCGTCGGCATGGGGCGGGGCAGTCCGTGGAAGACGGTCGCGGCCATGGCGCTCGGCTTCGCGTTGGCCGCCGTCGGCATGGACGGCGTGACCGGCCAGCTCCGCATGACCTTCGGATACGATCAGCTCCTCAATGGCTTCGACTTCCTGATCGCGGTGATCGGCCTCTTCGGTATCGGCGAGATCCTCTCGTCGATGGAGGACGGGCTCAAGTTCCAGGGATCGCAGGCGAAGCTGCGCCTGCGCGTCGTGCTGACGACCTGGAAGAAGCTGCTCACGTACTGGTCGACCTCGATCCGCAGTTGCATCATCGGCTGCTGGATGGGCATCACGCCGGGCGGCGCGACCCCCGCGTCGTTCATGAGCTACGGCCTCGCCAAGCGCATATCGCCGCGCGGCAACAACTTCGGCAAGGGTGAGATCGAAGGCGTCGTGGCGCCGGAGACGGCGGCGCATGCCGCGGGCACCAGCGCCCTTCTGCCAATGCTGACGCTCGGCATTCCGGGCTCGCCGACGGCCGCAGTGCTGCTTGGCGGTCTGCTCATCTGGGGGCTCCAGCCAGGGCCGCTTCTGTTCGTCGAGCAGAAGGAATTCGTGTGGGGCCTGATCGCCTCGATGTACCTCGGCAATATCGTCGGTCTCATCGTCGTGCTGACGTGCGTGCCGTTCTTCGCGGCGATCCTGCGCGTGCCCTTCTCGATCATCGCGCCGGTCATTCTCGTGATCTGCGCGATCGGCGCCTACACCGTGAACAACAACATGTTCGACGTCTGGATGATGCTGGTGTTCGGCGTCGTCGGTTACGTCTTCAACAAGCTGCAGTATCCGCTCGCGCCGCTCGTGCTCGCGATCGTGCTCGGCGACAAGGCGGAGGAATCCTTCCGCCAGAGCATGCTGCTCTCGCAGGGCAGCCTCAACATCTTCTGGGCCAATCCTCTTGTGGCCTCGATCATGACGCTCGGTCTGCTGATGCTGCTGTGGCCGCTCGCGAGCTCGCTCAGGGCGCGCTTCGGAGCGTCGCGTTCGGCAACGGCTTAGGGAGCGCCCACAGCGTACGTCCAGCCGGGCGCTCTGAGCATTGCGCTATTCCGCCTCCGGGACTGGGGCGGCAAGAAAGCCTCACAAACGGAGGCGGGTGAAACGGAGGAAAATGGCAATGCACTTTCGACGCACGATGTTGAGGCGCGGACTTGCCGGAGCCGTTCTAGCCAGCGCGGCGCTGCTCACCGGCGCCGCCTTACCGGCTCAGGCGTGGGAGCCGACCAAGCAGGTGACGTTCATCATCCCTGCCGGCACGGGCGGCGGCGCCGACCAGATGGCGCGGTTCATCCAGGGCGTCGTCGGCAAGCACAATCTCATGAAGCAGCCCGTCGTCGTCATCAACAAGGCGGGCGGGGCCGGCGCGGAAGGCTTCCTCGAGGTCAAGAAGAGCAAGG
>Ga0066256_1003667_pt1 | contig 14553 bp, 18 predicted proteins | sample ThiBio_1000_biof_FD_87107 | JGI IMG/M metagenome (GOLD analysis project Ga0066256, IMG submission 87107) | Wastewater bioreactor microbial communities from Cape Town, South Africa - Thiocy_expt_1000_biof (version 2) | ecosystem: Engineered > Bioreactor > Thiocyanate-remediating >...
TCTTCAGTAAGCTCAAGCACTTCCGAGCCGTCGCAACTCGATACGAGAAGCACGACGCAAACTACCTCGCCCTCGTCAAACTCGCCTCAGCCAAAATCTGGATGCGATTTATGAGTCGGTGACCTAGATCTGGCCGGCGATCGTCGTGTCCGCGCCCGCACAGTCGTGATTGCCGCAGGCGCACGGTATCGACGGCCAATCATTGAAAATCTCGCCGATTTCGAGGGGACGGGCGTATCTTACTGGGCGTCACCGATTGAGGCTCGGCTTTGCGCAGGCGAGGAGGTCGCAGTGGTCGGCGGGGGCAACTCGGCAGGCCAGGCTGTTGCGTTCTTGGCGCCTCAGGTCCGCAAGCTAAATCTCGTCGTTCGCCGGCCGCTTGTGGAGACGATGTCGCGCTATCTGGTTGACCGGATCACCGCACTGCCCAACGTGGAAATCCAGGTCGGCAAGGAGGTCGCGGCGCTGGAGGGCGACGAAACCGGGTTGGCGGCAGCGATTTTCCGCAATCGCGTGGACGGCGCTGAAAACCGCTGTGCAATGCGCCACCTGTTTCTATTCTTGGGCGCCGTGCCGAACGCGGAATGGGCGGCGAACTGCGTAGATACGGATCACGCGGGGTTCATTAAGACGGGCGCTGGGTTTTCTGATGCGGCCGCAGGCCGCCGCACGGCACTGCCGCTGGAAACTAGCCACCCCTCCGTCTTCGCGATTGGCGATGTGCGCGCTGGTTCGACGAAGCGCGTCGCCGCAGCCGTTGGGGAAGGTGCGGCAGTGGTTGCACAGATCCATCTCGCGCTCGCTCATCGGACCGGAGGAAGCCATGCCTAAGACTTGCGAGCATCTGTCTGCCGTCGGCAACGTCACACCAAGCGCGCTTGGCTGCGAAGAATGCCTCAAGAGTGGCAGCCCTTGGGTACACCTTCGGCTCTGCCGGCAGTGTGGGCATGTCGGATGCTGCGATAACTCGCCAAACCGGCACGCGACGGCGCATTTTCACGCCACTGGCCATCCGATTATCGAGGGATATGATCCCCCAGAAGGTTGGGGCTGGTGTTATATCGACCAACGATTCGTTAAGTTGCCGGACCAAACGCCGCAGCTGGGGCCGATCCCTCGCTATGTTTAGGAGCCGTTGTCAGCGAGGGAGCTACGATTTGGCCAAAGATCGTTATGATAGTGTTCGTCGACTTTGAGGCGTCGTCCCTCTCAAAACAAAGCTTTCCCCTCGAAGTCGGATGGATCTTCGAGGACGAGCGGTCGTTCAGCTTCTTAATCCATCCCGCCCCGGAGTGGACGGACTGGTCCGATGAAGCCGAAGCGATCCACGGCATTTCGAGGGAAATACTTCAAAAGGACGGAGCGTCTGTCGAGACAGTCGCCCGGACGATGGTGGAAACACTCTCCGGTCATGACCTTTTTGCAAGCGCACCATCTTGGGACGGCAAATGGCTCAGCGTGTTGCTTCGCGCAGCGGGCTTTCCACGACATGCCCTACGACTGAAACACTCCGATGAGGCGTTTCTCCAGGCTGCGCGAGAAATTCTCGGAGATACGCAGACGGAGGAACAGATCGCTACGCTCGTCGCCGATGTCGTCTCACGCAGCGAGCCTTCAGTGCCCGCTCACAGGGCATTGCCGGATGCGAAGCTCGAACTCCGCCGTCTATTTAGAATCCGGGAGCTATCGACGGACCTCACCTCCTGAGCTCTGGGCTCATTAGTTCGAAAACTCTGCGGATCTTCATGGACACTCTTCCCGTGGCGTTGGCGGATAGACCGATTACTGCGCTCGACCGAAGCGGAACGGGCCCGCAAGGAAGCAGTGTTCGTCGCCATGGAGCGGACACTAGGGACGCGATGCGCGAGTTGTGGACCCGGCCAGAGGAGCCGGACGCGCTTCGCGTAGTAGCCATGACCGCGATAGGAGCTTTACGGCTTGCCTTGAATGACTGGCGCAGCCAAGAAGCTCAATATCCGTTGGCGGACCGCCTATCGCGATACTTCGCACTCCACCGCTACCAGTACTGACGCCCATCGCCAATAGAGGCTGGCCTGACATTTCACCCTGGATTTCCGCTGCAGCAGTTTTCGGTTAACTGGCGTGCTACCCACCAATCTCCGTCATTTCCCATTTACGGGCGCGTGGCTAAAGCATCTCTAGCGGAATACGTCTGCGAGGCGGCGGGAAGAGAGTATCAAGGTGGCGGCGATCTGCGGCCGACAGCCGTAGTTCGGCAGCGGAACGATTCTCGCGGACGTGCTCCACCGTACCTGCCCGTGGAATCGCCATAATCCCATCGTGGTCTAGTACCCAGGCAAGCGCCACCTGCGCGGGGGTGGCGCCCCGCTCGAATGCGAATTCGGCTAGAGCGGAGTTCGTGACCAAGCGACCTTGTTCGACGGGGCTGTAAGCCATCACAGGCATTCCGCGCGCTGAGAGCCACGGGATTAGGTCGTGCTCGGGGCCTCGCCGACTCAGGTTGTAGAGGATCTGATTGGTCTGACAGCGATCACCGCCAATAGCCTCCAGCTCGGCCATGTCGTCGGTGTCGAGGTTGCTCACGCCCCAGCGCAAGATCTTGCCATCCGCAACCAGTTGCTCCATCGCGTCTACTGTCTCGGCGAGCGGCACATTCCCGCGCCAATGTAAGAGGTAGAGATCCAACCGGTCGGTCCCGAGCCGTCTCAAGCTCGCTTCGCAGGCTCGTGGCAGCCGCTCATAACTCGCGTTCTGCGGATAGGCTTTGCTGACCAGAAAAACGCGGTCGCGAATGCCCAGGATCGCTTCACCGACGAGTCGCTCGGCCTCGCCATCGGCGTACATTTCCGCTGTGTCGATCAGGGTAAGGCCGAGATACACGCCCTCCCGCAGCGTCGCGATCTCGCTTGCGCGCCGCTCTGGCCGTTCAGCAAGCATCCACGTGCCCTGGCCAAGCGCCGGCACAACCGCGCCATCGGGAAAGCTGATCGTCTTCATGAATGCGATTGTCCTCCGCAATGCAGATCAGATCACACATATTTCACAAGCAAGACATCACGTCGAACTAGACCGGCGCACGCCGAATGACGTTTATGCGTGCTCATCGTGAGAATCGGTCATTGCCGATATCTCCGCCCATGCTTCCATTTCAGAAGAGCGCGCCGCGATTTCTTCCCGGACGTAGCCCACCGCGTCGGAGCCGACGAGGAAATGCAGTGGCGGCTTTTCAGCGGCCGCCATCTTGACGATTACATCACCAAACTTGCCAGGATCGCCGAGCTGACGATGGTTCATGCCCTGGTACAAGTCTTCAAACTTGCGGCGCACCGGCTGATAGTCTGCGATACGATCGCCCGCCAGCCGGACAGAGCTGGGATCGAGAAAGTCCGTTCTAAAGAACCCTGGCGATACAACCGTCAGATTGATCCCGAAGGATTCGAGATCCTTCGCGAGATTGACGCTGAAACCTTCGACCGCGAACTTCGACGCACCGTATATGGTGCATAGATCGAACGCTACCCTGCCACCAATTGAGCTGAAATTGATAATATGTCCCGCTTTTTGCGCGCGCATCGTCGGAAGCACGGCGCGCGTCATCCTCATCAAGCCGAAGACGTTCGTCTCGAATTGGCGTTCGATATCCGCCTCTGAGGTTTCCTCGAAAATCCCAATCTGACCATAGCCTGCATTGTTGACGAGAATATCGATGCGGCCGAAGCGCTTGACCGCGGCTTCAACAGCCCGTCGCGGTGCCTCGTAGTCAGTGACGTCCAGCGGCAGGAACAGCGTCCGCTCGGGATCTCCATCTATTGCCTTGGCCAAGCTGTCGGGATTCCGTGATGTAGCAACGAGCCTATCGCCTGCTGCCAATGCCGCGCGCGCGACGCCTAACCCTAGTCCTCGAGCTGCTCCTGTTACAAACCACGTCTTGGTCATAACCGTTCCTTTTAACCTGTTGCGTGTCAAACGCCGGTGTTGCGTATGCTCCTCTTTCGCGGACTTGCGCTCGTCCGCGTTTGCGACCCGTTGGGCAGCGTTTCCCGCGGCGACTCTGCCACTGCTCAAATGAGATCACGCAGTTCCTTAAAGAACGCCGCGATATTCTCTTCGTGACGTTTGTAGTACGTCCACGGGCCAATGCGTTGTGAGGTAACCAGCTTGGCCCGCTGCAAGGCGGTGAGGTAAAGCGATATCGTCGACTGCGACAAACCCGCTTGCTCCTGAATGATGCTTACACAGACCCCAACCTCTTCCGGATCGACCTCCTGCTCAGGATAATTCTTATGGGGGTCCTTGAGCTTCGCCAGGATTGCCAACCGGGCGGGATTGTCGAGGGCCTTGAGTGCTTCACTTATATCGATGCTCATGATCTACCACATAGCGACTTTTCTCAATATTACAATATCTCGCTACGAAGTGCAATGCACCATCAATGCTTTCACGCATCGCCCCCGCGGAAAGTGGTGGTTCCGAAGACAGAGGCGACGCCATCGACGCCGACCTTATCTACGATCCAATATCCACCTCCGCAGGGACAGCGACGATGATGACCCCGGAGAGCGCGCGATCAGTACCAGGATGGCTTAGGGCCATCTGTGCCGGGCTTGTCGACGCCCAGAGAACCGCGCACGTCGCGAGACGAATCCTTCGCGAGTTTCACGACGAGATCGGCGACGCTCTTCCGCGAAACTTCCGTGCCCTTGAACGGCTCACCCTTCTGCGTGAGTTCGTAGTTCACCTCGTCGTGGTCGGTCAGCCACGCCGGCCGAATGATCGTGTAGTCGAGCTTCGATCCCTCGATGACACGGGCCGCCGCGCTGTACGGCTCCAGGTACCCCCCGTCGAGCATCTGGTGATTCCATTTGCCGAAGGCGCCGGGCACCTCGTCGTAGATGCCAAGTGTCGAGATCCAGATGAGGCGCTGGACACCGGCAGCGTCAAGCGCCGCCACGACGGATTTCGCCTGGTCCTCGATGTCGTCGCCCCCCAGATTTGCGTAGACGACGTCCTGCCCTTGAGCGACTTCCTGCAAATGCCGCGTATCCGTGACATCGCCTTCGATGACCGTGACGCGATCGCTCTCCTGCTGCTTCAGCCGGCTTGACCGCCTCAGGTAGAGAGTCAGTTCGACTCCTTCTTCCTCAAGGAACTGATGGATCGCGTGCCGCGCGATCTTGCCCGCCGCGCCCAGAACGAGAACTTTAGTCATAATAAGTCTCCTTTCCTAAACATCTCCACCATCGGAGAATTCGTTGAGAGGCTATCGGGCGCGGCGATGCCACATGACATGATGCTTTCCGCGACCGATGATTGCTTGTGCCTCACGACATATGCGCGCCGAAGCGCGGGACGACGTGGGACCCAAGCTCCTCCACCACTTCGGCAGCCGGGCGGCGGCCATATTTCAGGTTGAGGATCACGTGATCGACGCCGATCGCCTCAAGGGCCTCCAAGAGTTTCATGAGATAGTCTCTCCCTAGCTTGAACCCTAAATGGATCGGCGTCGGAGGCATGGACGGCTGTGCGTCGAGATCGATGTACAGAGATTGGAGGAATGGCTTGTAGACATCTCCAACTGCGGCAGAGACCGCCTTCCGCCAGCTCTCCACGATTCCTTGCTGCGCCTGGGGCGGCCGTGGATAGTTCATCCAGCCGGAGCTCTCCCGCGCGATCCAATCGACGGATTGCCGACTGTTTCCCGTTACGAAGAACGGAATCTCGGTCGTGGTGGGCTTCGGGATCAGGTCAGCATTCGCCAGCAGACCGCGCGTCCATTGCAGCGGCTCGAAGCTTGTGCGCTGCGCTCGGCGTATGATGTCCAGGTTCTCGCGGAAGATCTCCCCCCGTTCATCGGGGTCGACGCCGAATGCGGGAAACTCGACGGGGCGGTCGCCGGTGGCGACACCGAGGAGCAGGCGGCCGCCACTCAGTTGATCAACGCTCGCAGCTGCCTTGGCCGTATGAAGTGGATGGCGCAGGGGAATTGCGATCGACGCCGTACCAAGCGCGACCTTCGACGTCTGACCGGCAATGAAGCCGAGATACACCCAGGGATCGAAGATCTGTCCAACGTCGCCGAACGTAGGATCGCGCAATGGCACGTCACGAAACCAAAGCGTCGAGAACCCAAGGTCTTCGGCGCGCTGCGCCAAGGAAGCCTGGTTCAGCATCGTCGGCATATCGCCCTGAAACGCCTCGATCGGGAAGAACAGCCCTAGGCTCAAACGGCCAGCCTTGAAGGTGTACTGAAACCCTCGATGCCGTAAATAAGGAATTGTGCTTGGCTTATCCATCGTCAGGTTCTTTCTTTAGCGTTTCGCAGGCCGCTATCCGTCAAATCAGGGATTCAAGGCTCGCGAGATACGATGAGATGTTTTCCTCGTTGCGTTTGTAGTAGGTCCAAGATCCGATGCGTTTTGACGTGATCAATTGAGCGCGCTCCAGCGCCGCCAAATAATGGGACACCGTCGACTGCGAGAGCCCCGTCCGTTCCTGAATTGCACTGACAGGCACGCCAACCTCCTCGGGATCGACCTCCTGCTCTGGAAAATTTCTACGCGGGTCCTTTAGCCATCCGAGGATGGCAAGACGGGTTGGATTATCGAGCGCCTTCAGTGCGTCGCGGATATTCGTGCTCATCGGTTCCGCGCGATCTCTTCTCAGCGTCGAAGGCTCAGGTTCGAGCCGCGTCCGCTCGTCTGGACGCAGCTCCGACCACCTACTGCTGATAGTTGCGGTAGTCGGTGTATCCCTTTGCCGAGCCCCCATACATGGTCGCTGGGTCCACCGGATTGAGCGGCCAGTTGTTCGCGATACGGCGCGGCAAATCCGGGTTCGCGATGAACGGCCTGCCGAAGGCGATCAGGTCCCCCCAGCCGGCTTCTATGGCACGCGTGCCGCGCTCTGCCGTGTACCTGCCCGCATAGAGGATGCTGCCGCTGAAGGTCTTCCGCACATCGGTGCGGAAGGCCTCGGGAAATTCCGGCGCGTGGTCCCAGTCGGCCTCTGCCAGCGAAACGTAGGCGATCCCGATATCTTCGAGTATCTTTATCGCCTCGATATACGTCCCATGGGGATCGTCCTCGACCAAGCCGATGTAGACGCGATCTTCCTCGGTGCTCTCGAACAGCGGCGCAAACCGCACGCCGAGCCGATCTTTGCCGACGACGTCCGCAACCGCCTGCGTCACTTCACGCAGGAACCGCAGCCGGTTTTCCAGGGAGCCACCATATTCATCGTCGCGCTGATTGGTGTGGGCGGAAATGAACTGGTTGACGAGGTAGCCGTTCGCAGAGTGGATCTCTGCGCCATCGAAGCCGGCATCGAGCGCGTTTCGCGCGGCTTGAGCGTAGAGCTGCACCAGCTCCCTAACCTCCGCCGTGGTCAGCGCACGTGGCGCCGACGGTAGTGCGAGCGCTCCTTTGCCCGGTCCCGTTTCGATGAATACCTTGACGTTGTCCGCCGGGATCGCCGAGGGCGCGACCGGAGCGGCTCCTCCCGGCTGCAGCGACGTGTGTGAAACCCGCCCGACATGCCACAGCTGCGCGAAGATGATTCCGCCTTCGGCGTGTACGGCTTCCGTCACCTTCCGCCATCCCTCGACCTGCTCCCGGCTATGGATGCCGGGGGTCCAGGCATAACCCTGGCCTCTAGGCTCGATTTGCGTGCCTTCCGACACCACAAAGCCGGCGCTCGCTCGCTGGCGGTAGTAGGCGGCCATGAGATCGTTCGGCACGTTCCCCGGCTGCGAGCTGCGGGAACGCGTGAGCGGCGGCAGGACTATGCGGTTTTTCAGCGTGTAAGGCCCAAGGTGCGCGGCCTGAAACAGAACAGCGTTTTCCACTTTCGTACTCCTAAATATCTAGAAATTTCGAATAGATGAGGCAAAGCCTCACCCCGCGCTGGCCTGCCTCAGAAGACCCCGAACGGAGCCTCATTCAGGCTGACGTAGATGTTCTTCTTCTGGGTGTAGGCATCGAGCATCGACTTATGCGTCTCACGACCGATGCCCGACTTCTTGTACCCGCCGAAGGGCGCGTGAGCCGGAATGTCGTGATAGGTGTTGACCCACATCCGTCCGGTCTCAACTGCGCGCGCTACGCGGATGGCGCGATTGATGTCTTGCGTCCAGACGCCGCCGGCAAGGCCATAGTCCGACGCGTTAGCCAGCGAGATGACCTCATTTTCGTCCTTGAACGGCAGCACGCAAACGACTGGCCCGAAGATCTCTTCCTGAGCCACGCGCATGTCGTTGCGCACATCGACGATGATCGTCGGCTCGATAAAGAAGCCCGCGTCGTACTCGCCGCCCGTCAGACGATGTCCGCCCGTCAGGATGCGCGCTCCTTCTTCTGTCGCGAGCTTGATATAGCCCATGATGCGGTCGGTCTGCGTCTGACTGACCTGCGCGCCCATCTGGGTATTTTCGTCGAGGGGGTTGCCGATCCGGACCTTCTCGAACCGTTCCTTGAGTTCGCCGACGAAGCGATCATAGATCGATTCATGCACGAAGAGCCGCGAGCCGGACTCGCAGACTTCCCCCTGGTTCCACAGGATGGCCAGCGCCGCTGCCTCGACCGCTCTTTCCCAGTTGGCATCGGGAAAGACGATGTTGGCCGACTTGCCGCCCAGTTCAAGGGTTGCGGGGATAATCTTCTTGGCAGCGGCGGTCGCGACGACTTCGCCGACGCGGGTCGAACCGGTGAAGGCCAGCTTTCCAATCCGCGGATGATCGAGAATAGCCTGCCCGACCTCGCCGCCGGTGCCAGGGACGACATTGACCACGCCCGCAGGAAGGACCTGCGCAAAGATTTTAGCGAGTTCCAGGATCGTGACCGGCGTCATCTCGGACGGCTTGATCACCACAGTATTGCCGGCCGCGATCGCCGGAGCGATCTTCCACGTCGCCATAAGCAGCGGGAAATTCCAGGGAATGACCTGCCCGACGACACCGATCGGCTCGCTGAGCGTCAGGCTCATCGTCTTGTCGTCCAACATCGCCGCTTCGTCAGAATGGCTGCGGATCACACCTGCGAAGTAGCGAAAATGGTCGATCGCCAGAGGCACATCGACGTTGGCTTCGCGGATCGGCTTGCCGACATCCATGCTCTCGAGAACGGCGAAGCGCTCGGCGTCAGCCTCCAACAGCTCTGCGATCTTCAGCAACGCGTTCGAGCGCTCGATCGCAGATGTTTTGCGCCAGGTCTGAAAGGCCCGGTGAGCGGCCTGCACGGCGCGGTCTACATCCGCAGCGGTGCCGTGAGGCGTCCGCGTCAGAACGGCACCGGTGGCCGGATTGATACTGTCGTTGGTTCTGCCGCTTTCACTGTCAACCCACTGGTTGTCGATGAAATGGCCATAGCTGCTGTCCGGAGCGTAGCTCGGGGTCGTCTCATTGCGCATCAGCATTCTCAGTCTCCTTCTTTCTGGGTGACAAACTCACCCTAACCTAATATCGAGATATGTCAATATCGCTATTTCGAGATTTCGCTATTTCTCGTTCGGGTCACTGCGGCGCCGAGTTCAGATTGGAGATCCGGTCGAAACACGACGACGAGGTGCCGCATGAATTCCAGAGGCCGAGCGGCGCAGAATGCGGTCCTGACAGGCTAATCATCGTGCTCGACTTCAACGACCAACCGCCCGCGCACTCTCCCGGCGAGAATATCTTCGCCGGCATCGATCACCTCGCTGAGAGGGATGGTGGTTGTGATTTCGGCGAGCGTCGCGTGGTCAAGATCCGTGGAAAGCCGACCCCATGCCTCAAGCCGGCGTGGCTTCGGACACATCACCGAGTCGATCCCGAGAAGCGCGACGCCACGCAGAATGAAGGGAGCTACGGAAGCAGGTAGATCCATCCCCTGCGCCAAGCCACAGGCCGTTACGGCGCCACCATATTTCGTCATAGAGAGGACGTTGGCGAGCGTGTGTGAACCGACCGCGTCGACCCCCGCTATCCAGCGTTCCTTTCCCAGCGGCCGGCCTGAACCGGACAATTCGCTACGGTCGATGATTTCACTCGCGCCGAGGCCTCTGAGGTAGTTGGCCTCGTCCGCGCGTCCCGTCGAGGCGATGACGCGCCAGCCGGCTTTGGCAAGCAACGCGATTGCCACGGAGCCTACGCCGCCCGCCGCGCCCGTGACGATGACGGGACCGTCGTCCGGCGTCAGCCCATACCTCTCCAGCGCCAGGACGCTCAGCATGGCTGTGAAGCCTGCGGTGCCGATCGCCATGGCGTCGGCAGGCGTCATGCCTGCGGGCAGAGGTACCAGCCATTCGCCTTTGACCCTGCTCTTTTGGGAAAAGGCACCAAAATGGGTTTCGCCGATACCCCAGCCCGTGAGGATCACCTGATCTCCAGGGCGAAAATCAGGGTTGCTTGAGGCTTCGACGACACCAGCGAGGTCAACCCCGGGGATCATCGGGAAGCGTCGTACCACAGGTCCCTTTCCTGTCAGCGCGAGACCATCCTTGTAGTTGAGGGTCGAATGCGTCACCCGAACTGTGACGTCGCCTTCCATCAAGTCCGCGTCACTGATGTCCTTCAGAGAGACGGTTTGCTTACCGTCGTTTTTCTCAATCACGATCGCCTTGAACGTGCTCATGTCGCTTCTCCGTTTAATTAGACCGATCGTCTATAAATGCACAAAAAAATAGTCCTAGGCTCGGGTCATTGCGAAAAAGCCGTTCGCAAAGGTCCTGAGCGCATCAGCGTTGCGTTCAAGCTTCGCGCGCAACACCGCGCCTTCCCAGCCTATCCAAAAGAATGCCGCCAGTTCATTGACGTCGTGGTTTGTACCAATTTCGCCTTCCGCCTGCGCGGCGCGCAAACAAGCTGCCGTCCGATGCTGCCAATCAACGAACACGTCGCTCAGTTGCTGTCGGTAGGATTCGGGCAATGCGCCCATCTCCTGACCTAAATTCCCAACGAGACAGCCCCGGGAAAATGCGAAGCGGGCCATGGCGTCTTCAGCATCGCGCGTGAACGCCTCAAGGCGTTGCAAGTGCGGTCGCTCACTATCGGCGAAGAATCGTTCAAGCCTACGCCCAAAGTACTTCCCATAGCGGTCGATCAACTCAGCGCCGAACGCCTCCTTGCTATCGAAATAGTGATAAAACGATCCCTTGGGCACTCCCACTGCCTTCAGGATCTCGTCGATCCCCGTTGCCGAGAAGCCTTTTTCTGTCAGAGCAACTAACCCCGCACGCACCAATGACTCACGGGTTTCACTGAAACCCATAGTAGCTTTTGGAGGACGCCCACGGCGTCGGGGTGTGATGGCAACGTTCATGTGATTTAATTAGACCGATCGGCTACTAAATGCAAGTGGATTCTGAAGCGATGGTTCGCGGGACGCATTTCGCTGGGGTGGACCAGTTGGTCTGGAAGCCCGACGGTCAGCCCGAGTGCTATTTCAGTTGCCACGCTGCCCTGAGCATTTTGTCATGCTCCTCGGCCCAGATGCACAACTCCACGAGCGGCTCCGCAATGCTTTTGCCCAACGGGGTGAATGAATACTCTACCATTGGCGGAACGACGGGATGCACCTTTCGACACACTAGTTGGTCATTTTCAAGATTACGCAGAACTTGCGTCAGCATTTTCGGCGAGATCCCTTTGATCTGCCTTTGAAGTTCTGTGTATCGCTTGGTCCCCTGGACCAGTGAGTACATGACAAGCAGGGTCCATTTATTGCCCAAACGAGCGATTACCTGATGCGCCCCGCATTCGACATTGAACACGTCGATGCTCTGAATCGCCGAGACCGCGCGCCCCCAACTAGGCTCTCTCAAAGGGGCGGAGGCCGGACTGGCGTCCAAGGGCGAGGCGGATGAAGGGTTTTGCTCTCTCTCAGTCGTTCTTTCGGTCATCTCAATTCCTACCATTCGGTGCCTATTGCACCAAACAGTGCATACTTCCATTTGGGTAGTCTAGTGCGTATCGGTAGTGTCGCATGCGCCGTTCGCCGCGACCGTTCTCGATGCAGGCGGACTCGGTAAACGCGGGACGCCGGGCAAACGAGCCTGTCGTTCTCGGCGGTCCGTCGCGTGCGCTTGAACAAGATTGTGAAGATGAGACGGTCCCAGCTTCGGATGATGAGCATCAAAACAAGATGCTTAGTTTCAAGGGTCCGGATAATCGAAAAGACGAGCAGCACTTCCGGAATGACTGATCTCTCCCTTGATCTCCGATTCATGAAATATGCGATCCTCGCGGCGGAATATGGCAGTTTTCGACGTGTCGCGAAAACTCTTGAGGTTTCGCAGTCGACGGTCAGCCGCCGCGTGCTTCTCCTGGAAAGGAGGCTAGGTGTGCAATTGTTCGAACGCCGCAGGACAGGGGTAGTGTTGACGCCTGCCGGCCGTCGCTTCATCGAACAAGCCTCCGATGGAGTCGAGCGACTCCAAAAGGCAATCGAAGGATTGAAGCGTGATCGCCAGGGCGCGTCCGGCGAGCTCCGTGTCGGGATCATGGCGTCCCTCGCCTTCGGATTTCTCGGAGATCTCCTCGCTGAATTTCATCGAAGATATCCGCTAATTGACCTCAAGCTCGAAGAGTGTAGTTCGCAAGGTATTGGCGCGGCAGTCGCGAGAGGGCGCCTGGACGTCGGTTTCATCCTTGGTGAACCGTCAATGCCTGACTGTGAGACCATGCCGCTTTGGGATGAAACGCTGTACGTTGCGATGCCCGAACATCACCCACTCTCGACACGCGCGGCGTTTGACCTATGGGCGCTGCGCGAGGAGGCCTTCCTAGTTGCAGCCGGCGTAGCGGGGCCGGATCTTCAAAATTATTTAGTCCGCCATCTATCCAGCCCAGGATTCTTTCCGACGGTTTCGGTCCAGGGCGTCGGCCGCGAAAATCTCCTGAACATGGTGGCGAAAGGCTTTGGCATCACATTGACGACGGTATCGACGCTAGGAACCACCTACCCGGGTGTCCAATTCCGTCCACTGATTGGGCCGGACACCGTTGCGACATGGAGCGTCGTAAAGCGGAAAAAGGATACCAATCCCGCGCTCTCAACTTTGCTGAGGCTCGCGCGGGAAATGCGATCCCGCGACCCGAAGGCCGGACGTTGCTCTGTCCCACATCAGCCAACGACGTGATAATGAACCCGGCTTTGCTGACGCTATGAACGCACATCGTCGCGCTTTGACTGACCCGCAGAAGCGGTGACTCGCCGCTGGCGAGCGAACTCGCGATCCGTCGCGATAAATCGCGACACCATGGGGACTATCAACCGGGCGGGATCAGGAACCTCTTCGCCTTGCTGCCGGCTTAGGATCGCCGCGTACGTGGTGAGGTCTCGGTGCAATGACGCAGGAAGCTCCACCGTAACTTTCACTGGCTTCTCATCGACGAGTGCTTCCAGTTTCAGCTTGGTCATTACGTGCCTCCGTACGGTTCGAGTACCAGATCGCGGGTGACGATGACGCGCACCGGAAAGCCCGGCCTGATCGTCAGCGTCGGAGCGATATTGAGCTGACGCCTAACGATCTGCTGGCCGGCGTCATTGATGGTGTCCTGGCCGCCATTGCGGATCGCCTGGATAAGGCGGTCGTCATTGTCCACAGCGAGTTCGGCGCCAACGCTGAGCAGAGTTGAAAGCCCGGCAGCTTTGGCAAGATCCCACCAATGGTAATCGACACCGTCCTGCAGGCCGGCATAGCCTTCGGCGTCGGCACCCGGCTGGCGCTCGAGAACGATCGACCGGCCATTCGGAAAGATCAGCCGGTTCCAGACAAGCAGCACGCGGCTTTGCCCGAATTGCACATTGTTGTCGTACTGGCCGATGACGCGTGTCCCCTGCGGCACGAGCAGGATGCGTCCGGTCGGGCTGTCGTAGATGTTCTCGGTGACCTGGGCGGTGATCTGGCCCGGTAGGTCCGACCGGATGCCGGTGATCAGTGCGGCGGATATCACGGCTCCCGCCTGAAGGATGTTCGGCGACGCCGGCGCAGCAACGCGATCGGGCGCGACCGTCCTGCGATCGGCCGCCGCGTTCAGAAACGCGTTCTGCCGATCCTGCGCTGAGGGTGTCGCCGGCGGCGGCGCGAGACCAAGACTCGCCAAATCCGGCGCTGGCGGGAGTACTGGGGCAGTTCCCGCCGCAGCGGGTGCGCCCCGGCTTTCCGACCCGGAGAAGAGACGGCTGGTGCGCGCGGTCTCGATCTCCTGAAGGCGGCGCTGCTCTTCGGGACTGATGCCGGGATTGGGCGTGGCGATGCCGGGGGCGGGCACCGGTTGCCCACGATCCTGGGTGCTGAGGATCGGTCGGCCGAGATCGCCAGGTAGCGGCGGACCAAGCTGCGGCACGCCACTGTAATCTCGCGGTAGACCTGCGAGGCCATCGGCCGTCGACCGGTTTTCTGTCGAATAGAGTTCCTCGTTCGGGCGTCCGCCATCGCGTGTCTGGAGCGCGTAGATCAGGGCTCCGCCGGGCTCTGTTGCAAAAATCGTGAAGCTTGAGCATGCTTGGCGGAGATTGGACGGACGGAACGATGACGGATTTCAAGTGGCGCCATTTCCAGGGTGATGTGATCCTGTGGGCGGTGCGCTGGTATTGT
>Ga0066256_1002591_pt2 | contig 14549 bp, 11 predicted proteins | sample ThiBio_1000_biof_FD_87107 | JGI IMG/M metagenome (GOLD analysis project Ga0066256, IMG submission 87107) | Wastewater bioreactor microbial communities from Cape Town, South Africa - Thiocy_expt_1000_biof (version 2) | ecosystem: Engineered > Bioreactor > Thiocyanate-remediating >...
TCATGGCGGCGTAGCTTTTCAACCTTACAGAAAATCGTTTGAAAAACTTTTGGGCAAACCGATCGTTTATGTTGAAAACTATCTTTCAAGCGAGGGTTTTATTGGTTTTAAAATGCGTGAAAAGGGCAGCATTCAGCTTGTGACAAATAATAATATCTTTTTTGAATTTGTTCCTTTCAGCGATAAAAATTTTGACACCAGCGGCAATATTGTGGCCAATCCCGAAGCGTTATTGATTGATGAGGTGGAAATAGGAAAAGACTACGCCCTGCTGATGAGTACCAATGCCGGGTCATGGCGCTATTTACTTGGAGATACCATTCGTTTCATTGATAAGAAAACAAACGAAGTTGTAATTACCGGTCGTACCAAACATTTTTTAAGCCTGGTTGGCGAACACCTGAGCGTGGAAAATATGAACCATGCTATAGAAGCCGCCAACGATCATTTTAACATCAGCATACCTGAGTATACGGTTGTTGGCTTTCCTCATGAAAACCTTTTTGCTCATAAATGGTATGTGGCCACAAACGATACCGTTGATGCGGGCGCATTAAGAACTTTCATAGACAATGCTTTGCGCAAAATAAATGACGATTATTCTACCGAGCGTGACAGCGCGCTGAAAGATGTTTTTCTTGAAATTTTACCGGAAGAAAAGTTTCTGAAATTCATGGAACTGAAAGGAAAAGTTGGCAGCCAGCACAAATTCCCCCGCGTAATGAAAGGCCGGATGCTGGAAGACTGGAACCGGTTTCTTGCCTCCGGTAAAATTTAATTCTTCTCTTGCAAAAACTTTTTTTATTTTGTTGCCTGTATGATTGAAGCCTTTTTAAAAGGAATAACACTTGGGCTTTTGCTGAGCATAGCCGTTGGGCCGGTGCTTTTTTCCATCATAAAACACAGTATTAATGTTGGTCACAAAGGTGGTTTTGCTTTTGTGGCCGGCGTTTCTGCCAGCGATTTTACACTGGCAATCATCAGTAATGTGTTTACAGCCCTTTTTGAAACCCTCAGCTCTCACAAGCAAATTATTGGCATCTGCGGTAGTATATTTTTAATATTGATGGGTATTTATTTTTTGTTTTTTAAAAAAGTCAAAATAAATGATAAGGGTAAAATTCTGGATGCCGAAATGCGCGGCCGCGATTATGTGAGACTGTTTTTTTCAGGGTTCTTCATGAATATTTTAAACCCCGCGGTATTTTTATTCTGGCTTACAACTTCCACAACTTTTATTAACCACACCATCCGCGAAAGGATTGTTCTTTTTTTAACCTGTCTTCTTTTTGTATTAGCTGCGGACATTATAAAAGTGATGCTTGCGGGCAAAATCAGAAACCGGCTCACGCCGCATAATATTCAACTTATTAACCGCTTAAACGGTATTATTCTTATTGGGTTTGGGATTGCTCTGATTTGGGGCCTCGCTTCTCACACTATACCTGATTTTCCGGCCCAATAGGTGTAACTTGCAGCAATATGAAATATTTTTTATTGATCCCCGTCTTCGTTCTATTCTTCGCAGCATGTAATAACCAAGCTGCGCAACCGGAAGAAAAAAAATCATTGGCTGACAGTCTTTTTGATGACGTGATGGCCGGCCACGATGTTGCCATGCCTAAAATGATGAAGCTTGAGCGGCTTCAAAACCAAACAAAAGCAGCCATTGATTCAATAAACAAACTTCCCTCAGCCAAACAAAAAATGCTGGCAAATTATAAAACGGAATTGGACAGCACTTTAAAAGCTTTGGATTACGCCGATTTTGCCATGAACCAATGGATGGGAGAATTTAAATACGACTCCTTAAAAAATAATGAGCCAGAAAGAGTAAAATACCTGCAAAGCGAATTAGAAAAAGTTAACAAAATGAAAGATGCCGTTTTAAAAGGCATCAACAAGGCGGATTCGCTTTTTTCTAAGAAATAAACTACTTTTCTCTTTCAATTTCTTTGCAAAGTGCTTGAAACGTTTCGTCAACAGAGCCCGATCCTGTAATGATCCTGAGCATATTTTTTTCATTAAAGTAATTGGCCACCGGCTCCGTATCGCGCTGGTAAATAGCAAACCGCTTTCTCACAATTTCTTCGTCGGAGTCATCAGCCCGGCCGGAGGTTTTCCCTCTGTTTAAAACTCTTTTAACCAACTCGTCGTGGTCCACATTCAAAAACAAAACGCTGTCAATAGCTGTTTTCCGGAGCGCTAAAAGTTTTTCAAGAGATTTTGCCTGGTTAACCGTTCTTGGAAAGCCATCAAACAAAAACCCTTTTGCTTCTTTGTTTTCTTCCAGGCAATTGTCAATAATACCCACCACCATTTCGTCGGGCACCAGTTGGCCTTTATCAATCAGCTTTTTTGCCTCAACGCCCAATGGAGATTTCTTTGCGATTTCTGCGCGCAGCAAATCGCCGGTGGAAAGATGAACGAGTCCATATTTTTCCACCAGTTTGCCGGATTGGGTTCCTTTTCCACTACCCGGAGGCCCGAAAAGAATGAGGTTGTACATTTGAAAGCCCTGGTTTTTATTTAGGTTGTAAAGATAGGGAGCAAGTTTTCATAACGAAATGTTTTTACTCAGAAAATCTTGCTTTTTTACCAGCATACAGTTTATAAAGGATACTCAATGCCTTAAAACCCCTTTGTTTTCCACAGTTTGTTAATATATTCAAAAGTGCTATTTTTGCCAACCTTTTTTATATAATAATAAATATTTATGTCAGTAATTCAGAAGATTCAGGATAAATACGGCAAGGTAATGGCCATCATTATTGCCTTTGCACTTGTCATATTTGTGGTGATGCTTGCGTTTGAAAACGGAGGAAGCTTGTTTCGCGGCCAATCTATGACCGTAGGAAAAATCAACGGAGAAGAAATTAGCATTCAAAACTTCAGTACCCTTGTTGAGCAACAAACTGAAATGATGAAGAGCCGCCAAATGGGTGATGGTGAAATGGCGGCACAACAAGCTAACGAAGCTGCCTGGAACCAGGAAATTATGAGAGTGCTTATTGACCAGGAAACCGAAAAACTCGGAATTACAGTTGGTAAAAAAGAACTCAACGACCTTTTGTTTGGCACAAACCCGCCGCAGGAGTTAAAGCAGGCCTTTACTGATCCTCAAACCGGCCAGTACAACGGCGCGGTTGCCCAGCAGCAAATCAATGAAGTTAAATCAAAAGGAACCGCTGAGCAAAAAGCACAAATGAATTCTTTTTTAGACCAGTTGGTTCTGCAACATTTGGGAGAGAAATTTGATGCATTGTTTTCAGCCAGCATTAATTTCCCTAAATGGATGATTGAAAAACAAAATGCCGAAAATGCTTTGATGTCAAAGATTTCGTTTGTTAGGGAACCCTACACCAGCATCTCCGACTCTGCAGTAAAAGTTACCGACGCAGATATTCAGGCGTTCATCAATAAAAATAAAAAAGATTTTAAACAACCCGAAAGCCGCAGCATTTCTTACGTAGCTTTTGATGCGCAGCCAAGCGCAGCAGACAGCACAACAGCGATGAGAAATATTACTGAATTGAAAGCGGCTTTTGACAGCACCAGAGACATTGAAAGTTTTCTCACCAACCAGGGCGTGAACACTTTTTATAATGGTTACATTAGCAGCAATAGGATACAGATCCCCATGAAGGATTCAATTTTCAGAGTGGGCGTGGGCAATATTTACGGGCCCTATATTGATGGCAGCAGTTATAGCCTGGCAAAAGTTTTGGGTGCAAAACAAATTCCTGATACAGTGAAAATCAGACATATTTTGATTGGCCTTGCTACGCAGGATCCTCAGTCCGGGCAACAAATTCCGTTAAGAGATACCGCTACGGCAAAAAAACTGGCAGACAGTGTTGCTTTGGCGATCAGGAACGGCGCTAATTTCGATTCGATGGTGGTAAAATTCTCCACCGATCCGGGAAGCGTAAACAACGGTGGTGTTTACGATGATGTGCCATCCGGCCAAATGGTTCCTGAATTCAACGACTTTATTTTCGGAAACCCTGTTGGCAGCAGAGCTGTTGTAAAAACCGATTTTGGTTACCATATTATTGAAATCCTTTCTCAAAAAGGAAGTTCAACCGGTTATAAAATCGCTTATATAAGTAAGCCGATTGAAGCAAGCCAGGAAACCGATATGGCCGCAAACAACGAAGCCACCAAATTTGCAGGCCAGGCAAAAGATCAAAAAACATTTAACGAAGCGGCGGAAAAATTACAAAAAGAGAAAGGAATTAATAAAGCAATTGCCACTGATATTGCTCCAACCGGTTCAATGATTCAGGGCGTTGGCAGCTCAAGATCATTTGTAAAAAGCATTTACGAAGCCGACCTGGGCGATATTGTGCAACCGCAACGTGTTGGAAATTATTACGTGGTAGGCCTTGTTACAGAAGTAAACAAAGAAGGTACCATGAGTGCAGCAAAGGCCAGAATGATGGTAGAACCATTATTGCTTAACGAGAAAAAAGCCGACCTCATCACGACCAAAATAGGCAAAGTAACAACTTTGGAAGCTGCGGCCACCGCATTAAAAAAATCAGTTGAAACTGCCGACAGCCTTCGCTTTAACGGGCAGGGTAACCCCGTGCTGGGCTTTGAACCAAAAGTGATTGGCGCGTCTTTTAATCAAGCCAATGTAAACAAAGTGGTTCCCGAAGCCATCGCAGGTTCGCAGGGTGTGTATATTATTCGTGTAGATAACATTATGGCTACTCCGGTTGCCGCCGCTAATGTAGAGCAGGAAAGAATGATGAGGTACCAGCAGGCCAAACAGCAAACCCGCTTTGCTGCGTTACAGGCATTGCGCGAAGCAGCTACCATAAAAGATAACCGGAATAAGTTTTATTAATTATATTCGAGGCGGAATTTCAACCGAAATCCACTGCAGGGCAGCCCCGTAAAAGGGGCTGTTTTCGTTTAAACCCCTAAAACATTTCGCCGTTATTCATTGTTACTATTCAAATGGAAATTAAAAACAAAGTTGCCGAAAGCGGCATCATTACATTGAATCTTGAAGATTTTTTTTCAAAGGAAGAAGTTATTCTCTTTGACATAAAAGACCACCTCTTCATGGAAATGATTCTAAAAGAAAAAGATTTTCGTGAAGCTTTAAAAACCCTTGACTGGGAAAAATACCGGGGCAGAAATGTTGGCATCGTTTGCTCGGCAGACGCTATCATTCCGCAATGGGCTTACATGCTCATTACAACTTACCTTTTTGGCGTTGCCAGGTTTGTGGCCGTTGGCGATGCCGATGAGATTAAGAAAAGATTGCTACTAAAAGAAATCAACACTTTAAATACTGATGATTATAAGGACACCCGTGTTGTAATAAAAGGCTGCGGCGATATGCAAATCAGCGATTATGCTTACGCAGAAATCACACGTGTGCTTTTACCCGTGGCCAAAAGCATTATGTACGGAGAACCCTGTAGCACAGTGCCGGTGTACAAAAAGAAATAAGCTAAAACCAACCTCTTCTTTTAAACGCCATCAACATCCACACCGGAATGATAAACATCATCGCCACGGCTATCCAAAAACCCCAGTGGTGTTTGGTAAGCGGAATGATGTCGAAGTTCATTCCAAAAATGCCGCCGATAACAGTTGCCGGCGCCAGCACACAGGTTACAATCGCCATTACTTTCATCACCTCATTCATGCGCAGGTTTACGTTGCTGATGTAAAGATCCTGCATACCCATAATCATATCGCGGTAGTTGTCCACCAGGTCAATTGACTGCACGGCGTGATCGTAAACATCTTTATAATACCGTTCGTTAAACTCTGTAAGCAAATCGCTTTCGCTTTTAATAATATTCGCAATCACTTCGCGCAAAGGGTAAATGCTGCGTTTCAAAACAATCTGCTCTTTTCTGATGGCGTTGATGTTGGCGAGGGTTCTTTTATTGGCGCTGCGCACAATCTGTTCCTCCAGGTCTTCAATCTGATCTCCCAGTTTATCCATCACCAGAAAATAATGGTCAACAATGGTATCAATCAGCGTGTAGTATAAATAATCCGCTTCCTTGCCGCGGGTTTTACTGGTGGGTGATTTCAGGCGCTCGCGCAGCGCATCAAAAACGTCTCTGGAGGGATCGTCCTGAAAAGTGATTACAAAATTTTTGCCCAGCACCAGGCTTATCTGCTCCTGCTCTACCGACTGTTTTTGTTCGTTGTAATAAAGCATGTTCATTACGCTGAACAAAATTTCATCCATTTCATCCATCTTGGGGCGCTGGCCTACCGCTAAAATATCTTCGCGCAACAGAGGAGAAATTCCAAACCGTTCGCCAATGGCATCCACATCGTTTTTTCTGAGGCCATCCACATTCACCCAAACAATTTTTCCGTTACCCGTATTTAATTTCAGGCAATCAATTACGCTCATGTCCTTTCTTTCCTCAATGGCTTCCTTGTTGTAGACAAAGGCAGAGATCACAACGTGCGCCGCTTCTTCCCGCTCAGGAAGCACCGTGGGGTTTACTGAAAGAATTTCGCGGGTCCTTTCTGTACCAAAGAGTTCCAGCGGGTTTAAAATATACCTGAGGTATTTTTCAGTTTGGGATTTCATTACGGAAAGATAAAATTTATTGAGGAAAATGTAGAAGGGAGCGCTTTGAAAAACAGCGAAGTAAAAACCGGCGAAATGGCTGTAGTAGCAATTTATAGGTTAGGTTCATGCTGTACTTATTTTTATGTATTGGGCGTCAACATAGACGACGGCACGAGGCGTACTGAACAGAAAATATTATTCCCAAATATGGAAACTCTCCTTGCCTTTGTTGTTTGTCTTTTCAGCGCCAAAGATTTTTCAAGACAGAATTTTATGAAGAACCACGCTCGCCATCGTTGACATTAATACAGCAGGCCTTGAGCAAGCAAAGGCCGAACTGCAACAACCTGTACCGGGAAGCAATTTGTCAAATAATTGTCTGGTGCAAACTCCGGTATTTATGCTTTCTGTCTGAAAAGTCACTTTTTATTTGCTTTAAAAATGTAAATTAGCATCTGGAAAAAATGATTTTGCCAACGTTGGGGCTACATTGAAAGGTAGTAGTTTCTCTTCTGCCCCTTTGCCGAACCGATAAAACCGTTAAACGCTACCAATAACTACACCACTCAATGAATTCCCTAAATATAAAAAAATGAAACGTAGAAATTTTATCTTCAGTGCCCTTTCAACAATACCAATTTTTTCGTTTGCAAAAGTTAAACTATCCCGAGAGATGCAAACAGGAAAACCATTTAAGGTAAATTCCGGAGCAGCCAGATTTGGAACACACTATAAAATGAAAGGCGTAACTCTCAATACGCTCGACATTAAAATTTCCGGTAGAGATACAAATGGAGGACTGTCAGTATTTGAACAAACCGGACAAACGCCATACGGTGGCCCGCCATTACATATTCATATTGACCAGGACGAATGGTTTTTTGTAACGGAAGGAGAATATTTATTTCAGTGCGGCAAAGAAAAATTTCACGTTCAGGCGGGTGATACAATTTTTTTACCGCGAAACGTTCCACATGCTTTTATTCAACTGACCGAAAAGGCAAGAACAATTGTTTCTTATATGCCGGCCGGAAAAATGGAAGCTTTCTTTGCGGTCACCGATAAATGGGAATCACCACCATCTAAAAATGAAATCGCAAAAGTATTTTCGGAACATGGCATGAAGGTGGTTGGAGAACCGTTAAAAATTGATTGAAAACCCAGCAGTGAACATCTACAAATAAAGCATAGCTTGTAGCGCTTTCTGAAATTAAATATACCCCACGGATAAATCTGTGGGCTAACCCCCGATTTAAATCCTGAGTCAGGTGTAATGAACAATCTGTATTTTTAACCCTTGTCATCGCAATAAACCTATAAACAAATACAGCAATGAAACGAAGCACGATAGATTTTTCTCACATAGTGGAATGTACATGCGAAGTTCCTTGTCTAACCGACAGGCTGGCATCCAACCATTAAAACCCGCCCGAACGGCATTCAGCCGGGCGGGCATAAAAATATATACGAATGAAAGCCAGGCATTTTTTATTATTTGCAATCTGTTTCCTCTTCGCGGGTAGCGCCACTACATCTCTTGCTCAGGCAAATGACCGGATTAAAAACATTGAAGCCGCACTCCCGGCCTTAGATGAAATGATGCGTAACACCGCCAAAGAAAAACATTTTCCGGCTTTGGTTTATGGTATCGTTGTAGATGGCCGAATGATACACACAGGAAATACGGGTTACACAAATGTTGCAGATAAATTTTTGGCAAACAGGCAATCTGTGTTCCGCATTGCATCCATGACCAAAAGCTTTACAGCAAGTGCCATCTTAAAGCTTAGGGACGAAGGCAAATTAAAACTCGACGACCCGGCTTATCTGTACATTCCGGAAATGAAATCGCTGAAATATTTAACCACCGATGCAGCGCCCGTAACCATCCGTAATTTACTCACACATACGGCAGGCCTTCCCGAAGACAATCCCTGGGGCGATCGCCAATTGGCCACCACTGATGCACAATTGTTGGCGTTAATAAAAAAAGGGATTTCATTTTCAAACAATCCCGCAACCACGATGGAGTACAGTAATTTGGGGTTTGCGCTTTTGGGTTATATCGTTAAACAGGTTTCCGGTGTAACTTATCAGGAGTATATCACTAAAAACATACTGCTGCCATTGGGTATGGCACATACTTATTGGGAATATGATAAAGTACCCAAAAAGGAACTGGCGCATGGTTACCGCTGGGTAAACAATCAGTGGCAGGAGCAACCCTTATTACATGATGGTACTTATGGCGCCATGGGCGGATTGATGACCAGCCTCGAAGATTTTTCTAACTATTTATCTTTTCATCTTTTGTCGGCCACACCAGGCAATACTCCCGAAAAAGGACCGTTAAAAAGAAGTTCGGTTCGTGAAATGCAGCGCCCCTGGAGCTTTTCACAAGCATACAATAAAAATACTTCAACGGGGGCTCCCTGCGCCACGGTAATAAATTATGGTTATGGATTGTCCTGGAGCAAAGACTGTAATGAAAATGTAACGGTAGGCCATAGCGGCGGATTACCGGGTTTTGGAAGCAATTGGAAAATAATGCCGGAGTATGGGGTCGGCATCGTTTCAATGGCAAATTTAACCTATGCCCCAATGTCTGCCTTCAATACAATAATGTTGGATACATTGATAGCGCTGGCCGGTTTGAAGCCGCAAAAACATCAGGCCTCGGCCATCTTAACACAGCGAAAAGAAGAATTACTTCAATTATTGCCCGACTGGAAAAATGCTGAGGCCTCCGGGATATTCGCGGATAATTTTTTTCTGGATTACTTCACGGATTCTTTAAAAAAACGGGCAACTACTCTTTTTAATAAAGCGGGCAAAATCAACCGTGTGGGAGAATTGGTTCCCGAAAACAATTTGCGTGGATCATTTATTTTGGAAGGAGAAAACAGCAATATTGAAATTAGTTTTACACTCACGCCTCAAAATCCTCCGTTGATACAGGAGTACCAAATACGGGAAAGATCAAAAAAATAAATTGATTTTTTTCTCAGGTGCCAAAATAAAAAGGGAGAGAATAAGAATACTCCCTCCGGTCTATTACATGAGAAAATTTATGTTGTTGATATCCGTTTAAATATCGCCGCGTTTTAATCTGCTTACCAGCAAAATTTCGCCATCTGAATTGGCTTTTACGGTATACCAGTGCTTACTACTTTTTAAAACCACATTGTAAACGGTACCCGTACTGTTTGATACTTCCGTTACACCCCAAATTTTATGAGAGTACTTTTTTTGAATATTGTAAAGAATATTCGAGGGCAGATTTTCCTGTTGGTAGTACCTGATGGTTTGAACAAGTTTGCCGTCGTTATCAAGAAAAGCTTTTGTTTTTACATCGCCGCTTTTAAAAGTAGCTTCGGCATATTTAGCGGTACTGTTCCATGTTACATTTTGAGCGTCTTTAAAAACCTGGTTAAAGGTTTTTAATACCTTTTCATTTATGGGCAGATTTTTTTCTGCAGCAAAAACATTCAGGCTGAGGAATACTGTAGCTAAGAGGATTAAGTTTTTCATTGTTTTAAATTTTAGAAGTTATTAATTATTTTCGGTTTGTTTCTGAAACAAAAGTAGGCTGCACAAGGCCTGTGAGGCAATAGGTTTCTGGCAAACGGGCAGTGAAACAACGGTGAAACGCGGTTATTACGGTGCCAACGAACAATGGTAAATGCAACCTTTTTGAATACATCGGTAAATGACGGTTTTTTGATTTGCACAAGTAGGTTTATAACAAGAAGTCGCCGAAAACAGAAATATGTTACAGCTTATTTGTGATGAAATTGTTAATTGCAACGCCGCTTTGCAATAAGCCTGAAGGATGCCGGGCCTCTCGTATAAATGCTTAAATGGGGCGCAAAACATTTTTATAAAATTGCGCTCCGCTGCTGGACCTGCCTACCGCAGGCAGGGTTCGATTCCACGCTCGCCCTTCGAGCACTCCCGCCAGCGGGAGATATTTCGCCTCCTGAAATTTCAACATGACTCAGGTAAAATTGTTATGCACCCCTTAAATAAGAGTGTCTTATTATTCATGCATAAATCCTTAAATTTACCAACTCCCTAAAATGAAACTTGTTTGTAAATGATCCTGATCGTAGATGATTCCCCGGAAAATATTATTTCTCTACAAAAAGTTTTGGAAAAAAACGGCTTTGAAGTTGATACCGCGGCCTCTGGTGAGGAAGCGCTGAAAAAGATTCTGCAAAAATCTTATGTACTAATCATTCTTGATGTACAAATGCCCGACATGGACGGGTTTGAAGTTGCAGAAGCCATCAGGGGTTACAGCAAAGCTAAAGAAACAGCAATTATTTTCCTCTCTGCTGCCACGGCAGATGTGCAGCTTATTACCCGCGGTTATTCTTCGGGGGCGCTGGATTACATAAGCAAACCCGTTGACATTAACATTTTGCTGCTTAAAGTGCAGACTTTTTACCGCATTTACGAACAGAGCCGTGAACTGAAAGACATACAGGCTAAACTTCTTGATGAAATTGAGTTTCGCAAAGAGGCCGAACGCAAAAAAGATGAATTCATCAGCATCGCGAGCCACGAGCTTAACACACCCGTTACCAGCGTAAAAGGCTACCTGCAATTGTTAGAGCGTAGTATTGATAAGCAGGATATGGAGGTAACAAAATCAAGGCTTCAGAAAGCGAGGAATCAGGTGGATAAACTGCAAATCCTTATTTCTGACCTGCTGGATATTTCAAAAGTAGAAAGCGGCAAACTGCAGTTCAATAAAAAGTTTTTTGTCTTTGATGAAATGCTGGATCGTGTACTCGAAATAATGCAGCCAAACAACCCGCAGATTAAATTGATAAAAAACGGGGCGGTGAAGGCTAAAATATTTGCTGATGAAATGCGCATGGAGCAGGTGATTGTGAATTTTATCAGCAACGCGCAAAAATACGCACATGAATCCGAAGAGATTCATGTCAATTCCGAAGTGCGTGGCGATCAACTTTACTTTTCCGTAAAAGATTTTGGTATCGGCATGCCGGAAGAACATCAGAAAAATATTTTTAAAAAATTTTACCGTGTTGAGGAAACTGCCGAACGCTTTCAGGGATTTGGCATTGGCCTGTACATCTGCTATGAAATTATCGAACGGCACAATGGTACGATTGGCGTAAACAGCATACCCGGTAAAGGCAGCGAATTTTATTTTTACCTACCCCTGCAACCCGAACAGGAAAAAAATTAATAAGCTTATGAAGGTTTTTAATCGCGACTTGGTTTTAGGACTTGGAATCTCATTGTTCTTACTTCTTATTTCTTCGGCGGCCTCGTACATCAGTATTAAAAACCTGATCAACAGTTCGCGTATGTTACGTGAAAGTAATCACGTTATTAGTGCGCTCGACAATACCACTTCGTTGATAAAAGACGCTGAAACCGGGCAGCGCGGCTATTTACTTACCGGCGATACTCGCTTTCTGGATCCTTACAATGCTTCCAAGGGGAAAATAGAAACACAGCTTGATGAGCTTGACGCGGTTTTTTCAAAATCCTCTTCACAGTCCGGGCACCTTAAAGAATTAAGAGAAAGTGTTGAGTCCAGAATTACGATTTTGGATCAGAACCTGAGCCAAAAAAGGCAAAATAATAATAACGTTAGCAACGAACAGCTTTTTAATGGGAAACGGTATATGGATGATATCCGCCGGATCGTTTCTTTAATGCAAAAAGAAGAAGAAGCGCTGCTGGAACAACGGACCGAAAGGGTGAACACGTTTGCAAAGTTCACTCCCTGGCTGATCATTTTTTCGTCTCTTCTTGCCATCCTGATCACTTTGTTTTTTTACCGCAGAGTAGCTCAGGACTACGGTGAAAAAACAAACCTTACCAAAGAGCTGGAAGGAAAAAACAAAGAGGCCGCCGGCCGTTTACAGGCAATTGAAAAAGTTGCACAACAAATTTCAGTTGGCGATTATGATATTATTGGTGATGAAAAGTTGGCAATCGATCTTGGTAATGTGGCAGGCCCGCTCAACCATATGGCTAAAAATCTTCAAACCAATTTTACAACACTTGAAGAAAAAGAGTGGCTAAGCTCTTCCATTGCTCAGCTAAACGACAGAATGATGGGAGAAAAAAACATTGAGGTTTTTGCATCGGATATTATTGATACCATTACGCAACTTACCGGTAGTAATGTAGCAGCAGTTTACGTTCATCAAAACGATAACAGCCTGCATTTCGCTGCGGGCCACGCCGTTTCAGACGATGTAAAAAAAGTGCTGAAAGTAGGGGAAGGCATTGCAGGGCAGGCATTCAAGGACAGAAAAACAATTCTTGTTCAGCATATTGCTGATGACAACATTACCATCAGTTATGCAACAGGCAATACCAAGCCTAAAAATATTGTGGCTGTTGCCATTACACGCTATAATATTCCGCTGGGTGTGATTGAACTTGGCTCAACCGGGGATTACACTCCGCTTCAATTGGAGTTTTTAAAAAATATTGCCGAAAATGTAGGAATTGCGTTTTTTGCCGTTCAAAGCAGGGTGAAACTTCAGGAACTGTTGGAAGAAACACAGGCGCAGGCCGAAGAATTACAGACCCAGCACAGTGAACTGGAAAATATTAACGGCGAGTTGGAAGCGCAATCACAAAAATTACTGGCTTCGGAAGAAGAACTTCGGGTGCAGCAGGAGGAACTGATGCAGAGCAATCAGGAACTGGAAGAAAGAAGCAGTATGCTGGAAGAAAAAAATGCGCTCATTGAACAGCATAATCTGGATATACAACAAAAATCCCTGGAGCTGGAACAAAGCACCAAATATAAATCTGAGTTTCTGGCAAATATGTCGCACGAGTTGCGCACGCCGCTCAACTCAATTTTGTTGCTGTCCAAACTAATGTCAGACAGCGAAGACCTGGATAAACAGTATGTGGAGTATGCGGAAGTAATGCAGCATTCTGGCCAGGGGCTGCTCACACTCATTGATGAAATACTGGACCTTTCAAAAATTGAAGCCGGGAAAATGGTTTTGAATATTCACGATGTTCCAGTGAAAGAAATCGCCAAAGACATGGAAATGATGTTCAAACCAACGGCTACGCAAAAAGGCCTTGATTTGAATATTGAAGTTGACTCCAATGCTGTTGAACATATCAAAACAGATAAACAACGAATAGAACAGATCCTGAAAAACCTGCTTTCAAACGCGCTGAAATTTACCTCAACCGGCAGTATCACTCTCAAAGTTTCAGGCAATCAATCCAAAGAAAAAATAAGTTTCGGCGTAAAAGATACGGGCATTGGTATTGCTAAAGACAAACAAAGAATGGTCTTTGAGGCTTTTCAGCAGGCCGATGGATCCACTCAAAGAAAATACGGAGGAACCGGCCTGGGTCTTTCGATCAGCCGCGAGCTGGCCCGTCTTTTGGGAGGAAAAATAGAGTTGCGAAGCGAGGAAGGTGTGGGAAGTGAATTTACACTTGTCGTGCCCGTGGATGCAGAAAAGGCACAGAACGCCATTGCGGAAACGGTCGTTGTCCCTGAAGCGAAAACGGCTACGCCCCTTCCACTGGTTGAACAGCCGGAGCGTTTTATTACAGAACATATCCCGCAGCCGGTGCCTGATGACAGAGACAGTGTTACTGATGGCGATAAAGTGATCTTGATTATTGAAGACGATACCGATTTTGCAAAAATTTTACTGAAATACACGCGCAGCAAAAATTACAAGGGAATAGTGGCCGTTCGCGGCGACTCGGGCATTGAGCTGGCACAGGTTGTAGTCGATGCACTGACGCGATACAGGCACCTGGTTCTTGGCGTGCTGGAAGGCCGCGAGGTCGCTATCCAGCATGACGTTGCGCAGCGCCAGTGCGATCAGGGTGATCTGGCGCTCCTCCTCGTGCAGCGCCAGCTGGCGCGGGAGGCGCTCCTGCGTCACCGCCTTGAAGCTCTGTTCCACCGGGGTGGCCTTTCACATTGTTACTGCGCCGGTGACCACCA
>Ga0066256_1003489_pt1 | contig 14545 bp, 14 predicted proteins | sample ThiBio_1000_biof_FD_87107 | JGI IMG/M metagenome (GOLD analysis project Ga0066256, IMG submission 87107) | Wastewater bioreactor microbial communities from Cape Town, South Africa - Thiocy_expt_1000_biof (version 2) | ecosystem: Engineered > Bioreactor > Thiocyanate-remediating >...
GCGCTCCGCAAGGCGACGGCGCCCGCGCTGCGGCCGGGCGCCGGAGCAGGCCGCCGGAGGGCCTCCGCCGGCTCGCGGCCGCCGTGCGCGGGATCCGCCCCGGGGACCCGTGGTTCGCGACGCTCGTTCGCGCCGGTCTCAGCGTTGCCTATGGCGTGCTCCATGCGGCGGGGCCCGGGCACGGCAAGGCTGTCATCTCATCCTATGTGCTCGCCAATGAGCAGACAGTCCGCCGCGGCATCGCACTCTCGTTCCTTGCGGCCGCCTTCCAGGGTCTCTCCGCGCTGGTGATCGTCGGCATCTTGATCGTGCTGCTCAGTGCCACCGGCATGACCATGAAATCGACCGAGGCCTGGCTCGAAACCTTGAGCTGGGGGCTCGTCGCCGTGGTCGGTGCCTGGCTGCTCTACACGCAGATCAAGGCCGCGCGGGCAAAGCCGGCAGCCGCTGCGTCCCACGCGCACGATCATGATCACGCGCACCATGCGCACGACCATCATCACCACGATGGGCATCAGCATCACCGCGGGCACGATCACGGTCACCACCATCATGACCATGATCACGGGCACCATGACCACGGCCATGGGCACGCCCACGCTCACGTCCATCACCATCACGACCACGCGCACGAGCACGCCGCCGACGGAAGCTGCTGCAATCACGCCCACATGCCCGACCCGAGCCAGCTCCAGGGCCCCTGGTCGTGGCGGCAGGCCTTCGCGATCGCCTTCGCCGTCGGCATTCGCCCCTGCACGGGCGCCATTCTCGTGCTCGTCTTCGCGATCAGCCAGGGCCTGATGTGGGCCGGCGTGTTTGCCACCTTCGCCCTGGCGGTCGGCACCGCGATCACCGTCTCGGCGCTGGCCGCGCCGGCCGTCGGCTCGCGCGGGCTCGCCCTGCGGCCCCGCGGCGGCGCGGGGAGCGTGTGGGGGGCGCGCGTGCGCACGGCTGCCGGCATCGGCGGCGCCGGCCTCGTCCTCGGGCTCGGCCTCGTCCTGATGGTCGGGTCGCTCCAGAACGTGAGCGTTTTCTGACGCGCGTGTTCTTTGGCTGGCACCGGCCCACGCTCGTGCTAAGAAGGCACCCGCCATCATCAACTTCAGCGTGAGGAAGCCAGTTACCATGGCCATTGTCAGACACGAGTCCGCCGGCATTCTTTCCAAGGCCGTCGAGGCGAACGGGTTTGTCTTCACCGCCGGCATCACGGCGAACGATCGCAACAAGGACGTCGGCGGTCAGACGAAGGAAATCCTGGACGAGATCGATCGGATTCTCGCGCTCGCCGGCTCCGACAAGTCGAAGGTCGTCTCGGCGACGATCTGGGTCACCGACATCCGCAATCGCGATGCCATGAACGTCCATTGGAACGAGTGGACGGGCGGCAAGAACCTTCCCGGCCGCGCGTGCATCGAGGCCCGCCTCGCCGACCCGAAGCTGCTCGTCGAGATCGCTGTCATCGCGACGAAGTAATCGATGATCATCCGCCGCGAGCTCGAGCCCCTCCTCGCCAACGTGGTCGAGGCAGGGGACATGATCTTCACGGCCGGCTGCATCGCCGACGACGAGAGCCTCGACGTCGGCGGGCAGACGCGGCAGGCGCTCGGCGATCTCGACCGCTGGCTCGCCATGTGCGGCAGCGACCGCTCGCACGTCCTGCAGGTCGTGATCTGGCTCTCGGACATCCGCTTTCGCGATGCCATGAACGCGGTGTGGCTCGAGTGGGTCGATCCGGCCAATCTCCCCGCGCGCGCCTGCATCGAAGCGCGCATGGCGACGCCCGGCTGCCTCGTCGAGATCATGGCGATTGCGGTCAAACCTGCTGCCGGTGGGAAACAGAAGGCCGGATCATGAGCAACGCCCGCCCCGAGGGCCGTCCCGAGCCCGGCCGCCGCAGCCAGTATGCCCAGTTCATGCCGGTGCAGACGCGCTGGATGGACAACGACGTCTATGGCCACGTGAACAACGTGGTCTACTACTCGTACTTCGACACTGTCGTGAACCGCTACCTGATCGATCCCGGCGGCCTCGACTTCCACAACGCGCCGATCGTCGGCATCATGGCTGAGACCATGTGCCGCTTCCATCGCTCGTTCGCCTATCCGGAAGCGATCGACGCGGGTCTCAGAGTCGGCCGGCTCGGCACGTCGTCCGTTCGCTACGAGGTTGGTCTTTTCGGCGAAGGCGAGGATCTGGCTCGCGTTGAGGGCCATCTCGTGCACGTGTTCGTCGAACGCGCGACCAACAAGCCGGTGCCCATCCCGGCCGGCATTCGCGCAGCCCTCGAACGGCTAATTGTCGACTAGTACGGTAGAGATTTCCGGCTGAATGCCGCGCACTGTAGCTTTCGGGCCATAGCGGGCGCCCAACCAAATCAGGCATGGTCTCGGCGGACATACTTGAGTGAGTCCGCACGCATGGGGCTATTCGCGGACCGCTCCAAAGGGGCTGGGAACCACGATGAAGCGCACATGCTTGGTGGCCGCTGGAGCGGCGCTGCTGATAGGTCTTGGGCTCACTCCAGCGCTGGTTCACGCGCAGGAGACCGGGCTCGCATCAATCCACGCCTGGGTTCCGGCCGGCCGGGCCAAGACCTGCCTGGCGACCCACTTCCACGATGGCTCCGGCTCCGGCAAGACGAAGAAGGACGCCGAGCGCGCCGCCATTCAGAGCTGGGAGTCGTTCACGATCTGGGAGTACGGCCCGTCCTGGGGCCGCTGGAACCTGTCCGAGACGAAGACCATTAACTGCGATCGGAAGACGACGTCCGAGTTCAGTTGCCAAGTGTCCAGCCGTCCGTGCATTAGCAAGGTCGCGAGAAAGACGGCAAAGACGGCAAAGAGCTCAAAGGCGGCCAAGGGTGAGAAGCGCTGAGTTGCAGGCGCGGCCCTGACGTCGTTCGGCGACGGGGACCCTCGTGATCCAGTTCCGCCCGATCCTGCTGGCTCTCGGCCTGATGGCCTGCCTTATGGGCGTGGCGATGCTGGTCCCCATGGCTGTCGACTATGCCGACAGCCACTCGAGCTGGCGCACATTCGCCGTCTCGGCCATGGTCACGCTGTTCGTCGGCGTGCTCATGGTTCTGTTCGCCTATGACAACCGCCCGGTGAAGACTGGGCTGCGCGAAGCATTTCTGCTGACCACGCTCTGCTGGGTATTGGTGTGCGTCTTCGCGGCGATCCCTTTTGCAGGCCTTGGTCTGCCAATCGCAGATGCATTCTTCGAGGCAGTATCGGCGCTGACGACCACCGGCGCCACGGTGATCACCAATCTGAGCGGCCAGCCCCGCGGCATTCTGCTTTGGCGGGCTTTGCTGCAGGGGATCGGCGGCCTCGGGATCATCGTCGTCGCCATCCTCGTCCTCCCGTTCCTGCGCATCGGCGGGATGCAGCTCTTCCAGACGGCGGGCTCGGATCGCCCGGAGAAGATCGTACCGCGCGCCAGCCAGCTCGTTGCTGCCATCTGCGGCGTGTTCGTTGCGCTGCTGCTCGCGTGCATGATCGTTTTCATGCTGCTCGGCATGACGCCGTTCGACGCGATCTGCCACGCGCTGGCAACGGTCTCGACGGGCGGGCTCTCCACGCACGATCAGAGCTTCGGCTACTTCAAATCGCCCGCCCTGCACTGGGCCGCAATCTTCTTCATGATCTGCGGTGCGCTGCCGTTCGTCCTGTATATCAGGGCCATGCGCGGCGACACGCAGGTGCTCTGGCGCGATGTGCAGGTGCGCGGCTTCCTGATGCTCATATTGGTCGCCTCGGCGGTCATGACCGCATGGCTGACCATCGCCCGCGGCGTGGAGTTCAGCGACGCCCTCCACCTCGCGGCCTTCAATGTCGTTTCCGTCATCACGACCACGGGCTTCACCGCGGGAGACTTCGCCGCCTGGGGACCGTTCGCAGTCGGGGTTTTCTTTCTGCTGCTGTTCATCGGCGGCTGCTCGGGATCGACGTCGGGCGGCATCAAGATCTACCGCCTGCAGGTCGCCTCACTGCTGACGCGCAGCCACCTTCAGCACCTCATCAGCCCCAACCGCATCGTTCCGTTGACGTACAACGGCCGGCGCCTTCCCGAGGACGTACCGTTCTCGGTCGTCGCTTTCTTCGCCGTCTACATGGCCACGATCGGGCTGTTCACCGTCGTTCTCTGTGCCATGGGGCTGGACTTGGTTACGGCGTTGTCGGGGGCCGCGTCAGCCGTCTCGAACGTCGGACCGGGACTCGGCTCGATCATCGGCCCCTCGGGCAGCTACGCCGACCTGCCGGCGGGCGCGAAATGGGTGCTTTCGGGCGCCATGCTGCTCGGCCGCCTCGAGCTCTTCACGGTGCTCGTGCTCTTCCGGCCGGAGTTCTGGCGGGGCTGAGCGCCTGAGCCCAATGCCCCGCCAGATTACTGTCGAACGTCAGGCCGTAGCTGGTGCCACGGTGCGCGTTCGCTGCATGGTGTGCGCGGCCAGGAAGAGCAGCACCGCCAACACGACATTGTACCCGACGTGCACGCCAAGCTGCGGGAAGAGCGGCATGTAGCCGGAGATGTCGATCCCGATGATCGGCTTCAGGATGGCGGCAACGATCGTCGGCAGCACCAGCAGAAGACCCGCAACGCTGAACAGCGCCGTCTCCACGCCGTTCGTGCGGACGCGATAGTAGCGCTGGAAGGCGAATGCGAGCAGCGCGATGCCGGCGCCGACCTGGAGTGTGATCTCCAGGATGTCGAACCACGTAGCCCCGTCGGGGAACTTGAGCAGCAGGCCGATGCCGAGCGGATCGAGGACGAACACGAACGGCACCAGGAAGGCCGGCATCGTGTACTTCCAGGACTGCAGCGTGGTCGCGTAGGGATTTCCGCCCGTGATGGCCGCCGCCGCGAAGGGCGAGAGCGCTGTCGGCGGCGAAACCTCGGAGAGCACCGCGTAGTAGAAGATGAACATGTGCGCGGCGAAGTCCGGCACGCCGAGCTTGATCAGCGCCGGCGCCGCAATGACGGCGCACAGGATGTAGGAGGCCGTCACCGGCACGGCGAGACCAACGATCCACACGATCAGCGAGGTATAGATCGCCGTGAGGATCAGACTGCCGCCCGCGTACGTGATGATGATGTCGGCGAACTTCTGCGCGAGGCCGGTGAGCGTCACGCTGCCGACGATGATGCCGGCCGCGGCGCACGTCGGCGCCACGTTGAGAACGCCCGTCGTGCCCTCGGTCAGGGCCTTGGCGAGCTTGCGCGGCCAGAGCGCCGTATCCCAGCGGAAGTAGCTGACCAGGATCGCCATGATGGTCGCCCAGAACACGGCGAGCACGGGCGAGAAGCCCATCAGCATGAATACGACGATCGAGATGAGCGAGAGGAAGTGGAACCAGTAGCCCTTGGTGAGCTTCCAGAGCGTTCCCTTCTCGATCAGCAGGTCGCTGCCGCCGGCGCCGTACTTCTTCGCGTCGAGCTCCACCATCACGTAGATGCCGAAGTAGTAGAGCAGCGTCGGAATGATCGCCATCCAGATAACTTCGATGTACGAAATCTTCAGGTACTCGGCGATGAGGAAGGCCGCGGCGCCGAGCACGGGCGGCGAGATGATCGCGCCGAGACCGCCGGCCGCAAGCAATCCGCCCGCAGCATTCTTGTCGTAGCCGGATTTGGCGAGCATCGGATGTGCGACAGTTCCGATGGTCACGGTCGTCGCGACGCCCGAGCCGGAAGGGCCTCCCATCAGGAAGGACGAGAGAACGACGGCGCGCCCGGCGGAGTTGCGGCGCCCGCCCATGGCGGCGAACGAGAAATCGATGAAGAACTTGCCGGCGCCGGATGCCTGCAGCACCGCGCCGAAGATCGTGAAGAGAATGATGAGGCTGGACGAGACATCGACGGCCGAGCCGAAGATGCCTTCGAGCGTCATGTAGAGATGGGCGACGAGACGATCGACGTCATAGCCGCGGTGCGTCCACGGCGCCGGAAGGTGCTGCCCGTAGATCGCGTAGAGCACGAACGCCATCGCGACGATCGGCATGATGATGCCGGTCGTGCGCCGCGTCGCCTCGAGAACGAGCGCGATGAAGACGATGCCGACCCACACTTGAATTTCCGTCGGTGCGGTCGCGTAGTCGCCGAAATCGGCGCCTTGATAAAGGATGTAGCCGACCGTGCCGGCGCCGGCCGCGGCGAAGAGCCAGTCCCACCAGCGGATCTGGTCGCGAAAGCGGCTCGCGATCGGGAACAGCAGGAACGTCAGCACGAGCACGATGCCGACGTGACCGGGCCGCAGGACGTGCGTCGGGATGATGTCGTAGGCCGCGTAGAGATGGAACAGCGTCGAGCCGATCGCGAGGGCTGCTATGAGGTAGCCGATCCAGCCGCCGACGCGATTGAGGGCGCCTTCATCCTCCTCGATGAACTTCTCGGCGGCCTTGAGCGCGTCCTCGCTGATTTCACCGGCATTCGACGCCGTGGCAGCCGGCGCGCCCCCCAATTCCTGGCTCATACTGTGTTCCTACTTGGTGACAATCCGAGCGCGAGCGGGCGCCGGGTAACAGGCAAAACCGCCGGAGCGTGGGCTCCGGCGGCTGGTGGCTTATAGAGAGCGGGGCTCAGTCGACCTTGATGCCCTTCTCGGCGAAGTACTTGAGGGCACCGGGATGGAAGGGGATGCCCGACTTCTTCTTGGTCTGGTTCTCGGCCTTGATGTTGAGGCCTTCCTTGTGGACGGTGCCGAGATCCTCGCGCTTCTCGAGCATCAGCTTCGTGAGCTGATAGGCGAGGTCCTCAGGCATGTTGGCGTTGACCGCCATGACGTTCCAGACGGCGACGTTGTGGTTGTCCGCATCCTGGCCGCCGTACGTGCCCTTGGGAATGACCGTCGCCGCGTAGATCTCGCCGTACTTGGCAACCATCTTGCCGACGTTCTGTGCGATGTCGATCATGCGGAGCTTGGTGCCGGGCGTCGCGCCGAGATCGGTCACCGCCGCCGTCGGAAGGCCGCCGACCCAGAAGAAGGCGTCGATCTTCTTGTCCTTGATCGCGTTGACGCTCTCGGCGACGCCGAGGCGCTCACGCTTCATGTCCTTGTCCTTGTCGAGACCGGCGGCCTCGATGACGCGGAATGCGAACACCTCGGTGGCGCTGCCGGGCGAACCCGTGGAGACGCGCTTGCCCTTGAGATCCTCGATCTTGGTGACGCCGGTGCCGTCGATGGTCACGACGTGCATATGGTTCGGATACATGACGACGAGCGACTGGACCGGCAGCTTGCCGCTCTTGAACTTGTCGAGACCGCTGACGGCATCCCACGCGGCGTCGACCTGCGTGAAGGCGATGTCGGCGCGGCCGGAGCCGATGAGCTGCAGGTTGGCAACCGAGCCGCCGGTCACTTCCGCCGCTGCCGTCGTGTTCGGGATGTTCTTGCCGATGATGCTCGCGAACCCGCCGCCGAGCGGATAGTACACGCCGCCCGTGCCACCCGTGGTGATCGAGAGCTGCTTGGTCTGCGCGATGGCGGCAGCCGCGGTGAGGGCCACAGCAATACCGGCCGTGAGCGCAAGTAGTCGCTTCATTTCCTCATTCCTCCCAGGGATCCAGTTTCATTCCGAGGCGCGATCGGGACGAGCCGTAACGACGCTTGCCGTTCGGGCCGCCCTGAACAAAAGGCCGATCGGTGTCTAGCGGACAACCATCCCTGGAACCAAGAAAAAATCGCTGCTCATGCTTATTTTCTCGGGTGCGCCGACCTGCGGCTCTCGTGCGGAAATGCGGGCCGGATCGCTGCGGCAAAGTAGCGCCCAAACGCATACGGCCGCCCTTGTGACGGGGGCGGCCGTGAGATCCTGGAATTTGTGGCGGGCTGCCCGCGTAGTGCGCGCTGGCGCTACTTCCACTCGATCTTGGTGATCTCGTAGGACTTGGCGCCCCTGGGCGTCGTCACCCCCGCGGGGGCGCCCCTGCCCCTTCCGCTCAGTGCACGCGCCAACGGCCGGCCGGTCGCAAACTTGCCCCCGCGCACGTCCGCCTCCATCTCGCCGATGATCTTGTACTTGACCTTCTCGTCGGTGTCCTCGTCGATGAGGCTGACCGTGGCGCCGAACTTAATCTTGTCGCCGGACATTTTGGTCGTGTCGATGACCTCGGCGCGCGAAAGCTTGTCCTCCAGCTCGGCGACCTTGGACTCGTTCAGCCCCTGGGCCTCCTTGGCGGCGTGGTATTCCGCATTCTCGCTCAGATCCCCGTGCGCACGTGCCTCGGCGATGGCCTGGATGATCCGTGGACGTTCCACGGCCTTCAGGCGGTGCAGCTCCGTCTCGAGCTTCTGAAAGCCCTCGATTGTCATCGGAACCTTTTCCATCGCCATATCCAAGTCTCCCAACCGGCTCGGCTGATGTGCCGATACCGCCGAATCAGTCGCAACAGTCCACGGGAAAACGCCAGCTTCCCCCGTCCGGGGCCCGTTTGCAAGGGCCTCAGGCGGTCCGGCTAATATAGGCCTGAAGTGGCGCCACTTTAAGGTGACCGCGCCTCAAAGCCTTGATGGCCTCGGTCACTGCGATCGCTCCAGCGAGAGTCGTACAATACGGAATGCGGTTGAGCAAGGCCGTGCGCCGGATGTCCTTGGAGTCGGCGAGCGCCTTGGCACCTTCAGTTGTATTGAACACCAGATCCACGTCGCCATTCTTCATGGCATCGACAATGTGCGGGCGACCTTCCAGAACCTTGTTCACCAGCTCGCAGGGAATGCCGTGCTGCTCGAGGTGCCGCTTTGTCCCCCGCGTCGCGAGAATGCGGAAGCCCATGTCGACGAGGTCCCGCGTCGCCCCCAGAATCCCGTCCTTGTCCGCCTCGCGCAGCGAGATGAAGACCGTGCCCTTGTCGGGCAGCGACTGACCGGCGCCGAGCTGGCTCTTGGCGAAGGCCAGGCCGAAGTCGGTATCGATGCCCATGACCTCGCCCGTCGAGCGCATCTCTGGGCCGAGGATCGGATCCACGCCCGGGAAGCGGGCGAACGGAAAGACCGCCTCCTTGACGGCGATGTGGTCGAGCTTCGGCGTCTTGAGAGCGAAGCTCTTGAGCGACGCGCCGCCCATGATGCGCGCGGCAATGCTCGCCACCGGAAGCCCGATGGCCTTGGCGACGAACGGCACCGTGCGGCTCGCCCGCGGGTTCACCTCGATGACGTAGATCTGCTTGTCCTTGATCGCGTACTGCACGTTCATGAGGCCGACCACGTTCAGCGCCAGCGCCAGATCGCGGGTCTGCTTCTCGAGGCGAACGACGATCGCACTATCGAGTGAATGGACCGGAAGCGAGCAGGCGGAGTCGCCGGAATGAACGCCCGCCTCCTCGATGTGTTCCATGATGCCGGCAACGAACGTGTCCTTGCCATCGCTCAGGCAATCCACATCCACCTCGATCGCGCCGGAGAGATAGCGGTCGATCAGCAGCGGCCGGCTCTCGGAGACGATGAGCTCCGACGGCCGGTCCAGCGTCGCGGAAAGGCGCTGGATGTAGCGGTCCACCTCGCCGCCGTCGGCGACGATCTCCATGGCGCGCCCGCCGAGAACGTAGGACGGACGGATCACGATCGGATAGCCGATCTTGTCGGCGACGGCGCGCGCTTCGGCAGGTGAGCGCGCAATGCCGCTCTCGGGCTGCAGGAGCCCGAGCCTGTCGATGAGCGCCTTGAAGCGATCGCGGTCCTCGGCGAGATCGATCGCATCGGGCGACGTGCCGAGGATCGGCACGCCGGCATCCTCGAGCGCCTGGGCGAGCTTCAGCGGCGTCTGGCCGCCGAACTGCACGATCACGCCCGCAAGCGTGCCGTTCGACTGCTCGACGCGGATGATCTCGAGCACATCCTCGGCCGTCAGCGGCTCGAAGTAGAGGCGGTCCGACGTGTCGTAGTCGGTCGAGACGGTCTCCGGGTTGCAGTTGACCATGATGGTCTCGAACCCGGCGGCGGTCAGCGCGAAGCAGGCGTGACAGCAGCAGTAGTCGAACTCGATGCCCTGGCCGATGCGGTTCGGCCCGCCGCCGAGAATGATGACCTTCTTCGCCGCCGTCGGCTGCGCCTCGCACACAGGCTTGTCCACCAGCCCGCGCTCGTAAGTCGAATACATGTACGGCGTCGGCGAGGCGAACTCGGCGGCGCAGGTGTCGATGCGCTTGAAGACCGGCGCGAGGCCGAACTTCTTCCTCAGCGCGCGCACGTCCGCTTCCTTCTTGCCCGCGAGCTTGGCGAGCCGCGCATCCGAAAAGCCCATGGCCTTCAGGTCGCGCAATGCTTCCGCGTTCTCGGGAAGGCCGTGCGCGATCACGCGCGCTTCCTCGTCGATGATTTCCTGCATACGCGCGAGGAACCACGGGTCGATGCGGCAGGAGGCGTGGATCTGCTCGTGATCGACGCCCATGCGCATGGCCTGCGCGACTTTCAGCAGACGGTCCGGCGTCGGATGGGCAAGAGCCGCACGCACGACGTTCTTGTCGTCGCTGCCGCCGAGGCCCTCGAAGGTCACGTCGTCGAGGCCGGTAAGGCCGGTTTCCAACCCGCGCAGCGCCTTCTGCAGGCTTTCCGCGAACGTGCGGCCAATGGCCATGACCTCGCCGACGGACTTCATGGCCGTCGTCAGCGTGGGATCGGAGCCCGGGAACTTCTCGAAGGCAAAGCGCGGGATCTTCGTGACGACATAGTCGATCGTCGGCTCGAAGGAAGCCGGCGTCGCGCCGCCCGTGATGTCGTTCTCGAGCTCGTCGAGCGTGTAGCCGACCGCCAGCTTGGCCGCGACCTTCGCAATCGGGAAGCCCGTCGCCTTCGAAGCGAGCGCGGACGAGCGCGACACGCGCGGGTTCATCTCGATGACGACGAGGCGCCCGTCGGCCGGATTGACCGCGAACTGGACGTTGGAGCCACCGGTCTCGACCCCGATCTCGCGCAGCACCGCGATCGAGGCATTGCGCATGATCTGGTATTCTTTGTCGGTCAACGTGAGCGCCGGCGCGACCGTGATCGAGTCACCCGTATGCACGCCCATGGGATCGACGTTCTCGATGGAGCAGATGATGATGCAGTTGTCCGCCTTGTCGCGGACGACCTCCATCTCGTACTCCTTCCAGCCGAGCAGGCTCTCGTCGATCAGGATCTGGCCGACTGGCGATGCGTCGATGCCCGAGCGGGCGATCTGCTCGAACTCCTCACGATTGTAGGCGACGCCGCCACCCGTGCCGCCGAGCGTGAAGGCGGGGCGGATGATGGCCGGCAGGCCGACCGTATCGAGGAGCCGCATGGCCTCGGCGAAGCCCGTCGCCGTGTCATAGCGAACGATATTGCCGCTTTCGTCACGGATCGGCGGCGACGATGCGATGGCCGCGCGGGGGCTTTCGAGGCCGATCCGGTCCATGGCCTCGCGGAAGAGCTTGCGATCCTCGGCCTTGTCGATGGCCTCGGCGCGGGCGCCGATCATCTCGACGCCGAATTTTTCGAGCACGCCCATGCGCTCGAGCGCCAGCGCCGTATTGAGCGCCGTCTGCCCGCCCATGGTCGGCAGAAGCGCGTCGGGGCGCTCCTTCTCGATGATCTTGGCGACGACATCGGGCGTGATCGGCTCAATGTAGGTCGCGTCCGCCAGCTCCGGGTCCGTCATGATCGTCGCCGGATTGGAGTTGACGAGGATGATGCGGTACCCCTCGGCCCGCAGCGCCTTGCACGCCTGGGTCCCGGAATAATCGAACTCGCACGCCTGGCCGATGACGATCGGACCGGCGCCGATGATGAGAATCGATTTGATGTCTGTACGCTTGGGCATGGGGCCGCTTTCTATTGCAGCGCGCCACGCTTGGCTATAGGGCGCGGCAAAGAGGCGGGGAGAGTGGCCGGCAGGTCTCCGGGCGTGCCATGCGCGCCTCGCCGGACGCCCTCCCGGCTCCGTCTTCCGCCTTGACGGTATTGCCCCGGCCGCGCTCCCATGAGCCGAGCCATATCAGGCGCCATGGGCCGTGACGGCTGCCGGCTCGGGCGGGCCAACAGGAACAACGAGGAAACAACCAGGAGACGAAAATGCAGATCAAGTTCCACCACGTTAACCTGTGCACCCGCGACGTCCCCGGCCTCGACACCTTCTACCGCGAGGTCCTCGACATGAAGACCGAGCCGGGCCTCGCCGGAAACCGTGACAAGGACCAGGGTTACTCCGGCAATGTGTCATTCCTGACGGACGGGCGCGCCGACGCGACGCAGTTCCACCTCGCCGAGCAGGACATGAAGATCGGCTTCAAGACCGGGCAGGCTGTCAATCCGCTCGAGCGCGGCCACCTCGCCTTCCGCACGGACGACATTGCGGCCTTCAAAAAGCGCCTGGAGGAGAAAGGCATTCCCTATTCCGACTTCGGCGCCTGGGCCATGAAGGGTTGGGAGCAGATCTTCTTCTACGACCCCGCCGGCAACATCATCGAGGTCCACCAGGTCCGCGAATGAGCCAGAAGACCAACTACCTCTTCGTCTACGGCACGCTGCTGACGCGCGCCCGCGGCGAGCTCGGGGCGGACATGCGGACCCGGCTCGGGCAGGAGAGCACGAGCCTCGGCGAGGCGACCATCCCCGGCCGCCTCTTCAGTCTCGGCACGTTCCCAGTCATGCTGGAGCCCGCCGCGGCCTCGGACACGGTCCATGGCGAGGTCCTGCGCCTCGCCGATCCCGAGAGCGTCTTCGTCTGGCTCGACCCCTATGAGGGCATCACCCCAGGCCACAAACGGGAAGGCGAGTACGAGCGCGTGCGCCGGTCCGTCCGGCTCGCGAGTGGCGAGGAGCTGGTCGCATGGGTCTACCTCTATGTGGCGGATCCAGTCGACGCACCGCCCATTCCCAGCGGCCGGTGGCAAGCCTGAGCCTAGTGTGATGATCGAGAAATTCGCCAGATCGCGCGGCACTGTACCGAGCGAATTTCTCGATCTGAATCACACTAGCAAATCTATGTTTCTAGTGTCCCTTTTGATTCCGAAGTTCGCTCGGGACACTAGCAACGAGGTCGGGCGAACTTCGGAATCGGGACACTAGACCGCGGGCTCAGCCAATTTGTGCCCGCGCACGCTCCATCACGCGCACGAACTCGGCATCGAGGGCCGCATTGTTGCCGCGGCAGCCGATGGCGATCTGCTCGGCGAAGTCGATGTAGTCGTGCCTGCGGCTCCGCGACCAGCTCGCCGGCGGATTGCTTGCCGTATCGGCGACGTTACAGATCTTGTCGGCCAGCTTGATCAGCTTCGCGCGCGGACTCAGGTGAGGGGCGTGCTCGATCTCGAGCCGCTTGCGCTCTGATTGCGTCAGCGGCGGGTCCGTCACTTCAAGGACGAGCGCGACAACCGACGCCCCAAATTTCCGCTCGATCTCTTCCGCCTTGGTCTCGGTATCTTCAATGGTGTCGTGAAGAACGGCCGCGACCAGCACCTCGATGTCGTGAACACCGCCGACGCGCACGATGAGTTCGGCAACCTCGATCGGATGGTTGATGTAGGGCGTCTCGCGCACGCCCTTCCGCCGCTGGTCGCGATGACGCTCGGCGGAGAAGAGGGCGGCCGCCAGCAATTGCGCCTCGACGGAAGCTCCAGCGCGCGTCATTGCGGGCTCCGGTTCGCACGCCTCATGTCGGAGCGAGCTTGGCAAGATCAGGAATGGGCCGCGCCGTCTCCTTGTTCAAGGCGAGCATCTGCTCGAGCGCGTGCGCGACTTCGAGCACCATCGCATCCGAGCCGTTGGGCCCCGCAACCTGAATGCCGAAGGGCATTCCGAGATGATCGACGCCGCACGGAATGACCGCGACCGCCGGCAGCGCCGTTGTCAGCGCGTAGGAGAGCGCGAGCCAGCGCATGTAGGTCGGCATCTTCTCGCCGTTGATCGTTTCGACGTAGAGCTGCGCGTGCGGGAAGGGCGAGACCGCCGCCGCCGGGCAGATCAGCACATCGCACTCGTCGAAGAATTCGAGATAGCGGTTGTAGATCTTCGTCTGCTCGACGTTCGCCCATGAAACATCGCCGAGCGAGTACTTGAGGCCCCGCTCCGTGTTGTCGATGACATTGGGCCCAAGCAGATCGCGATGCTTTTCGAGGCGCTCGCGATGCATACCGACGAACACCATGCCGCGCAGGATCTCGAAGACCTCGTGCACGTTCGTGAAATCGGGATGGCGGTTGCTCGTCTCGGCAAACACCGAGCGGAACGTGCGCGTGCGCTCCTCGAAGATGCCCGCGATGTCATTGTCGACCGGGCAGCAGCCGAGATCCGTCGAGAAGGCGGCGCGAATGGAGCCGAGGTCGATGTTGCCGAGCGCATCCGGAATGTCCTGGACATCGCTGCTGGCGAACGGATCGATCTTGTCGCTGTCGATCTGCGCCTTGAGGAGAAGGTGCAGGTCCTCGATCGTGCGGCCCATGGGCCCGATGACGGGGAACGGGCTCAGCGAGACCGGCCGCTCGGCAGGCACGAGGCCCGGCGATGGCCGGAAGCCGGCAATGCCGCAGAAGGCGGCCGGCGTCCTGAGGCTGCCGCCGTAGTCCGAGCCGGTCGCTATCGGCCCCT
>Ga0066256_1003669_pt1 | contig 14542 bp, 8 predicted proteins | sample ThiBio_1000_biof_FD_87107 | JGI IMG/M metagenome (GOLD analysis project Ga0066256, IMG submission 87107) | Wastewater bioreactor microbial communities from Cape Town, South Africa - Thiocy_expt_1000_biof (version 2) | ecosystem: Engineered > Bioreactor > Thiocyanate-remediating >...
ACCACCACCACCACGCACCGTTCACAATGAGGATGCCCCATGGGTCGGCGGCGTCCACCCACACGCTGGCGTTCTGGCAGCAGTCGGCGCCGATGCCTGCAAAGTTGCCGTTGCAGCTGCCGTCCACCGAGTCGGTGAAGCGGTAGCCGATGGACATGGAAAACACAAAGGTGTTGACAAACATCTCCCAGTCGGACCGCGCAATCACAAACCCCTGGCCGAACACCGTCTGCTGCGCAATGTATGCCGCGTTCGTGGAGTACCACGGGTTCCAGTGCACGTCCTCCACGCGGCCCACGTCGTACGTCTGGTCAATGAAAATGCCAATGTTGGCGGGCTGCCCCTGCACGCGCGCAATGTAGTGCCGCGCCGCGCCCACGGCCTGGATGCCGTTCCATGCTGCGGCCGGGCGGGTGGGGCGGGCGGGTGTGGCATGACGATACACAGCAGAATCAACCCACACCCAACAGCACAGTCCGAACGGTGCCACAGCTCCACGTCCACCACGGCGGGGTTGTTGCCGGTCAGCGTGATGGTCCACGGGTACGGTACGGGCGCCACGTTGGGCGGCTGATCGGGGTAGTAGATGGTGAAGCCCTTCAGCACGGCGTTCTCGGACAGCGTGATGAACGCGGTGCCGTTCGCGTTGCCGCGGCCGCCACGCGGCAGCAGCACGGAGCCGTCGTCGGGGAACGTGGCGCCCTGGTCAATCTCGTGCGACGGCACGGAGGAGTACACGCCCAGCAGCGTGGTGGCGGTGGGCACCACCAGGCTGCCCGAGATGCTGTAGTTGCCGGCAGGCACAAACACAATGCCGCCACGCGGCGTCACGGCGCCCAGCGCTGCTGTAAACGCCGCCGTGTTGTCCGTCACGCCGTCACCCACCGCGCCGTAGTCCAGCACGCTCACCACCGACGCCAGCGTGGGGTCTGCCACCACCACTGGCTCCCCCAGCGCCGCCGCCGCGCGAGGTGCGCGCCCGCCAGCCGCAGCCGCCGCGGCGTTGTGGTGTCCACGCTGGCTGGCTGCGCTGCCACCTCGCGTCCGCGATGGCAGTCGCCGCCCGGGGCCGGTCGGCAGGGTAGTAGCAGCAGCTGCCATACCCGCCATTGCCACCGCCACGGCTGCCGCTGCCGCCACCGCCGCCGCCGCCGCCCCCCTCATGCGTCCCATGATGAGGGTCTGTGGAAGTGTTTACAAAAGATACGGTGCATGAAAAACAATTACTAGCCACCCCAATTACGCGTGCGCCCCCCTAACACACCCTTCATGCCACGAACCCCTCAAATTTACTGCGCCCCTTGCGCCCGCACCTGCGCCTTCATTCTCCCCACTTGCCAGATACCACGTTCACCCAACCCATGCCCAACGCATCCAACACGTCCATCGGCAGGTGTCAACAGACAAGCAGCACGGTAAAGAGGCGTTGGAAAAAAATGGCGGCGGCAGAAACGGAGTAGGGCGATACTGCACGCACGCATATAACAACGCGCACGCGGCGGGGTGCATAAATGCATGGAATGAAACGCGCGGTGTATAGGGGGTGTTTCCGCGCCGTTGTTTTGTTGTACACCCGTCATTTTTGATATTCTGCCACTCCTACCTCTGTGCCACCCTGCTGCCTACACCCACCTCCGCCTCTCGTCACACCTCCTCTCTCTTCACACCGCCTCCTCTCGCTGCCTCACCGCTCCGTTCTCCACTCCACTCCTCCAATCCCCCTCCCTGCGCGCGCGCCCCCATGTTTGCGTTCTTAACTAACTTGCTGTCGGCGCCCTCGATGGGGGCGGCGGCGAGCCAGAACCAACCGGCACTGCCGCCGGGCGGCGTGCCGCCTGGCGGCGTGCCGCCGGGGGGGCGCACCATGCCGCCGCGGCTGCCAGACGTGGACGCGATGGGGTGCCTGACACGCGGCGGCAGCGACGGCGAGGAGGATGACATTGGCGGTGGCGGCGGCGGCGGCAGGATGGGGGATGACGGGGGGTGGGGGTCGAGCGGCGTGGTGCGTGGACTTGCCAGCACGACGGACGTGGAGGGGCTGGACATGAAGGAGATCTACCCACGCGTGTGGGTGGCGGGCATGCCGTACAATAGCCGTACCAGCGTGGACTCGTGCCGCAATAATGTGAATGACCTGGCGCGCTTCCTGCTGCACCGCTTCGGCGCCGGCCGCTTCATGGTGTTTAACCTGGCGCCCGACACGCGGTGCTCGTACGACTACCTCAAATTTGATGGCCAGGTGGCGGCGTTCCCGCCGCTGCTGGATGACAGCGAGACGACGTGGGGGCACACGGACAACGGCCTGCCCACCATAAGCGAGGCATTCCGCATTGCGTATAGCATGAAGTTTTTCTTGGACTGGTCGCCCGACCACGTCGTGGTACTCCACGACCTGGATGGCCGCACTCGCGCCGCCTTTGCGGTGGCATGCTTCCTGGCGTGGGAGCACTCCTCCGAGTTCACGGTGGCATCCGCGTGGGCACACGTTATAGACTGCCGCACGCCGCGCCACATGCGGCGCAAGCCGCCGTCGGCATCCTGGGCCGCCACCATGACCTCATTTGCTGCCTGCATCCGCCCGACGAAGCCGTTTCAGCCGCGCAAGCTGCACCTGCAGCGCCTGCTTGTCAACATGCCCGGTGATTTGGGCGCGCTGGAGCGCGAGCCCATTGTGCAGGTGTACCAGGGCGCGGAGCTGGTGTGGGACTCGGACCTTGACGCGGTCGTGCGGCAGGTAGGCGGCGGTGGCGGGAGGGAGGGTGATGGCGGCGGCAGCAGCGGCGGCGGCGGCGGCGACTCTCTATCACCGCAGCCTGGCGGCGTCGTCGTGCCCACCACCGAGGGTTTCGTGTTTGATGACACCGTGCTGAAGTGCGAAATCCAGCGCCTTGTAGCGGGCGACGTTCGCATTCACATCAGCGCCGACGTCGTGCGCCGCCGCATCCTGCAGGTGTTCCCCACCCCCTCCGGCGAGCTGCCTGACATGTCCGCCTTTGTGCCGGCAGACATGACGGATGAAGTGCGCGAGCGCCGCCTCCTAGCGCGCTTTGCATTTCACACCGACGCCGCGCCGTATGACGAGGCCATTATGCTGGAGGGCACCGCCGATAATGTTGATTTGCCGTCGCGCCTGCTGGAGGCCGACAAGTTCCGCCTCACGCTGCTTGCCATGGAACCCGGTGCTGACGTGGCATCACCATCACCATCCCCCGCCCCCTCCCCTTCTCCTGCTTCTGCTCCCTCCCCTGCCCCTGCCACCCGGCCGCCGCCCGGCGGTGCCAGTAGCGGCACATCTACCGCCGCCGCCGCCCTCGAGCGCGCGTACCTGGGTGACGGCAACGTGGAGTGGGGGTTTGCGTCGCTGTTGAACCTGCAGGGCCACATGGCGCGGCTGGCTGGACTGTATCACGTTGCCAATGCGCACGCACTGTTCCCGGAGAGCCACGCCGTGGAGGTGCTGCGGCGCGAGGGCGTGGTGGAGCCCTACTTTGCTTTCATTGCGTTGCAGCTGGCGTCGCGCAACATGAACCGCGCGCGCTGGCTGCTGCGAGACGACTACCTGTCCCGCCTCTCATGCCCACCGCACTCCGCGCCTGTTGCGCTGACCACCCTCGCCCCCGGCGACGCGGCCGCGACGGAGGTGGTCATCCCGCTGGATAAGGTGGTTGCCGTTGCCACCGCTGGCGGCGGCGGTGGCGGTGGTGGCGGCCGTGCTGGTGGTCGTCGGGGCGGCAGCAGCCGCGGTGGCGGCGGGAGCGCAGGCAGTGTGAGCAGCGGGGACGATGACGGCGGTGCTGGGCGGCGGCACTCGCGCCGGCGGCGACGGCACCGGGCGAGTGCCGACCCGCTGCCGGTGGATGACACCGACGAGGGGGGCGACGACGGCGGCGACAGCGACGAGGAGCCGATTGATGAGTTAGAGGGCGGGGGGCTGGGCATGAGCGCGCGGCGGCAGGTGGTGGCGCGTGGCAGCATCAGCGACGTCATGCTCCCAGTGCTGTCCACGGCGCTTGCCACTCTTGCGGTGGATGCACGGCGGGGTGGCGCTGGCAGCGGTAGCAGTGGTGGTGGCGGCGGCGGTGGCCGCCATCGCAAGCACGCTGGTGCGCTGACGGCGGCGGACCTGGCACCGCATGGCGTGTCGGCGGATGGCGCTGGCGGCAGGGTGACACCGAGTGCGGCGGCGGCGGATACGCAAGCCACGCAGCTGGCGCGGCATGAGGACGCGCAAGCGTTCCTGGTGCGCAACCTGGGGACCATGCAGACCGCGGCAGCCGCGCGTGCCAGCCCCGCGGCCACCACGACGCCGCTGCGCCACGCGGTGCACTCCACGCCTGCCGTTGTAGACCGCAGCGCGGTAGCGAGCATCGAGGCAGACGTGGCAAACCACGACGACCCGCTGCTGTACGCCGCCGCGTTGCAGGTGGCGGCGGCAGTGCTGGCGGCGGCGGAGCACGAGGGCGCGGCGTCTGCCTCCATGGAGAGCTTTGCCAAGCTGGACGTGCCCACCGCGATGCGCCTCATCCGCGAAGCTCGGGAGGTGCTCGCTGCCAATTCCGCCAGCGAGGGCGCGCCGCCGTCAGCAGCCACTCCCGCTGCCGCTGCTGCTGCCGCCGCCGCCGCCGCCGCCGCTGCTTCTGGTGGTGCCACAGCAGGTGGCGGCGGCGGCCGCCGTGCCAGCACAACTGCCGGGTTGTCGCGCATGCTGGCGTCACTTGTAGGCCTTGGCAGCGGCGGTGGCGGCGGTGACGGTGGCAGCGAGGGTGGCAGCGGTAGTGGCGCGGGTGGACGCGAGCGTAGTGAGCATGTGAAGGCGGCTGTGGCGGCCATGGGGGAGATGCTGGGGCGTGACCCGCGGCTGGGGGCCGTGCTGGCCACTCTGACGCGCCAGCTGCAGCCGGCGATTGCAGCAGCTGCATTTGGCGACCGCCGCGGCTCGGTGTCGGAGGTAACCACGGAGGCGCTGTATGAGGCGCTGCAAACTGTGATCCCGCTTGCCTCCCCGCCGCCGTCACGGGACCGTGGCGCCAGCACCGCAGCGCGCAGTCGTACAGACAGCCGCGGTGGGCGCAGCTGGAGTGGTAGTGGGCGGAGTATGACGCCGGCGGCAGGCGCGCCAGGTGCGGCCACGTCACCCACCTCTGGCGGTGGCCGCGCCGGTACCGCACCCTCCCCTGCGCCGGCTGCCGCGGCTGCTGCAGCCGCGCCGGCGCCGTCAAGCGGCACAGAGGGGTCAGAGGCGCCGCCATCGAGTGTCGACACCTCACAACCCGACATGGCCAAGTACACCCGCATGCTGCAGATGGGCATCCCGCTGCCCGCCGTGCAACACAAGATGCGCTCTGATGGCGTGGATCCGGCGCTGCTGCAGGCCGCTGCCGCGCCAAAGGCAGACGCACCTACTCCTGCTGCGCCAGCGCCCGAGCCTGCACCTGCGCCTGCGCCTGGCGCCGACGAGCTGCCGGAAGAGCTGCAGCGGTTTGTGCGCATGGCCAAGATGGGTGTGCCGCCGCCAGCGGTGCTGCACAAGGCGCGCGGCGAGGGGATTGAGGGTGCCGCACTGGAGGCGTTGACCAAGGCGCTAGGTATGGGAGCTGCGGCGCCCGCGCCAGCGCCAGCGCCTGCACCTAGCAGCGAGGAGCTGCCGGCAGAGTTGCAGCGGTTTGTGCGCATGGTGAAGATGGGCGTGCCGGCGGCAGCGGTGCTGCACAAGGCGCGCGGCGACGGCGTGGCAGGCGATGCACTGGCGGCGCTGGCCAAGGCACTAGGGTTGGACGACGGTGCCGGCGAAGAGGGGGCAGCGGGAGGGGCGGGTGGGGTTGAAAGCGCGGCAGCTGTCGAGGCGCGGCGCAAGGCAGAGGCAGAGAAGGCAGAGAAGGCGGCGGCAGCAGCACTGGAAGCGGCGCGTGCCGCGGAGCGTGCGCGCCGCATTGCCGAGCTGCGTGCCGAGCAGCTGGAGATGGTGGCCGAGGCCCGCTGCCCACTGGCAACGTCCAACACGTACGGCCAGTACTTCCGCATGCTGCGGGTACGTAGCTGGGGAGCTATTGATAGTTGGGTAGCAGTTACAACGTTCATAGCACCCCCAACCCCCTCCTTCCACGCGCAGATTGGTGTGCCGTCGACGATGGTAGAGCAGAAGATGAGCATGGCCAAGCTGGACCCCGCGGTGTTGCACATGGACGGCGACAAGCCGCACGCCACCCTGGTGCTCATCCCACTGCGCGAGGATGCCGCGTACGGCCGCTACTTCCAGATGCTGAAGGTGGGGTTGGCGCGCGAGGTGGTGGAGCACAAGATGGTGTCAGACGGCGTGAACATGCTGGCGTTGGAGCTGGACCGTGAGCTGCCGGCGCCGCCTGGTCTGGCGGACCTCACGGCTGGCATTGTGTTGTCGCCCGCCAACCACAGCCGGACGGGCGGCGCGGCGGCGCGGTCGGTGCGGCAGCGCAAGAAGCTGCACTGGGAGCTGCTTCCAGCGGACCGGCTGGGTGCACGCAACACAATCTGGTCGGCGGCGGCAGCGGGCGACGGTCCGGAGGAGGACGACCTGGTGGATGACGAGTTCGAGCGGCTGTTCACGCAGGAAACCAACGCCGCGCTGCGCGGCAGCGCCATGCGGGCGCGCGATGGTGGCGGCGGCGGGGGTGGCGGTGGCGGCGGTGCCGCCGCCAAGACGGTGTACCTGCTGGAGGGCAAGCGCGGGCGCAATGTGGGCATTGGGCTGAAGCGCCTGAAGCTGCCCGGCGAGGCGGTACGCGCCTGCCTGCTGGGCCTGACGCCCGCCCTGCCGGACGGCAGCCAGCTGACAATAGAAGCCCTCACGTTGCTGGAGGACCTGCTGCCGGCGCCGGAGGAGGTGGCGGTGGTGAAGGCGTACCGCGGTGACCGCAGCCGGCTGGGCGAGGCGGAGCAGTTCTTCTTGGCAGTGGCGGACGTGACCAAGGCGCGCGCGCGCGCCAGCGCGCTCGGCTTCCAGCTGGCGTTTGACGATAAGGTGCGAGACCTGCGCGCGCGACTGACAACCGTGTCTCGCGCCTGCGAGCAGGCGCGCACCTCGCCGCGCCTGCGCCGGCTGCTGGACGCCGTACTGAAGATTGGGCAACGGCTGAACAGCGGTGACGACGACGGCGGCAGCACGCCTGGCGGCGCCACCCCGCGCCGGCGGCCGACCAGCGTGTCGGGGTTCACGCTGGCGTCGCTGGCCAAGCTGGGGCAGACGAAGGCGTTCAGTGGCACCACGACGCTGCTGCACTACCTGGCGTCGCGGCTGGCGCGTGTGGACCCGGAGGCGCTGAGCGCGTCCACCGAGTTGGGCGACGCGCCGGCGGCGTCGCGGTTGACCATTGAGGCGCTGCGCACAGAGGCGGCAGGCATCCGCGCGGGCCTGGAGGTGGTGGAGAAGCTGGCACGTGAGCACGGCAGCATGGGCCGCATGCGCACTGGCTCCGCGTCCGCGAGTCGCGGTGCGGCATCACCAGGCGGCCGGCCGGCAGCGGCGGCCGCAGCGGCAGCAGCTGGCGGTGCAGGCGGCGGCAGTGCCACCCGCGTTACGCGCATGGGGTCCATTACCGAGAGCGGCGGCGGCGCGGCAGATGAGGTGGCGGATCTGGCTGCCGCGTTGGAGGCGGCAGCGCCGCCGCAGCCCGAGTGCATGGCTGCCTTTGTGGGGCGGGCGCAGGAGACGCGCGAAAAGATGATGACGGAGCTGGCAGGTGTGGCAGCCACCTTTGCGTCGCTGCTGGAGTTTTTCGGTGAGGACCCCATCATGACAGTGGAGGCGTTTTTCACCACACTGTGCGCCTTCCTGAAGGCACTGGACCGCGCGCGTGCCGAGAACGAGGCGGAGGCGGAGCGGGCAGAGCGGGAGACACGGCGCGCCTTGTCCCGCGTTTCAAGCGCCCCCGCCGACCTCACCCCTGCCGCCGCTGCCGCCGCCGCCGCTGCCGCTGCCGCCACTGCCGCAGCTGCCGGTGCTACCCCTGGCGAGGCGCCGGTGAGGCCGGTGGTTGCAACACCGAGCGCCCTGCCACCTCATGTGGAGGTGGCGGACGAGGCGACAGCCGATGAGACAACGCCTGGTAGTGCGCCACCGCCGACGATGCCGTGGATGCCGCCACCGCCACCGACGCTGCCGGTGGTGCCGCCGCCACCGCCGCCGCGTGCGGTGCCGCGCCCTTCGATGGGTGACCTGCTGGGTGCCATCCGGGCGCGTGGTGGCGCCGCTTCAGGTGACGGCGGCGCTCCCAAGGAGCCTGTGTCCGCACCGGCATCTGAGCTAACTGCTGCTGCTGCCGCCGCCGCCGCCGCTGCGGGGGCACGCTCGCTGTCATCGCCTGCAACTGCTGCCAGCATCCCGGTCGGCCGCACACTGGCATTTACAGATGTATCGCCCGCTGTCACGCCGGCGCGGCCCGCGGTGGCATCTGCGACGCCACCGCGTGTACCACGGCCCTCTGTTCCCTCCCTGCCGCCGCGCCGGTCACCCCCTGCTGCCACTGCTGCTCCTGATGGCGGCGCAGCAGAGGTTAGTGTCGCCGCGGTGGTAGGGCCGGCAGCAGCAGCGGCCGCACCAGCAGCAGCAGTACCAGCAGCAGCAGCAGCGGCCGCAGCGCCACCGTTGCCACCAGTGGTGCCGCCGCCGCCAACGGTGCGCCGGCCACTTGGCGGCCCCACGCCGTTTAGCAGTGGCACCGGCGGCATGGCTGCCATGCTGGGCGCGATTCGTGCGCGCGGCAAGGTCGCCAGCGACGACGCGTGACAAGATGCGGCGACCAAGATACCGTCCAGCGTTAGCTGCAATTGTTTGCAAAAGTACAACAATGATGTTTCATTAATCCCATTGAAGCTAGACCGTAAAATCACCTGCGTTGCTATTATCTGTGTCATGCCACTGTCAAGGCTCTCTGTATTTGTTGATTGCATGGCTGGGATATCCGGTGAATCACTCACTCACTCTGGTGATACCCCGGCGGCGCCATGGCAGCTGCAGCAGTGTCAGCGGCAGCAGCGTCGGCGGCAGCAGTGTCGGCGGTAGGGAGCAGTGACGGAGGAGTGGCGGTGGATGAGATTGAGGGGGTGGCGGATGCATTAGGGATGGTGCGCATCCCAGTGGTGGATGCCGGCGTCGTGTCGCAGGAGGCCGTGTGGGCGCGCTACGTGGCCCCGTCCCTGCCGTGCATCTGGCGCGGTGGTATGCATGACTGGCCGTGCAGCGCGGCGGCCAGCAGGGGAGGAGGCAGCGACAGCTACACCGCAGAGGTTGCTGGTGGCATCTTGCGGGGGCTCTTTGGCGCGGCGGCGCAACCGACCGTGCCGCTGGAGCGCCCGCCGGCTGGCGGCGAGGCAGCCGGGTATGGCGCGGCGGTGCGTGAGCAGTTGCCGTTGGAGGCCGCACTGGCTGCCGTGGCACGCGGCGACGGCTACCTGAAGGACTGGCACGTTGTACGCGATGCGCCAGCCGCCGCAAGCCGTGCGCTGTACCGCGTGCCGTCACCGTTTGCTGATGACTACCTCAACTTCTATTACGACACCGTGGCGCGGGTTGCCGGCGCGACGGCAGTGGATGACTACCGGTTTGTGTACTATGGCCCGCGCGGCAGCCGCACGCCGGTGCACCACGATGTGATGTACAGTGCCAGCTGGAGCGCAAATGTTTGTGGCACCAAGCTGTGGCTGATGCTGCCACCCGAGGTGTCACGCGACACCCTGTACGACGCGTGGGGTGACCTGTGCGTCAACACCCTCATCCCACCACCTCTAGCTGCCGCCTTGTTGCGCTACCTGGCACCGGCGACGGGAGACCACGTGCCACACAATGCGTGTGCCGCCGCCGCTGTTCGCTGGCTTACCACCGTTGCCGCCGCGTCACCACCAGCCGCAGTTGTGCCGGATGCGGCGCTGCACGTTGCTGTGCAGCGCGCCGGCGACGTGATGTTTGTGCCTCCCGGCTGGCACCACGAAGTGCTAAACCTGGCAACGACGCTGAGCGTCAACCACAACTGGTTTTGTGCCGCCTCCCTGGGCGCCACGTGGGGCTTTGTTGCGCGTGAGGCAGCCGCGGTGCGCGCATCCATCCAGGACTGCCGCGACACGTACGCCTCGCCGCTGGAGTGGGAGTGCCACGTGCAGCTCTTGTTGCGCCTGAACGCCGCTGCAAACGCTGACGACGTGCGTTTGTGGTGCCGCGCCGCCTCCATTCATTGGTTCGATTGCATTTCACTCCGCACCTCCCTCCCTACGCACAAGTGCAGCTAGGGACGCTGCTCCTTTTGAAAGGGGCACACCTCTTGCGCCTTATTGCAGGCGACGACGCAGGGAGTGAACCACTACCGGGGTCGTTGGATGCGCTGCCGCCATCGTTTGAGCCCTACGCTGCACCCTACACGCGCTATCCACGGACATACTGCTGCGCTGCCCTGTCCACGGTAATTATTTTAACGCGGCCGCGGTTGCGACCATTGTCACCCGGTACCGCCCCTGCCTGCGTTGTATGTACCACCGCCCCACCCTCCACTCCCCACCCAGATCCGACGCGTTGCGGCGGCACTCGCTGACGACCCGTATGTGGTTGTCAAAGCGGCGGGCCGCGTGGAGGTGCCAACGCGAGCCACCGCAGCCGTGCCCCCTGCCGCCGTCGTCGCTGAACTGGGCCGCGCGGTCGGTGCGGCAGGCGGCCTGTTGCCACCCGCGCCCGTCGCTGACCCCTACGCCTGGACGCGTGACACGCTGTTGGGGCTGGTGGGGGACATTGATGCCGCTTTGAATGGCCCGTAAAATAAAATAGCACGATTGAATCACACGCTGCCACGCAACCTGCAGCTCCGCTTACGAATCCCCAGGCGCTGACGCCCGGCGAGCCGCACGTGCCCGCATCTCTTCCATCAGCGAGCCGCCCCCGCCTGCCGGTTTGGCGGGCACCGGTGGCGTCGCACCACCGGGCGCGCTGCCACGCCGCTCGCCACCGCCACCGCCGCCGCCAGCCGCGCCAGCCGCCGTGGGCAGGGCGCACTTGTCCACCGTCTCGGTTTTCTTCAGCTTGTCCTTGCTGAAGCCTGCGATGCCAGCGAGCAGGCCCGCCGGTGCGGCGGCAGGTGACGCGCCGTCGTCAGACGCCGCTGAGGGTGTGCCACCACGCGGCGGCAGTGGCGGCAGCTTGGGGCCGGCACGCGGCACAGCGGCAGTAGCACCGGCTGGGCCCGCACCGCCTGGAGTCGGCCGTGCCGGCAGCACCGCCACCCGGGGTGCCGCGTCACCTGCCCCACCTGCCGACAGCGCACCCTCCCGCTCCATCTTGGCCTTGACCGCCGCCGCCGGCACGCCCGCACGCAGCATCCCTGCGTATGTCTTCAGGGCGGCGTCGTTCCAGAATGGCGACTCCAGCGGTGGCAGCTCCTCCAATGATGCCGCTGCCGCCACCGGCTTGGGCGCAGCCGGGGTCGGCGCAGGTGCCGGCGCTGGCGCAGGTACGGGTGTGGGTGCGGATGCCGGTGCCGGCGCTGGCATTGGCGCGGGTTTCGGGGCTGCCGCGGGTGCTGGCGCAGGCGCAGGTGCAGGCACCGGTGCTGCCGCCGGTGCAGGTGCTGGCGCAGGCGCCGGCACTGGAACCGGTGCTGGTGCAGGTGCTGGTGCTGGTACTGGAGCCGCTGCCACCGGCACTGGAGCTGGAGCCGGCACTGGTGCTGGTGCCGGCACTGGAGCTGGCGCCGGCACTGGGGCTGGTGCTGGCGCCGCCGGAACGGGAGCAGGTGCAGGTGCTGCCATTGGCGCGGCCGCCGGAACGGGAGCAGGTGCCGGTGCTGCCACTGTCGCGGCCGCCGGTGCTGGGGCGGGCACAGGCGCAGCGGCTGCAGGCATAGCAGCGGGCTTGGCCGCCGCCGCCGCTGCCGGCTCAGGCTTGGCTGCCACCGCCGCTGCGGGCTCCGGCTTGGCAGCGGCAGCTGGCACCGGTGCCAGCTTCAGGTAGGAGGACGGCACGTACCCGACGCCGGCGGCACAGCGCACCAGCAGCCACTCTTGCACCGGCGCGCGTACCACCGACAGCACCTGCACCGCATCGCCAGCCGCCAGCGGCACCTCCGTGGGATCGTCCGTCGCAAAGGCGTACAGCGCGTGGGCTGGCGTCACCGCCGCCGTCTCGCCCGCCTGTGTGTGGGGGTAGGATGGGGGGAGCATGTGTGAAATGTATTGGCTGTGAGCACGCCGTGAGCAACGAGCAACATGTAACAACAAACCTCCTTCACAAAGTTGTTGGGGCACACGCCAAACTGGTCCGGGAGGAGAACCCCGTCGCCCGCCTCAAATGACACGTCGCCGTCGGCGGCGGCGGTGTACTGCGCCAGGCCGCGCACGATGAGCGGCTGCGGGCGCAGGGCGCCGGCGGGCGAAGCACCTGCTGCGACGGCGCTGGGTGACGCAGTCGCAGCGGTGGCTGGCGCGGTGGCGGCGGCGGCGGCGGCAGCAGCGGCAGCGGCAGGTGCGGTGGTAGCCGCCGCTGTGGCGGCAGCGGCAGCGGAAGCGGAGGCGCCAGTATGCACGGCAGAGGCGCGGCGCGGGACGAGGGTGGCGGCGGTGTCCACCTGCTCCAGCGCCTTGTTGTAAAAGTTGACCGAGTCGGTGAGCCAGCTCATCTGCGCCTTGATGAGCTGGATGACGGTGGGCGTCAGCACGGCGGCAATGTCGCCGTCCAGCGCATCCAGCGCAAACGATACCGCGTGCAGCTTCTCCTTGTGTGCATCCATCGCGCGCGCCAGCTTCTCCTTGTTGTCGTCCAGCTTGGCCTTGGCGGCGTCACGATCCGCTGGGCGCACCGCCGCCGCCTCCGTCTGCAGCCGGCCCACCTTCTCGGTGTAGTGCGCCACCTCCTGCGCCAGCGTGTCGCGCGCCTTCACGCCCTCCGTGATGCCGTGCGCGATGCGCCCAATGCCGGCGGACGGCGTGGCGAGCACCATCTGCATCGCCTCCGTGCGCGTCGTGCCGCTCGCCTCGCTCCACGGCGAGGCCGCCTCCGCGGCCGCCAGCGCATGCAGCGGGTTTGCCAGTGGCCCGCCCGCCGGGTAGAAGCCATCCAGCTCGGCAAACAGGGCGCGCGACGCGGCGTTCATCTCCAGCAGCTTGGCGCAGTAGGCGTCCAGCGCGCGCTGCACGCGCGCCGACCGCGCCACCACCTCCTCCGTCCGCTTGCTCTCCTCCGTGTCGCCCGCCATGCGCGTCGCCGCCGACTGCACCATGTTGCGGATGGCCTTCATCTTGGCGGCGGTGAGCAGTGGTTAGAGAGTGCGGTGCCGCCGCTGCTGCTTCAGTCGGTTGGCCGCAGCAGCAGGTCACGTTGTTGTTCGTGTGTATCTGAGTCACCGTGGTATCAAGCAAAAATCCGCGCGCAAACTCAACGCCACAGTGACAGCTGCCTGCATAGGCCTTGTAGGCATCCCTGCCACAACTACGCCACCGCCGCTGTGCTTCGCCGCAGCCTCCCATGCCATGAAAACTCTACCCGTCGTGACTGTGTCACGTTGCGTTCCGCGTTCGCCGTCACGCGGTGTTGTCAGGCTGGCAACGCCGCGACAACCACGTGTTTACCCGGTCGGCGGACCTGTGTGCGTGGCGGTAATTGTGTTGCATGCACGGGTGCACACACACCCGTCGTGCTGTGGACGCTTACTATTGTTGTATATGAGCGGTTCGTGTGGTTTCCACCCTCATTTGTTTGTGGAATCGTGGTATTATTTTCATGCACTTTAGCTGCGTACCGGTAGTGGCGACATGGTGTCGACGGAGGGCAGCGGCGGTGGCGGTGTCGGTGGCGGTGGCCAGGAGAGTAGCGCCGCGAGCCGACAAGATGGCAGCGAGGCGAGTAGCGGTAGTGGGAGCGGCGGGAGCGGGCAGCGAGGGAGTGGGCTGTTCCACCGGGGCGGCGTCAAAGGCGGCGGCGACGGCAGTGAAGAGCGGGATGACGGCGCCGTCTGCATTGCGGTGCCGTCGCGTGGGGAGGAGGCAATAGGGGAGGGCGTGCGGCTGCTGCCGCCATCCACTGCTGCTGCGGCGGCGGCGCCGGCCGGTCGAGGAGGAGCATTAATTGGCGCGGCGGCGCGGGTTGGGTGGCACCTGCTGCCGTGGTTGCGTGTGACGGTGCAGGCGCACCTGGTGGCCTTCTTGACGTGGGTGGCACTGCTGGCAGCCACGTCAGAGGCCAGTGTTGCTAACGTGGCGCAGCGACCCACGGCAGCCAGCGTGGTGGGTGGCGCCGTCGCCATCTGTTGCATGCATGACGCCCTAGGCGCCCTGTTCCTTGCCTCCCCGCGCCTCCTCCTGCTGGCAGACGCCATCCTCATTGTGCTGTCCTCCCTTTTTAATGCGTACCGTACGTAGCCGGGGGTGGGCAGGAGCGCTTGTTGTGGTACTCCTTTTACGTCACCCCCCCCCCCCCCCCCGCCCCCCCCCCCCCCCCCCACCCCCCCCCCCCCACCTCTCTGCTGCACCCACGCCCTCCGCGTCCGCCCTGCCTTCCCGCCCCCCCCCGCCGGCCATCCTCCACCCCTCCGCC
>Ga0066256_1003671_pt1 | contig 14531 bp, 14 predicted proteins | sample ThiBio_1000_biof_FD_87107 | JGI IMG/M metagenome (GOLD analysis project Ga0066256, IMG submission 87107) | Wastewater bioreactor microbial communities from Cape Town, South Africa - Thiocy_expt_1000_biof (version 2) | ecosystem: Engineered > Bioreactor > Thiocyanate-remediating >...
CGTGAGGCGAGTTGTCGACGGCTCTGGGCGGGTGCCGTTAGTTCCTCCGGCGCGGCCGTCCCGCCGTGCAACTCGTGGCTGTTCCTGCAGGGGCTGGAGACCCTGCACCTGCGGATGGAGCGGCACTCCGAGAACGCCCTCGCGGTCGCGAAGCACCTCGAAGCCCACGACAAGGTGGCCTGGGTCAATTACCCCGGGCTGGACTCGTCCCCGTACAAGGCGGTGGCTGACCGGGTGCTCACCGGCCGCGGCTACGGCGGCGTCCGCGCTGAACTGCGCGGTCGCTACCCCAAGCACGACTGGCCCGCCGACCCCCTCACCGCCACCCCGTCCCGCGGCGCACGCCGGCGTCGATGAGGCCGCGCGCGGGGCCACACAGGAACGCGTCGTATCGTCCGGGGTGATCGGGCGGTCGGGGGCGCCGTCGGAACGCTTGCACCCAGGGAGCTCGCACGTGCACGGTGAGGTGACCGAGACGACCGGCCCGGCGGGCGCGCCCCCGCGCACCCGCCGGCCCGCGCCCCGCACGATCCGGCTCGTCCTGGCCGCCGTCGGCCTGCTCGCGATCTGCGTCGTCGCGGCCACCGTGCCCGTCCCCATGGTCACGCTCGGGCCCGGGCCCACGTTCAACACCCTCGACACCCAGGACGGCAAACCCGTCGTCGACGTCACCGGCCTGCCGACCTACCCGACATCCGGTCACCTCAACATGACCACGGTGTCTGTCACCGACGGCCTCACGACGTTCCAGGTCCTGCGCGCATGGCTCGACCCGCAGCTGCAGGTCGTGCCCCGCAGCGCGATCTTCCCGCCCGGGCAGACCCAGCAGCAGGTCGACGCCAAGAACGACGCCGACTTCGCCGACTCCGAGAGCTCCGCCGTCTCGGCCGCGCTGACCTACCTCGACGTGCCCGCGCAGGTCGTCGTCGGCCCCGACATCCAGGGCCTGCCCGTCAACCCCGTCCTGCGCCCCGGCGACCGCATCGTCTCCGTGCAGGGCAAGCAGATCGGCCGCATCAGCGACATCCGCGCCGCCCTCACCGGTACCACCCCCGGCCAGCAGATCCCCGTCGAGACGATCCGTGGCGACGGACCGGTGCAGGCCGTCACCGTCACCCTCATCGACCTCGGCAACGGTCAGGGCGGGCTCGGCATCGCCCCCGTCGCCCGCCCGGCCGGCGACGAGAAGATCACCATCTCGCTCAGCGGCGTCGGCGGACCGTCGGCGGGGCTGATGTTCTCCCTGGCGGTCGTCGACCGGCTCACCCCCGGCGAGCTGACCGGCGGCACCTTCATCGCCGGGACGGGCGCCATCCAGGCGACCGGCCAGGTCATGGGCATCGCCGGCATCTCGCACAAGCTCTACGCGGCCAAGGAGGCCGGGGCCACCGTCTTCCTCGTCCCGGCGACCAACTGCGCGGAGGCCCGCGGCGCCGCTCCGCAGGGCATCACGCTGGTCAAGGTCGACACGCTGTCCGACGCCGTCGCCGACCTCGACACGATCCGCACCGGCGGCACGGCCCCGACCTGCTGAGGCCCGGGCCGTGCCCGTCCGTCAGTAGTGCCAGGGGTAGGGCGACCAGTCGGGCTCGCGCTTCTCCAGGAACGAGTCCCGGCCCTCGACCGCCTCGTCGGTCATGTACGCCATGCGCGTCGCCTCACCGGCGAACAGCTGCTGGCCGACGAGCCCGTCGTCGGCAAGGTTGAAGGCGTACTTGAGCATCCGCTGCGCCTGCGGCGACTTTCCATTGACCAACGTCGCCCACTCCAGCGCCACCTTCTCCAGGTCGGCGTGCGGGACGACGCGGTTGACCGCGCCCATCTCGTGCATCTGCCGGGCGGTGTAGGGCTGGCCGAGGAAGAAGATCTCGCGGGCGAACTTCTGGCCCACCTGCCGGGCCAGGTACGCGGAGCCGTAGCCGCCGTCGAAGGAACCCACGTCGGCGTCGGTCTGCTTGAACCGCGCGTGCTCCTCGCTCGCCAGCGTCAGGTCGGCAACGGCGTGCAGCGAGTGCCCGCCGCCCGCGGCCCACCCGTTGACGACCGCGATGACGACCTTGGGCATGAACCGGATCAGCCGCTGGCACTCGAGGATGTGCAGCCGCGGTCGACGGTCTCGGCCGTCTCGCCGGAGGCGTACTGGTAGCCGCTGCGTCCGCGGATGCGCTGGTCGCCGCCCGAGCAGAACGCCCAGCCGCCGTCGCGCGGCGACGGGCCGTTGCCGGTGAGCAGCACGCAGCCCACGTCGGAGGTCTGCCGCGCGTGGTCGAGCGCGGTGTAGAGCTCGTCGACCGTGTGCGGCCGGAACGCGTTGCGCACCTCGGGCCGGTCGAAGGCGATCCGCACCGCCCCCGTGGAGACGGCGCGGTGGTAGGTGATGTCGGTGAAGTCGAATCCCGGGACGGCCGTCCAGGCCTCGGGATCGAACAGCTCGGAGACGGCGTCGCTCACGGCTGCCGACCCTACGGCGCGGCGCCGCCGGTGCTCACCGCCGGGGCGCGCCGTCCCCGTCGCGGCGGGCCGCCTGCGCCCGCTCGGCCGCCAGCGCCCGCGCCGCGTCCTCGGGGATCGGCTGACCCGCCGACAACGAGTCGACGATCTCGGCCGCGATGTCGCGCAGCTTGCGGTTGACCGCCTGCGAGATGCCGATGAGCAGCCGGAACGCGGCGTCCTCGGTGCAGCGTTGGCTCTGCATGAGCATGCCCTTGGCCTGTTCGATCACCGGTCGGCTCCGCAGGGCCGGCTGCAGCTGCTCGACGCGGGCGCGCAGATCCTCGTCGGTCGCGGCGCCGTTCTCCCGGGCGGGACCGAGGTCGACGAGAGTGCCTGCCAGCGAAGGCGACGGGCCGTCGGACGCCTCGGGCTCGACGACCACCAGCAGCGTCCGGGCCGCGGCGTCGCCGCCCGCGACGAACACACCGGCCGCGCGGTCGCCGTTCGCCGCGACATCGAGCAGCGGCATGCTGCCGTCGTCACGAGCGGTGAGGAGCGCGACCGGGTCGACGTCGATCGCGGGGCCGGAGGCGGCCACGGGCCACGAGCAGGCGCCGGTGGAGAGGTCGAGCCGGAACCGGCCGACGTGGTCGGCGACTCGGGATCGGCTCAGTGCCTCGATCGGACGTGACAGATCGAGGTGGTCGGGCATGGGCACCTGTCCAGCGGGCTCGGTCTGATGGTTCGGACCGCGGGCCTCGCTGCTGGACCTGCGCCGGAAGACGTTACCAAGCGCCGTCGGCGGGCCGGTCGACTGCTCCCGATCCCCGCCCGAACTGTCGGAAAAGTCGTGGTGGTCGGCCTGCGGGCGGTCGTCCGCCATCAGGGCCGTGCCGGTCCGTCCTGCTGCGGCGCACAGCCCGCTACGCGACACGCCCGTGCCCCCGACCGGGAACCTCCGGCAAGCCCAGGTCGTTGACGTCTCAACGGAGCGGGAGGACCTCGGTGACCGAGCAGACAGCGGGAGGACACGCCGGCGGCGGTGTCGTCCGCGCGCTCGCGGCCCTCGGCGGGCTCGGCGTCGCCGCCGCGATCCTGCTCGTCGGCGCCCTCCACGTCGCCGCCGCCGACCAGGTCGACCCCGTCCGCCGCACCATCAGCGAATACGCCCTCGGTGCCGACGCCTGGATGTTCGACGTCGGCGTCGTCGCCCTCGCCGTCGGCTCCGTCGCCGTCATGGTCGCCCTCGCCCGCGCCGGCGTGCTGCGGCCCCTCTCCGGCGCCACCGCGCTGCTCGCGGTCTGGGCGCTCGGGATGCTGACGGTCGTCGTCTTCGAGAAGACCAACTGGTCCGTCGGCCCCAGCCTCGGCGGCTACATCCACCGCTACGCCAGCCTCGTCGCCTTCCTCGCCCTGCCCATCGGCGCACTGCTGATCGCCCGGGCGCAACGCGGCATGCCAGGCTTGCGCACCCACCGGGTCTGGACGCGAGTTCTCGCACTCGCGAGCCTGGGCTGGTTCCTCCCGATCCTCTGGGGCTTCGCGATGCGCCCCATCACCGGGCGATCGTGGTGGAACGCCGTGCCCCTCGGCCTCGTCGAACGCGGCCTCGCGCTGACCGAGGTGCTCCTGGTCCTTGCGCTGGCATTGTGGGCGGCGAAGGCCGCCGGCGCCCGGACCCGCGTCCTCGCACCCGGACTCCCCGCCCCTGCCCGCGCCTGACCCCCGGGGCTTCAGGCCCGGGGTGATCGCCGTTCGGAGACGACGAGCCCAGGTGTCGGGCCGCCTCGATCGTCGGTCGTCGCGGATCGGCGTCGGGTGCGTCGCCGGTGTGCCACGAATGGTGATCATGAGTTTGCCGGCACGAGGAGGTCGGCGTGCGCGGGAGACGGGCGCCGGCTCCGTCGCCGATGGCCCGCTGTAGACGATCAGCCCCAGCCCTGCTCTGCCCGGCTCTGCTCTGCTCGGGCCCGGCCCGCTCCGGCCAGGCGCGGCCCGGCCCGGCCCGGCACCCGGCCGTGCGGGGTCGCGACTGCGCGGATCGTCGGGCGTTCGTGCGCGGTCGCGCCTGCGGGCCCACGTCCCCGGGGGTAGAACCGGGCCATGAGCTCTGTCCCGAACCTGACGCTGAACAACGGCGTCGCGGTCCCGCAGTTCGGCTTCGGTGTGTTCCAGGTCGGCCCCGGCGAGACGGTGGCGGCCGTCACGCAGGCGCTGGAGGCCGGGTACCGGCACATCGACACCGCGCAGGCCTACCGGAACGAGGCGGAGGTGGGCCGGGCGATCGCGGAGCCGGGCCTCGCCCGCGAGGAGGTGTTCGTCACCACCAAGCTGGCCAACGACCGGCAGGGCCGCGACTCGGCGGTGAGCGCTCTGGGGGAGAGCCTGGAGAAGCTGGGGCTCGACTTCGTCGATCTGTACCTCGTGCACTGGCCGCGTCCGCAGGCGGACGTGTACGTGGAGACCTGGGAGGGCATGGAGCGCTGCGCGAAGGACGGTGCGGCGCGGGCGATCGGCGTGTCCAACTTCCAGGTCCCGCATCTGGAGCGGCTGGCGGCGGAGGCCCGGACGGTCCCCGCGGGGGACCCGATACAGATGCAACCTCTGCCCCGTCCCGCCCAACTGCGCCACTACCACCACGCGCACGGGATCCTCCACCTGGCCGTGGCGCCGATCGCCAAGGGCGGGGAGTTGTTGTCGGACGAGCGGCTGGTCGCGATCGGGCGAGCGCACGGGAAGTCGGCGGCGCAGGTGGTGCTGCGCTGGCACGTCCAGCTGGGCAACGTGGTGTTCCCGAAGTCGGTGACGCCGTCGCGGATCCGGGAGAACATCGACGTCTTCGACTTCACCCTGTCCGACGACGAGATGGCCACGGTGAGTGGCCTCGACGCGGGGACCCGCTTGGGGCCGGACCCTGACCGGTTCGGCTGAATCGACGTGACCGGCCGCGCAGGAGGGGTGCGAGTCCCGGGGGACGTGCCTACTGTGGGGTGAATGTTGGCAATCACCGAGACAGCGGCAGAGGCCATCAAGTCCCTGACGGCCGACGCGGAACTCCCCGACGGTGGTGGTCTGCGCATTGCGTCCACCGAGGAGGACCAGGGCCTGGAGCTGTCGCTCGCGGCGCAGCCGGTCGAGAGCGACACGGTCCTGACGGGTGACGGCGTGACGGTGTTCCTGGAGACATCGGCCGCGCAGGTGCTCGACGACAAGGTCCTGGACGTGCAGCCGGTCGAGACTCCACAGGGGGAGGAGCTGCGGTTCGCGATCGGCCCGCAGGCCGAGCCCTCACCGGAGTCCTGACCGACCATCCACCAGCGCAGCGGCGCCGACCTCCGGGTCGGCGCCGTTCCTATTTCTCGGTGACCTGTCCGGCGTCGACGTGCCAGCGCCTCGTGGCGCGGACGGTGTCGAGCATGCGGCGGTCGTGGGTGACGAGCAGGACGGTGCCGGGGAAGTTGTCGACGGCCTGTTCGAGCTGTTCGATGGCGGGCAGGTCGAGGTGGTTGGTGGGCTCGTCGAGCACCAGGAGGTTGACCTCGCGGGCCTGCAGCAGCGCGAGGGCGGCGCGGGTGCGTTCTCCGGGGGAGAGCGATGACGCGGGGCGCGGCACGTGTTCGCGGGTCAGCCCGAACTTGGCGAGCAGGGTGCGGACGTCGGAGTCGGCCCAGTCGGGCACCGCTTCGCCGAAGGCGCGGGCGAGGGAGGCGTCGCCGAGGAAAAGCCCGCGGGCCTGGTCGACCTCTCCGACGCGGACGCCCGAGCCGAGTCCGGCGGTGCCGGAGTTGACGGGGAGCCGGCCGAGGAGGGCGGCGAGCAGCGTCGACTTGCCGGAGCCGTTGGCGCCGGTGACGACGACGCGGTCGGCCCAGTCGACCTGCAGGGTCACCGGCCCGAGGGTGAACGACCCCCGCTGCACGACGGCCGAGTCCGCGTAGGCCGCGACCGTGCCCGAGCGGGGGGCGGCGGCGATCGTCATGCGCAGCTCCCACTCCTTGCGGGGCTCCTCGACGACGTCGAGCCGCTCGATCATCTTCTGCGTCTGCCGGGCCTTCGCGGCCTGCTTCTCGCTGGTCTCGGCGCGTTTGTTGCGGCCGACCTTGTCGTTGTCGGTGGACTTCCGTCGAGCGTTGCGCACACCTTGCGCCATCCAGTTGCGCTGCATCTGGGCGCGGTCCTTGAGCCCGCCGAGGGTGTCGGCGTACTCCTCGTAGGCCTCGCGGGCGTGCCGACGGTTCACCTCGCGCTCGGCGAGGTAGCTGTCGTAGCCGCCGTCGTAGACGCCGACCTGCTGTTGGGCCAGGTCGAGCTCGACGACGCGGGTCACGGTGCGCGCCAGGAACTCCCGGTCGTGGGAGACGATCACGGCGGGGGGGCGGAGGGCCGCGGCGCAAAGGTCGAGGCGGTCGAGGGCGCCGAGGGCGCGGGCGTTGGTGGGCTCGTCGAGCAGCAGGACGTCGTAGCGGGAGAGCAGCAGTGCCGCGAGGCCGGCGCGGGCGGCCTGGCCGCCGGAGGGCGCGGTCATGGGGGGGTCGAGATCGACGCCCAGCCCGACCTCCGCGCAGACCGCGCCGGCGCGTTCGTCGAGGTCGGCGCCGCCGAGGGCGAGCCAGCGGTCCAGCGCGCCGGCGTAGAGGTCGTCGGCGCCGGCGGTGCCGTCGGACAGCGCCGCCGCGGCGGCGTCCATCAGCTCCTGCGCGGCGGTGACGCCGGTGCGCCGTGACAGGAACGCGGCGACCGTCTCGCCGGGGCGGCGGTCGGGCTCCTGGGGCAGGTGTCCGACGGTCGCGTCGGGCGGGCTGAGCGCGACCGTGCCGTCCTCGGGCCGGTCCTCACCGGCCAGCAGGCGCAGCAACGTCGACTTGCCGGCGCCGTTGGCACCGACCAGCCCGACGACGTCGCCCGGGGCGGCGACGAGATCCAGCCCGGAGAAGAGGACGCGGGCGCCGTGGCCGGCGGCGAGATCGGTGGCCTGCAAGGTCGCGGTCATGTCAGCGCCGAAACTACGTCACCGGGCAACGGCTTTCGTCAGAGCCTGGTCGAGGATCTCCAGCCCGAGGTCGACCTCGTCGTCGGCGACGGTGAGCGGCGGGGCGATCCGGAACACCCCGCCCATGCCGGGCAGCTGCACGACGTTCATGTGCAGCCCCAGCGCCAGGCACTCGGTGGTGACGTTGCGACCCAGCTCGTCGGCGGGCTCCTTCGTCGCGCGGTCGGTGACGAGCTCGATGCCCTGCAGCAGGCCGCGGCCGCGGACGTCGCCGATGCATTCGTGCCGGGCCGCCAGCTCGAGGAGTCCGGCGCGTAGCCGCGTTCCCGATGAAAGAGCCCGCGCGACCAGGCTCTCGCGGCGCACGACGTCCAGCACCGTGAGGCCCACGGCGGCGGGCAGGGGGTCGGAGACGTGCGTCGTGAAGAAGAGGAAGCCGCGTTCGTGGCAGCGTTCCTCGATCTGCGCCGACGTCACGACGGCGGCCAGCGGCAGGCCGGCGCCGAGGGTCTTCGACAGGGTGAGGATGTCGGGGACGACGCCGTCGCGTTCGAACGCGTACATGGTGCCGGTGCGGGCGATGCCGGTCTGCGCCTCGTCGAGGACGAGGAGCATGCCGCGCTCGTCGCACTTGCGCCGCAACGCCTCCAGGTATCCGGGTGGCAGCTCGATCACCCCGCCCGACGACAGGATGGGCTCCACCAGGCACGCCGCGAGCGCACCCGCCGACTGCCTGTCGACGAGGTCCCACGCGACGTCGAGCTCGGTGCGCCAGTCGTCGCCGAACACGCTGCGGTAGGTGTAGGGCGCCGGGATCGCGATGTTGCCGGGGATCGGCGGGCCGTAGCCGCGACGCCCGGCGCTGTAGGTGGCCGACGCCGCGCCGCCCGTCATCCCGTGCCACGACTGCGCGAAGCTCACGACCTCCCAGCCACCCGTGTAGAGCTTCGCCATCTTGAGCGCGGCCTCGTTGGACTCCGCGCCCGTCGTGAGCAGCAACGACCGGTCCAACGGGTCCGGCAGGCTCGCGGAGAGCTCGCGCGCCAGGTCCACGACCGGCCGAGACAGCATGCCGCTGAACAGGTGGTCGAGCGTCGCGACGGAGTCCCGGACGGTCGCCACCACGTCGGGGTGCGAGTGCCCGAGGACGGCGCTCATCTGGCCCGACGTGAAGTCGAGGATCGCCCGGCCCGCGGAGTCGTACACGAACGACCCCGCCGCCCGCTCGATCACCACCGGCGAGAACGCCCCGCCGTAGCGCACGAGGTGCCGCTCGGCGTCGTCCCAGAACCCGTCCGTGCCCATGCGCCCCTCCGGCCCGACCGCAGCTGTGAGTGGCGACGGTCGCCATGACGACTGTCGCCGCTCACGACACTAGGCGGCCGGGACCTTCGCAGGTTCGTAGAATCGGCCGCATGAACCCCTCGACGGCCCAGGCCCGGGTGATCGTCGACAAGCTGGTGAGGTGCGGCGTCGTCGACGCCGTGCTGTGCCCGGGTTCGCGCAACGCCCCCCTCGCGATGGCCCTGCACCGCGCTGACGCCGACGGCCTGCTGCGGCTGCACGTCCGTATCGACGAACGCCCCGCCGGGTTCCTGGCCCTCGGCCTCGCCATACGGTCCGGACGACCGGCGCCGGTGTGCACGACGTCGGGCACCGCGGTCGCCAACCTGCACCCCGCGATGCTGGAGGCCTCCTACGCGGGCGTGCCGCTCATCGCGCTCACCGCCGACCGGCCGCCCGAGCTCGTCGGCACGGGGGCGAGCCAGACCGTCGTCCAGGACGGCATCTTCGGCGACGCCGTGCGGTATCGCGCCGTGCTCGCGGTCGCCCGCGCGCAGGTCGGGGAGCAGGGTCGATGGCGGTCCGCGGTGGACCGCGCCGTCGCCGCCGCGTGTGCGGCGCGAGGCCCGGTGCACCTGAACGTGCCCTTCGCCGAGCCCCTTGTCCCCGATGACGATCCCTCGTGGCCCGAGCTGCTCGACGGCCGCGCCGGTGGCCGCCCGTGGACGGCCGTCGGCACCCGGCGCCCCGCTCCCTCGGAGCCGCTGCCGCTCGACCCCGCCGCGCCCACCCTCGTCATCGCCGGACCCGGTGCCCCGTCCGGGCTGACGCTCGACGGGCTGCCGGTCGTCGCCGAACCGTCGTCGGGCTACTGGGACGTCGGGCTGCGGGCGGGGCCCTGGCTCGTCGGGCATCCGGCGCTGCGGCCCGCGCAGGTCGTCGTCGCCGGGCGGCCGACGTTGCACCGGCCCGTCCAGCGCCTCCTCGCCGACCCCGACGTCGCCGTCTACGCGATCGACGACGGGGCACCGTGGACCGACGTCGCCGCCACGTTGCGCGGCACCGGGTCCCTGCCCGCCCTGCGTGCCGAGGCCGCCTGGCTGCACCGTTGGCGCGCCGCCGACCGCATCGTCGGCGCCGCCCTCGACGCCGCCCTCGACGAGCACGACGCCCCCACGGGCCTGCGCCTCGCCCGCGCTCTCGCCACCGCTGTCCCCGACGGCGCAGCGCTCGTGCTGGGCTCCTCGAACCCGGTGCGCGACGTGGCGTTGGCCGCCGCGCCCCGGGCCGGGCTGACCATCGTGTCCAACCGGGGCGTCGCCGGGATCGACGGTACGGTCTCCACCGCCACCGGCGTCGCGCTCGCCCACGGCGGCCCCGCCTTCGCCCTGCTCGGCGACCTGACGCTGCTGCACGACACCACCGGGCTCGTCCTCGGCCCCCACGAACCCGCCCCCGACCTGACGTTCGTCGTCCTGAACGACCGCGGCGGCGGCATCTTCAGCCTGCTCGAACAGGGCGCCCCCGAGCACGCCTCGTCGTTCGAACGGGTCTTCGGGACACCGCACACCGTCGACGTCGCCGCCCTCTGCGCCGCGACGGGGATCGCCCACACCGCCGTCGACGACCCCGCCAAGCTCCCCGACGTCCTGGGCGAGCCCGCGGGCCGGATGCTCGTGGAGGTCCGCGCCGAACGCGGCGGCCTCCGCGACGGTCACGCCCGCCTCCGCGCCCACCTCGACGAGGCCGTCGCCGCGGTCTGAGAACAGCCGCGCGCAACCTCACGGTCGTTCCGACGCCGCGTCGACAGCAATGAGGTTGCGCGCGATGTCCGGCCGCAACCTCACGGTCGCGGAAGGGCCGTCGACAGCAGCGAGGTCGGCGTCAGCCGGTGACGCTGCCCTCCAGGGCCTCCCGGACCGCGACGAGCTTCGCGGCGGCCTCGCGGACCTCGGTGTCGGGATCGGAGTCGGCGACGATCCCGCAGCCCGCGAAGAGCCGGGCGGTGTTGCCGTCGAGCTGGGCGCAGCGCAGGGCGATGCCCAGCTCGCCGTCGCCCGCGGCGTCGACCCACCCGACGGGACCGGCGTAGCGGCCCCGGTCCATCCGTTCGAGCTCGGCGATGACGCGCAGCGCGGCGGTGCGGGGGGTGCCGCCGACCGCGGCGGTGGGGGGGACGTCGGCGGCGAGCGTCAGCAGCGACGAGCCGTCGCGCAGGGTGCCGCGCACGTCCGACGACAGGGGGGAGACGTTGTGCAGGGCCAGGATCGACGGCTCCGCGGGGACGTCGAGGGTGGCGCAGTGGGGGCGCAGGGTGGCGGCGAGGGAGTCGACGGCGAAGGCGTGCTCGCGCTGGTCCTTGCCCGATGCCATGAGCTGGGCGCCGATGTCGTCGCCGCCGTCGCCGGGCCAGATGGTGCCGGCGAGGACCCGGGAGGACACGGTGTCGCCCTCGCGGCACAGCAGCAGCTCGGGGGTGGCACCGACGAGCCCGTCGACGCAGTAGGCCCAGCACGTGGGGTAGTGGTGGGCGAGGCCGGCGAGGAGGAACCGGGGGTCGAGGGGTTCGTCGGCGACGGCGAGCAGGTCGTGGGCGAGGGCGGCCTTGTCGAGCTCGCCGGCCTGCATGCGGGCGACGGCCTCGGCGACGGCCCGGCGGTAGCGGGCGACGGTCATGTCGCCGTCGTCGTAGTGCAGGGCTCCGCCGGCGCGGACGGGCATGGCGCGGCGCATGGCTGCGGGGACGCCGTCGCCGGCGAACTCGGTGATCCAGGTGTGGCCGTCGCGGCGGCCGACGACGACCCGGGGCACGACGAGCACGGAGCCGGCAGAGCGGTCGGCGAAGGTGAAGCTGGCGAAGGCGACGGCCCCGGTGCCGGGGAGCTGCAGGTCGTCACGGACGTCGAGGCGTGCGGTGAAGGAGCGCCACCAGGCGTCGGCCTCGGCGAACCGGCCCGCGCCGGTGCCGGTGAAGCGGGCGACCTCGCCCCAGCCGACGAGGCCTTCGCCGTCGCGCACCCAGGAGAGGGGACGGTCGTCGGGCAGCAGGTCGAGGAGACGGCCCACGTCGTCCACCGCGCGGGTCCGCACTCGCAGCGGCGACGGGGACGGTGCGACGGTCACATCGTCCGAGGGTAGGCCGCTCGGGGCGGTGGGGCGCGCGCGCCCCGGCAGGTGCGGGCGACGCCACACGGGCGTATCGACCTAGAATCGGGGCTCGTGTCGGGCCGCGGGGGCGGGCCGATCGGCGCGGTCGGGGCGCCTGCCCGCGCGGCCCGGCCGTGGCTGCGGGGGCACAAGCCGGAGTGCGTCGCAGGGTTCGCGGTGCTGGTCACGGTGCTGGTGGTGCTGGCGTTCGTGGGCGCGTTCCTCGACGACCGGGCGATCGCGGCGAACCGGGCGTTCACGGCGGCGACGGTGCTCGACGGCTCCAACTTCAGCCGGACGCTGGTGCGGTTCACCCTGCCCGACGGCCAGGCCGTCGTCCCGGAGCGGGGAGTCATGTATCCGCGGGGGCTGGAGCCGGGGTCGACGATCATCGTCGAGTACTCGACGGAGAAGCCGTCGCTGGTGCGGGTCGCGGGCCGCAGCGCACTGAACCGGCTGCCGGTGCTGATCGGTGTGGCGGCGGGGGTGTGGGTGGTGTTGGGGTCGTGGGCGTGGTGGCTGCGCCGCCGCCGCTCCGAGCGGGCGGGCGCGGGTGATCAGGTCGCCGACGTGGCGCGCGTCTGAACCGTGGCCAACGCGACCCCGACGACGGTCACGGCCATCCCTGCGACGGCGACCCAGCCGGGCTGCTCCCCGAACATGAGGAAGGCCATGACGGCGGTGATGGCGGGGACGAGGTAGAAGTACGTCGTCACCTGGGACGCCGCGCCACGTCGCAGCATCAGGAAGAGCAGTGAGATGCCGCCGCCGGTGAGGACGACGACCGACCAGACGAGCGCGCCGATGACGGCGGGTGTCCAGTCGATGCGCAGGTCCTCGAAGGCCAGCGCGAAGGGCGCCGTGACCGCGATCGAGGCGACGAACTGCACGACCTGCCCGGTGCGCAGGTCGAACTCGGGGCAGAAGCGTTTCTGGTAGAGCGTGCCGAAGGTGATGGCGAGCAGCGCCCCGCCGGACAGGGCGAGGGTGAGCGCGGTGATGCCGGAGGTCGTCAGCTTCTCGGCGACGACGAGCGTGACGCCGAGGAAGCCGAGGACGAGCCCGCCCGCGCGTCGCGGGCCCATGTGTTCCCCCGCGGCCCAGCCGACGAGCGCGGTGAGCACGGGCTGCAGGTTGACCACGAGTGCGGTGACCGACGACGGCATCCCCTGCGCGACGGCCACCCACACCCCGCCGAGGTATGCGGCCTGGATGCCGATGCCCGCGACGGCGAGGTGCCCGGCCTGGCGCCACGGCGGCCAGACGGCGCGGGCGACGAGCGCGAGCACGAGCATGAGGACGACGACGCCGGTGTAGCGGACGACGAGGAACGTCAGCGGGTCGGCGTGGGGTGCGGCGAGCCGGGCGACGACGAAACCGGACGACCAGATGAGGACGAACAGGAACGGCGTCGCCCGGACGGCGAGTGACGTGGCGGCGATGGCCTGACGCTACGTCAGAGGTCCGAGCCACCAGTCCAGGACGACCGACGCGACTCCCGGGGCGGCGACGAGCATGGCGCCGGCGGGCACGGGGTCGGGGCGGCCGGTGCGGTCGAGGACGACCGCGCCCGCTCCGAGGGCCAACGCGAGTGCCCCGGCGACGTCCCACTCCTGGTAGCCCTCGAGGACGGCGGCGACGGCCTGGCCGGTCGCGACCTGGGTGATCGCGAGTGCCGACGAGCCGAGGACGCGCACACCCGCGTGGCCGGCGCGGGCGGCGCGCAGCAGCGGTTCGGTGGCGGGTTCGGCGCAGACGAGGCCGCCGGCGGGGTCGTCACGGTCGGCGACGCGCACGACGGTCCCGTTGGCGCGCACGCCGCGACCGCGGGCGGCGGCGTAGAGCCGGGCGTGGCTTGGGTCGGCGACGACGCCGACGACGGGGCCGTCGGCGTCGACCAGCGCGAGGCTGTAGGCGCACCAGGGGAAGCCGGCGACGTAGTTGGCGGTGCCGTCGACGGGGTCGACGACCCAGCGCAGCGGCGCGGCGTCGGCTCCGGCGTCGGCGCCGTACTCCTCGCCGACGACGGGCACGCCGGGGAACTCGGCGGCGAGCACGCGGCGGGTGTGGCGTTCGAGGGTGCGGTCGGTGTCGGTGACCCAGTCGAACGGGTTGGCCTTGCCGGTGGCGCCCGGCGGGACACCGCCCGCGGACCTGCCCGCCGTCGCCGCGATGACCTCGGCCGCGTCGTTGGCGAGCCGGCCGGCGACGTCCAACGCCCGGGAGAGCAGTGCGGGGTCGGCAGGGGCGGGGGTCGGCATGCGCGGCGCGCGGGCGTCGGGAAGGACCGTCATACCTGCAAAGACTCGGTGACCGGGGTGTCGCGTGTGCGACACGTGGATGACGTGACGTGGAGCACCCGGCCAATCGTCCAGACGCAGGCCCGTCGCAGGGGCGCGCACCCGGCGGCACCGGATCGTGTGTCCACAGCCCGGAGGCGCGGCACGGGATCTGTTTGTTCGGCGGGTGTTCCACAACGTGATGCGCCCGCGTCGGGCTGTGGGGACTGCGCACAGGGAGGGTCGGGGGGTGCGCGTCGCGATCGTGTCCGAGTGTTTCCTGCCGGTCGTCAACGGTGTCACGAACTCGGTGCTGAGGGTGCTGGAGCACCTGGCCGAGAACGGGCACGAGGCCCTCGTCATCGCCCCCGGCACCGGGGAGACGACCCGTCACGGGG
>Ga0066256_1003673_pt1 | contig 14523 bp, 19 predicted proteins | sample ThiBio_1000_biof_FD_87107 | JGI IMG/M metagenome (GOLD analysis project Ga0066256, IMG submission 87107) | Wastewater bioreactor microbial communities from Cape Town, South Africa - Thiocy_expt_1000_biof (version 2) | ecosystem: Engineered > Bioreactor > Thiocyanate-remediating >...
AGTTCGCTTCCGGTTGCTCTCCACCCCACCTCACGATGACGCAGTTACCTTCAGCTACGGAGTCTTGGCTTACTCCGGCACGGACTTGCACCGTGCTATGTACGCGCCTTCACGGGCGCACTAGGAGCGGCGCCCTCGCCGCGATTTCCGGGCGGTGGAGCCATCACCCCATCGGGCCGGGGGCGGCCCTCCTACAACAACGCGCACCCATGTAGGAGCGGCGCCCTCGCCGCGATTTTCGGGCAGAGGAACCATCACTCCATCGGGCCGGGGGCGGCCCTCCTACAACAACGCGCACCCATGTAGGCGCGGCACCCTCGCCGCGATCGCGCCATCATAGGAGCAATCGCCCCTGCAGGCGTAACGAACAACCTCACTGCATTGTAAAACACGCGAACGCACGGACCAAAAAAAGCCGCCCACAGCGGACGGCCTTTTGTGCGGGGACGCGATCAGCGCTTGGAGAACTGCTTGCGGCGACGCGCCTTGTGGAAGCCGACCTTCTTGCGCTCGACTTCGCGGGCGTCGCGGGTCACGAGACCGGCGGCCTTCAGCGCAGGCTTCATCTCGGCCGAGAAATCGATCAGCGCGCGGGTGATGCCGTGGCGCACCGCGCCGGCCTGGCCGGATTCGCCGCCGCCAGACACGTTCACCATGATGTCGAACCTGTTCAGGTTGTCGGTCAGCACCAGCGGCTGGCGCACGATCATGCGGCCGGTTTCGCGGGAGAAATATTCGTCGACCGGCTTGTCGTTGACGACGATCTTGCCGCTGCCCGCCTTGATGAACACGCGCGCAACCGATTCCTTGCGACGACCGGTACCGTAGTTGTAGTTGCCAATCATGGGATGACCTTAATAATGCCTGGTGTGGATTAAGCCTGGACGTCCAGGGGCGTGGGCTGCTGCGCCGCGTGCGGATGCTCGGCGCCGGGATAAATCTTCATTTTCTTGATCATGGCATAGCCGAGCGGCCCCTTCGGCAGCATGCCCTTGACCGCCTTTTCCAGCGCGCGGCCGGGGAAGCGCTCCTGCATCTTGCCGAACGTGGTCTCGTAGATGCCGCCGGGGTAACCGGTATGGCGATAGTATTTCTTGTCGACGTCCTTGTTGCCGGTCACGCGCAGCTTGCCGGCGTTGACCACGACGATGTAGTCGCCGGTGTCGACGTGCGGGGTGTATTCGGGCTTGTGCTTGCCACGCAGGCGGCGCGCAATCTCGGAAGCCAGGCGGCCCAGCACTTTGTTGTCGGCGTCAACCACGAACCAGTCGCGTTTGACTTCATGCGATTTTGCGGAAAAGGTTTTCATGACCCAGCCTCGGCACAGAGGATATTCTCGGAAAGCCGGGCATTTTAACCGGGCCTTCCAGGCGAAGTCAAACCCCGATCTTCTGCGGCTTGGACGTTAACGCGACATGCCGGGTTGAAAACCGATCCACGATGGCAGGCTCGCACCGCACATACGTCCCGGATGGCGTGCAATGCCGCACCTGCACCCGCAGGCGACGGCTTACAATCGCCGCATGAGCCTGCTGCCCGTCTCCCAGTTCGTCGGCGCCATTCTGCTGCCGCCGGCGTCGCTGGCCATCCTGCTGGTTGCCGCGCTCGTCCTTCACCGCCGCCGTCCCCGCCTTGCCATGATGCTGATCCTGCTTGTCGCCCTCGCCCTCTACGCCCTGTCCACGCCCTGGGTTGGCGGACTCCTGCAGAAGAGCCTCGAAATCGCGCCGCCGCTCGATCCTGCCGCGCTGCAGGATGTCGACGCCATCGTCGTCCTTGCCGGCGGCAGTCGCCTCGATGCCGCCGAATACGGCGGCGACACCGTCAACGGCTTCACCCTCGAGCGCCTGCGCTACGCCGTGCGCCTGCACCGCGCCAGCGGCCTGCCGCTGCTCGTCACCGGCGGCGCGCCGGGCGCGGGCCGGGTGCCCGAAGGCCGACTCATGCAGCGCGTGCTGGAAGACGAATACGGCATCACCCCGCGCTGGGTCGAGGACGCCGCGCGCACCACCTGGGACAATGCCCGCCTGTCCGCGCCACTCCTCAAGTCCGCCAACGCGCACCGCATCGCCCTGGTCAGCCACGCCTGGCACCTGCGCCGCGCCGTACCCGAGTTCGAGGCGCAGGGGCTCGCCGTTGTTCCCGCCGGCACGCAGTTCGCCAGCATCACCCTCGACGCCGTCTCCGACCTCACGCCCACGCCGTCGGGACTACGCGACAGCGCCTATGCCCTGCACGAGTGGCTGGGGATTTTGTGGTACAAACTGCGCTCTTTGAGCAGCGAAGGAAAGCCATGAAAGCCCGCGTCAAACTCATCGAAGGCGTCAGTTTCGCCGGCCAGAGCGAATCCGGCCACACCGTCGTCATGGACGGCCCGCCCGACGGCGGCGGCAAAAATCTCGGCGTGCGCCCGATGGAAATGCTGCTGCTGGGTCTTGGCGGCTGCTCCGCCTACGACGTCGTACACATCCTCAGAAAGGCGCGCCAGCCGATCACCGACTGCGTCGCCGATCTCGACGCCGAGCGCGCGCCGACCGACCCCAAGGTGTTCACGCGTATCCATGTCCGCTTTACCGTCACCGGCAAGGGCCTCGACCCCAAGCGTGTCGAGCAGGCCGTAAAACTGTCCGCCGAGAAGTATTGCTCGGCGAGCATCATGCTCGGCAAGACCGCCGAGATCACGCACGAATTCGAAGTCGTCGAGGGATAAGCCGGGCCGGGGGGCCTCCTGCACCCCCCATTGTGGGAGCGGCGCCCTCGCCGCGATTTTCGGGCGGTGGAAACATCACGGCAATCGGGCCGAGGGCGACCCTCCTACAACCCCCCATTGTGGGAGCGGCGCCCTCGCCGCGATTTTCGGGCGGTGGAAACATCACCCCAATCCCCCGGGGACGGACCTCCCACAACAGCGCGTCCCGCCGCGATTCCCGTACTATGGTAAGGAAACGCGCACATCGCGATTCACCGGAGATGACCATGAAACTCTACTACGCCCCCGGCGCCTGCTCGCTTTCGCCGCACATCGTCATCGAGGAAGCGGGGCTGTCCGCACAACTGAAAAAGGTCGATCTCGGGACCAGCCAGATCGAAGGTGACGGCGATTATCTGCTGATCAACAGCAAGGGCTACGTGCCGGCGCTGGAACTGGACGACGGCAGCATCCTCACGGAAGGCCCGGCCATCGTACAGTATCTCGCCGACCGTAAGCCCGACAGCGGGCTCATGCCCGCGGCCGGCACCATCGAGCGGTATCGCGTACAGGAATGGCTCAACTTCATCAGCTCCGAGATTCACAAGAGCTTCAGTCCGCTGTTCAATCCGCATGCCGCAGCGGAGTGGAAAGCAGGCACCCTCGACAACCTCAGGAACCGACTCGCCTGGCTCGACCGGACGATCGCAGGCAAGACCTATCTCATGGGTGAGCCGTTCACCGTGGCGGACGCCTATCTGTTCGCCGTGCTGAACTGGTCCGGACTGGTCGGTCTCGATCTCACGCCCTGGCCTGCGCTCCGCACCTACCTCGAACGCGTGCGCAGCCGCCCCAAAGTGCAGGCGGCGTTGCGGGCCGAAGGATTGACCGGGTAGCGGCCGCCCGATCCGCACATCGCCCGCTGTAATTTCGCGCGGCAACCCACCACCGCATCGAGCCGGGGGCAGCCCTCCTGCAACACCGAGCGCCTCTGCCGGTCGAACGGCCATGCGTGACAAAGCGTGGCACAATACCTCGCATGCGGAGGATGAAGCATGAGTACGACTCTGGCAGAGCGCCTGCCGCGGCATGACGCTGTCCCGCGAGCCGGCCGCATCCCCGGCAACAAGGGGATCTGGGTCGGCATCTGCTGCGAGCTTGCCGAGTTCCTGGTGCTGTTCACCGTGTACTTCGTCGCGCGCGCGCATTACCCGCAGGAATTTGCCACGGGCGCCGGCCGTCTCAATATGGGGGCCGGCATCTGGATCACCGTGGCCATGGTCAGCAGCAGTTTCTGCATCGCATCTTCGGTCGTCACCCTCCGCAACGGCCAGCGCCGTACCTCGATCGCCTGGCTCGTTGGGGGCCTCTTGCTCGCCCTCAGCTACCCGGTGGTCAAGATTCATGAAGTCCAATGGAATCTGGCGCACGGCATCGACGGCACCGCCGGCATTTTCTTCACCGTCTACTACTATCTGACGATCAACCACATGGTGCATGCCTTCTGGGGCATCCTCGGCATCCTGTGGGTGCTGTTCCGGCACGTCAGCGGCGTCTACACCAGCAAGGAGCACGACGGTCTGGAAGCCCTTGCCTCGTACTGGCACGCCACCGACCTTATCTGGCTGGTCCTGTTCGCCTTTTTCTACATCCTGGTGTGATCATGAGCCACACATCGCCCGCGCCGAAATCCACCCTGCGCCTGCTGTTCCTCGCCTGGCTGGGCCTGATGCTGCTGACCGGCGTGTCCATCCTCATCGGCCACGAACTGCACGGCAAGGCCGGCCTGCAACCCCTGGTGGCCGGCGTCCTCTGGCTGAAGTCCTGGCTGGTGGTGCGCTATTTTCTCGAAGGGCGCGGCATCCATTGGTTCTTCCGCCGCGTGCTTTATGTCTTCATCGCCATCACCCCGCTGTGCCTGATCGGGCTCGGGCTCTGGCACGAGGGCGTGCAATTCTTCCCGCCGCTCTGACGCCGCGACGTCGCATCCTGATCCGGGTACTGGTGCCGAAGCAGGCCGCCGTCAGCGCATGCCGATGCCGGCGGCGAATCCAGGGCAAAACAATCGAGTCTGACCCTCATGTCGCAAGTTTAAGCCCCTGCGCGCCCTGTGAAGCCCTGTAATTTGGTGGGCCGGCAACCCGAAGTGATAGGATTTTTGTTGCGAAACGAAACCCTGAAACCACTTACGAGGCCAGCCCGAATGAAGGATAGCAAGAAGGCGCAATTACGTCGCGGTGCAACTGCGCTGCGCCAACAATTTGCCCAGCATCCCGGCAGCGTCTTCAGCCACGTGCTGGGCGTAGCGGAAATTACGGCAGTGGTCGCCGCTCACGTCCACAATTATCGGGAGCGCATCTACTCGCCGCTCGACACGTTGCGCCTGTTTATTGGCCAGGTTCTGTCGTCGGATCGCGCCTGCCAAGACGTGGTGGGACGGCGATTGTCGGAGCGCACCGCACAAGGCAAATCAACCTGTACGCTCAACACGGGATCGTATTGTGATGCCCGTGCCCGCTTGCCCGTTGGGATCCCGGTTGCACTCGGCAACAAGATCGGTGCCCGCCTCGAATCCATGGCACCCAAGGCATGGCGCTGGCAGACGCGACATGTCAAGCTGTTTGATGGCACCACCGTCTCCATGCCCGACACCCCAAGCAATCAGCAAGCGTTCCCGCAGAGCCGTGAGCAAAAGCCCGGGCTGGGCTTCCCGGTTGCGCGCATCGGCGCGCTCATCGGACTGGCCAGTGGCGCGGTGCTGGGGTATCAAGTGGCGGCCTGCGAAGGCAAAGGCACCGGTGAACAGAGTTTACTGCGCGATTTGCTCGACCACGTCGCACCAGGTGATGTCGTGCTGGCCGATGCGCTCTTGGCCACCTGGTGGATCATCGAGGGCGTACTGGCGCGCGGCGGCGATGTGGTGATGGCGCAGCATGGTCGCCGCATCACTGACTTTACGCGCGGTGAGTCGCTGGGTGGGTTCGATCACGTGGTCGACTGGCCGCGGCCGCCTCGGCCAAAGTCGATGAGCGCCGAGCAATACGCCCGCTATCCGGAGCAACTGAGAATGCGCGAAGTTGAAGTCGATGGGCGGATATTGGTGACGACCTTGCTTGATCCGCAAGCCGTGTCGGCGGTGTCGCTCGACAGCCTGTATTCGATGCGCTGGAACATCGAAGTTAGAAAAATGGGGTCAGACTCGATTTCCGAAGAAAAATGGGGTCAGACTCGATTTCCGAGGCCCTCTTTTACTTTCTGCGTTGCCCCGGTCGGCGCTATCGTCACTTCTGCGGCGGCCATTGTCTGGCTGCGTGCAACACACGCAGCACACGCACCAGATCGCCTGCCATGTCATCAAACAAAGTGCTGGTCAAGCGTGGCCGTGGTGGTTCAGCGGCCGGATCGCCAGGCGCATACCCATTGCCTTCAGGATCGCCGACAGGGTCTTGAGCTCCGGATTACCCTTCTCGGAGAGGGTACGGTACAGGGTGTGGGCATTGACGTCGGCCTGACGCGCCACCTCCTGCACACCGCCGAACGTCTTGCTCAGGGTGCGCAAGGCCAGCATCAGGTCAGTTTCGTCGCCGTCTTCCAGCACAGAATTGAGGTAGTCAGCGGCCAGTTCAGGGTCCTTGCGGAACATCTCGACCGTCGCTTCCTCGTGGGTTCGATGTGTCTTAGCCATTTCGCTTCTCCCAGTCCTTCAATAACTTTACAGCACGCTCGATGTCGCGGCTCTGCGACTTCTTGTCGCCGCCACTCGTGAGCATGATCACCCTGTTGCCCACATGAGCGTAGTACACGCGGTAACCTGCCCCAACATCAACCTTGAGTTCCCAGACACCTTCGCGCAAAGGCTTGCAGTCGCCAAACAGGCCCACTTCCATGCGAGCAACACGCTTGATGATCGCCACCTTGGCCACCCGGTCGCGCAGAGAGTCAAGCCAGTCTTGGTACAGGTCGTTCTCGGCCTCGTCGAGGTAGTGGATGATTTCATGCATGGGCAGGATTTTAGCCTTAAAGCGAAAATCCGCAACCAGAACGAGAGCGGTCAAGTAGCAAAAACGGGGGCAGACTCGATTTCCGAGGCCCTCTTTTACTTTCTGCGTTGCCCCGGTCGGCGCTATCGTCACTTCGGCGGCGGCCATTGTCTGGCTGCGTGCAAGACACGGGCAAAAAAATGGGGTCAGACTCGATTTCCGGCGCTACCCTCTTGGATCCCGCCTGCCTTTGCGCCAGAGCCTCGATTTGCTGCCTGAAGAAAGAAATCGAGTCTGACCCCATTTTTAACCCCATTTTTACCATTTTTAGTCTGACCCCATTTTTTCTGGACTATTGCACGATGATAGCATTAGGCGTAGAATGCTATCATTGATAGCACAAAGCGCAGGAGATCAACATGGCGACAGTTACCGTTCGAAATCTGCCGGACGAGGTGCATCGCGCGCTTCGTATACGCGCAGCAACGCACGGCCGCAGCACCGAGGCCGAAATCCGCGACATCCTCGAATCGACCGTTCGCCCGCCAGAGCGGCTTCGCTTGGGTACAGCCCTGGCCGAGCTGGGCCGCCGTGTTGGGCTGACCGATGACGATATCGCAGCCTTCGAGCAGGTGCGCGACAAGACCCCGGCCGAGCCTGTGAGGTTTGAATGATCGTCCTGGATACCAACGTCGTTTCCGAGGCGATGAAAGCGCAACCGGATCCCGCCGTGCGAGCGTGGCTGGATGAACAGACGGCCGAAACCCTCTACCTGTCCAGTGTCACGCTTGCCGAACTGCTGTTCGGCATCGGTGCCTTGCCGTCCGGCCGGCGCAAAGATGCGCTGTCGCAAACACTGGATGGCCTGCTGGAGTTGTTCGGGGATCGCGTGCTTGCTTTCGACACCGACGCAGCGCGGCATTACGCCGGGCTGGCCGTTACTGCCCGTGCCACCGGCAAGGGCTTCCCCACACCAGACGGCTACATCGCCGCCATTGCGAACGCTCGCGGCTTCACCGTCGCCACGCGCGACGTTGCGCCGTTCCAGGCGGCCGGCCTCAACGTCATCAACCCGTGGGAGGCTATGCAGCGGAAAAAAATGTAAAAAAATGGGGTCAGACAAAAAATGGGGTCAGACCCGATTTATTGATCATGCCCACGACACTTCTTACTTAAGCCGGTCAGCGATAAACCTCACGCCGGTTGCCGAGGCGTACTACGGTGATGAGGATTTTTGCGTCTTTGATCCGGCAGATTAGGCGCCAATCGCCTATCCGATATTTCCAGAACTCGCCCAGTTCACTCCCCCTCAACGCCTGCCCGATGCTTCTGGGGTCGTCCAGGGGGGCAAGGCGTTCGCGCAGAAAGCTGCACAATCGCTTGGCGACAGGTTTGTCCAGTTTGGCGAGTTGTTTTTCAGCAGTTTCGGAAATCTCAATCTGCCAAGCCAAGTCGTGACTCCACTTCCTCTAGAGGGTGGGTGCGCTCCTCGCCGCTGTCCAGGCGACGCACGACCTGTTCAGCGAGGTAGAGGTCTTCCATGTCTTCCAGGTATTCCAGAATGGCTTCGCGAGCATAAAAGGTCTTGCTGCGCCCCGTACGTTTTGCCAGGTTGTCCAACCTGGCTTCGATATCTTCCGGCAAGCGTATCGCTAACATGACATGCCCTTAACAAAAACGATATACAAGTATAGCGCCAAAGCAAAGAGAACGAGAAGAGAAAGGGGTCCAAAATTCAGACTCGATTTTTGAGTGGCTGTGCTCGCGGGACGTCCGCCCGGTCCAAAATGGTAGAACAATCGAGTCTGACCCCATTTTGCCCCATTTTGCGACCCCATTTGTTCGGGCTGAATTCGGACTATAATTGGTTTTTTCAGCGCTCGACACACGGGGAAGCCGATCATGAAGTTTTCAACGCAAGTCAAGCCAATCAGCTACCTCAAGAGCCGCGCGGCTGAAATCGTCCGCGATATCACCGAAAGCCGGGAACCCATGCTCATTACCCAAAACGGGGAAGCCCGACTCGTGGTGATGGATGTACGCTCATACGAGGAACATGAAGAAACCTTGGCGCTGCTCAAGCTTTTGGCCATGGGTAATCATGAGATCGAACAGGGGCATTTCCGCACCGCGGATGAGGTATTCGCCGAACTCGACAGAGAAGTCGGGCAATGAGCTTCCGGATCGTGTTCGTCAATTCGGCGGAGCACGACCTGAAGGAACTGAAGCGCTACATGGTCAAGAACTTCGGCAGCGATACCTGGCAAGTCAGCTACGCCAGGATCAAAGACGCGGTGAACACGATCCGGACATTTCCGCTTGGCGGCGACGTTCCCGAAGTGCTCGAACGCCTCCACCTCACACAGTACCGCCAAGTTGTCGCGGGCAAGAATAGAGTAATCTACGAAGTGCGGCAGGACACCATCTATATCCACATCGTGTGCGACACGCGGAAAGACTTGACGTCACTGCTCAGCAGACGACTCGTACGCATCGTCGAAATCTGATTGGCCAAATCTGGAAATGGCTGAAATGGGGTCATGAAATGGGGTCAGACTCTCATGTCGCAAGTTTAAGCCCCTGCGCGCCCTGTGAAGCCCTGTAATTTGGTGGGCCGGCAACCCGAAGTGATAGGATTTTTGTTGCGAAACGAAACCCTGAAACCACTTACGAGGCCAGCCCGAATGAAGGATAGCAAGAAGGCGCAATTACGTCGCGGTGCAACTGCGCTGCGCCAACAATTTGCCCAGCATCCCGGCAGCGTCTTCAGCCACGTGCTGGGCGTAGCGGAAATTACGGCAGTGGTCGCCGCTCACGTCCACAATTATCGGGAGCGCATCTACTCGCCGCTCGACACGTTGCGCCTGTTTATTGGCCAGGTTCTGTCGTCGGATCGCGCCTGCCAAGACGTGGTGGGACGGCGATTGTCGGAGCGCACCGCACAAGGCAAATCAACCTGTACGCTCAACACGGGATCGTATTGTGATGCCCGTGCCCGCTTGCCCGTTGGGATCCCGGTTGCACTCGGCAACAAGATCGGTGCCCGCCTCGAATCCATGGCACCCAAGGCATGGCGCTGGCAGACGCGACATGTCAAGCTGTTTGATGGCACCACCGTCTCCATGCCCGACACCCCAAGCAATCAGCAAGCGTTCCCGCAGAGCCGTGAGCAAAAGCCCGGGCTGGGCTTCCCGGTTGCGCGCATCGGCGCGCTCATCGGACTGGCCAGTGGCGCGGTGCTGGGGTATCAAGTGGCGGCCTGCGAAGGCAAAGGCACCGGTGAACAGAGTTTACTGCGCGATTTGCTCGACCACGTCGCACCAGGTGATGTCGTGCTGGCCGATGCGCTCTTGGCCACCTGGTGGATCATCGAGGGCGTACTGGCGCGCGGCGGCGATGTGGTGATGGCGCAGCATGGTCGCCGCATCACTGACTTTACGCGCGGTGAGTCGCTGGGTGGGTTCGATCACGTGGTCGACTGGCCGCGGCCGCCTCGGCCAAAGTCGATGAGCGCCGAGCAATACGCCCGCTATCCGGAGCAACTGAGAATGCGCGAAGTTGAAGTCGATGGGCGGATATTGGTGACGACCTTGCTTGATCCGCAAGCCGTGTCGGCGGTGTCGCTCGACAGCCTGTATTCGATGCGCTGGAACATCGAAGTTGATTTCCGCACCATCAAGGCAACGCTGCAAATGGATGTTCTGCGCTGCAAAACTCAGGCAATGGTCGAGAAAGAGATTGCGGTTTATCTGCTGGCGTACAACCTGGTGCGGTGGACGATGGCGGCAGCCGCAATGCTCATGGATGTATTGCCGCGCACATTAAGTTTCACAGGAGCCAATCGCCTATTGGCGGCGTTCGCCGATCAATTGCGGCACGCGCCGGGCAAGCGGGTGACGCTCATGGCAGGAATTGTGCTGTCCAACATCGCTACGCTCAAGCTGCTGAATCGTCCTGACCGAATCGAGCCACGCGCCAAAAAACGACGACCAAAACCGCTGCCATTGTTGACCGTACCGCGCGCTGTCGCACGCGAAGAAATCCAGAGAAAACGGGCGCTCGCAGGGCTTAAACTTGCGACATGAGAGTCTGACCCCGTTTTCAGGAATGGGGGTGGAAATCGAGTCTGACCCCATTTCATAGCGGCGTCGCCCCCCAGGTCGCATTCCACCTCCCCGTGACAAAAAACGTCACATGCTGTCCCGTCACGGCATGGAACGGACTGGTTTTCGCACGGCGTCACCGCACCTGCCTCGGGGGCCACACGCCTAATCGCGCGGCTTTTCTTGACATCGGGATAGTCTCACGCATTTTTACACTCCTCGCCTCAAGTTGGCACGACCTCTGCACGTTAATGCAGCAGACACGGCGAACTCGTGTTCAAATTGCCCAACTTCAAGGAGATATGAAATGCGTAAGATCCAACAAGGTTTCACCCTGATCGAACTGATGATCGTGATCGCGATCATCGGCATTCTCGCCGCCATTGCATTGCCGGCGTACCAGGATTACACGGTCCGCTCCAAAGTCTCGGAAATGATGATCGCGGCGTCGTCGCCCAAGGCCCTCATCAGCGAGGCTTTCCAGTCTGACGGTTTGACCGGCGTGACGAATGCCGCGGCCGAGTATAACGCCCGTGCCGCCTCCGAAAAATCGTCCAAGTATGTCGCTGACATTCAGATCGCTGACGACGGCACGATCACCGTAACCAGCGCCGGCGCAACGGCCGGACTGCCCACCGACGCACAGGGCATGACGCTGACGTTCACCCCCAACGTGCAGAACGCGGTCATCGTCGACGGCGTAACCGGGGCCGTTGACTGGGCTTGCGCCTCCCTTAGCAACGAAACTGCGACGGCACGGGGCCTGACTGTCAGTGCCGCCGGCACCCTGCCGGCGAAGTATGCACCGTCCGAGTGCCGCTGATCCGGTCATAGACGCCGGGGTCGCACACCCGGTGTCTTAATGACTCACGAGAGACCGCCGCGGCGGTCTCTTTTCGTTTCGGGAGCAGGAAATGCGAGAAAATGGGTAGAGTAGAGAACAGGCTCTCGCCTGCCCTCCCTCATCAAACCGTGCATGCGGTTTTCCCGCACACGGCTTTCCGATGTTCTTCACACCAAGGCATGCGCCGAGCGCCAGCCCGCTGTCGTAGGAACCTTGTATAGCCCATGGCGCCGGTATAGATCCACACTCGGGAACCAACCTTCGCCGACTCCTCTGTTTTTCACCTTGTGGCGCTTCATCAGGTGCGCGCGCAGCCGCTGTTCCGCATGAAGCTTGATCTTGTCCATCACCTGGCTCGAATTCCGGTAGTGGAAGTAGTTCACCCAGCCACGCAGGCTCCGGTTTACATTCCCCACAACCTGTTCCAGTGGGACAGGGGTCAATTGCCGTTGCGTCAGTGCCGTCAGCTTCGCCTTGATTGCTTTCTGCGATTTTACCGATGGACTGACATGCGGGTACGGTTTGCCGGTGCGCAGTCCCCGACTCATCCGAATATCGAAACCCAGAAACTTGAAGCTCGCTTTGGTGGCGTCCACGATGTGGGTCTTGGCCTCGTTGAGGCTAAGGCCCAACCGTTCCAGTACGCGGCGCACCACGTTCAGCGGTTCCTCTACATCTTTTCGGCACATGACCACAAAGTCGTCTGCGTAGCGTACGAGATGCGCTTGCAGCTTTCCTTTCAGGTGCCGCCGTTGCCATATCCGATCGAGTATATGCAGGTAGCAGTTGGCCAGTAGCGGGGAGATCACGCCGCCTTGCGGCGTGCCTTTCCGATTGGCTTTGCCGCCACCTACGGTCTTCTTCATGCCGTTGGCGTCTTCGCCGATGACCGGGGCTTTGAGCCATTGCTTGATGAGGTGCAGTATCCCCCCATCGACGATGCGCTCGGCCACGACGGCCATCAGTTTGGCGTGCGGTATGCTGTCGAAGTATTTCGACAGATCGGCGTCGATGACTTGGGTGTAGCCGGCCCACAGCGCGCTGGCGATGTCATCCACGGCATCGTGGGCCGATTTCCCGGGCCGGAATCCGTATGAGTGCGCACAGAAGTCGGCTTCAAAGATCGGTTCGATGACGAGTTTCACCGCCATTTGTGCGACCCGGTCGCGGATCGTCGGTATCCCCAGCGGCCGCAGGCTGCCGTCCACTTTGGGTATCATGACGCGCCGCACGGGTTGGGCTCGGTAGGTCTTGTCTTTCAGGTCACGGGCCAGGTCCCGCAACAACGTTTCTACCCCAATCCCGCACTCTATGGCCTCGAAGCTCACCCCATCAATGCCGGGGCTGCCTCGGTTAGCACGGACAAGACGCCATGCGTGATTGAGGATGTCATCACGGCTGATCTTGTCGTAAAGCGCGTAAAAACGGTAGGCCGGTTCTTGCTTGGCCTTGGCATAGAGCTTCCTCTGTAGCGTCCTGATCGTGTCCGGGGTGGTTAGCGACATGGCAATCCCCTGATCCTCCGCTCTTCGGTTGCACAAACAAAGCAGGGTCCCTTCCCTCGGCCGGGGTTGTGTTGTCCCTCGGCTTCAATCGGTACTATGAACCCCTCCGACTCCCGGCTGGGGCTGCTGCGCTTTCGTTTCCTTATACGCAGCGGTCGGTGGCCTCCCCACCCCCGCAGTCGGGTCTCCAGCACTGGGCAGTGAATCTTCGAGTACATGCCGACCCTGCTACCCCGGGAGTCGATGAATGCCACTTCCGTTATTCGAGCATTCATCCAACGGCCTTCCCCTTCTGACCACAGGGTCGGCGTCTCCAGTTCGTTTACGAGGCTACTCATGGGTTCACTTGCGTTACGGCCTGCGCTCTTGCTGTTTGGAAACTCACGACCTCGTGTCACCACGACGCCGCTTCCTCATGCTACCGGGGCGTACGGACAACTCCCCGGACGGGACTTCAACCCGCTAGATTTACTGCTGTTACTGCGAACGGTCAGACTCGATTTTCGCCGCGAGCTACCCAGCCACCTTCCGCGGCCTCCCCACCCCTTTGGAGCCCGCCCGTCTTTTCCCCAACGCCTCGATTTCTCCCCTGAAGCGGTCGTTCCCCAGAGCCCAGCCCTTGTGCGTACAATCGCGGATCGCCGTCAGGTCGCTCTCGTTGATCGCACTGGCGAACAATTCCCGGTAAGCCTTCCGCCCGGACGCGTCGTCGAGGCCCAGGCGCGTATATTGCTCGTGGCGAGACAGCCAGTCCCCATTCGGCCCGCCGCGGCCCATGACGTTGTGACGGTAGCTCGACCACGGGTAATCCTGCGGTGCCGCGACCATGCCGGCGCGCACGGGGTTGAGCTCGATATAGCGCATCAGGGTCAGCAGGTAGCGCTCGCTGTCGACCACCGTGGCCCGATAGCGCCCCTCCCACAACGTCCCGCTGCGCTGGTAGACGCGATTAAAGTACTGCACGTAGCGCCGCCCGACCGATTGCAGGACCTTGCCAAGAGTGTTCTCGCGCTCCGGCGTGGCAAGCAGGTGCACATGGTTCGTCATCCACGCGTAGGCGTGGACCGCCAGCCCATGCTCTGCCGCGGCTTCAACGAGTGCATCCCGAAAGAACGGGTAATCCGCCGCTGCGGCGAAAATCGCCTGGCGATTGTTGCCGCGCTGGATGATGTGCTGCGGTTGGCCGGGAATAACGTAGCGAGGAAGGCGCGCCATGGATCGCTAATTTTGAAATCGGGGGGGGCAAGGCACAGGATAAAGATATCGAGTCTGACCCTCATGTCGCAAGTTTAAGCCCCTGCGCGCCCTGTGAAGCCCTGTAATTTGGTGGGCCGGCAACCCGAAGTGATAGGATTTTTGTTGCGAAACGAAACCCTGAAACCACTTACGAGGCCAGCCCGAA
>Ga0066256_1002293_pt1 | contig 14513 bp, 13 predicted proteins | sample ThiBio_1000_biof_FD_87107 | JGI IMG/M metagenome (GOLD analysis project Ga0066256, IMG submission 87107) | Wastewater bioreactor microbial communities from Cape Town, South Africa - Thiocy_expt_1000_biof (version 2) | ecosystem: Engineered > Bioreactor > Thiocyanate-remediating >...
TTGCCGCTCGAGGCGTAGTCGATCTTGACGTTTTCAAGCTGCGGGAAGGTCTTCAGCATGTGGGGGCGGATGACGCCGGGGAGGTTTGCGGGGTCCGGGCCGCCATAACCGATGCCGCCGCCGTAGAGCAGCCGGTTGTCGGCGGTGCGGCGGTAATAGTCGAGCACGTAATTGGCATCCTCGACGCAGTAATTGGCCGGCAGCAGGCCTTCGATCAGATCCTTCGGCAGTGGTTCGGTTGCCATCACCTGGCTGGAAACCGGCATCATCCGGTCGCCGATCTGCGGCAGCAACTTGCCGAGATAGGCATTGCCGCAGACGAGCACATATTTCGCCTTCACCGCGCCGCGCTCGGTGCGGACGATCGGGTTGGCGCCCATGCTGACGGATTCGACCCGGGAGTTTTCAAAGATCCGGCCGCCCTGGCTTTCCACGGCGGCGGCTTCGCCGAGCACGAGATCGAGCGGATGGATATGGCCGCCGAGCCTGTCGATCATGCCGCCGACATAACGGTCGGCCTTCACGTATGTGCCGACATCGGCCTTGGAGACCATCTCCAGCCCGCCATGGCCGTGCTTTTCCCAATGGGCCTTGTGGGCCTCCATCTCGCGCACCTGCTTCGGCGTGAAGGCGGCGAAGAAGCCGCCATGCACGAGGGCGCAGTCGATGCCGTATTTGGCGACGCGGCCGCGGATGATCTCGCCGCCTTCCAGCGACATGGCGCCGAGCTTCACCGCCTTGTCGCGGCCGTAGCGCCCGGCGATGGTCTCGAGATCGCGGCTGTAGCCGTTGACGATCTGGCCGCCGTTGCGTCCGGAAGCGCCGAAGCCGATACGCACCGCCTCGACCACGGCGACGGAATAGCCGCGTTCGACCAGTTCCAAGGCGGCGGATATGCCGGTGAAGCCGGCGCCGATGATGCAGACATCCGCCTCGATCTCGCCTTCGAGCATCGGCCGGATCTTCTGGTCCCGGGCGCTTGCTGCATACCAGGAGGCGGCGTGGCCGGGGTTGGTGCTGGCGGAGGAAAGCTTGGCGGTCATGTCAGACGATCCTGATATATGCGTCATATTCGACGTCGGTGACGCGCAGCGAGAATTCCGAAAGCTCCTGCTGCTTGCAGGCGGTGTAGAGCGCGCGGTATTTCTGGCCGAGCGTCGCATAGGCGAAGCTGGATTTGGCGAAACGCTGCAGGGCGTAGTCCCAGTTTGTCGGCAGCGGCTCGTGGTTGATGGCGTGGTCGTCGCCGGTGATGGCGCCGCCCGGCTGCAGCTTTTCCTTCATGCCGGTCAGCGCCGCATTGAGGATCATGGCGAGCACCAGATAGGGATTGGTATCGGAACCGGCGACGCGGTGCTCGATGCGGGTCGCCGGCTTGGAAGCGGTGATGACGCGCACGGCGGCCGAACGGTTGTCGAAACCCCAGGAGGCATAGGTCGGCGCATGTTCGCTCGGCCGCAGCCGGCGATAGGAATTGGCGTGCGGCGCAAACACCGCCATGCTCTCGCCCATGTTGGCCAGAAGCCCGCCGACGGAATGCATCAGCGTATCGGCCGGCCCGTCCTCGCCGACATAGATGTTGCGGCCGTTTTCGTCGAGAACGGAGAAATGCACGTGCATGCCGCTGCCGGCCTGCCGGCCGTAGGGCTTGGCCATGAAGGTGGCGTCGAGATCGTGCTTGCGGGCCACACCCTTGACGATGCGTTTCAGCAGCACGGCATAGTCCGCCGCCTGCAGCGCATCCGGCACGTGGTTGAGGTTGATTTCATACTGGCCGGGGCCGTTTTCGCGCAGCGTCGTATCGGCGGCGACCTTCTGCGCCTTGCAGGCGATCGAGATGTCGTGGAACACCTCCTCGAAATCCTGCAGCTCGGAGATCGACAGGACCTGCGTCTGGCCGGTATGCCAGCGGCCCTCGCGCGAATTCGGCGGACGAACCGGATCGAGCGCCGAGCGCACCGGGTCGATCAGGTAGAATTCCAGCTCCGTGGCGACGACGGGCGTCAGCCCCACTTTCTTGTAGCGATCCAGCACGTCGGCCAGCGTCTGGCGCGGATCGGCGAAGAAGCGGCTGCCGTCGGCATTGTGCATGGCAAGCATCACCTGCGCCGTCGGCCGGTTGAGCCAGGTGACGCGCGACAGGGTTTCGGGAACGGGGAAGCAGATACCGTCCGGGTCGCCGGTTCCTTCGGCAAGGCCGGCGTTATTGACGTCGCGGCCCCAGACGTCGAGGGCATAGACGGAACGGGGGATCGCCATGCCCTTGGTCAGCACGTCGAGGGCGCGTTCGCGCGGGATCCATTTGCCGCGCGGCACGCCGTTGACGTCGATCACGAAGGCTTCGAGAACTTCGATATCCGGGTTCTCACGCAGGAAATCCTGCGCATAGGTCATATTGTCCATAAGGCACCAAATTGATGAAATGTTCTGCTCTGCGGTCGCGGACGCAGATGCGTCCGCGCGAAAAAGGTCGTCGCTAACGATAGCCCGTCTCTTCGTTGTAGATCAGAAACCGTATCATGCTTATGCCTTCACCGCCTTGCCGGGCGGTTCTTCCTCATGCTTCGTAAGTGATCTTGCCGTCGCAGATCGTCTTGACCGGACGAACCGCTGCCAGTTTGTCGAAGGCCGTCGCCTCGACATCGGCATCGAGGATCACCACGTCGGCGAGATAACCGACCTTCAGCGTGCCCTTGCGGTCTTCCATGAACTCCACATAGGCGCCGCCCTTGGTATAGGCTGCCAGCGTTTCATGCAAGCTCAGGCGCTCGTCCTTCATGCCTTCCTTCCAGACGCCGCGGGTCATGGCCGATTCGATGCAGTTCATCGGCGCCAGCGGCGAAACCGGCCAGTCGGTGGCAAAGACGATCTTGGCACCGGCATCGACCAGCGTCCGCCAGGCGAAGGCGTAGGGCCAACGCTCTTCGCCAATATAGGTGAGGTAGGGCTCCGTCGGCAGGCCGGCGCAGCCCGGCGGATGCGTCGGCTGCATCGAGGCGACGGTGCCGAGTTCGGCGAAACGCTTGATGTCGTCGGGATGCACCACCTCGATGTGTTCGATGCGGTTGCGGCTGTCGCGCTTGCCGTTCGCCTTGGCGGCGGCTTCATAACCATCGAGCACCATGCGCACGGCGCCGTCGCCGATGGCATGCACGGCGCTCTGCAGGCCGAGCTTGTCGGCGGCGGTGGTGATGCTGTCGAAATGCTCCTGGGTGAACAGCGCTTCGCCCTTCCAGCCCGGCTTGTGGCTGTAATCGTCGACGAACACGGCCGTCTCGCCTTCGGTCACGCCGTCCACGAACATCTTGACGAAGTCGCTGCGCAGCCGGTCGGTGTTGAAGCGGGCGCGCCAGGTGGCAGCCTTGTCTTCCAGGTCGGAGAGCGGCATGAAGTTCTTCATGTGGAAAGGAATGCGCACGCGCACCGGCAGGGCGCCTTCCTTCTCGATCTCGTCGATCAGTTCCAGCTGGTAGAGATTGCCGTCCATGTTCTGGATCGAGGTGATGCCGAGCGAGGCGCAATAGGCAAGGCCCTCCTTCAGCACGGCGATGTCGTTTGCACGGTCTTCCGCAGTGACATTGTCCGGCTCGCCGCCGGTGCCGACGCCGAGCATTTCGCGCGCGCCGGTCTTGCCCATGGTGGAAACCGGGCGGATGGCGTTGGATTCGCGCAGCTCGCCATTGGCCAGCCCGTCCTCGCCCATGACGATCTCGTTGCCGACGCCGACGTCGCGGCCATGCAGGATGCCGGCCTTCTCAAGCGCGATGGTGTTGGCCCAGGCAATGTGGTGGTCGGGGGCAAACATCAGCAACGGCCGGTCGGGCAGGATGCGGTCGAGGTGATGGCGGGTGACGCGTTCCTCGTCGGAAATGATCGTGTAGTCGGCCGATTGAGCGACGATCAGCGCCAGGTCGGGGTTGGCGGCGGCATAGTCGAGAACTGCCTTCTTCAGCGCGTCAAAACCCTTGACGCGGAACAGCGACAGTTCCGAAAGCTCCACCGAGCCGCCGAAGATATGCACATGCGCATCGTTGAAGCCGGGCAGCACGCTCTTGCCTTCGGCGTCGATCACCATGGTGTCCGGGCCGGAGAAGGCGGCGACATCCGCCTCGGTGCCGACGGCGATGATCTTGTTGCCGGCGATCGCCAGCGCTTCGGCGCGCGGCTTGGCCTCGTCCATGGTGAGGATCCGCGCATTGCGGATGATGAAATTCGCTTCGGTCTGCATGATGTTCCCTCGTATCGTTCTTGTCTTCTAGAGCGCCAGGCGCCCGATGGCGCGGAAGAAGGAGATCGTATCCTTCTCCATCGCGTCGTTGATCGGAATGGGCTGCGACGAAACGGTGGCGATCACCGTCTCGGTGGACGGATCGACCCACAGCCACTGTCCATGGATGCCGATGCCGCAATAGGAGCCGTCGGCCTCGCCGGTCTGGTACCATTTGCTGCGATAGCGCCCGTTGGCCAGCAACTGGCTGCCGCCGTCGATCCAGGCCTGCCGGTCGCCGTTCTGTGTCATGTCGGCGATCCAGGCCGGCTTGACGATCTGCCTGCCGCCGATCGCGCCGCCCTGGCGCAGCAATTCGCCGACGCGGGCAAGATCGCGGGTGGTGACGTTGATGCCGCCGGCCGTGCGCGGGCTGCCCACGGCATCGACGGTGACATAGCCATTGTTCCTGGCGCCCAGCGGCTTCCACAGCAGTTCCGACATCAGGTCGGCGAAACGCACGCCGGTGATCCGCTCCAAGAGCATGCCGAGCATGTCGGAGTTGGGGGAAAGATAGGTAAACTTGCCGCCATGCGGCCTGTCGGCCTTCTTCAGCGACAAGAGGAAATCCGGCAGCGTCTCGTTTGGCAGGCCGGGGTCGCGCGGGTTCCACAGGGTGGCACGGCGATAGCGGGCGAAGGCGCCGTTCGGATCGAGATAGGCCTCCTCGAAATCGAGGCTGACGCGCATGTCGAGCACGTCGCGGTAGGTAGCGTCGCCATAGGCGCTGCCGGCAGCCTCGGGAATATAGGCGCTCACCGGTTTGTCCGGGTCGATGACGCCCTGTCCTTCCAGAATGCCTGAAATCAGCGCCGTCAGCGATTTGCTGACCGAAAAGATCACGTGCGGCCGGTTCACGTCGGCATGCGGCGCATAATATTCGCCGACGATCTTGCCGCTGCGCATGACGACGAGGCCATCGGTATGGGCATGGCGCAGGAAGTCGCCGACCTTGGAAATGCCGTCGATGCCGGGGTCGATCGGCGCATCGACGATGCTGCCGGGAGCGATTGCCTCTTCGGGCTCGACCTTGGTCCAGGCGATTTCGGCGGTCGGAACGAGGAAGCGGAGGTTCTGGAAGGCCCAGACATTGTAGGGGGCGGTTCGCCAGGTCGCGAGCGTCACGTCTGCGCGGGCAAAGCCATGCGTATCGGAAAAGGTGCGGGTCATCGAAATCATCCGCCGATGCGCGGAGGAGCAGGGCGCTCCTCCGCTCGGCAGTCCCTGTTTGTGGCCTACAGCGCCGCGCGTCTTTAAAGATGCGCCAAGGACGCTGTAGTACTTTGAAAGTGCTGCATAATTTTATTCTCAAATCGATTCCGATTTGAGAAATTATGCAGATGCCGTTACTTCTGTAGTTCGGTCCAGATCTTGGTGTAGATTTCCTGGACTTCCGGAGCGCAGGCGAGGTTGAACTTGCCAGCAGCCTTCAGTTCTTCCGGAATGTCGATTTCCGGCGCACCCTTCATGTCGGCGGGCATGAAGGCGTCGGAGCCCTTGATGCCGTTGGCGTAGCGGGCGAAGGTCGAGATCATGCCGGCATTTTCCGGGTCCATGATGAAGTTGAGGAACAGCTTGGCGTTGTCGACGTTCTTGGCGTCCTTGACGATCGAGGCGTTGTCCATCCAGACCGGGTAGCCTTCCTTCGGATAGCCGTAGGCGACATCCTTGTTGCCGAGGCGGGCACGGAAGGAGGCGCCGTTCCAGTTGACGCCGGCCATCAGGTCGTTCTTGATGTATTGCTCGACGTTGCCATAGGCCATCGAGGCCCACTTCGGCTTGGCGGCGATCAGGATGTCGCGCGTCTTCTTGAGGATTGCCTTGTCGCCCGTGCAGGGTTCGCCACCGGCATAGGTGACGGCCATGTGCATGACGTCGGACATTTCCGGAACGACGTTGACCTTGCCGACCAATTCCGCCGGCGGGTCGAGGAAGATCGCGGAGGTGTTGATGTCACCGGCATAGGCCGACTTGTTGACCGTCACGCCGGTGGTGCCCCACTGCCACGGAACCGAATAGTGGCGGCCCGGATCGAAGGGAACGTCCACCCACTGCGGATCGACATTCTTGAAGTTTTCCATCTGGTCGGGGCGCGACTCGAGCAGCAGCCCTTCGGAAATCCAGATCGGCATGACGCTTGCCGACGGCACGACGATGTCGAAGCCGTGACCGCCCTGGCGGATCTTGGCAAGCGCGGTATCGTTCGAATCGTAGTCGGTGACGGTCACCTTCACCTTGAAGGTGTCTTCGAACTTCTTGATCATTTCGGGGCTGGTGTAGTTGCCCCAGTTATAGATGTTCAGCTCGCCTTCCGCATGCGCGATGGCCGTCGAGCCGAGCAGCGCCAGCGCAAGTGCTGCAAATCCCAGTTTCCGTTGCATGCATGTTCTCCTGTTATGATGTTTTTTCGTTTCTGCTGAGGAAGAAGAAGATTGTCACGATGGCAAACGACAGCAGCAGAAACACTGTCGAGATCGCATTCATTTCAGGTGTCACGACACGGCGCAACTGCCCGAGCATATAGGTCGGCAGGGTATCCTGCCCGCCGGATTTGACGAATTCGGTGATGACCACGTCATCCAGCGAAATGACGAAGCCGAGCATCATGCCGGCGAGGATGCCGGGCCACAGCAGCGGCAGCGTCACATAGCGGAACGCCTGGAACGGCGTGGCGTAGAGATCGGCGGCGGCGCGCTCCAGCGTCAGGTCCATGCTTTCCAGGCGCGCCCGGATCGGCAGGTAGGCGAAGGGGATGCAGAAGGCGGCGTGGGCGGCGATCAGGTAGCCGAGGCCGGAATAACCGGTATAGACCTTGATCTGCGAGAAGAAGATCAGCAGCGCCACGGCCGTGACGATTTCCGGCACCAGCAGCGGCAGGTTGATGAAGGCGTATTTGAAGGTCAGGCCGCGATATTGCGCCGTCCGCGTCGTTGCGATCGCCGCCATGGTGGCGACGACGGTGGCGACGATCGCGGCGCAGAAGGCGATCTGCAGCGAGCGGATCGACGCATCGACCACCTGGGTGTTGTTCCAGGCGCTGTAGAACCAGCGCAGCGAAAACCCTTCCCAGACCGCAATGGAGGTGCCGGCATTGAAGGCGTAGACCACCAGGGTGACGATCGGCATGTAGAGGCCGATGAAGCAGATCATGGCGATCGTGGAGAAGCCGGGAAGGCGTTTGACGGAGAACTGCCTAGCCATGGGTGCCTCCTGACCGGCTGGCGTTGCGCACATAATAGAGCATGGCGAACAACACGATGATGACGAGCGTCACCGACAGCGAGGCGCCGAGCGGCCAGTTGCGGCCCTGGCCGAACTGCAACTCGATCAGGTTGCCGATCATCAGGTTCTTGCCGCCGCCGAGAACGCGTGGAATGACGTAGGAGGAGAGCGCCGGAATGAACACCAGGATCGAGCCGGCGATCAGGCCGGGCTTCACCAGTGGCACGATCACCCGCATCAGCACGTTGAAGCGGCTGGCATAAAGATCGTAGGCCGCCTCGATCAGCCGGAAATCCAGCTTGTCGATGCTGGCATAGAGCGGCAGCACCATCAGCGGCAGAAAGACGTAGGTCATGCCGACCAGGATGGCGAAATCGCTGAACATCATCGGGATCGGCGCGGCGATGAGGCCAAGCCCCATCAGCAGCGAGTTGACGATGCCTTCGTTGCGGATCACCTCCTGGATGGCGAAGGCGCGGATCAGCATGTTCGTCCAGAAGGGGATGGTGATCAGGAACAGCCAGATCTGGCGTGTGTGGATCGGCCGCGTCGCGATGAAATAGGCGGTCGGAAAGCCGAAGACGACGCACAGCACCGTGGTGACGATCGCCAGCTGGATGCTGCGCAGGAAGATCGACAGGTGGGCGTCGGCGAGGGTGACGGTGTCGTCGAAGATGTCGCGGCTCAGGAGAACGTTGAACCAGGCCTCGGTGGAGAACTCCCACTTGACGTCGCCATAATTACCCGGCGCCAGGAAGGAATACACCACGACGATCAAAAGCGGCCCGACACCGGCGACGGCAATGAGGATCAGCGCCGGCGCGCTGAGCAGCCAGCGGCTGCGGATGTCTTTCTTACGGACAATTTCGCTTGCTTCTGCTGGGCTGATGGCCATCTCAGTCCCTCAGAATCTGCGCGACGTCGTCGCTCAACTCGATGCCGAGCGTCTCGCCCTTCTCGTAGCCGCACGGGCCGCTGCGGGCGTTCTGCTGGCGCACCATGAAGGGTGTGCCGTCTTCCAGCACGACATGCAGGTGGGTGTCCGTGCCGAGATAGACGATGTCGTGGATCGTACCGCGCAGCACCGATGCCGCGGAAACCGGCGCGGCCCTGGCATGTTCCGGACGGACCACCACGGTCACCTTGCCGCTCGGCGTCGTATTGGCCGGGAAGCTTGCCGGGATTTCGGCGCCGGAGGCGAGCCGCACGCGGGCCCAGTCTCCCGAGACGGACACCACCTCGGCGGTGAGGAAGTTGGTCTCGCCGATGAAGTCGGCGACGAAACGTTCGGCCGGGCGGTCGTAGATCTCCCAGGGCGAACCGATCTGCCGTACCTGGCCATCCGACATCACGGCGATGCGGTCGGACATGGTCAGCGCTTCTTCCTGGTCGTGGGTGACGAAGACGAAGGTGATGCCGGTTTCCATCTGCAGCCGCTTCAGTTCGATCTGCATCGACTTGCGCAGCTTGAGGTCGAGCGCCGAGAGCGGTTCGTCGAGCAGCAGAACCTTGGGCTGTGGCGCCAGTGCGCGGGCAAGCGCCACACGCTGCTGCTGGCCGCCGGACAACTGGGTGACGAGGTTCTTTTCACGCCCGTCGAGGCGGACGAGGCGGATCATGTCCGCGACGGTCTTCTCGATTTCCGCCTTCGGCCGCCCCAGCATCTTCAGCCCGAAGCCGATATTGTCGGCGACGGTCATGTGCGGGAAGAGCGCGTAGTTCTGGAAGACGGTGTTGATCGGCCGCTGGTTCGGCGGAAGTGAGGCGATCTCGGCGCCATCGAGCAGGATACTGCCCTTCGTCGGCATCTCGAAACCGGCGATCATACGCAGAAGCGTCGTCTTTCCGCAGCCGGACGGCCCGAGAAGCGTGAAGAATTCATTGGAAGCGATCTTGAGCGTCACATCGTTCACGGCCCGGAAATGTCCGAAGTCCTTGACGATGTTCTGCATGGCAATCTCACCGCCGCGGGTTTTCCCAGCAGGCTGATTTCCCATCCATTCCCCCTGTTTTGCGCCGGATGGACTGTTTGGGCGGTCGTCCGGCCCGGCCGATCCTCTGTTGACAGAATGTTATCCGGCTCTACACTCATCTTGAATTTGATCATATCAAATCATGGTTTGATCAAATTGAAAAGGGTTATTTTTTGTGCATGGCGTAATGTTGATCAAAAAGATGACAGGCTCAGTCTAGCATGGCAAGAGCCGAATGCGGTGGAAATTCCTGCATCGGCACTGGTTATTTCGCAGGGGAGAGGGACTGCCGTCGGGGGAAAAGAGAATGTGGGCGTCCGAGGACCGGTTGTCTTCCGAATCCGTCAAGCAGTGGGTGTATCGCAGCCTCAGGCATGCCATTATGACGGGTGGCTTCCCGCCGGGGCAGCCGGTAACGATCCATGGCATTGCCGACATGCTTGCCGTCAGCGCCATGCCGGTGCGCGAGGCGTTGCACCGTCTCGTGGCCGATGGCGCTCTGGAACACCTCGACAACAGGCGGGTGAGGGTGCCGGACATGAACCCCAGCAAGTTCGACGAAATCATCGCCGCCCGCATCGCGCTCGAAACCATTGCCGCCGAACGCGCCCTGCCGCATATCGACTATATCCGGCTCGCCCGCCTGCAGCAGCTCGACACGGAAATCGACGAGGCCTATTCCGCCGGCAATATCGAGCTCGGCATCGAGCGTAACTTCGCCTTCCATCGCTGCCTCTACGAGGTGCATTCGTCCACTGTCCTGGTGCCGCTGATCGAATCGATCTGGCTGCGGCTCGGCCCCTTCATGCGCGAGGCCACCGAGAACCTGCATGAAAGCTACCGCGTCGACCGGCACGCCGAGGCGCTGGAGGCCATCCGCAACGGGAATGCCGAGGCGCTGAAGCTGGCGATCACCGCCGACATCCAGGATGGCGCCGGCCATCTTGGCCGCACGCGTTTCCTCGAAGTCGAGGCGCAGGCCGCGGTGATGCGGGAATAGCGGTGGATCGCGGTATCAGGCGCGCCGCCGCAGCAGGAAGATCAGGAAAGGTGCGCCGACCAGCGCCGAAACCAGACCGGCGGGCATCTGGTAGGGAAAGGCCATCATGCGCCCGCCCCAATCCGCCAGCACCATCAGGCCGCCGCCGGCAAGGGCTGCGCCGAGAAGCTGCGGCAATGCCCGCGTCAGCCCGGCCTCCCGCGAGAGGTGCGGCGCCATCAGCCCGACGAAGCTCAACGGGCCGACCACCAGCGTCGCCCCGGCGCTGAGCACGGCGGCCAGCAAAAACAGCAGGCCGCGCGCCGACGATACCGGGATGCCGAGTTCGCGGGCGGCGACGGCACCCAGCGGCAACAGGTCGAGCCAGCGCCGCGTGGCCAGCGCAAGCAGAATGAAAACCACAGCCAGCACACACACCGTCGTCGCGCTTTCGGCATCGACGCTGTAGGTGGAGCCGCCCATCCAGCGGATCAGCGTCAGCGCCCGCGGATCGCCGCTTGCCGCCAGAACGCCGATGAAGGCATCCAGCATGGCGCCGAGCGCGATACCGGCGAGCAGCACCCGTTCGGGCGCAAAGCCGGACCGCATGCCGAGAAAGAAGATGACGGCGATGATGACGACGGCGCCGATTGCCGCGAAGCCGATCTGCACGCCGAGCGCCGGCGAGACGAAAACGAACAGCGAGATGGCAACACCGATGGTCGCGCCGGCGCTGACGCCGAGCACTTCCGGGCTCGCCATGTCGTTGTTGGTCAGCCGCTGCAGGATCGTGCCGGCCACCGCCAGCATGGCGCCGGCGGCAAGCGCCGCAAACACCCGCGGCGCCCGCATCGGCAGCACCGCGTCCCATTCCGCGGCGCCGAGCCAGGTCCAGCGCCCGTCCGGCGTGCGGCCGACGAAAAGCGCGACGGCAAGCAGCACGGCGAAGACGGCGAAAAGAACACGGCGGTACCCGCGCGGGTGGGCGGGAAATCCGAGCCCACACCCGCCATCGCCTTCACCGATTCGTCGGTGAACCACAGCAGGGCGGCGCCGATCAGCGGCGACCACAGAAGCTGGCTCGACACCCGCCGCGCTCCGGCCAGCCGTGCGATCGCCGGCGCGACCAGGCCGATGAAACCGATGACGCCGACGGCACTGACCACGAAACCGGCCAGGCCGACGGCAACCGCCACCGCCGCCAGCCGCAGCTGCGACACCGAAAGGCCCAGCGCCCCGGCGCTGTTTTCACCGACTTCCAGCAGGCCCAGCGGCCGCACCATGGCAACGGCGAGCACTGTGAGCAGGCCGATGCGCGGCAGCAGGCCGAGCGGGATGTCCCAGCTCTGCTGCGCCAGCGAGCCGGCACCCCAGATGAACAGGCTGACCATGTAGCGGTCGTTGAGCAGGATGAGGATCGAGGAAAACGCCCCGCACCACAGGCTGACCACCAGCCCCGACAGCACCAGCGAGAACGGCGAGAACCCACGGCGCGCGCCGAGCGCAAAAATCAGTGCCGTTGCCGCCGCGCTGCCGGCAAGTGCCATGAGGTCGCGACCGATGCCGATCAGCGCCGGCGCAAGCAGCACGCCGAGCGACAGGGCAAGGCTGGCGCCGGCGGAAACGCCGAGCGTCGTCGGCGAGGCAAGCGGATTGCGCAGCACCTGCTGGAACAGCGTGCCAGACAGCGCCAGCGCCGCGCCGCAGATCAGCGCCGTGGCCATGCGCGGCAGTGTCGAATAAAGCAGCAGCATGCGCGCCGGATCGTACTCCGCAGGCGCATTGCCCCAGGCTGCAAGCGAAGGCGCGGCATTCTGCCAGGCGAGAAACGCCGCCACAGCAGCCAGCAGCAGCACGATAGCCGGTGCGCCAAAACCGCCCGAAGGCAGGGAAAGCGACCGCGCCGTCATGCGAGCCTCTCCAGATGTTCTGTCAGCAGCCGGGCGAAGCGCTGCGCCTCCTCCACCATGCCGAACAGCAGCACGGCCGGCATGGTCGAGACCTGTTTCTGCCGCACGAAGGGCAGGCTCTGCCACAGGGTGCTGCGCTCCAGCGCCGCCGGCACGTCGGGCGGCAGCGGCTCCATGACCACGAGGCGCGTCCTGTCTGCCTGCAGGCGTCCCAGTTCCTCGATGCCGATGGTCTGGAAACCCCACATGTTCGTCTCGACCGTCCAGGCGTTTTCGACGCCGATGCGCTGCATGACGCTGTGATAGAGGCCCGGCCGGCCATGGATGCGCGCATGCCGCTGGTCGGTAAAACTCACCACAGCGATCGGCCCGGGCCGCAGCCGCCGGATGCGCGTGGCACAATCCTCAAACAGCGCTTGTGCTTCGCCGAGGAATGCCGTCGCCTGCTGTTGGCGCCCGAGAATATCGCCGAGCTTCACCGTTTCGTCGATCGCCCGCTCCAGCGCGTCACCGCCGCCGGCGCCATAGACGTCGATGCTGACAATGGGGGCGATCGGTTTCAGTTTCGGCCTCAGGAAGGCGAGGAAGGGTGTCGTCAGGATCAGCTCCGGCCGCATGCCGGCGAGAATTTCGAGATTGACCTCCCAGGCGCTGCCGAGATCGACGACCTCCGGCGGCATGGCCGGCTCGACCACCCATTTCTGCCAGCCGTCGAGGGAGGCGACCGCCGCCGGCACGGCGCCGAGCTTCAGCATCGTCGAGGCGATGCCGTATTCCAGCGCGACGACGGGGCGGGTCGGCGCCCCGCCAGCCGATGCCATGCGCGGCAGCAGCAAGCCGCCCGCCAGCCCGCCGAGCAGGCCACGGCGGGTGATCGCCGCCGACCGAAACCTGGTCTCAGACGACATAAGCAAGCGGCGTCTTCAGCACCGGATGTTCGGTTACATCCATGTCGATGCCGTAGATATCCTTCAGCGTATCGGCATTGAGCAGCGATTGCGGATCGCCGGCGGCGATCAGCCGCCCGGCCTTCAGCGCATGGATGTGGTCGCAGAACCGCGCCGCCATGTTGATGTCGTGCAGCACGATCACCACGCTCAGCCCCTTGCTGTGCGACAATTGCCGGATCAGCGACAGCACGTCGATCTGGTGGGCGATGTCGAGCGCCGAGGTGGGTTCGTCGAGCAGCAGGCAGCGGCTATCCTGCGCCACCAGCATGGCGATCCACACGCGCTGCCTTTCGCCGCCGGACAGCGTATCGACCATGCGGTCGGCAAAACTGTCGACATGGGTGAGTTTCAGCGCTTCCTCGGTCTTTTCCCGGTCCGTTTCCGAAAACCGGCCGAGCGCGCCATGCCAGGGATACCGGCCGCAGGCGACCAGTTCACGCACCGTCATGCCCGACGCCGCCGAGGTATCCTGTGGCAGATAGGCGATCGACCGGGCAAAGACGCGCGCCGGCATCGCGGCGATATCGCTGCCGTCGAAACGCACCGTGCCGGCCGTCGGCTTGATCTGCCGCGCCAGCATCTTCAGAAGCGTCGATTTGCCCGATCCATTATGCCCGACCAGCGCCGACATCTCGCCGGCCCGGAACGCCACATCGAGCGGATGGACCAGCATGCGCCCCTCGACGGAAAAACTGACGCCATGCGTCGAAAATGCGGTCTGCGCCGGCTCGGTATCCGTCTTCAGGAGCGTAGTGTGCATCATGACCTCTCGGGATCGCGGCGATCTCTTGAGGGCGGCTTATAAAACATGAATGTTTTCGTCAATATAATAGTGGCGATCACGGCGCGCATGGCGCCGCGATCACGGCCTGAATCGTTCGGGGGCATAGGCCGAGATATCCATCAGCAATGCTTCGCCGGTCATCGCCTCGGCCAGCAGCCGGCCGGTCACCGGCCCGAGCGTCAGCCCGTGATGGGCATGCCCGAAACCGAACCACAGCCCGGCATGGCGCGGCGCCTTGCCGATGATCGGCATCATGTCGGGCGTGCAGGGGCGGGCGCCCATCCAGGGTTCTGGGTCCAGCCGCTCGCCGAGCGGGAAGATGCGTCGCGCCACGGCTTCGGCGCGGTCGAGCTGCACCGGCGTCTTCGGCGCGTCGCGCCCGGGGAATTCGGCACCGGTGGGCAGCCTGATGCCGCGGTTCATCGGCC
>Ga0066256_1003679_pt1 | contig 14513 bp, 5 predicted proteins | sample ThiBio_1000_biof_FD_87107 | JGI IMG/M metagenome (GOLD analysis project Ga0066256, IMG submission 87107) | Wastewater bioreactor microbial communities from Cape Town, South Africa - Thiocy_expt_1000_biof (version 2) | ecosystem: Engineered > Bioreactor > Thiocyanate-remediating >...
CGTCCCGTTCACCCCCAACTGTAATGGCAGAGGGTCGGCCCGTGTTGTCGCGACTGGGGTTCAAGGTGGAGGCCACGGAGCCGGAGCGCGTCACCGCTGACTACCTGACGCGCACGTCACACGCGTCGCACGCTGCCTCCCCCAGTGCGTTGCCTGCGTTTTTGTGTGTTTAGCGAGGCACTCGAAATGCCACACCACCACCGCATCCGCCCCCGCCCATCACCTCATGCAGTGGAGACGCAGCTGCGCACCTCGCGTGCCGCGCTGGCAATGCTGGACGAGCGGCTGGCGGTGGTGCAGCGCTACGTGGATGCCGTCATTGCGGGCACCGTGCCGCCGGACCGGTGCGTGGTTTGACCCTGCTGCTTTTGTGCGCCGCCACACACATTATTACCACCCCCACCCCCATCCCCCAACCGCAGTGGCATCCTGCGGCAAGTGGCGGCGCTCACGGCGGCGGGGGCCGCCGCGGACTCGGCGCCGTTTAGCGCGGGCGCCGCCACGGGCCTGAATGACGCGCTGTTGATCACGCTGCTCGCCAGCCTGACGCACGGCACCGACGCGCTGACCAGCCTCACCATCAAGCTGGCGGACGCCTCCCTGCTGCCGCGCGCCACCGAGTCGCACGGCATGGGGCATGGGCACGGGCACGGGCATGGTGGGCGCGGCGGGATGATGGGCGGGTTGATGATGGACATGCCCATGCCACGCACCAGCAGCGGCGGTCGTGGCCCGGCTGCCGCCTCGGGCGGCTACCGCGCGACCGGCGGCAGCGGCGGGCGGGCAGGCCGCCCAGGTGGCCGCAGCTGAGCGTGGCGCGGCGCGGGCGTGCCAGGCCACCACTGTGCATGACACTATTAATTTCAAGTGTGTATCACGATTACTCTATGACTTGGGCGGCGCGCTGCCACCAAGCCACCCGTACGGCGGTGGCGGCGCACCAGGCGCCCCTGTACCTGCACCCGGCGCACCCGGCGGCGGCGGCACAACACCTGGCGGGAAGGAGGGTGGCGGCAAGGCACCCAGTCCGCCTAAGCCCGGCAGGGGTGGCATACTGAAAGGCGGCGGGCCGCTCAGGAAGCCGCCACTCGGGCCTGCGGTGCTGCCAGGTGGAGGTAGGGCGCCTGCCGTCGCCGGTGGCAACATGACGCCGGGCGGCGGCGGTGGCAGCGCTGGTGGCAGGGCGCCGGGTGGCAGGCTGGGTGGCATGCCCGGCAGCGACATGCCAGGCGGCAGCGTCATGCCCGGCCCTGGCGGAAACACGGGCGGTCCACCGCCGCCACCGCCGCCACCACCAAACCCGCCATATCCGCCGCCGCCATACGGCGCTGGGCGTGGCAGCATGCCACCACCCCCCGGCGCCATTCCTCCATACGGTGGCGGCATGTGCCCGCCGCCGCCGCCGCCACTGTACGGCCCTACAGCCATACCGCCGGGGCCGCCGGGGCCACCTGGACCGCCGTATCCACCGCCGCCATAGCCACCGCCGCCGGGGCCACTTGGGCCGCCGGGGCCACCATAGCCACCGCCACCGGGGCAGTAGCCACCACCGCCACCATAGCCGCCACCGCCGGGGCCAACTCCGCCACCACCGCGACCGTCGCCACCACCCCCGCCTCCACCCTCCCCACCCCCGCCCGGGCAGCCCCCACACCCGCTGCGAGATGGGTCGGGCGGCGGGATGCCGAACCCCTGCCCTAGGTACTGTTGGAAGTGCGACCGGTAGCTCTCGCGGTGCTTGTACCCATGGTTATGCTGCCGCCGACCCTTCTCCTGCAGGCGTGGTGGGGTGGGGGGTGTGGTGTGGTGAGGGTGTGGTGACACGCACACTCGCCTACCATCCGTCACTACCCCTCACCCCACCACACTACTCCCACCCACCACACCACCACCACACCCACCTCACCATGCTCTCATCCACCTCACCCCCCCCTCACCCACCCCCACACCCACCCTCACCACACCACACCCCTCATCGTGCCCCACACCCATCACACCACACCACCCCCATGCCCTGTCAATCAAGGGCAACGTACCGAGTCGTGGGTAATGTGCGTGTTGCAGTAATCGCAGAAGAACTTGGACATTTTGCGGTGATACGGCAGCCAGCAGAACGCCTCCCTACTACCCGTGCTACCTATTGCACCACTCCGATTTTTGGTGCATACCCCGCATTACCATTATCACCATCCCATTATCCACTACCTCCTGGCAAGGTTGCCTTCTCTCCTCCTCCTCTCCTCACTCCTCCTCCTCTCCTCTCCCCTCTACTCACACAGCCTGACAAGAGTTCCAAACGCCGAGGCGGCCAGGGCCCAGCGGCAAATGCCAAGGTGGCAAATACAGCGCACCACTGCGGCACCAGTGCATATTATGATGTGGCGCCACCTGCCGGTGGCGCAACGCGGGTAGAGTGTGACAACGGCGGTCCCGTCGCGCGGATTTAGGTGTAGCAGCAGCACTGGACCACGACCGTGGCACGACGGTGCGCAGGATACGGAGTGGGGGGGCCGCGATACCAGCGCCGCTGACCGTAGCAGCAACACAAGCAGAAGGGAGGCGGGACTCTACCCCCCCGCGGCGGCCGCCGCCAGGCGCCCGCCTGCACTCAAACACCTGGCCGCCATCGCGGCGGCGGCGGTAGTGGCGGCGGGGGTCGGTGCGGCAGCGGCACCCACGGTAGGGACAACGACAACTACTGGGTTCTGCCCTGGCGTGACACTTGCTGTGCCACCAACACCACCCGCCACCGGCAGCAGCAGTACCGCAAGTAGAGGATCCGCGCTGGCGGTGCCGGACGACGTGCTGCTGCGCAGGCCGCTAGTGGTCGGCGCCCTGCCCGACGAGACGTCGCTGCTGGCGGCCGCCATCACGGTGTTTGCGTACACCGACGTGCTGGGGCAGAATGCCACTCTGGTGCTGGTGCCGCCGGGCAACCGGTCGGCGGCACTGGCGGCCGGCGGCGCAGGCGGCGGCGTGGACCTGCTGCCGGGCGACGTGGCAGGCACGGTGGGCGGTGACGGCATGGAGGTGGATGATCTGCTGGCGGCGGCGGGTGTAAGCGCGCGGCCAGAGACTCTTGCGCACGCGGCGTTTGGGCACCTGGGCGTGAGCCACGTGCTGGGCCTGTACATGCCGGCGTACACGCTGAGCAACCTGACGGCGGGCGGCTTCACCTACGCGGTGCCGGGGGTGGATTCGGGGCTAGCGCTTGATGACCCCGCCTCCACAGCACTGCTGGCGTTGCGCACCCCGGCGGGCGCGGCGCTGGTGAACGGCAGCGTGTGGACGCTGCCGCCGTCTGCCTCCCTCGCCGCCGCCGCGCTGTGCACCGGCGACGCCGCCCTGCTGGCGCCGTACGCCTCTCCCGACGCGGCGGTTAACTTCACGGGCGTGCCAGGTTACACCCTGCCGCGGTTGGCGGCGGCGGTGGCAGCGGCGGCGGCGTCACCACGCGTGCCGCCGCTGGGGTCACCGTACTCCATGCTGGCGGCGGCGGGGTTAGGGCTCTCCATGGCGTGCACCGCGCTGCCGTCATCCGGCGCGCTGGAGGCTGCCGTGATTGCAGCCACCACCGCCGGTGCCCATTTTGTTGTCTTGGGGTGGGACACCTGGTCCCTCGTCCCCCTCCTGGACCTCCGTCGCTTGCCCCTGCCCTCCTACGACCCACTCCTGCTGCTCACGGTCGGCGTGTCCGACTTCCCGGCGTACGCCGCCGTGCGCAAGCTCGCGTCGCCGCGCTTCTATGACGACGCCTACCCGCCCTCTGCCACCTTTGCGGCGCGGCTGCGGGTGGATGACGGCGAGGCGGTGGGCCATCTCCTGGCGGCACGCCGTGGCGCGTATGTCACACGCATCAACGCCACCGCCACCACCACCACCCCGCTGCCGGCAATAGACCTGGCAGCGGCGCCGGGCGTGGCGGGCGTGGTGGCGGCGGTGGCAGGCAGCGGGGAGGTGCCGCACGCGGCAGGTGTGGTAGCGGCGGCGTGCGCCTGGCTGGCAGACAACGCGGGGCGCGTGGGTGCGTGGGGCGGGCGCATGCGCGCCTACTTTGTGTCGCCGCCCACCGGCACCACCGTCGGCTACGAGGTGCTGCGCATCGTAGGCACCGGGTTTGGTACCTCCCGCCCGCTGGCGGTGGCGGCCGCGGTGGGCGGCACGCCGTGCCTTGCCACCACCTGGGTGGACGACACGCTGCTGGAGTGCCGCACGCCGCCCGGCACCGGCACGCGGCTGGACGTGGCGGTGCGGGTGGGGTCGCGCGCCGCGCTGGTGGCGGGCGCGTTCTCGTACCAGCCGGCGGTGATTGAGGCGGTGACGTCAGCAGACGCGCGGCGCACGCAGTATGCCGGTGTGGACGTCGTCATCCGCGGTCGAAACTTCTTCCCCTCCCCCGCGCTGGCGTGCTCCTTCTCGGGCGGCACGCACGGCACCGGCATCGTGACCGCCACCTTCATCAACTTCACCGTCATCACCTGCCAGCCGCCGCCCTCCTTTAACGGCGCCCTCACGCTGGCGGTTACCAACGACGGCGTGACGTGGAGCTCCGGCCTCACGATCCTGGACCCCCTGCTGCGCTTCCCGTCGGGTGGCGCCGACGCGCCGGTTGATTTTGGCCCACAGTTTGCGCCCGCCAGCGTCACGCTTGCCTTCCTTAATGCCGACGCCGCCGGCGCGTCGCTCATGGCGTACTACGAGGGCGTGGTGAACGCGACGGTGGCGGCGGCGCGCGCGGGCGGCCTGCTGCCGTTCACCAACGTCACCGTCATGTCGTTCAAGACCGCCACGCCCGCCGACTCGGCGCCCGACCAGTCGGACGCTGGCGCGGCGGCGCAGGCGGCGCAGTTTGCAGCGGAGCAGGTGGCGCTGTACGAGCGCGTGCGCCAGCTGGCGCCCGACCTGGTGGGCATCGTGGGCGGCGCGCAGAGCTACATCACGCTGCCCATCGCCGCCGCCATCATGAACGCCAGCCAGCACTGGGCGCCCGTGCCGCTCGTGTCGTACGCCACCACGCACCCCGCGCTGTCCAACGCCACCGCGTACCCCTACTTCCTGCGCGTCGTGCCCTCCGACGTGACGCAGGGCCGCACGCTGGCGCAGGTGCTGGGCGCGCTGCAGCCGCAGCTGACGCGCAGCGGTGCCATCGCCGTCAACGCCACCGCGCCGTCCGTGTACGCGGTGGTGGCGAGCGACTCGGACGCCGCGCTGGCGGCGCACGCCGCCTTTGCTGATACGCTGGCTGCCATGGGTGGCACCATCGAGCGCACCGCCACCATTCTGTCGCGCGCCGCCGTGCCCTCCATCACCGCCGCCCTCACCTCCGCCGGCCTGCTGACGACGGCGCCCACCACGCGCCTCCTCCTCGTGCTGGCGCCGTCTGACACCATTGCGCGCGTGGTGCAGGCGGGCCAGCTGGCGGGCCTGACGGGCGGCGGCGGCGGCAACGCGCGCGTGTGGCTGGGCGTGGACACTTTCACCGCCGCCGTGGATGCCAACCCCTCCATCATGGGCACCACCGCCGGCGTGGCCATCCGGCCGTCGCCCGGCAACTCGTCGGCCGCCGCGTCCTACAACACCTCCGCCGCCGCCTTCATTGCGGATGCCGTGGCCGCTTTCCTGGCGCCGCTGGACGCGCTCATCCGCGCCACCAAGGACCCGTCTGTGGCGGCGTACAACGCGGAGCGCCTCGTCGCGTCAATGCGCGCCACCCCCTTCCCCGCCGCCGCCTCCGCCTTTGCGCGCTTCTCAGGCACCAACAACGACCCTGCGGTGGCGCGGTTTGACGTCGTGAACACGCGCGCGCTGGCGCCCTCTGGCCTCTCCCCCTTCCTCACCGCTGCTCAGGTGTCCGCCACCGTGGGCGCCGCCACGCCCGACGCCGGCACCCTGCTGACGCCCGGCGCGCAGCTCGTGTTTGCCACCGGCCTGCAGCCGACCTACACGCCGCCTGCCACCGTCACCGTGGTGGTGCCGTGGCCGGTGCCGCCCGCGTACCTGGCCGGCGGGCCCGCGCCCCTGACCGCCTTCACCACCATGGTTAACTACACCCTGGCATGGCACTGGAACGCCGTGACCACGCGGGCGGGCGAGGTGCTGAACGCCACCGCGGACGTGCCTTACGCGTTCCGCGGCGCCTCGGTGGATGCTGTGAACATGACGGTGGACCCCGAGCTGCTGGGCCTGCTGCCCAACATCACCATCGCGCCGTTCCCGTACCCGCTCGTGCTAGCGGACCCTGACGACGCGCAGCGGCCGCTGGGCGAGCAGGCGACGCTGTACCACCCATCCACCGGTCTACTGGCGGCGCTGGAGGATGTGGTGGAGCGCGTGAACAGCGCGGCAGACGCGCCCCTCGCCGGCTGCAACGTCTCCCTTGTCATCGTGCCGTACCCGCTGACAACGGACGGCGGTGTGGGCGGCGCGCACGCCGCGCTGGCGCCTGCGCTGCGTGAGGCGCTGGCGGTGCTGCACGTGAACGCCACACCCAACGTTATTGGCGTGCTGGCAGGACACAGCAGCGGCGCGGCGATGGCCACGTTGGAAGCGGTGGCGAGCCTGCCGACGCCCGCCCTGGCGGCACTGCCGGTGGTGTCGTTTGGCGCCAAAGCGTCAGCCCTCTCAGCCCCTGCCGCGTACCCCAACTTTGCGCGCTCCGTGGCGCCGGCGTACATGGAGGCGACGGCGCTGGTGGACGTGTGCCGCAAGCACAAGTGGGCGGCAGTGGGCGTGGTGTACTCCGGGCTGGATGACCCGCTGTTTGACGCCGGCGAGGTGGGCAACGGGCCAGACCTGTACGCTGCCTTTGTGCTGGAGGCGCGCGCGCACGGCATCACCATCCTGGCGTCCGTCAACGTATCGCAGTACCTCACGTCGTACAACGTGTCGCAGGCGCCGTTTACCAACACGCGCGCCACCTCCGCCTCGCCCGCCTCCTTTGCATCAGACCGCGAGGCGGGCCTGTTCCTTGCCATGGCGGGCATGGCGGCGGCGAGCGTGCAGGTGGTGGTGATGCTGGCGGGCAGCCGCGCGCTGTGCCCCGTCGTGCGTGCCGCCTGGGCCGCAGACCTGTTTGTGGCGGCGCCCACCATGCCATTTGACAACGTGGACCCCTCCGTGTTTTCTACCGGCCAGACCCGCATCGCCAACCTGCGTGACAACAAGGAGCTGGCGGCGGTGGCGGGGCTCGACTTTTTCAACCCCAACACCACGGCGGCGGACATGGTGGCCAACTTTGCTACCAACGCGTCATGGGCGCTGGGCCCCGACGGCACCTACTACCCGCCGCAGTATGCCACGCCCGCCGTCATGTGGCTGCTGTCGTCGGCGTCCGCCATGCGCGGCGTGCCCACCGCCTGCCTCTCCCAGCTGCCGCCCGACGCGTGGGCCACCTACTTTGCGGTGCAGCGCAACGAGATCCAGCAGTTTGCGCGGCCGCCGCTGCTGGACATTGACGCCAACGTGCGGCGCACCTACTACGACGGCTACGACCGCATGGGCGGCGTGGCGGTGAACTCGTCGGTGCTGTACGGCGCGCTGGGCGTCGTGTCCTCTGCCGGCACGCTGTACGACGTGGCGGCCACCACGGCGCGCATCCTGGCGCGCAACACCGCGCCGGTGGGCAACGCCACGCGCCTGGTGGTGGGGAGCACAGTGGCAGACCGCAGCACGGCTGCCGCCGCGGCAGCGGTTGCGGCAGGTGTGACACCCCCGCCCCTCACCGACCTCTTGCTTGCCATGTCCACCTGGCGCTTCAACGCCCCGGCTCGCGGCGCCGCGTCGCCGGTGCCCACCGTCGCGGAGCGGGTGACGCCGCGCCCCGCGCGGGCGTCGTTCACCGCGCCGCCCGGGCTGGGTGGCACCGCCGCTGTCGCGTCTGCCGTGGTGGCGTCGCCGGCGCAGTACACGCTGGACAGCCGCGTGTTCCACGCCGCCGCCGCGCTGCAGATGCTGCTGGTGGCGGCGGCGGGCGCCATCAGTGATGCGCAAAACGTGGCAGACGCGGGCGTCGTGATGGCATACATGCGCGGCCGCGTGCCGGCAGCCGGGCCTGTCACCGCACCCGCGCTAGTGAGCGGCCACACCCCGCTTAGCCTGGCACCCGGCACCAACGACCCGCAGGCGCCGGCGTGGGACGTGGTGAACCGCCAAGGTGTGCTGGCCAACACGGTGGTGCGCGTGGGCACGCTGCTGGATCGCGGCTACATGCGGTTCGTGGGCTGCCCCGCCGGCTCCGAGCCGGACGGCGAGTTTGCGTGCCGCCCCTGCCCCGTCAACTCCTACAAGCCCACCGCCGGCAGCGAGGCGTGTCTGTCGTGCCCGATGGCGGGCGGCCCCGTCAGCCGCATGATTACGAATGGCAAGACGGGCGCGGTGGCGCTAGGTGACTGCCGCTGCCCCCTTGGGTTTTACGGGCTGGCGGCGCCCGCCGTGGCAGGCGACGCCGGCACCGTGTGCGCCCCCTGCACTTCCGCCATGCTGTGCTCCTCCGTGCACCTGGCGCTGACGGCGGTGCGCAACGCGCCCGGCTACTGGCGCGGCGACGCCAACTCCGCCATCTTTACACGCTGCCTCGACGTGGCGCGCTGCAACGTGTCTGACTTCACCACCGTGCGGCACCTCACACGCTCGTACGAGGCGGCCGCCATCAACGGCACAGCGTGCTCGCCCGGCAGCGAGGGCGTGCTGTGCGGCGTGTGTGCGGCGGGGTACGGTGAGGCCCCGCGCACCGGCTCCTGCGACGCCTGCCCGCCGCCCGCCTCCATCGTCTCCTCCATGTACTTTGCCTCCTTCGTCACCATCGTGCTCGTCGTGTTCCTGGCGGTGGTGCAGGTGTCCGTGTCGCCGTCGTACATCGCGTGGCGGCGCGCCAACAACACCAAGCTGCTGCTGAACTTCCTGCAAACCAACGCCATCCTGCTCACGCTGGACCTGCAGTGGCCCACCGTGGTGCGCTCCTACTTCAACGTCAGCCAGCTGGCGTCGTCGGTGAACCTGTCGTGGATCGCGTGGGAGTGCGTGGTGTCCGTTGCGCGCTGGCCCGTCTCGTTCCAGGTGTTCACGCTGTACATGGCGTCGCCCGTTGCTCTTGTCCTCGTCGCCACCGCCACCATCCTGGCGGGCCGCGCACTGGTGCGCTGCATTTGCATGCGGCCGCGGGCGGGCACGCGCGGCGGCAAGGCGGCAGCGGCAGCGGCGGCGACAGCGGCGGCTGCTGCGGCAGCGGGGGACACCGATGCGGCGGCGGGCGGCGGCGGTGGCAGGGGCGGCGGCGAGGCTGAGTGGGGGCACAGTGACGGTGAGGAAGTTGGCGGCGGCGGTGGCGCGGCGGCACGACGGGCTGGTGGCGGCGACGGTACCGCCAGTGGCGACGGCGCGAGTGACCCGGAGCCCACGTCAGCGCGGTCGGGCGGCAGCAGCACGGACGGCAGTGATGGCGGCAGCGCCACACCACGCTCCGATCGCTCCGACCGCGGCGGTGGCGGCGGCCGCGGTGGTCGGGGTGGCGGGCGTGGTGGCGGCGGTAAGGACGGTGGTAAGGCAGCGGTGAATCCAGAGGACGCACGCCAGCGGGCTGCCGCGCTGGCAGCCATTGCCAAGCTGGCAGCAGCCAAGCGGGATGCGGCAGCGGCGGCGGCGGCGGCGAAGGAGGCGTCACGGCGTGGGGACACGGCTGGTGCCGCGGCGGCGGCAGTGTCTGCCAATGCGGCGGCGGCGGCGGTGATGGAGGCCAAGGTGATGCTGGAGACGCTGGAGCACGGCTCCATCCTGGCGTCGTCTCCTGCCAAGTGGCGGCCGCGCCCACCGCCGCTGCTGGCGGCGACGACCACGCCAGCGTCGGAGGTGCATCCACGCAGCGACGCGCACGCGGTGCCCACCGCGGCGGACTACGAGAAGGTGGAGCGCATTGCGCGGGATTCGGCGGCGCGCGCCATTGCGGGGCACGGCGCCGGCGAGGTGTCCACGCACTCCGTGCCCGATTACGCCGCCACCGCGTCGCGCGAGTCGGGCAACGTGCGCTTCTACAGCCTGGCGCGCCGCCACTCGCGCGTCAACATCCGTACACTGCGTGCGGCGGCAGACATGGTGGCACGCGAGGCGCACGCCGCCAATGAGAACCCGCGTGGCGGCGTGCCGTGCGGCGAGAGTGGCTTCCTAGATGGCGACGATACGCCCCGCTTCCCTCGCGGCGAGGCTGATGGGGGCGGCCGTGGCGTCGGCGGCGAGGGGGGTGGCAGCACCGGCAAACGCGAGGGCGGGTATGCATCAGGTTCGGCCGCCGGCAGTGGCGGCGATGCCGGCAGTGTGGGGGCGGGCGGCAGCGTCGGGGCGGGTAGCGCCGGAGCCGGCAGTCGTGGCAGCGGTGGTGGTGGCGGCGGCGGTGGTGGTGTTGGCGATGGCAGCAGTGGCGGAGGCGGCGGCGGCGGCGATGGCGGGGGCGGCCTGAAGCGGAGCTGCGCAGACTCGTGTAGCTTTACGACTGACGTGATGTGCGCCACCACCACCATTGGCCTGTTCCTGCTGTACCCCACCCTGCTGCGCGTGGTGTTGAGCATGGTGACGTGCACCGACGTGGGCCCGTCGTCGTTCATGCCCACAGACAACCCGCTGCTGGGCGTGCTTGCGGACCTGCTGGGCGCCACCAACGGCACCACCTCCACGCTGGTGCCCGCCAACCATGCGTACCTGCGGTACGACCTCAACGTGCGGTGCGACTCTGACCTCTTCCGCACCTTCCGGCCGCTGGGGTACGTGTTTGCCGCGTTCTACGTGGTGGGCATCCCCGCGCTGTTCTTCTTGATCACGTCCGTCGGCGGCAGCGGCCTGCACCTGGGCTCCGGCCGCGTGCGCATCGGCGGCAGCACGTACAAGCTGCTGGCGCGCCGCCTGCGCACGGTGGCGTCCTGGTACCAGCCCGACCGCGTGGCAGACCTGCGTTACTTTGGCGGGCAGCACGGCGGCATCGAGGCGCGGCTGCGCGTCGTGTTTGACCACCTGCACTCGCGCCCGGATGACGACGACGTCAGCACGGTGACCGTGGCTGCAACCACGCTGCGGGTGCCGCCCCGCGGCGCCGACGGCGCCGGCAGCGTTGGCGGTAGTGGTGCCAGTGGCGGCGGGACATCACGCCGTGGTGGTGCGGATGTGGCGACTGCCGGTGGCGGCGGGACGTCGACACCACGATCGATTGCTGGCACGCGCAACCCACTGCTTACCGGCAGTATGAGACCCGACAGCCCGGCCCATCGTGGTGGTGGCGGCGCGCACGGCTCCTTGCCGCCGCCGCGCAGCCCGCACAACGGCACCCGCTCGGGCGGCGGCGGCGGCAGCAGTGGGACGCCGCTGCGGCGCAAGGGGTCGTTGGGGACGCGGTCGATGGCGCCAAGCATGGTCAGCGGCAGCGCCGCGTCGACGGGCGAGGCACCGCGGCCGCGGCCGCCTGTGCCCACTTCCATTCGTGATCTGGCATTTGGTGTATGCCCCGCCACCACCGACGACTTCCTGTCGCCCTCGCTGGCCATCCAAACCAACCTGTCGATGGCACGCCTGCTGGAGGCGACGTTTGAGGAAGCCAACACCATTGCGGTTGAGTGCGTGGGCCTGCTAAACATCTCGGCCATTGACACGGATGCACCGGAGCCGTTTGAGGCGGAGCGGCCGTCCACTTGGGGCCCAGCTGCCTCCCGGCTGCTGGCGAGCTGCGTGCCGCGCCGCTGCCGCCGCCAGACTGCCCATCGGAGTGACGTCATGGAGCAGATGGCCACCCTCGTGTTCCCCAACGGCATCCCGCCGGGCGCACAGTGGCCGCCAATTATGCCTACCTCCCTGCAGCTGCGCGTGCTGCCGTCGGACGACCCACTGGCTGCCAACGCACGCCTGGCCGCCGCACTCGACATGGCCACCGGCGGCAACGGCATGCCGCCGCTGCTGGACGGCAGCCGCGGTGGCAAGTCGCGGTACGGGCGCGGCGATGGCAGTGGCGGTGGCGGTGGTGGCGGTGGCGGCGGTGGTAGCTTTGTATCACGCGATGGGGACCTGGGGACTCTTGACAGCGCGCGGTGGGGCGCCAGCGGTATTGTGCCTCGACCCAGCGTGGAGGCAGGTGCGCCACCACCGCCGCCGCCCGGTGCGGGGCTGGGTAGCGGGAAGGACGCGGTTGCAAAGGCGCGCGCCACCCTGGCAGCCACCAACATGGAGGTGAAGACGGCGGCGGCGGAGGCAACGGCAGCGGCAGCGGCAGCGGAAGTGGCGGCAGGCGGCGCGGGTGCGGGCGCAGGTGTTGGTACGCTGCGGGCATCCGGTTCTTCCGCGTCGGGCATCGAGGGCAGCGATGCGATGGCGGCGCTGGATGCGAAAGAGAGAGAGAGGGAGGCGGAGGTGGATGCGAAAGAGGCGGCGGTGGCGGGCCTGGAGCAGTCGCTCACCGCCACGCTGGGCCTGGTGGGCCTGCCGCCGGCGGGCGCGGTGGCGCCGCCCGGCACGGAGTACGCGCAGTTTAAGATTGAGCGTGAGAAGGGGTTGTCGGACACCGACCTGCTGCTGGCGTACACGCTGCTGCGCACGGCGGCCAAGCTGGAGTCGGTGGGGCGCATGCAGCGCCGGTTTGGGTGGCTGTTTGTGGACTACCGGCCGTCGTCGTTCCAGTACGAGTTTTGGAACACGGCCAAGAAGGCGGCGCTGGTGGGCGCGGCGGTGGTGCTGGCCGGCCGCCCCGGCCTGCTGCAGTGCATCGTGTGCGTCTTCCTCCTGCTGCTGTACCTGCTCAACCATACGCGACTGGCACCCTTCCTTGACATCTCCCTGCTGCCGCGCGAAGTCACCACGCGCACGCCGGTAGAGGAGGCCATGGGCCTGCGGCCGGGCGAGGCGCTGCTGCGGCAAGAAGCGGCGCTGGGCGGGCGCGGCAGCGGTGACGACGGCGGTGGCAATGGCAGCGTGTTGCACATGTCGTCCGCCGCGCAGGCGCGCGCGGAGGCATCGCCTGTAACGCTGGGATACATTGGCGCGGCGCAGCGGCGGCTGATGCGCTTCCGCGCCGTGCTGGTGCTGCTGCACCTGGACGAGGCGGACACGCTGCGCGTGGCGTCGTTTGCGCCCGAGGCGGCCGTGCAGCCGGCGGTGCCGTCGCTGGAGAGCGTGCGCGCGGCGCAGGTGCAGTTTGCCAACACGGTGCGCGGGCGGGGGGCGGGCAGCGGCGGTGAGAGCGGCGCGGAGGAGGAGGAGGAAGTGGCGCTGGCAACCATGACGCCGGAGGACGTGCTGCTCATGAACCCCGCCCTGCTGCGCCCCTGGCACGTGGCGTGCTGCAGCGACCGCGCGCGCCGCCTGCGCGGCACGCGCGCTACCTGCGCGTGCGCCTGCCCCTGGTGGTCGCGCCTGCTGGACCGCGTGCCGGAGGTGCTGACGACAACGTGGCTGGACCGCTTCGCGCTACTCGTCCAGCTCCTCTGCCTCATCCTGCTGTTCATCTACGAGGCGGAGGCGTCATCGGGCGACGCCGGCACCGTCACCTCCACCACCCTGCTGTCGTGGGTCATGCTGCTGAACCTGTGGTTCACCTGGCTCCTCGTGTTTGTCATCGCCATCGACCTGTACAAGGAGGCGCGGCTGCTGGGTGTGCGCGTCGCCATGCTGGCGCTGTGCTCCCGCAACCGCAAGCTGAACGCGCCTGCCGAGGCGCCCGCCGTCAAGGCGCTGGCGCGCCGCCGGCTGCGCATCCAGCGGCAGACGGAGCGCGCCGAGCTGGCCATCGGCCGGCCAGGGCCGGCGGCCCGAGGGTGATAATGATAACTTGATCACACCTCATTCACACGGTGGTACACTACACTTGAAGCATCAGACGATCAAGGTATCGATCGGTAGGGACAGCGGTTGCAATGGTATCAAACTAGGGAATGATCGAAACACCGCCAACAAAAGGCGCTACACCATCATCAGGAAGTCTCGCAGCAGCTGCTCGTGGTCCTTGTGCACAAACCGCCCCTTGACACGCAGGCGAGAATCCGCAAAGTTCTTGCGCACCTCGTACTTGATGTTCTTGTGCCAGATGCGCGCGGCGCGCTTCTCCATGAACCGCGCGATGCGCCGCGCGCGCTCTGCCACCGAGTACGCGCCAATGTGGCCAGGCAGCGGCTCCACCACCGGCACCTCCACGCTGCCCACCGTGCGGACGGTGACATTGGGGAGCGGGCCGCCGACCCCGGCACCGGGGCCCGGCGGCGTCGCCTCCTCGCCAGGGTACAACAGTGAGCGCTTGCCGGTGGCGGCGCCTGCAGCGCTGCGCGTGCCAACACCGCCCGTAAGCGCGCCAGCAAACGCGGCGCTGCGGGTGCCGCGGGTGCGAGTCAGCGCGCCAGGAGAGGGTGGCGCCGCAGGCAGCGCCGGCGGGGAGGGCATAGCCGCCCGCTTAGCGGCCGCAGCCGCGGTGGCAGCAGCCGTTGACGCGCTGCCGCCGCCGCCTCCCGGTCGCACCTTCCGTCCAAAACTGCTGCCACCCTCCCCATCACCGACGC
>Ga0066256_1003680_pt1 | contig 14509 bp, 13 predicted proteins | sample ThiBio_1000_biof_FD_87107 | JGI IMG/M metagenome (GOLD analysis project Ga0066256, IMG submission 87107) | Wastewater bioreactor microbial communities from Cape Town, South Africa - Thiocy_expt_1000_biof (version 2) | ecosystem: Engineered > Bioreactor > Thiocyanate-remediating >...
TTCGGTGTGCCGCCGCCGCCCAATATGATCGCGAAGATGAGTAGCACGGCAGCGATCACCAGATGGCGTCGCGATGGGCGAATTGCGGGAATGAATCGAAGCAAGACCCATCTCCAGACTGCAAGGCGATTTAGGCAATAGAAAAGGCGATACGCCTCGTGTGGACGCAAGGTACGGAATATCCGGGAGAAGTAACCTATTTCCTGCTCACGCGCCGAACGAAGCCTACACATCACCCCATATGGAGAACCGCCCGCCGCAAGCATTGGTGAGGGGAATGCCGCCCCGGAGATGAGGAAAACCGGACAGCAGGCTGGAGCGGGTAGCGGGAATCGAACCCGCCTAACCAGCTTGGAAGGCTGGGGCTTTACCACTAAGCTATACCCGCGCGTCGGCATCGCGACGAGGCTGGCGCTTGCCACCTAATCCGCCTTGCCGTCAATCCCTTTGCGATTGGCCTGTGCGCGGGCGGGGTGCGTGCCTGCCGGGAGCTCTACCCGAACTTTTCGAGGTCGGGATCGGCCGGAACTTCCGGGTCGATTTCCACGCCGGCGGTGTTGAGGAACATGCCCAGCATGATGAAATGGCCGCAGCCGAGGATAACATCCATGCATTGCCGCTCGGAAAAATGCGATGCGAGCTGGCCCCAGACATCGTCCGGAATGAATATCTCGCGCACGAGGCTGTCGACGGCTCGGATGAGCGCGCTTTCCGCGCCGGGCCAATCATGCGCCTCGACAGGCTTCTTGAGAGCATCCATCTCTTCGGCGGAGAGCCCCGCCTGCTCAGCCCGCAAGACGTGCTGCCCCCACATGTAGCCGGCCTTGACGTTCCAGGCGACACGCAGCGCCACGATCTCCCGATGGCGCGCCTCGAGCGTGCTGCCTTCCATCACATGGGATGTCCATACGCGGAAGGCGGCCTGCGCCTTCGGGTGGCGGATCAGGGTCCGCGAAGCGTTGAGCAGCGGCCCCTGTTCGCGAAGCGGCGCCGAAACCTCCTCCTGCTCGGTGTCGAATTCGGATTCAGGCAACTGCCGCAAGCGCGGGTTTCTGGTGCGCATCGAAATCTCCTGCTTCAGCCGGCCGCCTCGTCCGGCATCGGATAGTCTTCCGCGTTCCGGACCCAGCCGGGTTGCCGCGAGAAGTCGAACCGCGGCGGGGCGAAGATGTCGCACATTCGGTTGCCGACTTCCTGGGCTTCGGAAGTGTGGATCACCCGCGCGGGCATCATCGTTGCCGAGGGCGCGCGCAGGGCTGCGTGGACGTCCTCACGCCAGCCCGCCTGATCGATCCCCCACATCCAGCGCATGTGATGGATCGTCGATCCATCGAACAGCAGCGAGCATTGCTCGAAATCCGCATGACTGTGAGGCGACATCCGGCTGGGGTCGCGCTTGGCCTTTCCGGGCGGCCCGAAATTGAGCATGATCGTGGTGCAGCGCCAGATCGGCGCATATTCGCCCGGCGCGCGTTCCCGGCACAGATCGTAGACCCTGAGCTTGTAGCCCGACGGCGGCTCGGGCCAGGGCTTGAACGGTGGGATGTTGGGATCGGGCTCGGCATAGGTCTGCGCATTGGAGCACTTGGCATTGAGATCGTCCGACTGGGTGGAGAACAGCCGCACGAACCGCCCGCCCTTGGGCAGCGTGATCTCGCTGTCGCCCGGCGGGACGATGATCATCTGATAGCCGGGGCCCTCCTTCGTCTCGCCCTTTGCGCTCACTGCGTAAGGCGTGTCGTCATCGGGCACGATGATCATGTATTCGTCTATTTGGCCCTTGCGGGAGAAGGATGCCCCGGGGGCCGCTTCGATGTAGTTGACCAGCAGATTCTGGTTGCGGGTGTACCAGGCCCTGCCGCTGGCGTCTTCGTCCACCGGCGGATCCTGATAGTAAAGGCCGAAGCTTGCGGGCCAGCTGGTGGCGAGCGGCGCATCCGCCCTGGCCGTAGCCGGAAGGGCCGACCGGGGGTCGGACTTGTCGTACATGGGGGCTTTCCTCTCGACACTTCGCGGCTGGCGCCGCCACATCTTTATATAACATGATAAGTATAAATCGCACCTTCGGCGAGTCAAGGGCGACAAGCCCCAACTTGGCAGAATCAGCGCTCGAAATCGTCGAATGAGGAGATAGAAATCCTCTACCGAAGCATGCAGACGCATTGACTTGAGGGCGGATTGGCACCTATCCTTATACTTATCGTGTTATGCATTATCGGCAAAATGCCGAAGACGCACGCCAGCCGGAGAAGAGCCAGATGCCCGACAAGGACGATCGCCAGACCAGACCCTCCCCCACCGGCGAGAACGGCGATCGCCGCAAAGGCCCCACGCCCGTAAGCTACGGCCTCTATTATGAAGACCCTCCGGTGGATGACGATGCCAACGGCAGGGCCTGGTACACCCGCAACCAGAACCTGCTGGTCAACTACATCGAAGCAGCCCCCGGAGCGCGCTTCTCCCGCAAGGGCCAAACAGACGAATACATGATCGTCGTGCCCGACGAAGGCACTCCCTATGAAATCGAGGCCATGGGCGAAACGCGGGACGGGCCGGGGCACCAAATGATCATCGTCCCGCCGGGCGACAGCGAGATCACGCTGCCCAAGGGCGGGCGCATCGTGAGATTGTTCACCACGCAATCCGCCGATCTCAATGCCAAATGCGCCAATGCGGAAACCTATGCCGAGCCCGATCCCAGCATCCCGCCGTTCAAGCCCTGGCCCGAGCCGCCGTCCGGCTACAAGCTGCGGGTCTACGACCTCTGGAAGAAGCGCGACGCGGGGCAATACGGGCCGGTCTGGCGCTGCACGACGCTGATGCTGAGCTTTCCGCCGCCGGTGGAGTCCGCACGCGACACCAGCAGGATGTCTCCGCATGCCCACGCGGATTTCGATCAGTGCTCGCTGGTGCTGAACGGAACGGTGATCCACCACATGCGCTGGATGTGGGGAGTCGATCAGGCCGACTGGCGCGAGGACGTCCACGCCCTGGTCGGCACCCCTTCGGCCACGATGATCCCGGCCGGAGTGATCCACACTTCCGCGCGCCAGCAAGCCGGCAACCGGATGTGCGACATCTTCGCACCGCCGCGGTTCGACTTCTCGAGGCGGGAGGGCTTCGTCACCAATGCCGACGAATATCCCATGCCCGAAGAAGCGATGGCCGACGCCTGAAACCCGCCACAGCCGCCCTGCCCGCACCTAAAACAAAAAGTTCCATCCATGAGCGATGCGTCCCGCCCCACCCCGCGCGACTTCCGCAAGCGCCTGCTTGCCCGTGAGCCGCTGCTCGGCACGTTTCTGAAGACGCCGACTTCGCATCACACCGAAATCCTCGGCTCGATCGGGTTCGACTTCGTGATGCTGGACGAAGAACACGCGCCGTGGACCCGAGCGGCGCTCGATGCGGGATTCCTCGCCGCCCGCGCATTCGATGCGGCGGGCTTCGTCCGGCTTTCCCGGCCCGATGCGTCGAGCGTCCTTCAGGTGCTCGACGCCGGAGCGATCGGCATCATGGTGCCGCACGTCTCGACTGTCGAGAAGGCCCGCAACATCGCTTCATGGGCGCGCTATCGTGGTGGAACGCGCGGTTCCGGCGTGGCCGTGCGCGGCAACGGCTATGGCGGCCGGCCGGCGAACGAAGTCTATGACCAGGCGGACGCGACAACCACGGTGATCGCAATGATCGAGGATGCGGAAGCCCTGGATCAGATCGACGAGATCACCGCCGTAGAAGGCATCGATGCGTTCTTCATCGGCAGGGGCGACCTCCGCCTCTCCCTCAGCAACGCGCCCGGCCCCAAGCCCACCGTGGAAGAGGCGACCAGGATCGTTGCCGAAGCGGCCCTGCGCAATGGCAAGATCCTCGCCGCAGTGACCCGCTTCCCTTCCGACGACGCCAGGGAGATGATCGAACTGGGTGTCACCTGCATGCTGGCCGGCAACGATCACGCCTGGGTCCGCAGCGGCGGCCTGGCGCAACTCAAGGGGTTCGAGCAGATGATGAAGGGCGCCTCCGCCTGAGGGAGCGGGGCTAACCCGTCACACGGGCGAAGAAGCGGGCCACTTCCGCCTGCACCTCCGCATTTTCCGGCACGTCGCCGGGCGCGAAGCCGCCATGCGGCATGGCTTCCCACACATGGAGCTCGGCATCGATCCCGGCGTTCCGCAACCTGCGATGCAGCAGCACCGAATTGGACAGGAACAGATCCCGCGTGCCCGACTGGATCAGCGTCGGGGGGAACCCGGCTTCGAAACTGGCGAATAGCGGCGAGATATAGGGATCCTTCAGGTCTCTTCCATCGGCATAGAGGGCGTTGCATTCCGGAAGGCCCCGCTTGAGCACCACATCGAGATCCTGGTTGGTGCGGAAGCTGTCCCCCGCCTCGGTCAGGTCGGCCTCGGGGGTCAGCAGCACGGCGCCCGCCGGCAGGGGGATTGCGCGGTCGCGGGCCATCAATATCGTCGCCGCGGCGATGTTTCCGCCGGCCGAGCTCCCGCCGATGACGATCCCGCCTGGCTCCATTTCTCCCAGCAGGGCGCGATAGACCGCGAGGCAGTCTTCGGGCGCCGCCGGGAAGGGATGATCGGGCGGCATCCGGTAATCGACGGAAACGCAGCGCGCGCCCAGCGTCTGGGCCCAGCGTGCACCCAGCGCCTTCGCGAACAATCCGCCGCCGGCGACAAAGGCGCCCCCATGGACAAACATGAAGACCTTTCCGGGGCTGTCCACCTCATGCGGCCGGCAATCGTGGCACGCCACGCCGGCGATCTCGACCGTCTCCACCGTCGCCAGCGCGTTTTCGAGCACCTTTGCAAAGGCGGCCTGCCGCACCGGATCGGTGGCCGAGAGAAAGCTGCGCCAGGCATCCTTGTCATGAGCCCGCGGCCATGGAGCCCTTGGGGTGACGGCCCCGTTAGAAAGCGCCTGTTGCGCGGCCTCGCTGATCGTCGACGGGGGAGGAATCTCGCGCGCGGGAACCGGTATCGGGATCAGTTCGGGTTCTTGGCGGGCCATCGGCTCTGCTCCTTTTCATTTTTTAGGCTTGTCCGCCGCCGCCTCCCTTGCGATCGTGCACCGCCCGCTCCTCGCCGCGGCCAACACAAGCAGCTGCCCCCTCCCCCCCTCCGGCAGGATCTCCGCCCTATCCATCGGTCATTGAAACCTGAAGGTGTGAACCACTCCGAAGCTGCCCCCCAACAGCGCCCCCACCCTACCGTGACAGCTCGCACCGCCGGCCCAGCCGAGCGCGGTCGAGCGCATGCGGGGCGGATAGAGATGGGTCATCAGCAGCTTCAGCCCGCCTTGCCCGCCGGACTGGAAGAAACACCAGCCGATCACCACCAGGGCGAACGCCGCCGAGTGGAACGGGATCCAGGCGAGCAGGTTGAGGCAGACAGCGAGGATCAGATAACAGCCGGCGAGCAGCAGCGCCGGCCGCATCCGGTCCATCAGCCAGCCGATCGCCAGCGGGCCGGTCACTCCGCCCAGATAGCCGATCAGCGCCATCAGCGCGAACTCCTGAATGGGAATGCCGGCCATTTCCTGGAAGAAGCTCGGCAGCCAGGTTCCCAGCAGGACGGTGAGGACCACGGACAGGGTGAAGGACGCCCAGAGCAGCACCGTCATCAACAGGCGGCCTTCGGAAAAGATGTCGGTCAGCTTTGCCTTGCGGCCCTTCGGACCGGCCGAGCCCAGCACGAACACTTCATCGCCGCGCAGCGCGACGTTGGGATCGAGCCGGCGCAACGTTTGCGCGATACGCTTGTCCCCCGGATCGCGCTCGGCGCGGAACTTGAGCGATTCCGGCACGAACAGGATGAGCAGGGGCAGGCAGAGCAAGGGCACCACCCCGCCGATCAGGAAGCCGCTCTGCCAGCCATAATCGTCGATCAGCCAGGCGGCGACGAAGGCCGTTGCCGCGCTGCCGATCGAATAGCCCGCCAGGGCAACGGCAACCAGGGTCGAACGGCGGCGCAGCGGCGTCAATTCGGAGATCAGCGTCATGGCGATGGGCAGGCCGGCGGCCATGAACAAGCCGGCCAGGCCGCGCATGATAGCGAGTGCATGAAGGCTGGGCACATACATGCTTGCGAGCATCGTGATGCCGAGAAAAAGGCAGCACAGGATCAGCATGAGGCGCCGCCCCAGCCGATCGGCCAACGCGCTTATGACGAAGGCGCCCACCGCCAGGCCGATCTGCTGATAGACGAAAACCGGCGTCATCGCCGCCGATGTTTCCCCGAAGTCCTTGGCGATCGCCGGCGCGATCTTGCCGAGCAGGACGAGATCGAAGCCGTCTATGAAGCAGATGAGAACGCAGACGAACAAGGTCACGGCCTGCGTCACGCCATAGGGCGTGCGGTCGATGAATTCCTCGATGTCGAACCTGGTCATGCTTGCATCCTCTCGACCTGCTTCAGCCGGCCCAGCCCGTGAACACGCGCCGCCCCGTGTCGTGGAGCACCTTGCGGCGCTCTTCCTCGTTCAGCAGCCTGGAGGAATCGACCGCGCGCGCGACCATTTCCTTGTAGGTGCCGGAAGAGGTGCCGATGTCGGAGCCCCACATGATCTTGTCCGCCCCGTAGAAATCGACCGCGCGGCGCAGGACTTCCTCGGGCTTCACGCCCTGTTCGCGGAACACGTCCATGTTCAGGCAGGTGAATTTGTAGGTGATGTTGTCGCGCGCGGCGAAGCCGTCATACCGTGAATCGATCCCGAAATCGGGATCGGTCACCACCGGGGCGTAAAGGTGATCGAGCACGATGCTCAGCCTGGGGAACCGATCGGCATAGTTCTCGATCACTTCCATCGTTTCCCGCCAGGCTTCCCTGCTAGGCCCTTCGACATCGACCACCAGGCCCAGCTCTTCCGCGAATTGCCACACCGCCGCGGATTCGGGCGACCGGAGCCATGCGGCGGTGTCCCAGATGTTTGCCGGAAAGAAGCGAATTCCCGCGATCCCGCGCTGCGCGCCGTCCCGCATCAGCGGAATCGTCTTTTCCTCCATCGGATCGACGATGATGACCGCGCGCATCTCATCCGGAAAGAGATCGGCGGCATCCATGATGTAGCTGTTGTCGGTGCCGTAGATCCTGCCCTTCTGCACCGCCGCGATGCCCACCACGCCTTCCTCGGCCATCCATTGGTGCATCTGCTCGGCAGTGGGCTTCTCGTTCACCGGATTGGGGCCGTGCATCCCCCCGGGAAAACCCACCGTGCCGGGCGTCACGACTTTCGGCTTGCCGTCCGGACGCGGAAGATAGGGAATGTTGGCCCGCGGATAACGCACCAGATCGTCGGAAACCAGGTGAGCATGCGAATCGTAGATCGGGCAACCCGCTGCTTCAGACATCGATCGTCCCTCCACTTGCTTTCTTCTCTTCGAGGTTCCTCGGGGCCGCCGCTCAGCCGGCCCAGCCCGTGAACACCCGCCGCCCCGTATCGTGGAGCACCTTGCGGCGTTCTTCATCGGTCAGCAGCCTGGTCGCATCGCGCCCGCGCGCGACCATTTCCTTGTAAGTGCCCGAGGAGGTGCCGATGTCGGAGCCCCACATGATCTTGTCGGGCCCGTAGAAGTCGACCAGGCGGCGCAGGACTTCCTCGGGCTTCACGCCCTGCTCGCGGATCACATCCATGTTCAGGCAGGTGAATTTGTAAGTGATGTTGCGACGCGCGGCCAAGCCGTCGAAACAGGCGTCGATGCTGAAGCCGTCGTCATTGTCGAACGGCAAGACCGGCAGATAGACGTGATCGAGAACGATGCGCAGGTCGGAAAAGCGATCCGCGAGCTGCTCGATCACCACCATCATTTCCCGCCAGTCTTCCTTGGGGCCTTCGATATCGACCACCAGGCCCAGCTCGTCTGCCAGATGCCACACGGCCAGCGCCGCGGGCGAACAGAGCCAGCCGGCCTTGTCGTCGACATTCACGGGGAAGAAGCGCACACCGACAATGCCGCGCTTCGCCCCTTCCCGGATCATCGGAAGGGTCTTTTCCTCCAGCGGATCGACGATGATGACCGCGCTCATCTCGTCGGGGAACAAGGCCGCTGCATCCATGATATAGCTGTTGTCGGTGCCGTAGATCATGCCCTTCTGCACCGCCGCGATGCCCACCACGCCTTCCTCGGCCATCCAGCGATGGATCTGCTCGGCCGTGGGCTTCTCGTTCACCGGGCTGGGGCCGTGCATGCCGCCGGGGATACCCACCGTGCCGGCCCCGAAGGGCGGCAATTGCGCACGGTGCGGCCCCGGCTTCCGCGGCATCACGAAGCCATTGCGCGGATAGCGTGCCGGATCGTCGGAAACCAGGTGAGCATGCGAATCGTAAATCGGGCAGCGGGCGCCTTCGGCCATAAAGCAATCATCCCATGTGCAGCCGGCTTCGCCGCGGCGCTTCCCCCTGCCCGGACGGCCCCGAAAAGGCCGTTCGAGCCGAGCGCCGCCTAAGGATTCCCGGGAGCGAAAAATCCGCCCGTTCTCCACTATCGAAACCGGCTGGGCACTGTATTATTTGTGTTTAACGTGTTAATGATAATCCGAATCGATTCGGCGTGCAAGCTCCATAAAAATCCAGCTAAATGTGGTGATAAGCACGCTGGAAATCTGTTTAACGTGTAGTGTTTTATATACAAGAATCCATCCACGGAAGGGGTAGACAATGGCTTTCAACACCGACGATCCTTCGTTCAAGGCCGGGCGCGAAATGCGGCGCACGCTGTTCGGGGAGGCGCCCACCGCCCGGCTCGACGCGCCCGACGATTCCAACGAGCCATTGGAAGACTACGTCACCCGCGCGGTCTTCGGCGAAACCTGGACCCGGCCGGGGCTGACGATCCGCGAGCGATCCTTCATCACGATCGCCATCGCGGCCGCGCTCAACCGGAAACTGCCGCTGGACCGGCAGATCAGGCTGGCGGTCGATCACGGAGCCACCAAGGACGACATCAGGGAAGTGCTGCTCCACACCACGATGTACATCGGCGTCGCCGGCGCGGTGGAAAGCTGGCAGGTGGCGACGGACGTCCTCAAGGACATGGGCAAGTACTGAACGGCAATCGATCGCTGCGCGATCCGCCGTCGGCCCTCAACCGGACACCGCCCATGCCAGGACAGCAGACAACCGGGTCTTCGCGCCGATCGGAAGCGGCAGGCGGGCTCGGCTGCTGGCCGTCAGGCTTCTTCGGAAACCTCGTTGGCGCTGTCCCAGATCGGAAGAGCGTCGTGTAGGGAAAGAGGGTAGATCTCGGGGGTCGGCGTATCATTAAAAAAAAAAAAAGAGAGGAACAAGGGAAAGACGACAGAGACGACCAGCGTGAAGCGGACTCGGAGAGGTATAGCAGCTATGTGCCAGACGAGCAGCAAATCGAAGGTGAGGCCCAGATCGCGGATCGGCACGAGGGCGATCTCGCGCGCAGCCACGATCGGCTGCGTGACGGTGACGAGGCCCACGCCCATGCCGACCGAGACGAGACTCAGCAGGATGGCGTTCGTGGTGCATTCCTGGACGATGCGCGGCATCGTCCCGATGGCCAGGCAGGCGCGCATCAGGCGGTCGTAATAGCCCGGCTGCAGCCGGCGCTCCGGCCACAGCATCGGCTCGTCGGCAAGCTCGGCCATTCTCACGCTGCTGCGCTTCGCCAGCGGATGCGTCCTATGGACGGCAAGCATGACCTTGCCGGTCCCGATCTTGGCCCGGTGCAGCTGGGGCACGTCGCGCTCTTCGATGTTGGCGTCGTAGAGGATCCCCGCATCGAGCTGATTGTCCTTGAACACGGAGATCTGCAGCATCGTGCCGATGGAGCGCAATTCCAGCACGACCCCCGGCTCGCTTTCACGGAACTGCAGCAGGCAGCGCGAGATGAACTCGTCGGTCGCGATGATCTCGCTCAGCCCCACCCGGATGGACCCCAGATTGCCCCCGGCAAAGCGCTGCGTCTGAGTGACCGCGCGATCGACCTGGGCAAGAATCTCCTCGACCTCGGCGAGGAACACGCGCCCCGCCGCAGACAGGCGGACACCGCGCGGCAGACGCTCGAACAGCTCGACGCCAAGCTCGGCTTCGAGGTCGCGAATCTGGCGGGTAAGCGCCGGTTGGGCAACGCGCAGAAGCTGCGCGGCGCGGCTGAAATGTTCCTCACGCCCCGCTGCTCTGAAATAACGCAAATGACGCAGTTCCATGCTTCACCCATACTTTCTGGTTATCGATGGAGCAAGGCGAAAGCTGATTCCAAATGGCATAATACACGGCCAATCCATGCCTGTTTGGCATCATACAACCAGGGACAAAGTATTGGATTTAATCCCCCTCGATTTCCAGGCTGCCCCGAGCTGCAACAATTTTCTTGGGAGATCGGCATGGAAACCGCAGAATTGGACTGCCTCAATTTCGGCAAGCTGGACAGTGTCGAGGTTCTGGGCACAGGCATCGAACTCTTTCGGGCCGGGCGCGGCGCACCGCTCCTGTTCCTTCACGGGATCGACGGGCTGGAAGGATCTGCCGCGGTGCTGAGCGAGCTGGCGAAATCGTTCGAAGTCTACGCGCCTTCGCATCCCGGCTTCGGCGCGTCCGAACTTCCCGCCGGCATGGATCGCGTCGATGACATGGGCTATCTCTACCTCGACATGCTGGGCGTGCTGGGGCTCGAAGCCCCGCTTGTCGTCGGCACGTCGTTCGGCGCCTGGGCCGCTTGCGAAATGTTGACCAAGGAGCCCGCGCGGGCGAGCGGGCTGGTGCTCGCCTCCCCCCTTGGGCTCAAGACGGCCGACCGGCGCGAACATTGGGTCGCGGACATCTTCATGCTGTCCAAGCAGGACCTTGCGCAGCGGCTTCAGGTGGCCGAGCCGGAAGGCCCGACCCTGTTCGAGATGAGCGAGGGCCAGATGCTTCGCGCCTTGCGCGCGGACGAGGCCCTCAGCCTGTTCGGCTGGACCCCTTACATGTGCAACCCGAAGCTTGCGGACAGGTTGCATCGCATCACCTGCCCGGCAATGGTCGTCTGGGGCGAAAAGGATGCGATGATAGACCCTGAATATCGCCTGCGCTGGCGCGATGCCCTGCCGCAAGCACGCGTGTCGATGCTGCCGGGCGCCGGGCACCGCAGCCACGCTGACAAGCCGGCCGAACTGGCGGAACAGATCGGCCAATTCGCCACAGGAGCAGCTTAATGAAGATATGGCATTTTTCCGAGCAGGCCTATCACCCCGCATGGAAGGCAGAAGGCGGGCTGCGCGTGACTTTCCCGCAATATCACTGCGATCCGGTGGAAGCCGGACAACTGCTCAACCGCTATCTCGACGAATATTGCCTGGCTGACGAGCTCGGCCTCAACATCATGGTCAACGAGCACCATGCCACTGCCACCTGCATGTCCACCAGCGTCATGACCACACTGGCGATCCTCGCCCGCGAAACGAAGCAGGCTCGGCTGCTCGCCCTGGGCATCCCCCTCGCCAACCGGTCCAACCCCCTGCGGGTGGCCGAAGAGATCGCCATGGCCGATTGCCTTTCGGGCGGGCGGCTCGAAGTGGGCTTCGTCAAGGGCGTCCCCCTCGAAGTGGTGGTCTCGAACCGCCAGCCCACCAAATTCATGGAGCGTTTCTGGGAAGCCCATGACCTGATCCTCGCCGCCGTCTCCAATCTGGGCGAAACCTTCGCCTGGGAAGGCGAGCATTTTCACTATCGCACCTCCGCCCTGTGGCCGCGGCCGGTGCAGCAACCGCATCCGCCGATGTGGGGCACAGCCTCAAGCGCATCGAGCGCCCGGCAATACGGCAAGCTGGGATACACCTGCGCGACGTTCCTTTCCGGCGCGGTCGCCCGTTCGGTGTTCACCGGCTACCGCGACGCCTATATCGAGGCGCATAACAAGCTGCCCAGCCCTGACCGCCTGGGGTATCTGGCGGTCGTCTCCTGCGCTTCGGACCGGGCCGAGGCATTCCGCCGGGCCGAGGCGATGAAGGAATATTTCATCGCCGCTCCGCGCTTCGACGCCCAGTTCCGCAACATCATGGGCTTCAACCCGGTCGAGGCGAACCTGCGCACCTTGCAGGCCGGGGCGAGCGCGATGCGGCCCCGGCTGTCCAACGGGGGAACGCTGCAGACCAACGGCTCGGTCGAGGATTACATGAGCGCCGGGCTGATGTTCGTCGGCACGCCTGACGAAGTCTACCAGCAGATCGCCCAGTTCAACGTGGACGTCGGCGGGTTCGGCAATCTGCTGATGATGGGCCAGGCCGGCCTGCTCAGCCACGAAGACACGGTCGACAACCTGACCATGATGGCCAGGGAAGTCGCGCCGCGGCTGGCCGAGCTGTCGGACGTTCCGCCCCTGGAAGTCCGTTACGAAGGCGTGGGCTGACAGAGAGCCAACCTGATGTCTGACGAAACCATCGCGCCGGGCGATGAAGCAATCGCGTTGCAGCTGCGGGCCGGCCTGCGGCGGCTTGGCAAGGCGGGGGTGACGATCACCGCCTTTCACGACAATCAGCGCTGGGCGATGACGGCGACCGCGGTGAGCGAGTTGAGCATGGATCCGCCCTCACTGCTGATCTGCGTGAACAAGTCCGCCAGCATGTTCGGGGGGCTTACGGCGGGGCAGGCGAACTTCGCGGTCAACATTCTCCATGCCGATCAGATCGACATTTCCAACGCGGGGAGCGGCGCAACCAAGGGCGAAGCGCGCTTCGCGGTGGGGAGCTGGAAGGCGCATCCCTGTGGCACACCTTGGCTCGAAGGCGCGCAGGCGAGCTTCCTCTGCCGCCATGAGCGGCACATCGAATACGGCACCCATGCCGGGGTGATCGGCCGGGGGATCAACGTGCGCACCGAAGGCGAAGCCGATCCGCTGATCTATGTCGATGGCGGCTACACCCGGGTCGAGCGCAAGGCCCAGGGCTGAGCAACCAGCGCTTGGGGCACAAGGCCCCAGCCTTCGCTGGGGCTCACAGAGAGCCCAATCCGTGAGACCCAGCGAAGGCTGGGACCTCCTTCCCCGCCGAACCTCCCTGCCAAAAAAAGTCCCGCAGCGCCTTGCGGCACTGCGGGGAGGGAAGAACCGTTTTGAAACCGGATCAGAAGTTCTTGCGCACGGTCAGCATCCATTCGCGCGGTGGGCCGACGCGGGTGCGTGCGTTGAGCTGCCCCAGCATCACCTGGTAATGCGTGAAGCGGTTGGCGAGGTTGGTCACCGACAGCGTCGCCGACCAATCCTCGTCCGGCGACTTGTAGGCGAGCTGCGCATTCCACATCGAGTAAGGCTGAATGACCAGGGAGTCGCGCGGCGCCTGGCTGCTCGAGGAAAGCTCGAAAGTCTGCCGGGACTGCCAGTTCCAGTCCAGACGCGGAGTGAAGGTGCCGATCGCGGATTCGATGTCATACGAAATGTTCGCATGCATGTTCCATTCCGGCTGACGGAGGTTCCCCGGGAACAGGTAGCCCGGCTTGCCGGTCTCGGCGCCCGAATGGAACTTGTTGTAGCCGCCGGTCCAGTCGATCCTGAGGCCATCGACCGGGATCGCGGTGATTTCCCATTCGACGCCCTTCACCGTCGCCGGAATGCCGACATTGAAGGCATAATCGGCCACCAGCGGGCTGCCGTAGGTGTTCTGGCAGAACTCCGTGGCGGCCGACGTATTGAACGCGAGGTTGTAGAAGGTCGCCTGCCCGGTCCCCGGCTCGCCGATGCACTGCGTGCCCCTGACCGCGGTGGAGAGCTTCTTGTAGTCGAGATAGAAGCCGGTCAGGTTGGTGCGCAGGCGGCGGTCGAACAGGTCGGCCTTGATGCCTGCTTCATAGCTGATCAGCTCTTCATCCGAAGTCGGCGCGAGCTGGCGCGGATTGGTGACGATCGTGGTCATGCCCGGCGGGCGCGAGCCGGTGGCGGCCGAGGCGTAGACCATGATGTCGTCGGTGATCTTGTAGTCGGTGGAGATCAGCCAGTCCCAGCGGTTCTGGATCGAATGCCGCGGATCGGGCACGGAAACCGCCTGCGGATTGTCGATGGTGATCGCGATGTCGGTGTGGGTGTAGCGCGCGCCACCCGAAACGCGCCATGCGTCGGTGAGATTGTAATCCAGGTGGAAGAAGCCGGATTGCGACTTGTTGACCCCGTGAACCACACTCTTCTGATAGTTGTTGAGGAACGAGTTCATGTTCTTCTGGTAGCCGTCCATCTTCATGGCGAAGGCGCCGACGATCCACTGCAGCTTGCCGTCGAACAGCTTGCCGTCCAGACGCACTTCGCCCGAATAGAACTCGTCTTCATTGTTGAAGTGCGAAACCACCGCACCGAAAGGCGAGGCATCGCCGTTCGAGGTGAACTCGTTGCTGTAATCGGTGTAGCCGACGATCGCGGTCAGGTTGACGTCTTCGCCAAGGGCAGCCTCGAGCTTGCCCGAGAGCTGGGTGTGGCTGGCGAGCCTGCGCGGCGCGTAACACAGATTGTCCGGATAATCCTTGGGGAAGACGGACGCCCCGACATTAACGCTGAGGTCCAGATCGGGCC
>Ga0066256_1003681_pt1 | contig 14507 bp, 16 predicted proteins | sample ThiBio_1000_biof_FD_87107 | JGI IMG/M metagenome (GOLD analysis project Ga0066256, IMG submission 87107) | Wastewater bioreactor microbial communities from Cape Town, South Africa - Thiocy_expt_1000_biof (version 2) | ecosystem: Engineered > Bioreactor > Thiocyanate-remediating >...
GAGCAGGAGCAAATCCGCAAATTGGACGAGAAGCTGCCGAAGAAGACCGTGAGATGATTAAAGAAATCCTCTCTGGTGCGGATATGATCTTTATTACCGCAGGAATGGGTGGTGGTACCGGTACTGGTGCAGCCCCAGTCTTTGCGCAAATAGCTAAAGAGCTAGGAATTTTAACAGTAGCTATTGTCACAAAACCCTTCTCATTTGAAGGCAAGCAGCGCGCGTTAGCTGCAGATGAAGGGATACGCCGATTAGCTGAGCATGTAGATTCTTTGATTACCATTCCCAATAATAAACTACTCAGTGTCCTAGGTAAAAATATTAGTTTAATCAATGCATTTAAAGCAGCAAATAATGTGTTACTAGGTGCTGTTAAAGGTATCTCCGATTTGATTACCCGTCCAGGATTAATCAACGTGGACTTTGCTGACGTGCGTACTGTTATGTCGGAAATGGGTATGGCAATGATGGGCACCGGCTCAGCCGTCGGAGAACAGCGCGCACGACAAGCGGCAGAAGCAGCGATTGCTTCACCACTGCTCGAAGATATTGATTTTTCAGGCGCACGCGGTATTTTAGTCAATATCACAGCTGGCCTTGATATGTCTATAGGTGAGTTCGAGGAAGTAGGCGATGTTGTAAAAGAGTTCATTTCAGATGACGCAACCGTTGTTGTGGGTACGGTTATTGATCCGGAAATGAGTGATGAAATGCGCGTTACGGTAATCGTAACAGGCTTAGGCGATACTCGTCAGCGTGGGGCTCAATCAACTCATCAATCAAATCATAAAGCACGCCTGGTCGAGACAATGAAAAGTGATGGTTCTTTTGATTATGAGCAGCTAGACCGGCCAGCGGTTGTTCGCAAACAGGCACAAACGTCAAGTAAACCTGGCAGTGAACATATTCCTGATGTAGACTATCTTGATATTCCCGCCTTTTTACGTCGTCGCGAAGAGGCTTAACATTGTTAGATTGTAAGTGGGTTGATAAATTTGTCAGCCTACTGCTTTAATTTTGTATAAGCTGCAAAAACTTGTTTCACTAGCATATAAATAAATAGACTAAGCTATTTTTTGTTGATAAAATCGCTGGGTTTTTTGCTTGCAAAAATAAAAATATTAAGAGGAATAAGGAACAAGGTGAGCACTGAATGATTAAACAAAGAACTCCTAAAAAAGTAATCCAAGCTACTGGCGTAGGATTGCATTCCGGTGAGAAAGTGCTCTTAACACTGAGGCCTGCTCCTGTTAATACAGGTATTGTCTTTAGACGTGTTGATTTATCGCCTGTGGTAGAAATACCAGCTTCTTATGAGCATGTCGGCGATACCATGCTATGTACTACATTGCATCATGGGCAAGTTAAAATCGCAACCGTTGAACATTTACTTTCCGCTTTGGCGGGTTTGGGTATTGACAATGCTTACATTGATGTCAATGCTCCAGAATTACCTATAATGGACGGAAGCGCGGCGCCTTTTGTTTTTCTGATTCAGTCAGCTGGAATTCGTGAGCAAAATGCACCTAAACGATACATCCGGATCACCAAACCAATTCGTGTCGAAGATAAGGGTAAATATGTACAATTTTATCCTTATAACGGTTATAAAATATCGTTTACCATCGATTTTGATCATCCAGCATTTAACGATAAACCGCAAATGGTGAGTTTTGATGTTTCAACTACATCTTATGTGAAGCAGGTATGTCGTGCGCGTACTTTTGGCTTCTTATCCGATTACGAAAAATTACGAGAATGCGACCTTGCTAAAGGTGGTAGTCTTGATAATGCCATAGTTGTGGATGATTATCGTGTACTTAATGAAGATGGTTTACGTTTTGAATCAGAATTCGTTACTCATAAAGTACTTGATGCTATTGGCGATTTGTATTTGTTGGGTTCAAGCCTTATTGGCGCTTTTGAGGGGCACAAATCGGGACATGAACTAAACAATCGTTTATTGCGAGAATTGATGGTTCGACAAGATGCGTGGGAGTATACCTACTTTGATGCCGAAGATTCTCACCCTGTAGTTTATTCAGAATTCTCTCCTGTAGAAGCGTAAATATCTCAAATGTTAATAGAAGACGGATCTTCGTAATCTTAATAAGACAAGGATGTTCATTCTTTCCTCTCGATTTTAAACGTACACAAGTTGACAATTCTTCAAATTTATCGGTATATCTATATGTTTTGTGAAGCAAGGAGCTGCAGCATGAACTTAAAAACACATTTTATTCTTATCGCTTTAGCCTGGAGTGGCGTTGCAGGTTCAGTTTCCAGTGCTAATTCAAATAATGCTCATCAGTCCTTACATTTAGACTGGCTTGATAAAAGTGTTCATCCTGGAGAGAACTTTTATTTATATGCTAATGGAAATTGGATGAAAAATAATCCAATACCGCCTGATTATGCTAGTTGGGGAAGCTTTAATGTTTTAAATGAAAAAGTACAAAATTTAGTTCACAAAATGCTACAGCAAGCCGCAGCTAATCCTCACGCCACCGCCGGAAGTATTCAACAAAAGGTGGGTGATTTTTATTATAGCGGCATGGATGAGCAGAGCATTAATAAATTAGGTATAGCGCCTTTAAAACCTGAATTTGCGCGCATCGAATCCGTACAAAATTTGACACAGCTTCAAGAAGAAATTGCTCATTTACACCGTATGGGTGTTGATGTATTTTTTAGCTTCGGAAGTATGCAGGATTTTAAACGTAGTGAAGAAATGATTGCTGCGGCATTTCAAGGGGGGTTAGGTCTTCCAGATCGAGATTATTACCTTAAGGATACGGCAAAATTCGCGCGGATTCGCCAAGCTTATGTAGAACATATTGAAAAAATGTTGCAATTATTGGGGGAGCCAAAGGCAGCCGCGCAGCAAAATGCAAAAATTATTATGGCTATAGAAACTCGTTTGGCGCAAATATCCATGACCCAAGTAGCACAGCGCGATCCCCATGCCATATATCATATTGTGGACAAGGCACAGCTTGAGCAAATGACCCCTAATTTCTCTTGGGTTAATTATTTTAAAGCTCGAGAGCTGCCGCAATTAAAGACGATTAATATGGGTATGCCTGAATTCTTTAAAGGATTAAATACCTTATTACAGGAAGTCTCCATAGCAGATTGGCGCACCTATATGCGTTGGCATTTACTGGATAGCTTTGCAGCTTATTTATCAAGCCCGTTTGTCGAACAAAATTTTAAAATGTCTCAAAGCCTCACCGGTACGGAAAAAATGTTACCCCGTTGGAAACGTGTTGTTGCAACCGAGAATGCTGCTTTAGGCTTTGCTATTGGTAAAATGTATGTTGATAAATATTTCTCTCCGGAGTCAAAGCAACAAGCATTAGAGATTTTAAAAAATATTCGTTATGTGTTAAGTAATGACATCCAACAGCTCTCCTGGATGACCCCAGATACTCGTAAAGCAGCATTGAAAAAGCTCGATCTCATGGAGGAGCGTGTGGGCTATCCCAGCAAATGGTGGGACTATTCGACATTGATAATAGATAGGGGCCCCTATGTTCTGAATGTATTACGAGCAAATCAATTTTTGGTAAAACGGGATTTGGATAAAATTGGCAAACCCATAGACCGAACTGAATGGGGTATGACACCACAAACCATCAACGCTTACTACGCACCATCAATGAATAATTTAAATATTCCTGCAGGAATATTACAAGCGCCTTTTTTTGATCCACAAGCCCCAGCAGCCGTTAACTATGGAGCTATCGGTTTTGTCATGGGGCATGAGATGACTCATGGCTTTGATGATCAAGGAGCACAATTTGACGGTAAGGGTAATCTAAATAATTGGTGGAAGCCTGCTGATCTACAAAAGTTCAAGAAAGCAACCCAATGCATTGTCAATCAGTTTTCTCAATATCAGGTCAATGGTGACCTACATGTTCAAGGTCCTTTAGTTGTAGGCGAGGCAACTGCTGATTTAGGCGGTATACTCTTGGCATATAAAGCATATCAACATTCTGATGCTTACAAACAGGCGAAAACAATAGATGGATTCACTCCGGAGCAACAATTTTTTCTAGGGGTTGCTCATGTTTGGGCAATGAATATCAGACCTGAACAATTACAAAATCAAGTAACAACCGATCCACATCCACCCGCTCAATATCGCGTGAATGGAAGTTTGGCTAATATCCCACAATTCCAGCAAGCATTTGGCATTAAGGAGAACACACCTATGGTTAATAAAAATCGTTGCGTCATATGGGAAGGGAAATAACCTGAAATTAATTGCCACCCCGATCCCGGTAAGATAAACTAATGGCAACTAAATGAAGAATAATGAGAAAAAAATGACACAAGAAGAAATGATATGTCGGATTATTCGAATGATTGTTCAAGTTCCTTTGATGAACAAGACTTGCTGTGGTTAGCTTATGAGGAGTTTAATCAAGACCCCAACATATGAAAATGAAGCGGTAATTGATTACTTTTGTGCAAAAAATCCCGCTTATGAGCAGGCAGCAGCCCAAGAGCTTTTCAAAGATTTATTAAGTTGGTTGTTATTTAATCAGAAACGTGCTCATGAAAATAAAAAAACGCATCTCTTCGGACCGTTGTTGGATCTAGATGAGATGTGGCATGCGTTTATTTTGCATACCCGCGCTTATACTGAATTTTGCCTGCAGTATTTAGGTGAATATTTACATCATGATATCGAGCCTGTAGGTTACGAACACCTGATAAGGGAAGAAGAGCTGCGAGGGTATTTGGAAGACTGTTTTCAATTCCTGGGGATTGATTGGGTAAGTAGACGTTTTGCTCTTGCTTTGGAGGCGGGGTATTAAAGTTGATTTTTTTTAGTGGTTAAATTTAAAAGAGCTTTTTTAAGCGGTTCGTAAGCGTATTTTTGACTTTCATTGAGCACAAGTTCTTTAACTTCCGCAGAGAGCGTGTATTTTTTTGTTGATATCTCATCTGTGCTCAGTTGCCCAGCGGGCTCGATAACTCCTATTTTAATGGAACTTAATTGATATAAACCTGCTTCTTTACGTAATTTATCCCGTAACTCGCCAACAACAAAACGCAACTGTGTTGCCCAAGCAGCATTCACCGTACTTAAGTGTAATACACCACGATTAAATGAGGTTACCTGACAATAAGGAGCAAATTCTGGCGGAAGAAACTTTATTATTTTGCTCGATAACTCTTCTAACTTTAAAGCCTTCTGACATAAATCAGCTAATTGTTTATTAATGCAGTGCGTGATCGGGCGCATAATTTATCAGGAACAAAGAAACATAGAATAGCAAATTAATGGGAAATACAATATTATATTTTAACAATAAAGTGAGGGATGTTGGTAGCTATGTTAGAAGATGCTCAGGATAAGAATATTATTTATTTTGCACGTATGCATTGGATTATCTTTTTTTGGCCAGTAGCGTTACTGCTATTTTCTCTAGGCTTACTTGCCTACCTCCCGCAAATAGAGATAATTGGTTATATTTTCACCGGATTTTCATTAATCTGGATCATGATGACATGGGTTACGTATTATTTTTCTTCATTTACAATTAAGACAAATCAAGTCATTCTACGCACAGGAGTTATTGTGCGACAAACAATCGATATTCCATTAAGCAAAATTGAAGCAATCGATATCCGTCAATCCGTCCTCGGAAGTATTTTACGCTACGGAATGGTATGTATCACGGGCACCGGAGGTACCCGGCGAGTGATTAATTACTTAAATAATCCACTCACCTGTAGACGATATATTGAACACTTAATGGCCCAACAGAGCCAGTTACGATAAAGAGGTGATTTTATCGTGTAATTCTTTTTTTATTGTCGCATCAACAAATGCGGCATCAATAGCCATTCGAGTAATACGGTTCATCTTTTCGTCATTATAAGAATAGGCTTCTTGAACGCGTTGATACTCTAATCCTAAGGTAGTGCTCATAAAAGGAGGATCATCAGAGCTGATGCTAATCTTAATGCCGCGCTCAAAAAACTTCGGCAAAGGATGCTCAGCCATGGAGGAGAATAGACCTAAAAAGATATTACTTGTTGGGCAGAGTTCAAGAGTAATATCGCGCTCTTTCACCATTGCCATGGCTTCCTCTGAGTAAATAGCATTAACACCATGTCCAATACGTTGAATAGGGAGGCATTCCATCGCCTTAATCATGAACTCAGCGGGAGCAAATTCACCGGCGTGTACAGTACAAGATACACCAGATGCTGCAGCAATCTCATAAGCCTTTACGAAAAGCTGTGGCGGAAAGTTGGCTTCATCGCCTCCGAGGCCAAAGCCACTCACGCAACTAAACTCTTGCTGAGGAATATTGCGTGCTACTCGTTCTGCCGCCTCAGCCCCATAATGACGTACTGCGGTGATAATAATACGGCCGATGATAGCAAATTGGTGTTGAGCATCATCAATCGCTTGTTGGATGGCTGCTAAATGTTCTCTTGAAGGTATGCCGCTGGCTTGCTCTGCATGATCCGGGGAATACATCATTTCCACATAAATCGCTTGTTCTTTTGCTCGAGCATGTAAATAGTCAAAAGTTATATCATAGTAATCTTGAGGCGTTTTAATCACTGCGGCTAAAGTGTCGTAAACTTTAAGAAAATCAAGAAATCCCTTAGACAGATAACTGGTGCCATCAGCCGCTATGAGTCCTTCTGGCAAGTCCAGACCATTACGTTTAGCTAATCTTTGGGCCATGCTTGGTGTTATTGTACCTTCCAGATGGGTATGTAATTCCACTTTTTTTAAATTCATCGCTCAATCCCTGATTTGTTCGTTTTAGTTAATGGTAACTTGAATAAAAACGTTATAAAATATATGCAATCAATTCACCAACAGTTTTTTGAGAACCTATATTCTTAAAATTGATGTTTCTACTTGCTAGTTTAGGATAAAAATGAATTCTAATGATATCAATAAAGCTTATGTAAGTCCCTATGACGAGTTTCTTTATGAATTTGATGCGGAGCATCCTAAGTCTGAGTCACAATTAAAAGAGATTGCCAAGCATCAACGAATCGCCAGAATGCGCGATGATAAAGATTATAAAAAGAATGAGGGAGAAATCTGGGAAGGCTTTTAATTCTCATGTCTTGAGATTCTACCTGAATATATTTCTCGTAGCATCGCTTTGCGTCAAACAAAAATTTAAAATAAATTGTGTTGATCGGATAATAAAACTAGCGCTGATTTCTAGAGCTACCGATGGAGGAAATCAGCAAGGCGATCAGAGCTATTTGATTGATTAGGTGGAAATTATTCCAAAGCTTCTCCTCCGTATGATCGTATGGAACATCTTAATTATTGAAACACTCATCATGTAATCCTGAGTCTTTTGACGAGGGATCCCAGCTCGAAGCCATTGTTAAAATCGGTCTGATTTATTCATTGAGCCCTAAGATACCCGTCCTAAGTCATATCATGCCACAATAAGGAGATCCCGCGCCAAAGCTCGGATGACGTAGAGGGTTTAAAGTGCTTTCTAGTCCATTTGTCTTTAAATACCAAAGATAGATTCTGCTTTCTTGGGGCAATGGTATTTTTTTGACTCACGCGTTTTGATTTATGACGCAACACGTCATACAGACCTTTTTGACGATATTGTCCCATGTTCAAAGAAACGACCTCCGATTGACGGAGTCCTGTTCCCATAAGTACATAAAATAAAGCCGTTTCCATCAGTGGATTTTGGTTTTTTCGCCTACAGCTTTTCATACGCTGTTCGCAGGCTGATTTAAGACGCATGAGCTGTCGTGAGGTTAAGCCCGTTCCAATCCGGCGCATCAGTTTGTAAATCTTTGATTTGAGCAAGAGGGTCGCCAGCGAGCAAAGGTCTTTGTTGATGCAACCATCGGCCCACATGACGGATGGTGGCCATTACTCGGTTTATGGAAGTTACTTTATAGGGCTTTCCTGTTTTCTCAGAAATCGTCTTAGTCAAATGTTTCTGAAAATGTTTACTCACCGCAGGGGTCCAGCTGTCCACTAAATCATGCCTCACTTCCATTTGGAAAAATTGAAAAAATTTCGCCAGGTCCTTTTTTTCGCTTGTTCGGTTTTCTCAGGCGCGCCTTTTACAATGACTGAGTAATAATAAGACAACCATGCAGAAAGGGAGTGGGTATCAAATGAACATCTAAGGGATGAAAAATCTTATCTATCACAAACTTTGGATTTTTCGAATTTTGGCGATCCAGAAAATTCATAGGTTCCCTTTTTTATTTTTCCTCCTCCATTATACTCTGTTTGTGATGGATAAGGTACCGGCCTGTTGTAAAAGATGGTCAGTCATTGATCATAAGATGTAATTTAATTGAAGACAAAAGAAAATTAACGAGCCGTTTGATATTAATGGTAATAGCAGCCATGTATGCTTGAATCTGCATATTATCTAAGCCACGATACTTAGCTTTTGAAAGACAATGATGGTTTTTTAATTCATTCATAATCCCTTCAATTTTCCATAAACGTTCTCGTAACTTTTCTTTAAATTCATCGGACTCCATTTTAATTTTTACTTTTCGAAATAAATCAGCATGAATATGCCGTGCGATAACGCGTATCTCTCTATTCTTCATTTGAGGTGCTTGGCAAAAGATTTTTAAAGAGCATTCACGGCAATCTTTTGTGCGAGTACGATAAGAAATATAACCTTGGGAATTGACTTTTCCGGGTATAAATTCAATATTTGCAGAGCAGATATAAGTTTTTTTCATATCATCATAATGAATTCCATATATTTCTGTATCGAGAGTTTTACCACTGCGTGTAGTAAATAATGGTATAAATTCTTGAATACCAGCCTCATTCAAAGAAGAAATAATTTCTCCAGAGCCATATGCCCTATCAGCTATAACTTCTTTTACCATTAATTTGTTCTTTAAATGAGCTATTAATTCTAAATAAGGCTGAGAGTCATGTACTGCTCCAGTTGTAATCTTTATAGCACTAATTACACGGCTTTCACTATCACAACATACATGTGCTTTATATTTTAACTTCTCAATGTTCCTAATTTAAAGGCCAAAGTTGCATCAGGATCAGTTTTGCTGCGATGAGTTTTATTAGAAATTGGCCACTTATTTTCAGAGATGCCATCTTTAGATGGTTTTATATTTTTAGGAATCTCATTATTTGTTGGCTTCATCGAGTTCAACGAGGCATTTGCCTGAATCAATGTACTATCAGTCATTACGCTTTGACTTTGAATAAGACCAGCTTGATGACATTGTTGGACAATGGATTGGAAAAATTTTTCAAAAACTTCTACCTTATATCGTTTTTTTATACGACTTAAACTTGCGTGATGTGGTATAGGATCAGTTAGTGTTAATCCACAGAACCATCGGTAGCAAATATTAAAATGGATATCCTGTACCAGTTGTCTCGTCGATTTTATCGAAAATATATAACCTATCAGCATCATTCGAAAATATAATTCTGGCGCAATCGATGGGCGCCCGTTGTTAGGGCAATAGTAAGAATCTGTAATCTGATTGATGAAGGAAAAGTCGATGCGATCATTAACTTTTCTTAAAAAGTGCTTTTTAGGTATTAATTTATCCAGTAATAGATAATCCGTGTGTTGCGTTTTGTCAAGAATTCTTCCTTGCATTTAACTTCTTGTTATTTCGATAAAAATTGATGAATTAGATCATTTTTAACAGAGTGTGTAAAGTTTTTTCATCTTTTACAACAGGCCGGTACGTTATCTTTCACAAATAGATACTCTTAGTTCAATAGGAAGCTGTGGGGGGAAAGCCGTTTCATATTGAGTGCCTTCCATTGCTCAATCAATAATAATGTCAATTTGCTATCCCCTAAGCAATCGCACTAGGAGGTGTGGTGTTATGAACGTTTGTATGGGTTGGTCCACAAAAATTAGCTCAAGGTCTGCACTCCAAGTAATTAAAATTTAAGTAAGCGCTAACGAAAGAGGTTTATCGGCGATAAGCTGTAAGGCGTACCCTCAATGCATGACTCATTTTTGCGTAGTGTAAAATTAATGGAGGCAAATGGGTTTTGAAATATTAAATTTATCTTTCCTATATCAATTAATACAGTAGATTCATATTCTAATTTTACACGTTATTGAAAGTTCTCAATCCCTGTATGTAGAACTAAAAGAGCAAAAGATAATCAAATTTAGTGCATATTGTATAAGTCATATGGTAAAATGATTTGGATTTAACCATGCGAGATTTTAAAGATGCAAGAACGTCAAGAATATATACTGAACTCGAAAAGTCAAATCGAGCACCTGATACAAGACCAAAAGATGGATATCGATTTATTAGTCCTCTCAATTGGTAGCGCCCATTTGACAGATACCCAACAGCAATGCCCTAATTTTTGTCATGAGGCAGCCGCCCAAGGGAAAAAAGTAACGGTCATTAACTTTGATCCATCTTTTAAAGACACCGCTACACGTCTACGTGCTGGACAGCTAAGCCCTGACTTAAGCGTATATTATTCTCCGCTTGGGTATAAAGATTTTGAAAATGGTTATCTTGGGTATACCTCTAAAGAGCTTGAGCAATTAGTGATTCAATTTTTGACATCCAAACCCAAGACTCAGGTGGTACTTGCATTTCACATGTACCCCAGTATTCCCCAAGCGTATAAACAACTTACACTTCGCGAAGATTTCTTAACCCTTTACAAAGACCGCATATTTTTTATTGGCAGTTATTACAAGGACTGCTCTGGATTTGTTTACAATCAAGAGTACATTGCAAAGTATGAAATTTATGAACGAACCGCTTATGAAAAAAGGTTACTAAAAGAACAAAAAAGAGACACCGTGGCCTACCAAAACTTCAATCCGAATGAACAATTCGTTGCTCTCAAGGGCTCATTCTCCTCCGCTTGGAATTCATTACAAAAATATACAGGTGAGGAGAATGAAGGATGCATGGGTAAAACGATAAAGAATGATTATGGAATTGATGCCTATCGAGACCTTGCCCCGCAAACGGATGCGACTCTTGGTTATCGCTTCATCAGTTTAGAATACTTATCCATCCAGACTGTGCTCCAGTCCGACTTTAATTTGACGTTTCTAGCCCAACAACGTGCTCAGGAAATTGTGCATTTTCAGGAAAAAAATACTCCTGTTAATGAGGGCACGAATGGACTCACCAATCTCGGAACAACTCAGCCAAATTTAACTTTTTTTTCTCCTCAACAAAAAACAGCACCATCGCTCCTAGACGTACTAATAGAAGATGACATGGAAAAGCTTAATGAGTATATGGAGAATGAGGCGACCCCTGCAATTAAAAAATTGCTCAGTAACCTTATTATATCGTTAAATATCTTACCGGATAGCCGTGAAAAACAAGATATAATCCGTGCGACTCATGATTTACTTATTGATAAATCCTACCCACCGGATGAATATGTGGGTAATGTTCACTATTATTTTGTGAAAGCGGCTAAAAGCAGTAATTGTGAGTATATACTCGAAGCCCATAATCCTGTAGGGACTGTTTGGGATTTAGCGATGGAAGAATTGAATCGTCGCAATGCAGCTTTATCCAATCTGGCTCCACAATAATTGACTCGATTTGCCTGAGTAAGATAAACACGCTTTGCTCAGGCTTCTTAAACAGAAATTAATGTACTGCACTTCATGAGCTTTCAGTTTATAAGATTTGTAAGATACTTAAAGAATTGAAATCCCCTGACTGGATTGATGAGTCGCTTGAGTTTCCCATGGTCTGCTTCGAGTCGGTTATTGCGGTATTTTATCTGCAGATGACTTACATGGGAAGCCAGATTTCCTTCCTGCTTCAGTTCGTTAATAGCCTGACCATAGGCTGGATTTTTATCTGTATTAATAACATGGACATCACAGGTTGGGTTGCTCTTTATGAGCTTCTTCAGGAAGCATTTTGCAGCTTTTGCATTCCTTCGATGGGAAAGATAAAATCAATCGTATTGCCCCGTTCATCGATTGCACGATACAGGTATTTCCATTTTCCCTTATCTTGATATAGGTTTCATCCAAGTGCCAGCGACTGGCGTAACGTCTTATGCCAATTAAGGCGTTTTTTTAATTCAGGGGCATAATGCTGAACCCAACGATAAAGCGTGGTGTGAGTTATAGAAAAACCACGTTCCGACATCATTTCTTCCAAATCTCTGTAACTGATCCCGTATTTACAGTACCAACGCACACATTGCAGGATTACTTCACCATGAAAATGACGCCATTTAAATGCTGCAGGTTTCGTTGAGCGCATTTGAGGTCTCAGTTAAAAGTTTTAGTTTGAATTATTATCCCTCGTTCGTTTTTGCAACGGAGCCACCCATCCTACTTATTTTCATTAACTTAAAAAAATGCTCGAACCATAAACACCATTTGCTCCGAGCATACAGTCTCGTTATAATCCGAACACCAACGTGCTTTAAAATTGTTCAGATTACCTTAAAAGCCGACTTGAATTGTTGACATATTTGATTACGCGCTCACGAGGATGAATAAAATTTTTTAATTATACGTAGTGCACACTTCGCTACGAATAATTCTTGAAGGATTAAATAAATATGCAATCGAAGAATGAGCTTCCCATAAATTGGATTAATTTACTGGTTAGCAGACTTGAAGAGAACTGGCAGAAATTTGTAAAAACTAAAGCAACCATTGTGTTTCCACCTGAAAATAAGCTCACTAGCGATTCCGAACAGCTTGATTGGGCGCTCCAATTCTCATTAGCCGAAGCAAAGGAACAACGCAAAAGTTCGTTATAATCTCGATCGTGACATTATAATAGCGAAGATGACCAGTAGCCTTAATCTTAATGAATTTTTATTAGCGACAGTGGATGACCTATGCGCATTAGCGCGCTTGGCTCCCAAATTGATTGAGTCTATAGACTCGGTCATGGAAATTATTCGTGGAGTGAATGAATTTAAACGTGAGGAATTAAAGCAATTAGCCGCCTATTATCCTTCTTTGATTTTGTGCTTTGAAAACAACCCTGAAGTATATCAGCAGCTTATTTCTCAGTTGCTGAAAACGGCATTAGAAGACCTCTATGTCCTTCGTTATATACTGTTTACCCCCGCGATTAGCGTCACATTAACAAAAGACCAGTCGCATGAACTTCAAAGTCACATTATTTTATGTGCACCGACGCAAGAGGAGTTTGCTAATACGCTTAAGGATGAGCGATTCGCACAGTTCATTACAAGCCAGAGTCATCTCCCAGACTATAGCCGCGCTGAGCTATTATGTCTTCTGAGTTACCAACCATCCCTACTTCAATTTCTATACCATAGAAATGCCTTAAGAGGGAGCATTTCCAAAACTGTTAAGTTGTATCAATATTTCGATAAGGCCCCTGATTCGGTTCTTGAACTCTTGAAAGATGATGTCTTTATTGAAGACACAAACTCACTGTTCGAACCAGCTTCTCGATTAATGACTTTAATAAAAAAAAATGATAAATCAATATCTTTGATTCTGGAAAACCCACGTTTAGCAATTCATCTAAGGTCTTTTGACCTTTTAAAAATATATAATGATTTTCCTTCTTACCGTATGTTGATCGATCATTCACCGATTCTGTTGGAAAAAATGAGGTTTGATTTTCCTGCATTACCCAATGAACTAAAATTGCAGATAAGTAAGTACCTACCTGAATTAGACCTCGATGGCTTAGCTAAAACTTCTTATTCATCCTTGATGCTATTTAAACCTCACTTAATCACCAACCAGTTACTAAACCATGTGGTGCTCAATCATTCGACTCAAGTAGTCAATCTATTATCTAAATACGGCGACTTGATATATAGGCGTGGAAAAGTAGAAGATAGCGCGGGGCGTATATTTAATAACATCAGCGCCTTCGAATATGCGGTTTGGGCTCACGACTCGTCCATGCTCGCTAAGATGCTAACCAGCGTGCTCCCTGGAAATCGCACTCATGTGCACCGGATTCTTCGGTTACAATATAAAGAAATGATGACATCTGGAGTGAGTTATATTTTAGAGGATAAAGTAATTACTGAATCTCATATTAGCTGGTCAACACTTTGATCGAGGCGTTAAATGGATTTTTATCTCTCCATAAGATTGATATGCACTCAGAAAGTGCCAAATGTTGGGTGAAGGATGTAGGTGGAAGTCAGAAATTACTACCCATGCATCTAATTGATGACTATGCCCTAAAATCATTGCAAAATAGCTCAAAGCAACCTGATGCACACCTTATTTCTGATCGGCGGTTAGCTTGGTTGAGTAAACGCTCTGAACTAGGTAATACCAAAGCGATTTATGTTCTACAAAATGGGATAGCTTTAACAACCGCTCTTCCGAGGCACTCTTATATTACTTATATAGAAAAGAATGGCGAATTCAACAAGCTAATGCAACTACCTCTGTCTGCGTTAAAAATACCATAGCTGGTGTTTTAAAGCCTAATGTTTTTCTAGGTCTATCATTCAATTTTTCCATGATTATTTTCAAGTGTTCATC
>Ga0066256_1003684_pt1 | contig 14499 bp, 15 predicted proteins | sample ThiBio_1000_biof_FD_87107 | JGI IMG/M metagenome (GOLD analysis project Ga0066256, IMG submission 87107) | Wastewater bioreactor microbial communities from Cape Town, South Africa - Thiocy_expt_1000_biof (version 2) | ecosystem: Engineered > Bioreactor > Thiocyanate-remediating >...
AATTTTGGCGGTGGGGGAGGTTGGAATTTTCTCGGAAAGTGTGGCGGGTTTGTTGGTTGGCAAGGACCCTTGGTTCCCTAAGAAGGCCGCCGACGTTTCGGCAGTTTTAGAGCAAGATGGGTCCGAATTGAAGTGCAACACAAACACCCTTGTCCCCGCAACCGCCTGTAAGGTGTGATCCTTGCGATCGTTGATGAAGGTTCGCATACAGGAAGCGCAGGCCAGGGACCAGAGGCAAATGGCAAATCCCGGCCTTTGCAGGCAGCTTTATGGGGCTTGCTCCGGTTCGCGTTCGTTTGCGGCGCGTTCTGAACTATTGAAAGCCGCTCAAGTAAAAGTTATATGGCAGAATGTCCGTGGACGAAATTTGAAGAGGAAAGAGCGTTTTGGCCCCCATGACGGCTGAAGGCATCATGACTGTGGAAGCGAGGCTTCGGCGCTACGGACTGCGTCCGACGCGTCAGCGCATCGCCCTTGCCGACCTGCTTTTCGCCAAGGGCGACCGGCATCTGACGGTCGAGGAGTTGCATGAGGAAGCCGTGACCGCCAATGTGCCGGTGTCGCTGGCGACTGTCTACAACACGCTGCACCAGTTCACCGAGGCCGGCCTGATCCGCGTGCTCGCCGTGGAAAGCGCCAAGACCTATTTCGACACCAACGTCTCCGATCACCACCACTTCTTCATCGAGGGAGAGAACGAGGTTCTCGACATCCCGGTGAGCAACATCTCGATTTCCAACCTGCCGGAGCCGCCGGAAGGCATGGAAATCTCGCATGTCGACGTGGTGATCCGCCTGCGGCCGAAGAGCCGCTGATCGCCGCGTTTGATTTTCAGAGCACGTCGTCCGGGTGCCGGCCCGGCCGCGGCTTGTAGCGCGGCAGTGTCCAGCCATACAGCAGCGCCCCGCCGCGCACGGCAAAACCGGCGACGGTTCCACCCCCCGCCGAAACGAACAGCGGCGGGCCGAACGCATGCATGGCGGTGAACACCGCAGCGCCGGCAAGCGCCGCCGTCAGGGAGATTTCCGGCCGCAGCAGCACGGACGGCTCACTGGCCAGCACGTCGCGCAGGATACCGCCGAAGCTGGCCGTCAGCATGCCCATGATGATCGCCACCGTCGGCGATCCCGTCGCCGCCAGACCCTTGGCGGCGCCGAGCACGCAATAGGCGCCAAGCCCGATGGCATCGAGCCAGATCAGCAGGCGGTAGCGTGATTCGATGACGTGGGCGGTGAAATAGACGAGGATACCGACCCCGACGCAGACCAGGATGTAGGTGGGGTTCATCACCCAGAAGACCGAACGCCCGAGGACGACATCACGCACGGTGCCGCCGCCGAGCCCGGTGACGGCCGCCAGGAACAGGAAACCGATGATATCGAGCTGCTTGCGCGAGGCGGCAAGCGCGCCCGTCGCCGCAAACACCGCGACGCCGGCATAATCGAGAATTTCCAACGGCGACATCGATGCTCCCCCGGCCTCGGCGCTGCTTTACGCCGATCGGCATCAGGGCACCTTGTCGCGGCGGCAATGTCAAGGGCGGCGCAAGCCGAAGCTGCTAGTGCCTCGCCGATAGCATCGCCGGCCGTTGCCGCGCTGCCCGCCTCGGAGGGAGCCATTCATGAAATACGCCATCGCCATTCTCGCACAGATCGCTCTCCTCCTGTCGCCGCTGCCGGCTTTTTCGCAGCAGGAGCTGATCGGCGATCCCGAGACCTACGAAAAATCGCATTTCCAGAAGCAGTGCCAGACGGCGGAATTCGGTGACGGCTACATCAGCCGCATCGACATCAACAATGACGGCATCACCGACGCCGTCGTCAACGAGGGCGAACTGATCTGCGACGGCAAGAAAGGCCCGGATTGCAACGACGACGGTTGCCCCTATAATTTCTACCTGCAGGTCAAGGAGGGCGGTTATTTCATGATCGCCACCGCCCAGATCTACAGCTACGATTTCATCAAGCGTTTCGGCAACATGGTCTTCGTCATGAAGATGCATCCGCGCTTCTGCGAACGCACCGATTCGGAGCCGTGCCTGATGACCGTGCGCGTGCGCGGCGCCAAGATGGTGACGATCTCGAAAAAATAAACTTCAGCCGGGATAGAGCGCATCGGTGCGGCCCGTCAGGTAATAGGCGAGAAGGCCGATCCATTCCCGCGTCGCCGTTGTCGTCTGCTGGGCGTTGAGCGACGGCTGCGTGAAGTCGAAGCCGAGCTTGACGTCGCCGCTGGTGCGATAGTCCGCAGGCCACGGGATCACCGGTATGCCGGCCTTGCGGAACAGGCCGATGGCGCGCGGCATGTGGAAGGCCGAGGTGATCAGCAGGCAATCGGAAAGGCCGTTTTGCTCCAGCAAGGCCCTGGTGTTGGTCACGTTCTCGAAGGTGGTGCGGGAGGCGTCTTCCTTGACGAGCCGGGCCGGATCGACACCGAAGGCCTGGAGGAAGCGCTCCGAAACTGCGGCGTCGCCCTCGTAGCGGCCGCTGAGCGAACCGTCGCCGCCGGAGACGAGGATGCGCGCCTGCGGATGGACCAGCGCCAGCCGCAGCATTTCCGTAAAGCGGTCGCCCGCCTGGTTGAGTTCGTATCCGCCCCGTTCCGTCGTCACCTCGGTCTCGAAGCCGCCGCCGAGCACGATCATGCAGCTTGCCGCCGCCGGCTCCTGCGGCCTTGGAAACCGCGCCTCGAGTTTCTGCAGCAGGACGGTGCCGCTGCTGGTGAACAGGGTGACGAACAGGATGAGCGCCGCCAGGAAAGCCGACAGGCCGCGCAGCCTGCGCCAGCCGAACAGGCCGGCCAGCAGGCTGAACGCGATCAGCAAAAACGCAAGCGACAGGGGCTGCGCGACCAGCCAGAACAATTTCGACAGTAGAAACAAAGCAGGTTTCCCTTGGACAGGTAGGCAACGAGACAGGCCTCGTTACCCTATCCTGCCGCAGGGCGCCATGCTTGCCGCCCTGCTTACGGTATCCGCGCTCAGCTCGCCGGGCGGCCGAGCGGTGCCGTTTGCGGCTGCTTGCGGCGCAGGCGGATGAACAGGAAGGCGATGACGAGGCCGCCGACGATGATGGAGATCGCCAGGATGGGCCGGTAGGCGATCCAGCCGATGGCGATGACGATCGGCCCGAGGATCAGCGTGGCGACCGCTGCCAGCAGCGTCGTTCCGAAGCTGACGATCGAGCCGACGAAGGGGATGACATCGCCGATGACACCGAAGATCGAGAGGAAGCAGGCAAAGCCGATGAACATGCCGAGCAGGCCGGCGACGCGCACGATCCAGGTGATGATGTTGTTTTCCGTCTGCGCGGTTTCAAACATCTCCGCGGCACTCTGCCTGCCGGCGGCACTCAGGAAGATTTCGCGGCCATTGCTGACGGTAAAACCGCTCAGCCTATCGCCGTGCTGGCCGCCGACGAAGCTTGCCTCGGAAAGATCGACCCGCTCGTAGCGGATGCGCAGGTCGCCGATCGCCGGCGAACTCGGATTGCTGCCGGCATAGAGTTCGCCGTTCTGCGGGCGGACATTCATGCCGAGCGAGGTCTGGAAGGCGTTCGCCTGTTCTTGACCCAGCGGAATGCGCTTGGAGGAGCCCAGGGCCGCCACATCGCTGCCGTCGAGGGTGAAGGCGCCGACGGCGGCCTTTTCGACGGTGAAGGTTTCGCCGTCGATCGGCCGCGACGGATTTTCATGGCCGCCCGGCTGCTTGAAGTCGCTGGAATCGACCGTGTCGGTCCGCCATTGCTTCGAGTAGGTATAGGTCGTGGTCGTCTGTTCGCTGCCGCCGACGTTCTTTTCTGTCTTCGATTCGCTCTTTTCCACCCACTGGTACATCTCGACCTCGCGGACGACGCGCAGGGCGTTTTCCGCGGCGATGCCGTAGGTATCGTCCTGCGGGGTAGTAAGCGGCTTCACAGGGCCGGAAATGTGCACGAGCTTGCCGTCATTGGCGCTGTCGACGCTGGCGCTGTCGACCGAAACGACCAGGCCGGCGCCCTCGACCAGGGCGCGGTAGGTCTTGATCGCCCGGCCCTCGTTCCAGAACAGCAGGACCGTGGTGGCGATCACCAGGATGATGCCGAAGAAAATCCGGCCGACGGCGCCTTTCATGCGCGACAGCCAGGATGTGGTGGTGGTTTCCGTAAAGCTCATGGTCTGCCCCTCGAAACTGCGAAGCTCGCAACCGAGCGGGCTCGCCCTCTTCTTTCTGGTAGCAGATTCTTCTTAAAGGGGAATGACCATCCTTCCCGGCCGGCAGAGCATTTTTGGGATGTAGCCGGCCTTTGCGGCCGGTGAGCCGCGCTCGATAACCGCCACGCGGTCTTGCGCGAGACGCATCAGCGCCGTTGCTGCACCGGCTGTTGCCGTTGCGCGGCCTGGTGCCCGAAGCGCGTTTGCAGGCGGCGCGGGATCAGCCGCGAGACAAGGGCGGCGGCCATCGTCACGACGGCCACGATCCACAGGGCATCCGATTGCAGCCAGCCGCCGAGCAGCGCGCCGGCAATGGCGCCGGCGATCATGCCGAGCCAGGGGATGATCTGGATCGTCCAGTCGAGGCGCCTGTCGCCCATCAGGAACCGGCCGATGCCGCGCCCGAACCGCGAAAGCGCCCCGGTCACATAGGTCAGGCCGATCGGCAGGCCGCCGACCTGTTCGACGGTGGCATTGACCATGCCCATGCCGAGCACGATCAGCAGGAATTGCAGAAGCGCCAGATCCGGCGCCCGTACCGTCGAGGCGACCGCCAGCACCATGCTGACCCCGGCGAGCACGGCAAAGATCGGCCGCGGCGCCGAATACGCCACGACGACGCCGAGCGCATTACCGGCGACGAAGGTGGCGATCGCCAGGAAAAGCACCAGTGCATGGTGCAGGTTGCCGTTGCCGAGCGCAATCGCGGCGCGGGTCGTATTGCCGGTCATGAAGGACACGAAGTCGCCCGACATGATGACGCCGACCGCGTCGGTCATGCCGGCGACGAAAGAAATGGCTGCCACCAGGGCAAGCCCGGTCCCGGTGCGCCGTGCCGCGATGATCCGCCTGCGTCTCTGCCGTGTCATTCCATCCATGCTGCCGTCGGTTTCGGAGGAGAAGATACGGCCAGCCCCTCCTCCCAGCTTAGAGCAACTCCTGCAGAAGTGCGAAGCGGTTTTGTGTCCGCAACGGCGCGAAAACAAAAAAGATGGAGCATTTTTTCGCTCCGGGGAAAGGGGGGTGTGTCTACGACGAGAAACTGCCGCCGGAAGCCGGTCTTACGCATAGGCCCGGTCCGGCGTGCCGGACGCATCGCCAAATCGTGATTAGGGGATACGCCGCCCCGGTATTACCCTTGCGGTGCAACGACAGCGAAAAGGAGACAGACGATGAAGACATTGCTTGTAGTCGCCGCCGCCCTTGGACTTTCGGCGACCGGTGCGCTTGCCGACTGCATCGGCCACACCAGGACGACAGCCTCGGCCGATGTCGACCGGACGATGACCACTGCCAGCATCGTGACGGAAAAGTCGGATTTGAAGGACGAGACCGTTTTGAAGACGGGGCGGGCAGCCGGCACGGAAACCGAGACGCCTGCTGCAATCGAGTAGAATTCCCTGCAGGAGACCGCCGGCCCGGCGGGTGAGAGAAGCACCTGCCGGGCCGGCGGTTGACTGTCGCACCATTTCAAGGGTGACCGTTGCCGGCCGGTGTCAAATCAGCCCGATGGCTGGCCGTTCGATGCCGAAACGCCGCCATCGACGGCGATGTTGGTGCCGGTGACGAAACTCGCATCGTCGCTCGCCAGGAAAGCGATGACCGCGGCCACCTCTTCCGGCTCGCAGACGCGGCCGAGCGGAATGCGCTCGCGAAATTTTGCCACCAGCGCCTTGTTTTCCAGCATATCCTCCGTCATCGTCGTGCGCGTCAGGCTGGGGCAGACGGAATTGACGCGAATGCCGCGCTTGCCGAGATCGAGCGCCAAAGCCCGCGTCAGGTTGACGACGGCGCCCTTGGCGGCGTTGTAGGCGCTCATGCCCCAGTCGCCGCCGGTGCCGGAAACGGAGGCATTGTTGACGATGCAGCCCTTCGTCTTTTCCAGATGCGGAATGGCGGCACGGCAACCGTAAAACACGCCGTCGGCATCGACGCTCATCACCCGGCGCCAACGTTCGTCGGTGATCTCGTCCGGCTGGCCGGCATCGTGGACGCCGGCATTGTTGACCATGACGTCGAGCCGTCCGAACGTTTCCACGGCCGCCGCCACCACGGCTTCGATCGACTGCGACACCGAAACATCGGCCGTCCGCACCAGCGTGCGGGCGGGGTCCAGTTCCCTGGCGATCGCCTGCAGACGTCCTTCCTCGACATCGACCAGCACGACGGCGGCACCCTCCGCCGAAAATCGCCGTGCGGTCGCCTCGCCCATGCCGGCACCGGCGCCGGTGACGATCACCACCTTGCCTTCGAAACGTTTCATAAAATCCTCCCTTGAAATGGCAGCCCTCTCCCTGGCCGCCGCCAGACAAATCCGGCAAAGCCGTTGCGCACTTTGCTGGAATTGCCCCATGCAGTCAAAAGTTTGCGGGGGACACGGCGGCCGGTTCGACCTGCGCAACAGATCCGTAGCCCCGGCAGGTTTTCCAGTTCCAGCCTATGCAAGGCCAAACTTGGTTCTCCCCGTGACGGGAATCCTGGCGGATGCTGAAAATCTATTATCCGAAATCACATTTCCAATTGCCTGAGACTAGATTTTGCGCCAGTGTAATTTCGCAGTAGCTTAAATGTTGGAAGATGAAATATACGAGCGAAAAGAAACGTATAGAGTGCAATACGTGAATTTTTCACTTGATAAGGTCTATTTGGGAGAAGGAAAATGCGAAGATTCATCGTCGCTGCAACAATGTCAGTATTTTTTATCACCGGATTCACGCCTATGGCGGATGCATCCCCGATAAATCTAGCCGCGGGCAACCATCGTTCCCTCGCGGTGGATGATTATGTCGTTCCTGTCGATCATTATTACGGCCATCGCCGCAAGAACTACAGGAAGAAGAACTATTACCAGGAAGAGCAGTGCTGGTGGAAGAAGGTTCGCCGGTATGATGAATATGGCGATGTCTATTACGAGCGGGTTCGCATCTGCAAGTAACGGTAGCATGCAGAGGACCTGCGCCTGAAAAGGCGTGGGTTCCCGCCCGACTTAACAGACGACAAAATTACGCATCCATCCTCGGCCTCACATGCCGTCCTTTTTTGGCGTCACGGTTTTCGGCATGCGGTTCTCGCAAACCGCGGCACAGTTTTGCGCGGCATGCGTTAGGATCGCCCCATTCCCAATCGGAGATGCCTGGTGTCCGATCGCCGAGACATGACGCATCTGAGCCCGCTGCAGCGGAAACTGCGCGACAAGGCCTCAGCTGCCGTCGTGGTGGAGCGGTCGAGGATGCTGGAGCCGCTGCATGCCGTTCTGCGCGAGCGTGCCTCCAATTACGCATACACATTGGATACGGCAGCGGAAACTGCGGCCAGCCGCGCCGTTGAGACGATGTTGCCGAATTGGGGCGGCTCGGTCGTTGCAGAAACCGGGCTGCCTGACGGAGGGGAGGCGATTGCCGCTACCCTTGTACAACTTGCCCATAGCCGCGGCTCCGATTGCAGCGTCGTTCTCTGGTTCGAGGCGACGCTGAACAGCCAAAGCTCCCTCGTCGCATTCGACGATTGCCGCTACGGCATCTTTGCCGGCAAACTTGCCGACCTCGCGCATGTAGTGGGTCTCATCAAGGGTACACCCGGCTCGCCTGTCGGCTGGTCGCGACTGGCATTGGTTTCAGCCGATCACCGCTGGATGATCTGGATCGAGGCAGACCGGGCGACGCTTTGCACGACAGCCGCAAAAGGCTGAGGCGCGGGCGTACCGACACACCGGTTGCCCCGACCGCAACTCGCTTCGTTCAGCTCGATGCGCTTTCACAAGATCGAGATGGCCAAGCATATGGGCAGAAAATGTGGCCGATATATCGTCACAATGCCGGGAAAATTTTGGTGGAGCTAAGCGGGATCGAACCGCTGACCTCTTGCATGCCATGCAAGCGCTCTCCCAGCTGAGCTATAGCCCCATCTTTTGGGTCCGGCGAACCGGGTCCGGGAAGTCCGAAGGCGTTGTTTCCGTCGGGGTGGCGGCTTATTACTTCCGGTTTTCGCAGAGTGCAAGCCCAAAAAACGATGCCCGGCGATTTTTTGTTCGCCGGGCACAATCAAATGCTTAAACGTCGTCGTCGTCGCCGGTCACGCCGATGATGCCGCTGACGTCGTCTTCGTCTTCGTCCTCGTCGGCTTCCAGGAAGGTGTCGTCGTCATCGTCGCCGATATCGACGTCGTCATCGCCCATGTCGGGCAGGTCGTCGCCGCCGGCTGCATCGTCGCCGTCTTCCAGCGATACCAGTTCGACTTCCGTGCTTTCGGTATCGACTTCCGCGACCTCCTCGTCCTCGGCCTTCTCCATGATGGCGGCGACCGAGCTTTCCTCGAAGTAGGACAACGGCCAGGATTTGCCGGTGTAGGGGGAAACGATCGGGTTCCGGTTCAGGTCGTAGAATTTCTTGCCGGTGTCCGGATCGGTGCGTTTGGTTCCAAGTTCCGCTTTTGCCACTGTCAAAGCCTCGTGAGAATGTCCGAATGAAAGATTCGGCAAATGCCGTTTTAACCGGCGTTTTAAGGGAATTTATCAGCCGGTCCCCTTAATCGTTGCGGCTTCTTATGTCAAAGCAAACTTTATGCCGCTTCCGCCTGCTTTTTCTGGAGCCGGGCGGATGACCGCACCGGGAGTTTGTGTTAACGACCCCGCCGAAGCCGCCGCCCGGCCGTGAGAGGTCAGGGGACTGTGCGGAAGAATGAAGCGCTTTGCAAAGGATTTTTCCATGTCGCATGGGGCCGCCGCCAAACCCGCCACCGCACGCCGCTCGTCCAACCTGTCCGGCACCGCCCGCATCCCCGGCGACAAGTCGATCTCGCACCGCTCGTTCATGTTCGGCGGCCTGGCCTCCGGCGAAACGCGCATAACCGGCCTGCTCGAAGGCGAAGACGTCATCAACACCGGCAAGGCGATGCAGGCCATGGGCGCCAGGATCCGCAAGGATGGCGACGTCTGGATCATCGACGGCACCGGCAACGGCGCGCTCTTGGCACCGGAAGCCCCGCTCGATTTCGGCAATGCCGGCACCGGCTGCCGCCTGACCATGGGCCTTGTCGGCGTCTATGATTTCGACAGCACCTTCATCGGCGACGCCTCGCTGACCAAGCGGCCGATGGGCCGCGTGCTCGATCCGCTCCGGCAGATGGGCGTGCAGGTGACGTCCGCCGATGGCGATCGCCTGCCGGTGACGCTGCACGGACCGGCGACGCCGGCGCCGATCACCTACCGCGTGCCGATGGCGTCCGCCCAGGTGAAGTCGGCCGTGCTGCTTGCCGGTCTCAACACGCCGGGCATCACCACGGTGATCGAGCCGATCATGACCCGCGACCATACGGAAAAGATGCTTCAGGGTTTTGGCGCCAACCTGACGGTCGAAACCGGCAGCGACGGCGTGCGCACCATCCGCCTCGAAGGTCGCGGCAAGCTGACCGGCCAGACGATCGACGTTCCGGGCGACCCGTCCTCCACCGCCTTCCCGCTGGTGGCGGCCCTGCTCGTGCCGGGTTCAGATGTCACCATCCTCAACGTGCTGATGAACCCGACGCGCACCGGCCTGATCCTGACGCTGCAGGAAATGGGCGCCGATATCGAAGTCCTCAACCCGCGGCTCGCCGGCGGCGAGGATGTCGCCGACCTGCGCGTGCGCTCTTCCGAGCTCAAGGGCGTCACGGTTCCGGAAGACCGGGCGCCGTCGATGATCGACGAATATCCGGTGCTGGCCGTTGCGGCCTCCTTTGCCGAAGGCGCGACCGTGATGAACGGCCTCGAAGAGTTGCGCGTCAAGGAATCCGACCGCCTCTCCGCCGTCGCCACCGGCCTGAAGCTCAACGGCGTCGATTGCGACGAGGGCGAAAGCTCGCTGGTCGTGCGCGGCGTGCCCGGCGGCAAGGGCCTGGGCAATGCCTCGGGTGCCGCCGTCGCCACCCATCTCGACCATCGCATCGCCATGAGTTTCCTGATCATGGGCCTGGCGTCCGAACATCCGGTGACGGTGGACGACGCGACGATGATCGCCACCAGCTTCCCGGAATTCATGGACCTGATGGCGCGGCTGGGTGCGAAGATCGAAGTTCACGAAGGCGCGGCCGCTTGACCACGGTCATCGCCATCGACGGCCCGGCGGCGGCCGGCAAGGGGACGTTGTCGCGGCGGATTGCCGAGACCTACGGGTTTCACCACCTCGATACCGGCCTGACCTACCGCGCCACGGCCAAGGCGCTGCTCGATGCCGGCCTGCCGCTCGATGCCGAGCCGGTGGCGGCGAAAGTGGCGGAAACCCTTGAACTGGCGGGGCTCGATCGCGATATTTTGTCGAAACACGAGATCGGTGAGGCGGCTTCGAAGATTGCCGTGATGTCGTCGGTTCGCAAGGCTCTGGTGGCGGCGCAGCGCGCCTTCTCGAAAAAGCCGCCGGGCACGGTGCTCGATGGCCGGGATATCGGCACGGTTGTCTGCCCGGATGCGCTGGTCAAGCTCTACGTCACGGCCTCGCCGGAGGTTCGGGCGCAGCGGCGTTACGACGAGATCCTCGCCCGGGGCGCGGCAGCCGATTACGAGGCGATTTTCGCCGATGTGAAGCAGCGCGACGCGCGTGACATGGGGCGTGCCGACAGCCCGCTGAAACCGGCTGAAGACGCACACTTGCTTGATACCTCGGAAATGAGTATAGAGGCCGCGTTTCAGGCGGCGAAATCGATCATCGACGCGGCCCTGAGCCAGAATGCCTAAAAGTTACCGGGTTTGCGTGCTCTTGCACGAGGCCTGTTAGTTTTGACAAAAGCCTGAAATTCCGTCCATGCGCCGGATAGCCTCTGACAGTGAGGCGGACTGGGTTCAGGCCTGTTCAACGCCAACCACCGGCGCGCCGTGTCCGTAACCGGACACACCAGGAGATTTTATGTCTGTAGCTACTCCCTCCCGTGAGGATTTCGCAGCCCTTCTCGAAGAGTCCTTTGCCAAGAACGATCTGGCCGAAGGCTATGTTGCCAAGGGTATCATCACGGCTATCGAGAAGGACGTCGCCATTGTCGACGTCGGCCTCAAGGTCGAAGGCCGCATCGCGCTGAAGGAATTCGGCGCCAAGGCCAAGGACGGCACGCTGAAGGTCGGCGACGAAGTCGAAGTCTACGTCGAGCGCATCGAAAACGCGCTGGGCGAAGCCGTTCTGTCGCGCGACAAGGCGCGCCGCGAAGAAAGCTGGACCCGCCTCGAAGTCAAGTTCGAAGCTGGCGAGCGCGTCGAAGGCGTCATCTTCAACCAGGTCAAGGGTGGTTTCACCGTCGATCTCGACGGCGCCGTCGCCTTCCTGCCGCGTTCGCAGGTCGACATCCGTCCGATCCGCGACGTGACCCCGCTGATGCACATTCCGCAGCCCTTCGAAATCCTCAAGATGGACAAGCGCCGCGGCAATATCGTCGTTTCGCGCCGTACGGTTCTCGAGGAATCGCGTGCCGAGCAGCGTTCTGAAATCGTTCAGAACCTCGAAGAAGGCCAGGTTGTCGACGGCGTCGTCAAGAACATCACCGATTACGGTGCGTTCGTCGACCTCGGCGGCATCGACGGCCTGCTGCACGTCACCGACATGGCATGGCGCCGCGTCAACCATCCGTCGGAGATCCTTAACATCGGCCAGTCGGTCAAGGTTCAGATCATCCGCATCAACCAGGAAACGCACCGCATCTCGCTCGGCATGAAGCAGCTCGAGAGCGATCCGTGGGATGGCATCTCGGCCAAGTATCCGGAAGGCAAGAAGATTTCCGGTACCGTCACGAACATCACCGACTACGGTGCGTTCGTCGAGCTGGAGCCGGGCATCGAAGGCCTGATCCATATCTCGGAAATGTCCTGGACCAAGAAGAACGTCCACCCCGGCAAGATCCTGTCCACGAGCCAGGAAGTCGACGTCGTCGTTCTCGAAGTCGATCCGTCCAAGCGCCGCATCTCGCTCGGCCTCAAGCAGACGCTCGAGAATCCGTGGCAGGCATTCGCGCACAGCCATCCGGCTGGCACGGAAGTCGAAGGCGAAGTCAAGAACAAGACCGAATTCGGCCTGTTCATCGGCCTCGACGGCGACGTGGACGGCATGGTGCACCTCTCCGACCTCGACTGGAACCGTCCGGGCGAACAGGTCATCGAAGAGTTCAACAAGGGTGACGTCGTTCGCGCCGTCGTTCTCGATGTGGACGTCGACAAGGAGCGCATCTCGCTCGGCATCAAGCAGCTCGGCAAGGATTCGGTCGGCGATGCCGCCGCTTCCGGCGAACTGCGAAAGAATGCCGTCGTTTCGGCTGAAGTCATCGCCGTCAACGACGGTGGCATCGAAGTGCGTCTCGTCAACCACGAAGACATCACCTCGTTCATCCGCCGTTCGGACCTGTCGCGTGACCGCGACGAGCAGCGTCCGGAGCGTTTCTCGGTCGGCCAGACCGTCGATGCGCGCGTGACCAACTTCTCGAAGAAGGATCGCAAGATCACTCTGTCGATCAAGGCGCTGGAAATTGCCGAAGAGAAGGAAGCCGTCGCCCAGTTCGGTTCGTCCGATAGTGGCGCGTCGCTCGGCGACATCCTCGGCGCGGCTCTGAAGAACCGCAACGCCGAATAATCATCGGCGGCCAAGGCCTCAAAACGATAAGAAAACCCGCCGGGAGCAGTTCCCGGCGGGTTTTTTCATGGCGTTTTGCCTGTCGGGCTGTGGGAGGCCAGCCTCAGGACCAGCCTGCCATGCGCTGGTAGAGGTCATGGGCGCGTTCGGCATCGTCGTCGTTGTCGGCGAGTGGCGAAAGGTCGTCCGTCTCCTCGTGGGAAAGCTGTTCGTCGTCCTGTCCGGCCTGCCGCTCTTCGTCGTTTTGCCGGTCTTCGTCTTCCTCGGCTTTCTCGTCATCCTCGCGCCGGCGTGCTTCCTCGGTGTCGTCGGCAAGCAGTTCCTGCGCCGACGGATATCCGACGAGCGGATAGGGAATGCCGTCGCGGGCGGCGAGCGCCAGCTGCATGAGCACCTGCTTTTCGATCAGGGTCGGAGCGGTTTTGGCGGCCGCGCCGTCTGTTGCCGTCGCGTGTCGTTCGGCCCGTGTCGCCTCCGCATCGGCTTCGGTTTCCGAAACGGCCAAGGATGGTATCGACGGCTCGGCCGTTTCGCCAACCGGTGCCTTTGCGGCGCTGGAAGAGAAACGGATCGCCGCCATCTCGGTTTCCGACCCCGAAAGGGAAAGCGGCGCGGCCATCCCGGCCGGCGGCGGCCGCCCCTCCGGCGTGCCGAGGTCCGTCCGGCCCTTGCGGACGTTGAGGGGCGGATTACAGGCGCCGTTCCGGATCGGGTTCGGCGCTCAGGCAGCGCCGAGCGACGCGGCATTGACGACCGTTGCCTGCTGGCGGGCGGCAGTCTGGCCACGATTGGCTTCCTGCGGTTCTGCCTGCAAAGTCTGCTCCGGACGGTTATCGGCGTTGCGTTTCGCCGAGGTCTCGGCGCGGGCCGGCAGCGAGGCCTGCGCGTCGAAATCGAACTCGGTCAATTCCTCCTGGATGGTTTCGAAACCGGAGGCGATGTCGAGCAGCGCTGCCCGCGAGGCTTCCTCGCGCAGTTGCGCCGTCGCCTTGGCCTGAATGGCGTCGTCGCTGCTTTCGCCTTGCTGGAACGCCTTTTTCAGCATGTCCTGCAGGCTGCGGGCATCGGGCGTTTTGTCCGATAGCTCGGAAAAAGGGGTGGCCTGGGTTTCCGGTTCTGCTTCGAGCAGATATTGCTCCGGAAATTCACGTCGCATGGATGTTTCCCCTTCCTGTGTTTCTTCGGTCGGCGCTTCTGCCGCAGATGCCTGGCTTGTCGTGGTTTGATGGTCTGTGGCGGTTTCGCCGGTGTCTGCCGTGTCGGCCGCTGCGGCGGGCGTGGGCGTGGCGGCGCTGTCGCGGGCAGCCTGTGCGCTAGCCGCGTCGGGCTGTTGGGCCCGAGGGATTTCGGCTTCTTCGTGCTGCCGGTAGGAGGTCACCACGGATTTTGCCGCGAGATCACGCTCGACGTTGCGGGCCGTTTCCAGGTAGGCGGCGATGCGGGCGGCTTCCGGACCGTTGGGATTTTGGAAGGCTGCCAGCAGGAAGCGCAATTTGAGTCCCTGGATCGCCTGGTTGAGTTGCCGTTCCACCTCCATCCGCTGCGCCGGTGTCAGCCTGCGGATCGCCTCGCTGAGGCGCTGGATATAGTCGACGCTGCTTTCCCCGTCCTTGCGGGGCATGTCGATGGTCTCGCCGACGATATCGGCCAGCATCGCCAGGTGATCGGTCATGCGGTCGCGACCGGCGAGAAGCAGGACGCTCAGCTTGCCGGCGGCATTGGAATTCGG
>Ga0066256_1003688_pt1 | contig 14480 bp, 7 predicted proteins | sample ThiBio_1000_biof_FD_87107 | JGI IMG/M metagenome (GOLD analysis project Ga0066256, IMG submission 87107) | Wastewater bioreactor microbial communities from Cape Town, South Africa - Thiocy_expt_1000_biof (version 2) | ecosystem: Engineered > Bioreactor > Thiocyanate-remediating >...
GACGCGGCGGGGGGGCGACCGGACCCCCCGGGGCTGGCGCCGGTGGGGTCCACGGGCGGGGGCAAGACGAGCTCGGCGCACGCCATCGCGCGCGCCATGACCAAGTCGACCACCTCTAGCGACGCGTTTGGACCCGGCGTCGTGCTGCTGGACGGCGCCAACCTGGGTACCGGCGTGGCAGCGGCGGCGGCGGGCGACGCGGCCGCGATTCGCCTGGCGCAGCGCGAGGTGCAGGAGCGCGTGCTGCACGTAGTGGCGCAGGCGCTGTACGAGTGCCGCGGCAACGTGGTGATCATCATTGACGAGGCGCAGAAGGCACAGGCGCGCGCCTTTGACACGATGTCGGCGCTGTTTGCAAACGAGAACGCAGTGCTGTCGTATGTGGACACCGCGGGTGTGGTGATGCAGCTGGACGCGCGCCGCGCTGTCCTCCTGTTCGTGTCGGACGTGGGCGTGCCGGATGTGGAGACCGCCATTTACTCCACCGCGGTGGAGCGCCACCTGGCTACCGAGGGCTTGACCGCCGCCACACCCACGCTTGGCGGCGGCACGCGCCAATCGCTGCCCACCCTGTTGCGCAAGCGGCTGGCGGAGCGGGCGGCTGACATGGGCATCAACCTGGCGGCGCACGCGGCGGCGGTGGTGCCGTTCCTGCCCTTCCAGCAGGCTGGCGTGCAGGCGCTGTATGCGTCACACTTGACCCGCATGGCGGCGCGGCCGGCGCCAGAGGCGTGGCAGACGCTGAAGTTTGCCAACGCGCTGGCACTGGCGCAGCTAATGTCGGACCGCACCTTCACGGCGTACAGGCAGAACGCGACCAAGTATGCAAGCATGGAGAAGGAGTACCGGGCGCGCGCAGTGAGCAGCGGCGGCAGCGGCAGCGCCACCGTCCGCGCTGACGGCAGCGCCGACGCGCTAGTGCCGGACGAGGTGGACGCGTGCGCCGCCGGCACGGGCAACCTTGTGTGCTGCCATGCGCAGCCGCAATTTGCGTTTGCGGAGTGGGGTGCTCGCCACCTAGACCCCCGCGCCCAGGGCTCTGCCATTGACATCCTGCACGACCTGCTCACTGACGTGGCCTCCCGGGTCCCGCGCGCAGCTCTGAGTGCCAAGAGCTCCGCGGTGGTGCGCACGGTGGAGGGCGTGAAGTATGGCTGGTGGGCACGGATGGGTTGGGGAGGGGGCGGGAAGTCGTCGGAACGGGAGGTGACCGTGACTGTCGAGTGCCGCGACCGCAAGGGCGTGGTGGCTGCCGAGCGCCGTAACGAGCGCCTGCTGCCGTCGCTGCGTGTGCGCGTGTGCGACTACCTCAAGCTTTCCATGTCAGACGGCAAAGCGGCTCTGCCGGCGGAACGGTGGGCATCGCTGCAGAAGTGGGAAACTGTGTGGGCGTATTCATGCACCAACGCGTATGACGGCCCGCTGCAGGCGGGGGGATGATAATGAGCTTACCGGTAGTGGGAGCACACCTTAAATTGCCATTCTAGCCAGGCCAGTCGCTTTCAACAGAATTCTACAAGACGACGCGACGGCAGTAGTCCTGCACCGTGGCGTCACCAGGATGGCGCCCCAATACAAAGGAGAGAAATTATTTTGCGCCATCACGTCTAAGTTCGCCGCGGCAATCAGCTGCGAGCGACAAGTTGAGTAGCGCGCCGCACGCAGCCCGCCACACGGCGGTGATGGCGGCGTGCGCCCGCGCCACCGCCATCACCACGACGTGTGCGCCGTCACGCACCAGCGGCACGCGGCTGTCGGCTGCAATCACCAGACTTTGCAGCGCGCAGCACGCGGCCCGCGCCACCTCAAGGTCACCGGCGAATCCTGCGAGTGCGTCCTTAACTGCCACACCAGCCCCTTCCTGTAGACACTGTACGCGCTGTGCATCTGACTCCAAACCCGCCAGCACCTTCAGCCCAGCCACAACCCGCGCTGTGTCGCGGGCGGCCAGCGCGGCTGTCAACTCAGCAGCAATTCCACCTCGCGGCGGGCCCGCAGTGAGCAATGGCGCCACCACCGCTGGCACAGACACCGATGGTGCGGGTGGCGCCGTAACTGCCGCAGCCACGCGCGGCTGTTGATACCCGCTTACTACATTCACTTCCAGGGCAGCCGCCAGCACAGCCGCCACCTCCACCATGGGTGGACGGGAGGCGGGGTCGGCCGCCCAGCACCGCACAATAGCGTCAATCACGGCGCCCGGTACACCACGCTCCGCCAGCACTGTCACCGACGGCCGCTGGCCCGTCGCACTGTGCTCGTGCTTGTGCGAGGGGGAGGCCGTTGCTGCCCAGAGCCGCGCCATCACGCCAAACACCGCCACAGGCGGCCGCCGGGCTGTCGCACCGCGCACATGCCTGCGCAACGCATCCAGTGCCAGCGCGTCGGACGTCACCCCAGCTGCAGCCAGCTCGGCGGCATACGGTACGCGGCCGGACAGCACCTGCCACGCTGTGATGGCCCAACTGTACGTGTCGCTTGCCACCGTCACACTGCCACCGTCAAACAGGACCGGGTCCATGTACACCATTGACCCGCGCTCGCCACGGTGCGTCGTCATAGTGCCGGCGCCAGGGCTACGCACCAACGCGCTCCCAAAGTCAGCCACACGCACCGTTGCCTCGGCCTCGTCAACAGACGACAGCATGAGGTTGGCGGGCTTCACGTCGCCGTGGATGATTCTACGCGAATGCAGTGAGGCAAGTGCCGCCGCCGCCTGGCGCAGCCATTGGATCCGGCGGCGCGTGTCTGCTCCCGCCAGCGCGCCCCCTGGCGTCAACATCAGCGACATCATGCAGCCGGGCACGCGCTGCATGACAATGTAGTACAGCAGTCTGCTGGCATTGTCAATATCTAACAGGGCGCCGTGCACAGCCAGCACGACGTCCGCGCGGATGCGGTACTGCAGCTGCACCTCCGTCAGCCAGGCATTCACATCGCTGCCAGTGACCGGGAAAACCTGCTTGATGGCGGCGGGTTCGGTGCAATACGTGCCGGCAAACACGACACCGGACGCGCCGCGCCCCAGCACACAAGTGCGCCCGCGTTCATCCGTCTCAAACTTCACGTCTCCGACGTCCAACATCCACGGCCCGCGTAGGTCTTCCAGCCTCACACCTGTCGGCAGCGCGGCGGTGATGCGGGCATCCAGGCCACCGAAGGCGGAGGCGGCAGCCATTGTACTTGTGTGTCCGCCTGGCTGCAGGGCCTGACTTCGGGTTGGAATCAAGCTGCTCACTTGCGGCGGGCAACGTGGCAAGTCGCGGCGGCACTGCACTCGGAGGCAACTAGGCAGGAAATGACGCACGGGATGCGCTGCAGTCACACACGTACGCCATTTGCTGGTGGATCTCGTTTTCCCATTTGCTCCCCCAACAGAGATTTGGGTGGGTCCAGGGGAAAATCGATTGGGTGGCCAGGTTGCCAGGCTTGACCAGCCTTCACACTGTTCACAGGCTGCTGCAAGTGCTGGTGAATACACGGCAGGGCGAGCAGCTGTGACAGCATGCCACCAACACAGAAGCAGGATAAGTTGGCCAGCCCTATAACGCCGCTGGAGTTGATGCAAGTAAGCGTGGCCAGCCCGTCGGCTACCGGCAGCGAATTCAATTGTATTGCTGGGAACACAGGTCACATGTGCCTCAGCCTGACAAACCCGCTCCACGCACAGCCACGATACGGACCGGATACGGTTGGTAATTTACTTGCTTCTACCGTTGCGCTGCAGTTGTTTACAAGCGTATACCCACGGCAGTATTGCTGTTATCGCGTACCGAGCGTGCCCAGCTGATTTGACGTCGTTTTGATTCATTTCTGACATACGGTATCACCGGGCTGGGGTACCGCAGCTGCCGACACCTACGCTACTACAAAGGCTACTAGCACCAAGCTCAAGCTGCTGCGGCTACCCAAGCACAAGCACAGGCAGCCCACACATGAGACGCATCAACATTGTACTGCAATCACAATCGTGACACCGCTGCTGGTGGGGCAGCTACCAACGGCAACATGGCCACCACGCCGGCGGCGACCGGCAGCAACCCGATGGCGTGGGCGCTTAGCGCGCTGACGGGTGCCATCTTTGGCGCGCGGCACAGCATGGCAGACGACACGGCGGTGTGGGAGCGCCACACGCCCCGCGAGCTGGAGGCAGCCATTGCAAAGCGCGACGTGCGTTGCGTGCGGCGTGGGGGGGGGGGGGGGGGGGGGGGGGTTTTGGGGGTTTTTTTAAATTTTTTTCCTTCCCCCCCCCCCCCCCCGGCCGGCCGCCCCCCCCCCCCCCCCCCCCCCCCCCCGTGTGGGGGGCCCGCGGGGGGGGCGCGGGGTTTGTGGGACTGCCGCCCCCCCCCCCCTGGCGCCCCGCGGCTGGAGGCTGAAGACCGCGCACCACACCTCGCCACACCAACGCCTGCAGGATGGCCTACGTCACGCACGTCGCCACTGGCGCGCGCATGGCTGACTGGAATGGCGCGCCGTACGTGCAGCGTGTGTCTGGACGTTAGAACAACACTGGTCACGCCGCATCATCACTCACCTCCTCCCCTAACCCCCTACCCGCAGGGTGGATGAAGTGGCGCTGCGGTACCACCACGTGCTGTGGGCAGTGTCGGTGCCAGTCATTGCGCAGGTGGTAGAGGGCGACGTAGACATTGAGGACTGGCGGCAGCTGGTACGGCAGCGGCCGCACGCATTTATTGCCGCGCTGCCGTCACACCGTCAGCGACACACTGCTGCCACCACACGCCACACCCACTGCAGGCACGCCGCCGACTGGACGCGCTGCTCAGTGACGCCGACCCAGCAAAGGCCAAGGCGGCGGCTGACAGCGCCGCCCGATTTACGCGCATACGGGAGGAGGCGGCACGTGAGCGCATGCGGCAGATAGCAGCGGCGGCAGCGGCGGCGGCAGTAGCAGCGGCACCACCGGCAGGTACTTTTGGCGGTGGCCCTGTTGTTGCGCCACCACCTGTAGTGGCACCAGCAGCGGGCGTAGTCGGCGCCGGCAGACCGGCGGGCGGCGCTTCTCCGGTGCCGGTGCAACGCCGGCCGCGGGGCGACACGGCGCTTCCGCGTGGTAGCCCTGTCGCTGTAGGTGGCGCTGGCGGCGTGGGCGCAGCAGGCGCGGGGGCGGCAGGGCGTGTGTAGCGCTGAATGTCGTCGATGAGGTTTTGTGTGTTGTTGTCTTCAGTCTGTGCCCTATTGCCATTAGAATCGCTGTCAGTGCACAGACTCAAGGTGCTGAACACTGCCCATGCCGCCGCTTGGCCACTGGACCACAGCGCCACTCCGCTGACGTGCTGAGTCGGTGCTGACTCACTGCTGACGTCGAATCGTCGATGGTAATTAGTGGTCACATGGGTGGCTGAGCAGCCTGCACAATGCCGTTACAGTGCTGCGGTGACGTCGTATGCCCACCGTGCAAAATCACGCACCACGCCAATTTAGGCACCGCTCAACCGTGGTTTACGGTGCCAGTTGTACACGCTACTGCTCAGCAGCGTGATTTCCGTGTTACCATTCCCGTCGGCGCAGATTTAGTGTTGGTCTGTAGTACCTGTAGACTCTGTACTAACACAGTCTGTCGTCTGGCGTCTGGCCGCCGCAGGGACGTGGCTGCCGCGGCCACACGACAGCGCTGGGTGCAGCAACTCACCTGCTGCTACTACCAGGCTGCTTAAGGGGTGTCTGCAGCTGCCAGGCTGCTGCTGTGACTCGGTGACGGTCAGGTTGCTGCTGTGGCAGCTGCCTGTACCCTGTCTCAGCAGCCAGCTGCAGCCTGTAACCCACCCCTCAACCCATCCCTTGGCCACCCCACCCCCAATAGGCGCCATGGCGCGCGCCAGCTCGCCCGCCGCCTTTGACTTTGCTGGGGAGGGCGATGACGCCCCCGGCACCGCTACCACCGCCACCGCCGCCGCTACCGATGGCGGCGGCGGCGGACGGCGGACGTCGATGACACGGCCGCTGGACATGACCACAACCGCCAGCACGACACAGCAACCAGCACGGCTAGGGATCACAGCGCGGCCCACCGGGCGGGTGGGAGCAGCGGCGGGCACGCTGACGGAGCGCACCACGTTGAAGCCGTGGGAGTCGGTGGTGAACCGCACGACGGGCATCCCGGACGAGTGGGAGGCGCTGCTGGCAAAAGACATCTCGGTGTCACGCGTGGTGGTGGGCATCACGCTGGCGTCGGAGGCGGTGCGCGTGACGCCGGGCGGCTCGGTGGCGGTGGGGAAGGGAGGCAAGCCGGCGGCGGGCGGTGCAGCCGTCGGTGACGCCGGCTGGTCGGACGAGCTGCTGACGTCGCGCATGGACACCATGTGGGCGCAGCTGAAGGTGGCGCTGGACCGGCAGCGGGAGGCGGGCATGGAGTCGCTGGGCATGCACCAGCGGCGCATGGTGACGGGCATCGTGGCGGCGCAGACGTCGTTCATGGAGCAGCACAAGCACCCCATGTACGACGTGGAGGTGAAGCTGACGCGGGAGCAGCGCATTGCGAAAGCACGCGAGGCGGGCCTGGCGTCGGTGGCATCCAGCCTGGCAGGCGTGTCAGGCGGCCCAGAGGTGGCGGCACGCATCTTGTCTGGCTCCATCTCCTCCCCGCTCCTGCCCTCTCCCGCCGCGTTGGGCCGCCTGCCGCCGCCCACCATCATCCCCGGCGCCACCTCCCACCTGCTGGCTACCTCCGCGTCGGACGTGTTCCTCACGGGGCTGCCCGGCGGCGCAGGTGGCATTGATGACGCCACCCTGCGCAGTGTCAGCGCTTCCACCACCTCCCTCGTCACCGCCGCCAACAGCCGCGCCGCGGCAGGCAGCGTGGGCATGACCATCCGCGCGCAGGCGGAGGCGCTGAAGGGCGTGGTGGCGCGCGACACCGAGACATTTATCGCCGCGGCGGGCGGCATCGTGCAGGAGCTGGTGGATACCTGCCTCGTTGACTTCCGCGCCGGCCTGCACATGCTGCTGGCGTTTGCGCGCGACCACATTGCGTGGCTGCGCGGGCGGCACCAGGAGGAGCTGCGCGACCTGCGCGCCTCCATTGCGGTGCAGGTGGCCGACATGCTGGCGTCCACGCGCGCCGACCTGCGCGACCGCCTGCGCACGCTGCACGAGCGGCACGCGTCCGACCTGGTGGCACTGCGGGAGGACGTGGAGTCGCGGCTGTCGTCCGCCGCGTCGGCGTACAAGGGCATGGTGTCGCAGGTAAAGCTGCTGAAGGCGTACAACGACGCACTGCGCGACAGCGTGCTGGCTGTCGGCGCGGGCGCCGGCCTCAGCCACCTGCCGCTGGTGACCAACACCACCATCACGGTGTGCCTGGCCACCGGCGGCGAAGGCGGCATGGCTGACCCGTCCGTGGACACCGCCGCGGCAGCGTTGGACGACATCCTGAATGCTGACGAGGAGGTGGTGCGGCTGGCCGCACCGCGCGGCAAGCGGCGCAGCTCCGCCTTGGCGTCGGGTGGTATCTTGATGTCGCCAGGCCCTGGCGGTGGCGGTGTTCCTGGCGGCGGTGGCGGCGGCGGCCCGGGCGGTGGTGGTGGCGGTGGCGGCGGGGAGGCAACACGGCGTGGGTCGCTAGACGTCAAGACTGGCGTGCGCACGCGGCCCATGCGCGTGGTGTCACTGCCGGAGGAGGTGGCTGCCAGCCGCCACATTGCGACGGTGGTGACGCGCGTGCAGTCGCTGATGGGCGTGGAGACGGAGTGCGCGACGCTGCGGGAGAAGCTGGCGGCGGCAGAGGCCAAGGCGGGCGTGTGGGAGCAGACGGCCAAGGAGTCGCGGTACGCGCTGGTGCTGAAGGAGAGCGAGGCGCGCGAGCTGAGCGAGGAGAAGGCGCGGCTGGACAAGGTGGTAGCGGACGCGTCGGCGGACGCGGCACGTGTGGCGGATGAGCTCAAGTCGGCGCTGGCGCTGTCGCGTGACCGTGAGAAGGTAATTCTGCAGCTGCGCAAGGAGTTTGAGAAGGCAACCGCGGATGCCGCCAAGGCCACCGCGGCGGCAGCAGCGGCGGAGGAGCGCACGGCGGCAGCAATGGAGCGCGCCGATGCTGTGGCTGCTGCTGCCGCCGCAGCTGCCGCCACCCGTCGCCGCAGCATTGACGAGCCACAACGAACGCGCCGCTCAAGCATGGACGGCACCTCGCCACCGCCTGCGACTCGGCGCCTCTCTGCCGCCCCCTCCGTGCCTGCCATCCCGCTGCCCAAGTCAGATCCTGCACCGGCACCTGTACCAGCACCAGCGGTGGCACCGGCACCGGCGCCAGCGCCAGCGCCAGCGCCAGCACCCGCACCGGCGCCAGTTGCGCTACGGGACCCCAAGTCCATGGAGGCGGTGGTGTTGCCGTCGTTGGCGTCGCTGGTTGTGCGGCAGCCGCGCGGCGGGGCGGCTGCGCGTACCGGCCGCAGCAGTGGGGCTGCAACGCCAGCAGTGGGCAAGGGTGGCAAGACCCCTACCGGTACAGCGCCTGCCGGCGGAGCAGCAGCTGCCGCGGCGGGTGCAAGCAGTGGTGGCGGCGGTGTCACGTCGCCATCCACGTCTACGGATGCATCCGCAGCGGCCACTGCAGGTGCCGTGGTGCTGGACCTGCTGCTGAAGCAGGCGGAGGTACGCACCGGCCGCCGGCGCGCAATGTCCATGTCCGGCGCGGTGGAGCGACTGACCAGCGGCGGCCAGCAGGCAGCACCGACAGAGGGTCCGCTGACGGAGGTAGCTGCCGCTGCTGCCGACGCGGCGGCGACAGCGACGGCCGCGGTGGAAGTGGCATCTGCGGCGGCGGCGGCAGCACGCGCCGCCACGATGGGCAGCGCGCCGCTTGCGCTGCCCATTGCGGCACCCGCAGGCCCCGCGGCGGGCAAAGGGCGCAGCACCGCGCGGCGGCGGTCCAGTGCCGACGCCTTGGGGTTGGCGGCCACGGCACGCGAGGATGGCCCCACCGCGGCGCGGCGGCGCACGAGCATCAGCGGCAAGCCGCTGCATTCCTCCCTCATGGCGGCGCTGTCGTCGCTGGAGGCGACGCTGGGCGACGACGTGTCTGCCCAACTCGCGCGCGCCCGTGCGGCACTGGACTTCCGCAAGCGCGCCAACGAGGAGCTGCGCGAAAAGGTCAGTTGGGGTGGGAGTGCTGTTGGTCTGGCTGCCCGCTTACAAACACACCCTGACATGACACACGCACACACACACATACGCCCTGCAGATGTCCACGGTGCAAGCTGACGCGGCAAAGGCGACGCAGCGCGTGGCGGCGCTGGAGGCCAGCGTGGCGTCGAGCACGGCGGGGATGCGCGCTGCCGAGGGCGCCACGGCGGCAGCGTGCGCAGAGCTCGACAGTGCTGTGGCGCGGGCCGCAGCACTTGCGTCAGAGCTGGAGGCGCTGCGGCGGCGGCTGGGAGACGCGGAGGGGACGGAAGGGCGGGAGATGTCAACCCCCGCCCCCCCCCCCCCCCCCCCGCCCGTGCCGGCCATTGCCCCGTCCGGTCCCGGTACCGGTACCGGTACGCCGCCAGTCACGAGCGCCCCGGTTCCGGTGCCAGCGTCGGTGCGGGCACCGGCACCAGCACCGATTTCTGCTGTAGCACCTGCGCGCGTCCATGTGGAAGCGGGGACGCCATACGGCGGCTCCTCAACGCCCGCGGCGCCGACGATGCCAGAGACGCGCTTCCATGCACCAACCCCGGCGGCAACCCCACCAGCACCGTCACCGGCGCCGCAGACGGCCACATCAGCTGCAACCGCACGGCGGCGCGCGTCCATGGATGCCGCCGTCCGGGCGAAGTTTACAGCGCTGGAGACGGCAGTAAAGAAGGCGGCGTCGGCGCTGACGGCGGCAGCGGGCGCTGGTACACCGCACGCCAAGCACGGTGACGGCGATGAGAGCGACGGCAGCGAGGATTCGGTGCTGTCCGTACCGCCGGCAGCGGCGGCATTCCGCAAGGAGCTGAGCGCGCTGTTGGAGGAGATGAACGTGTTCCGCACCGCCACCTCCGCGCAGCTGGCGGCACGGGCCACGGGGCGCGATAGCGACGGCAGTAGTGCACGAGCTGCAAGCGCGCGGAGTGCGCGCGGCACTGCAGCAGCGACGACCGTGCGCAAGGGGCCATCCATAGCTGGCGCGGCAGCGATGACGGAGGCGGTGGAGGGGTTCCGTCCGTCGGCCGCCTCGGCCGCTACCGCTGCTGCAGTAGCGGTCGGTGCGGGGGCGCGCAGCATGGATGACGTGCCGTTTGGCGCCGTGGTGCGCGGCCGCCGGGCGTCGGCGCCCGGGATGCTGCAAGACCTGCGCCCGCTGACGTCCCCGGCGGTTGCAAGCGGCGAGGGTGGTGGGTTGGAGGTAACGGCACGCACCGCCGCGCTGCGTGGCACCATGCACGTGCGCGGCACCGTGGTGGCGCTGGGCGGCGGCGGGGCGCACGGCAGCGCATCCCACAGCGTTACGGCCGCACGCGGCAAGGTGTCGGGGCGTCACACCCGCACCCAGCCCGGGTGGGTGCTATCGTCCGCCCTGGGCCCAATCTTTGTGCCCATGAGCGCGCAGGCCGTGATGGTGGAGACTACGCGCGAGGGCGGCGGCGGTGGGGGCGGTGGGGGCGGTGGTGGAGGCGGCGCCGCTGCTGGTGGCGGGCGGCAGGCGCTTCAAGGGCACCCGGTGCATGCCGGACCGCCCCTACTTCACACCGTGCAGCTGTCCCTGCCGTCCACAACGACGGAGGGCCGCGCGGCCAGTGCGTCGCCGTCAGCAGCCTCGCTGGCAGCGCGGCACGCGGAGTCGCTGGTGGCGGCAGCAAATCGCCGGCAGCGGTGGGTGGCCGGTGGCAGCGAGCCTGCTGGCGGCAGCGAGGGCGGCGGGTCGGAGGGCGCGCACGATGGCGACGCGCCGTGGTGGGACCCGCGCACCGCCATCCCAGTGTCATTTGATGAGGCGGTGGCGACGCGCCGCCGTGCCGACACCCAGTCGCGCGGCGGCGGCAGCGCTAGCAGCTCGATGGTGGCATCCAGCCCAACACACGCTGCGGGCGTGTCATCGCCGCCGCCCAGCCGCGGCCGGATGCCGTCACGCAGCACGAGCAGCCGCCTGGCATCCCGCCTGCTGGATGCGCTGGTGGGCGGCGAGGGCAGTGGCCTGGTGGGCGGCGGCGACGGGCGGCGGGCAGAGGATGCGCTGGCGGGCATGCCAGCAGAAGGCGATGCCACCATGTCGCTGCTCATGGACCCCAGCATTGACTCGCTGGATGCGGCGGGGGGACGCGCGCCGTTGGCGCGTGTCATTGCGGCGGCGTCCCGGCCGGGGTCATCTGGTGGCCAGCCGGCTAGCCGCACGCGCGGGAACAGTAGTAGTCGCCCTGGCTCGCGCTCGCGTCGCCTGCCGCCGCTGGATGTGGCAACGACGACGGCATCCACGCGCCCCGTGCCCGCCGTCGTCATTTCGGGGCCGCCCAAGCATGGCGGCATGCTGTCGCCCACCGCGCCGCACGGCGGTATTGGCGCCATCTGGCCGATCGGCTACGTCCCCATGTCCGCCTCCGTGCCGCCCGCCGGTGCCGGCGGCGGCGCGGGTGCCAGCGCCGCTGCCGGCTGGAGTCTTTCTAGCAGTGTCAGTAGCCCGGCACTTGGACCGCTTCCTGGCGTTGGTGGTGGTGCTGCTGGCCATCTGGTGCTGGGCCGCACGATTGGCAGCGTACCGGTACCGGCACCAGTACAGGCCGGCATGGTGTCGCGGTCTGCCTCGCCGCCCGCCGGAACGGGGCGACATGGCGCGCCGGTGCGCGGCAACGAGCCGTCGATGATCGTCAGCCCCATTGTCACGGCGCGCGCTGGCGGAGTCGCCGGCATGTCACGCATCAGCGCCGTGTCAGCCAGCGCCGCAGCTGCAGCGGCAGCAGCTGCCAGTGCTGCCAGTGGCGCCGAGGGGGGCACCGAGATCCTGACGGTGCGCCGCACCCTCATGCACGCGCGCTCCACCACCAGCATGAGTCCCAGCCCGACTCACGGACCATCCACCAGCCCCTCCCCGCCCGCTACCGGTACGCACCTGCCGCCGCCGCTACCACCGGTGGTAGCGTCAGTAGTACCGGCGCCAGCACCGGTACCGGAGGCGCGCGTGCTGCTGTCGTCTGCCGGCGACCCGTCGCCGTGGCGTGGCGGCACGACCGACACGGCAACACGGCCGCCGCCGCCAGTGCAGGCCGAGATCACAGATAGTCATCACGAGTGAGGCAGTACCGGGACAGCGTTTGTCATTGTATCAGCACACCCATTGCTTGCGAATTGATTGTGCGCACCCACTTGAAGCATGTGTTAACTACCATCCGTAGCGCGCATTGCGCGCGGCGCGTGCCGCGGCGCCCGCCGACGTTGTTTCGGCAACGCGCAACGCCTTGGCTTTGGCTTGGCTCGCCAGGTAGCCGATCTGGTGCTTGCGCTTCTGCGTCGTGCTCACGTCCGCCGTCGCCACCGCGCGCCCCGCCGCGACGTCCCACACCTTGGTGGACACGGCAGACGTCTTGGTGGCGCGCAACGCTGCCGCCGCGCCGTCGCCGGCGCCAGCACCGCCGCCCGCGCTGCGCAGCATGGCGGCTGCCGAGGCGCTGGAGGACCGCAGGCTCGCGCCAGACAGCTCCATCACGCCGCCACCGCTGAATTCGCCGTCGTCGCCGTCGTCGCCTTCATCATCGTCGGCGTACGTTGCTGAGGCGGCAGCTGCCGCGGGGACGCCCGTTGCTGGTGGCGGGAGCGACGGGTAGGCGGCGGTGGGCGGCATGGGCATGTGCATGGGCATGGCGGGCATACCTGGCATGCCGGGCAGCGTCATGGGCATGGGCATGGGCATGGGCATGCCTGGCATACCAACCGGCGGCATGGGCATGGGCATGGGCATGGGCGGCATGTATCCGCTGCTGCCGCCGCCGCCGCCCATGGCGGCCATGTATTGGTACTGCATCATGGCAAACATGTGCTGCATCGCGGCCGCCTGCGCCGCCGCAGCGTCGCCTGTTGGCGGCATTGGCGGCCCTGGTGGCGGTGGCGCCTCAGGTGGTGGCGCCGCGGCAGTCGTAGCGGCAGGGGCAGGGGCAGCCACAGCCGCGACGTCATTGTCGGTCCTGTCGGGACCTGCGGCGGCGCGCCGGTTGAACAGAGCGTGCGCGGCGTACCGCGTGCCCAGCACCCGCTTGCTGGCGGCGGTGCCGGCCAGGACGGGCGCAGCGGCGGCGGCGGCGGCGGCGGCGGGGGTGCCTTCCTCGTCAGCATTGAGCCCGTCGTCGCTGGAGTCGGCGGTCCTGTCGGTAGTGGCGGCGGCGGCTGAGATGGCGGCGGCGGCGGAGGCGGGAGTGACGGCGGCGGCGGCGGAAGCGGCAGAGATGGCGGCGGCAGCGGCACTACCCTTGCCACCGACACCACTGCTTCCTCCTCCACCGGCATGACCATGGCCACGCCCACCATCGTCGTCAGCGTTGCCGTTGCCGCCACGACGGCTTCCGTCGCCACTACTCACAACACCCTCGCTTCGTAGAACACCTTCAGTACCAGCATCAGCACTACCAGCACTACCACCGGCACCACCACCACCGCTACGACCAGTATCACCACCACTACCATGCACAACACCCCCACCACCACCACCGTTGCCCGCGCTCAAACTACCATCGTCATCCGCCTTCTCCTTTCCTCGCACGCCACCACCATTGCCACCCCTGCCAACCTCACCACCACCACCACCACTACTCCCACCACCACTACCACCTCGTACAACCCCACCACCTCGCACACCATGCACCCCACCATACACACTGCCTCTCTCTTCACCCCTCTGAATGCCCTCTCTCTCCTCTCCCTCTCGGTCACTCTCGCTATCGCTGTAGTCCACAAGTGACGCCATGGTGCCAGCCGCGGCAACCACAGACTCGACACAAACCCTGTAGCGTAGCATACAATTACCACGCCACACCACCGCGCCGTTCGCTTTATTTCAATGTGCAAAGGCGCAAAAGCTGCTCCGAGTCTACTTTGGCGGGTGTCGGACAACGAAAACACGAGCTACGTACACTCAAGAGGGGCGAAAATCAAGCGGCAGTGGTGTGCACACGATGTGGCGGCGACGCTGCATTTGTTGGCGTTGGAGACGTGTTGGCGCAACTTGTGATTGAGTCCACTCCGTCGCTGCGTGAGTGCCGTCTTGTGACAGTCGTTGCAACGGCGACTAGCTCTCTCTCTCTCATATCATAACTCATACGTTAAGTGCTCTTGTGTTCACATGGTCCCAAGCAGCCAGGCTCACTCATCACTGTTGCTCTCTCACTTGCTCACTTGCTTGTGCTCTCTCTCTCTCTCTCTCTCTCTCTCTCTCTCTCTCTCTCTCTCTCCTTCCCTTCCTCTTTCTCTCTCTCCCTCCCTCCCTCTCTCTCCCCCCCCCTCTCTCATTAAAATCTCTTTTTCTCTCCTCCCCCCCCTCTCCCTCCCTCTCCCGCTCTCTCCCTCCCCCC